>Ga0209023_10003118_pt1 | contig 19991 bp, 22 predicted proteins | sample LakOneMetagenome_FD_187468 | JGI IMG/M metagenome (GOLD analysis project Ga0209023, IMG submission 187468) | Freshwater and sediment microbial communities from Lake Erie, Canada (SPAdes) (version 2) | ecosystem: Environmental > Aquatic > Freshwater > Lentic | place: Lake Erie, Canada...
GGAGCCGCTCCGCGATCGGGTCGACCGCGGCGACGAACGCCAACCCGTCGGTCTCGGTCGCGCCGAGTCCGTGGACGTAGCCCATGCCGCCGAACGGCCCGTAGCCGACCACGCCGACACCGAGCGTCCGGGCCGGCGCCGCCGCCATCGCGTCGTCCCCGCGGAGCAGTCGCCGGACGAAGCGGCCGACCACGGGGTGGTCGAGCACCGACTCGAGATCCCCGGCGCCGAGGCTCACGACCCGGCCCTGCCCGAGGTTCCGGGTGGCGATGACCGGACGGTGGGCGAAGCCCACGCTCGAGGTCGCCACGACTTCGACGCCGGCCGCGACCGGCTGCAGGAAGCGCAGCGGCGTGGTCAGCGGTACCTCGCGATCGAGCCGCGCCGCCTCGGGCCGGTCGGCCAGGGTCACGAACCACTCGGCCCGGGGGCGCTCCTCGTCGATCCGGACACCGGTCAGCTCCACGTGGCCGTCGTCGCCCGGATCGGGCACGACGAGGATCGCTCCGCCGCGCTCGACGAACCGACGTAGATCGTCGGCTCGACCCGGCGCCATCTCGTCGAATCGGCCGGCCACCATCCTGACGCCGGCCAGCTCACGAACTCCAACATCTGCAACGCTCGTCATCCGCGCAGTCTGACGGACCGCGAGGAGCCGTGCGTCCTCCGGCTCCGAAGTCGTGAGCCGGGCCGGTCACGACCGGCGCGGCGACCTACAGGGCGTTGCGGGGATGCAGACCGGCGCGACGCTCGTTGCCGCGCCGGTAGTTGCCCGTCAGGCGGGCCATCGCCGCCTGGGCCCGTTCGGGCGCGCCGGCCATCTCGTCGAGGAACGCGGTGGCCTTCACGTCGCGGAGCACCGTTGCCACCTTGCCGTGGTGGAAGATCACGACCTCGCCGGACTTGCGGTGGTCGAAACGGAAACCCTCGGCTGCTGCCATCCGCGGCAGTGTACGAGCGCCTCGGGCCGGAGCGTTTCAGATCGAGTCGAGGATGCGGGCCCGGGCGGTCTCGTATTCGGTGTCGGTCAGGAGCCCGCTGGCCCGCAGTTTCTCCAGCTTCGCCAGCCGTTCGGCGGGGTCGCCGCTGCTCTCGGGCACGACCACCCGCAGCCCGCCGAGTCCGCCCGTGCCCCCCAGGCCGGGGAAGCGCGACCCTGCGGGTGCATCCTGGGCCACCGCCTCGAAGTGACGGTTGCGGTCGGCGCGGCGCTGTTTGGCGTCGGTTCGTGGATCGTCCTTGTCGAACTTCACCTTGCCGCTCTTGGCGTCGACGAGCACGCCGACGACCTCGCCGACGCTCGGCGGCCAGAAGTTGGTGGCGATCGTCGGCTCCTGGACCGTGGCCCGGAACACCTGGCCGCCGGTCGGACTCACGTCGACGACGTACTCGTTGATCGTGACGAGACCGTCGCCGGTCGTCTTCTTGGCGTGGCTGAGGACGATCGTCGCCTCGGCCGGTTCCCACCGATGGCCGAACATCGGGTCACCCTACGACCGGCCCGCAGCTTCGGCGCCGCGGGCACCAGACCGACCGGGCGACCAGAGGCGGTCAGCTGGTCGGTGGCCAGGCGTCGCGTGGTGTGCGGAATCCGGCGGCGCGGGCGTGTCCGCCGCCCCCGAGCGACGCGGCGAGGCTCGCCACGTCGACTCCACCGTCGGTCGAGCGCAGGCTCCACCGGCGCGACTCGCCGTCGTCCACGTAGCAGGCGGCGAACGGCCGGCCGACGGCGAGCCGAGCGCCGACCTCGCTCACGATCGCCGGATCGCAGTTCACTGCGGGGACGACGTGGCCGAGCATCGCGACGTCGAAGGCCCGCCGGGCGGCGGAGTCGACCCGCTGGCGCCGGTAGCGCTCGATCGCCGCGCCGTCGGCGATGAGCTCGTCGGTATCGCCGAACGCCACCCGGCTCCAGTCGTCGAACGTCATCGGTTGCGACGCGAGCCCGGCCGACCATTCGTCGGTGTCGGGGAGCGCGCGCACCCATCGGTCGCGGTCGTCGATGTAGGCGACGAAGCGTTGGATCTGCTCCCAGCGCTCCGGGCCCACGGCGGCGAGGAGCTCGACGGCGAAGTGGTCCATGACGATCCGCGCGCCGCATCGATCCATGTCGAAGACCATCGTGAGCTTGGGATCGGTGAGCCCGACCAGGTCGTCGCGAGCCGACTGGTGGTGGTCGAGCAGCAGCATCGAGGCGCAGTTCGAGATCAGCTCGGCCATGGCCGGCCGCTTCAGGGCGAAGTCGGCCATCACCACGTGCCGGCCGCGCACATCGGGCGGCGGCTGCTCGTGGTGCATCGGGACGAACTCCGCCCCAGGCGCGACGAAGTGCATCAACCATGCTGCGGTGTGGCCGTCGTTGCAGCCGCCGTGGCTGATCACGATCATGTCGTCGATGAGCCGACCTCCTCGGGCGGCCCCATCATCGCCGGTCCGGCGCCCGGGGCCGCGACCGAGGGCTCGCCAGCCACCAGAACAGGCCGAACGGGGCAATTCCTCGGCCCGCCGCGCCCGCGAGTCGGTAGGTTCCGTCGGATGTCGGGATCGCACTGGGGCTTCCTCGCGTCGCTGATCCGGCCGCACCGGCGGGCGTTCGCCGCCTACGGCCTGATCCTCTCCGTCGCGACCGCGCTCCCGATCATCGGCACCCTGCTCATCTCGCACTTCGTCCAGCTGATCGTCGACGGCGCCACCGTCGCGACGGTCGCCCCGTACGGCCTCGGCTACGCCGTGATCGGCCTGGCCGCGGCAGGAGTCGGGGTGATCGTCACCTGGCGGTCGACCGCGCTCGCCTGGCGGATCACCAACGGTCTGCGCCACGAGCTCGCGAGCCACGTCCTCCACGCCGATCTCGCCTTTCACCGCGATCGCACCCCAGGTGAGCTGCTGACCCGCTGCGACGCCGATGTCACGTCGCTGACCACGTTCCTCGCCTCGGTGGTCGCCCGCCTCGTCGGCATCGGGCTGCTCGCCGTGGTGAGCACCATCGTGCTCGCCGTGGCCGAGCCCCGGCTCGCGCCGGTGCTCCTGATCGGCTACTCGGTGCTCGGCTGGACGATGTGGCGGGTCCGCGACGTCTCGACGACGGCGGTCCTGGCCGAGCGCACCATCGACGCCGAGATGAACTCGGTCGTCGAGCAGTACCTCGCCGGATCGGAGGACGTCGCCTCGCTCGGGGCCGGCGCCCACGGCCTGCGCCGGTTCTCGGAGCCGGCGGCCCGGCTGGTCGACGCTGCGGGCGAACGCGTGCGCTACGAGATGCGGGTCCAGGGCTCGATCAAGTCGGTCATCGCGATCGTGATGGTCGCGGTGTTGGCCACGGGCGGGGCGGCGATGGCGAAGGGCTGGGTGCAGGTGTCGGGCGTGATCCTGGCCTTCCAGCTCGTACAGATCGTGCGTGCTCCGGTGGAGCACCTCACGTGGCGGCTGCAAGAGGCCCAGGGCGTCGCCGGCGCGGCTCGCCGCATCGTCGACCTGATCGAGGAGCGGCGCCGGGTCGTGTCGGGGACCGATCGGCTGCCCGACGGCCCGCTCGACATCCGATTCGAACGGACGGGTCTGGTGTACGACGACGCGCTCGAGGGTGAGACCGCGCTCGACGGGCTCGACCTCACGATCACGCCGGGACGGGTCGTCGGACTCGTCGGCCGCTCGGGTTCGGGCAAGACCACGATCGCCCGCCTCGTGCTCCGCCTCGTCGCGCCCACGAGCGGCCGGCTGCTCATCGGTGGCGTCGACGTCGCCGGTCTCGACGACCATGCGTTCCGCGACCGGGTCGGCGCCATCCCCCAGGACGTCCAGATGTTCCCGGGGAGCGTGCGGGACAACGTCACCATGTTCGCCGAGGTCGACGACGACGCGGTCGTCGCCGCGCTGCGAGACGCGGGGTTGGGCGGCTGGTTCGACGAGCTCCCGAAGGGGCTCGACACCCGGTTGGCGTCCGACGGACGATCCGACGACGACGACCGCGCCGGGCTCTCCGCGGGCGAGGCCCAGCTGTTGGCGATCGCCCGGGCGCTCCTGCGCCGGCCCGATCTCGTCGTGCTCGACGAAGCGACCTCCCGCGTCGATCCCGCCACCCAGGCCGCGATCTCCGAGGCGCTCGGCCACCTCGTGGCCGGCCGCACCGGCGTGATCATCGCCCATCGGCTCGAGACCCTCGACGTCTGCGACGACATCGCCGTGCTCGCCGACGGCGACCTGGTCGAGTTCGGACCTCGGGAGCTGCTCGCGGCCGACCCCCACTCTCGCTACGCGCGGCTCCGAGCCGTCGGCGCCGAGGCCGAGGAGCTCGCGTGAGCGCCGCCGCTACGACGCCCACCCCGTCCTCCCCGCCGGGCCACCCACCGTCGGCCGACGACGTCGTCCCCACGGGTACCCGTGCCACTCGCCCGCCCCGCCGGTTCGTGGGCGAACGGCGGCTGATCGTCGCTGCGAACTACCGCTCGTGGCACTACTGGGTCGGCACTGCCGGTTGGATCACGTTCTTCGTGTCGCCCATCGCCCCCGGATGGCTGATCGCCCGTATCTTCGACCAGCTCCAGGCGCACCGGGCCGGGCCGCGCCTGGTCGTGCTGCTCGTACTGCTCACCCTCGTCGAGATGGCGATGATCTGGGGCCTGGCCGTCGCCCACCGCGTGTACATCCGTGGCATCGAGTCGTCGAAAGCCCTGATGCGCGCCAACGTGGTCAACGCCCAGCTCACGAGCGGCGGTCCCCGCGCCGGGGCCCGCAACGTCGCCGTGGGCGACATGCTCGTGCGACTGCGCGACGACCCGTTCGACATGATGTTCCTGCTCGACAACTGGGTCGACCTGATCGGCTCGCTGCTCTACAGCTCGGCCGCCGCCTACTTCCTCGTGCGGATCGATCCGTGGGCGGCGTTCGCCGGGATCGCGCCCCTGCTCGCCGTCGGGCTCGGCAACCGCTCCATCGCCAATCTGGCCCGCCGCTACCGGGCTCGGGCCCGCGCCGCGGCCAGCCAGGTCAGCGACTTCCTGGCCGCCGCCTTCGAGGCCTCGCTGACGGTGAAGGTGTCGGGCTCCCAGCGCGACGTGCTGAAGCGGCTCGACCGTCTCAACGAGACCCGGTCGATGGCCGCGGTCGGCGACGGCGTGTGGAACGAGGTGATCTGGACGCTCAACGGAACGCTCGCCGACGTGTTCGTCGGCGTCGCGCTCGTCGTGGCCGCACGGGGCCGGCTCACGACCGGCGAGGTGACGCAGTTCTTCGCCTACCTCGCCGGGATGACCTGGTTGCCGATGCGAATCGGCGGTCTGATCGCCGGCCGGCGCAGGTACCAGGTGTCGGCCGATCGCATGGGGGCGATGATCGCCCCGCAGAGCGAGCATCGGTGGCCCGACACGCTGGTGGAGCACCGGCCGCTGCCCGTGCTCGGCGGACCGGTGGTCGCCGGCCCCCGCCGGGTGTCGCGATCTCCGCTCGACGTGCTCGAGGTTCGGGGACTGACGGTCGAGAACCGGGGGCTGAACGACGTCGACCTCACCGTGCGGCGTGGCGAGCTCGTCGTGGTGAGCGGCCCCGTGGGCAGTGGGAAGTCGTCGTTGCTCCGGGCGGTGATCGGTCTCCTCGACATCGACCGCGGCGAGGTGCGGTGGAACGGGACCGTCGTCGGCGACCGGGCCGCGTTCTTCGTGCCGCCGCAGTGCGCCTACGTCGCCCAGGTTCCCCGGCTCTTCGCCGAGTCGCTCGCCGACAATCTGCGTCTCGGCCACGATCTCACCGACGCCGACATCGTGGCCGGCATCGGCCTCGCCGCGTTCGAGGACGACGTCGCCGACCTGCCCGACGGACTCGAGACGCTCGTCGGCGCTCGCGGCGTCCGGCTCAGCGGGGGCCAGGCCCAGCGGGCCGCCGGTGCACGGGCGATGGCCCACCGACCCGAGCTGCTGGTCCTCGACGACCTCACCAGTGCGCTCGACGTCGACACCGAACTGCTGCTCTGGCAGCGGCTGGCCGCGGCGGGCTTCACGGTGTTGGCGGCCTCCAACCGCCCGGTCGCCCTGGCCCGCGCCGATCAGGTGGTCGAGCTCTTCTCCCGCGCCGTCGATGCGCAGCGGCTGCGAGCGGAGCGCTCAGACGAACCCTGAGTCGTGCGGCGTCTCGCCGATCGCCGACTGCGCGGTGCCCACGTCGGCGGCCCCGGCGAACCCCTGCTGACGCCATGCTTCGTAGACCACGACCGCGACGGCGTTGGCCAGGTTCAGGCTCCGGTTGCCGGCGCGCATCGGAATCACGAGCCGGCGATCGGGATCGAACCGGGCCAGGATGTCGGCGCCGAGCCCTGCTCGCTCGGCGCCGAACACGACGATGTCGCCGTCCCGGAAGGCGAGGTCCACGTACGGCCGATCGCCCCGGCCCGACAACGCGAACACCCGATCGGCGACGTGCCCGATCGCCGTCAGCGCGTCGGCGAGCGTGGCGTGGACCCGTACCGTCGCGAGCTCGTGATAGTCGAGCCCGGCCCGGCGCAGATTGCGGTCGTCGAGGGTGAACCCGAGCGGCTCCACGAGATGGAGCGCCGCCCCGGTGTTGGCGCAGAGCCGGACGATGTTGCCGGTGTTGGCGGCGATCTCGGGTGCGACCAACACGACGTGCAACACCTCGGCAAACCTAGCTCCGGAGGTCGGCCAGGAGCCGGGCCACCGCGTCGGTCACGCCACGCGGCAGGAGCGGGTTGGCGGCGGCGATGGCCAGCGCGTCGGCGCCGACGAGGTACCGGTGGTGGGGCCGGCTCGACTCCACGGCCCGGACGATCGTGCGGGCGACGACATCGGGAGGTGGCGCGATCGACGAGATCACGTCGGCGGTCGACTGCATGCGGGCATAGGCACGGAGGTACGGCGACTCCGTCACGCCGGCGCGCTCGGCGGCCTGAGCCTTGGCCCGCTGTTCGATCTCGGTCTTGAAGAACCCGGGCTCGATCACGATCACCTTGACACCGAAGGACGCGACCTCCATCCGCAGGACGTCGGAGAGCGCCTCCAGGCCGAACTTCGAGGCGTGGTACCACGCGTTGAGCGGCAACACCGCAGCCCGGCCGGCGATCGACGACATCATCACGATCCGGCCCGATCCCCGGGCGCGCATCGCCGGAAGCGCACAGGCCGACACCACAGCGGGAGCGATGAGGTTGACGTCGAGTTGGCGCTTCGCCTCCCGCGCCGTCACCTCCTCGACCGCCCCGAGCTCGCTGTACCCGGCGTTGTTGACCACGGCGTAGAACGCCGGAAGTTTCGGCCACCGGGCGACCACTGCGTCGTGGTCCGACACGTCGAGCACCAGCGGGTGCACGTACTCCTCGACGCCGGCCTCGCGCGCGGCAGCGGTCAGGACGCCGGCCTTGGCCTTCGAGCGCACCGTGCCCCACGTGTCCCAACCTCTCGAGGCGAACCGCAAGGTCGCCGAACGACCGAATCCGGAATTGGCCCCGGTGACGAGCACCGGTCCTGGTCGATCAGCCATGTCGCCATCGGACGTCGTCCAAGCCGCCGGCGCCCAGGGCCGATCGTCCCCTCGTCACCGTTCGGCGTCGGGCTTCAACGCGGTGACTTCGATCTCGATCTTCATCTCGGCCGTGGCCAAGCCGACGACCATCATCGTGGCGGCCGGCCGGGCCGCCGCGAAGTAGTCGCGCAGCAGTGGCCAGCACGGCTCGAAGTCGGCGGGATCCGGGACGAGGTAGCGGACCCGTACGACATCGGCGGCGCACGACCCGGCCCGGGTCAAGGCGTCGTCGATGTTGGCGAGGGTCTGGCGACATTGGTCCACCACGTCCTCGCTGATCGTCATCGCCGAGTAGTCGTACCCGGTGGTGCCCGAGACGAACACCCATCGTCCGTCGGCCACCGCCCGGGAGTACCCGATCTGGGCTTCGAAGGTGCTGTTCTGCGTGATGTGCTGCCGGCTCATCCCGGGGAGTCTCGACACGACACGACCCCGGCGCCAGCGACTTTTCCGTGACCCTTGCTATGTGACCATTTGGTCACATAGATTGGGTCCGTGCCCGTCGACGACGAACCGCCCGACGTCTTCAAGGCGTTGGCAGATCCGACTCGCCGGGCATTGCTGGACCGATTGTTCGAGCAGGACGGGCTCACGCTCACCGAGCTGGAGTCCGAGCTCGAGATGTCGCGCTTCGGCGTGATGAAGCACCTTCGGGTGCTGGAAGCAGCCGACCTCGTGATCGTGCAGCGATCAGGGAACAAGAAGTTGCACTTCCTGAACCCGGTCCCGATCCGGGAGATCCACGACCGGTGGATCGACAAATTCACCGAGCGCAGGGTGACCGCGCTCATCGACCTCAAGAACCGACTGGAGAACCCGGCATGAGCACCATCACGAACCAGGTGTACCGCATCTACATCAAAGCCACCGCGGAGGCGATCTGGACGGCGATCACCGATCCGGAATGGACGAACCGCTACGGGTACACGGGCTACGCCCACTACGACCTGCGCCCGGGCGGCGCGTACCGGGTCGATGCCAACGAGGAGTTCAAGGCCGCGGCGGCCGAGCACGGCTTCCCGTGCCCGGACGTGGTGGTCGACGGCGAGGTCATCGAGGCCGACCCGCCGCACAAGCTCGTGACGACCTGGCGGATGCTGATGGATCCGACATGCGCGAGCGAGGGCTTCACCCGCGTCACCTACGAGATCACGCCGGTCGCCGAGGCGGTGTGCAGGGTCACCTTGACGCACGAGCTCGACGACCGCCACCCGTCGATCGACGTCCTCGTGTCCGGGCGTATGGAGGACGCGGGCGAGGGCGGCGGGGGCGGTCACGCCTGGGTGCTCAGCGACCTCAAGTCGCTCCTCGAGACGGGGAGTGTCCTGGCGGGCTGACCGGGACCTTGCGGCGTTCGATCGGCGCACGGTCGGTAGGTTGGCCGCATGGTCGACCCGGAACCGCTGTTCGCTCTCGACGACTCGTTCGCACGCGAGCTCGTCGGCCTGTACGAACCGTGGGCCGGAGCCGTCGCTCCGGCTCCACGAGCGCTGATCGTCAACGACGAGTTCGCCGGGGAGCTCGGCCTCGATCCCTCGCGGCTGAGCTCCCCCGAGGGCGCCCTGGCACTCACCGGGACGGTCGTCCCCGCAGGAGCGGCGCCCATCGCCCAGGCGTACGCCGGGCACCAGTTCGGCGGCTTCTCACCTCGATTGGGCGACGGCCGGGCCCTGTTGCTCGGTGAGCTGCTCGGCCCCGACGGGCTCCGGCGCGATCTCCATCTCAAGGGCTCGGGTCGAACCCCGTTCGCGCGGGGTGGCGACGGCAAGGCAGCCGTCGGACCGATGCTGCGCGAATACGTCATCGGCGAGGCGATGCATGCCCTGGGCATCCCCACCACGCGGGCCCTCGGGGTCTTCGCCACGGGCGAACGGATCGCTCGCGACACCATGGTCCCCGGCGCGGTGCTCGCCCGTGTCGCGTCGAGCCATCTCCGGGTGGGGACGTTCCAGTACGCCGCGGCCCACCTCGGACCCGAATCGGTGCAACGACTCGCCGACTATGCGATCGATCGCCATTACGCCGAGTGCCGAAACGCGTCGAACCCCTACCTGGCCTTCCTCTCGGCGGTCGCCGACGCCCAGGCGGGGCTGATCGCCCGGTGGATGCTGGTGGGCTTCGTACACGGCGTGATGAACACCGACAACATGACGATCTCGGGCGAGACGATCGACTACGGCCCGTGCGCGTTCATGGACCGGTTCGACCCGGCCACGGTGTTCAGCTCGATCGACCACGACGGCCGTTACGCCTACGGCAACCAGCCCGGGATCGCCCAGTGGAACCTCGCCCGACTCGCCGAGACCCTGTTGCCGCTCATCGATCCCGACACCGATCGCGCCGTCGCCGCCGCCACCGATGTGCTCCAACGCTTCGTTTCGACCTACTCGGTCGCCTGGCTCGACGGGATGCGAGTCAAGTTGGGCCTGACGACGGCGGACGAAACCGACGCCGATCTCGTCGACCGACTGCTCACCCTGCTGAAGGAACGACGGGTCGACTACACCTCGTTCTTCCGCCGCCTCTCCGGAGCAGCCGTCGGCGACGAGGCGCCCGTTCGCGCGCTGTTCGACGACACCGACGAGTTCGATGCGTGGTCGGCGTCGTGGAACGCCCGGCTCGCCTCCGACGGCCAACTGCCCCGAGCCGTCGCCACGTCGATGGACCGGGCCAACCCCCTCTACGTCCCGCGCAACCATCTGGTCGAGGCGGCGCTGACCGCTGCCTCCGACGGCGACCTCGCCCCGCTGCACACCCTGCTCGACGCGGTGACCCGACCGTTCGAGGAGCGGACGGGGCTCGAGGCCTACGCCGAGCCGGCCCCGCCCGACGCTGTCCGCTACCGCACGTTCTGCGGCACCTAAGCTCGGCGCTCCAGGCGACGAGGGGACCACTCGATGGCAGCAACTCCCGATGGCCGAGCGGCGGACTCCTCCACCGAGCCCGTGACCTACGTGCTCGTCGACGGCGAGAACCTCGACGCGACGCTCGGCGTCAGCGTGTTGAACCACCGGCCGGCGCCCGAGGAACGGCCCCGGTGGGAGCGGGTCATCGAATTCGCCCAGCGCACGTGGGGCCGTCCGGTGAAGGGTCTGTTCTTCATCAACGCCAGCAACGGCTCGATGCCGATGAGCTTCGTGCAGGCCCTGCTCGCCATCGGCTTCCGTCCGGTCGCGCTCTCGGGGCCGCCCACCATGAAGGTCGTCGACGTCGGCATCCAGCGCACCCTCGAGGCCATCGCCCAGCGCGACGGCCACGTGATGCTCGGCAGCCACGACGGCGACTTCATCCCGCAGATCCAGTCCCTCCTCGGCACCAGTCGCAAGGTGGGCATCCTCGGCTTTCGCGAGTACGTCAACGCCGCGTTCGTGCCGCTCGTCGCCGAGGGACTCGAGATCTTCGACCTCGAGGACCAGGCGCGGGCGTTCAACCACGTCCTGCCCCGAGTCCGGATCATCGAGATCGACAACTTCGACCCGACCGCCTACCTGTAGCGCTCCCCCCGTCCCGCTGCACACCGGACCGGCGGCCGCCCGGGTCAGCCCGGCGTGCCGATCGACGAGGCCGCCGCGACCGAGCGCAGGTGGCCCGCGTCGATCTCCAGCAGGGCACCCGACGTCACCGCCCGGTCGACCGCTGCGTTCCACGCACTGACGAACGCCTGGTGGTCGGGGTACAGGGCCGACAGCACGGCGGCGTCGAACGGAACCGTCGTGCCGAACAGGCCGCAGAAGCTCCCGCCGCTCTGTCCGAGTCCCGACAACGTCGCGATCGGCACGTCGACGTGCGGCGTCCGGGTGCCGCCCCGCCCGTTGCCGTGCTCGTCGAGCACCGGTGCGCCCGTCGCGTCGGACTCCAGCACCGGCATCACGGGCGGCGCCGCGCCGGTGCGCACCCACGTCTCGAGCGACGCGAGCGCCGACCGGAGCACGTAGGTGTGCGGACCGGTGTTGATCGGCCGATCGCACGAGATGATCCCGTTGTAGACGCTCGCCGGTGGCGACGACATCGACGCGAAGAAGGCGGTGTCGGCGGCGCCGGAGCCGTCGTCGGTGTCGCCGATGCCGAGGCTGTAGGAGTCGGCATGGGCCGTCCCGGCGACCTCCCAGACGCGCAGCCGGTCGGTGTCGGGCTGCCGCGCACGCAGGTAACCGAGCCGGCCGAGGACGTCGGTCTCGCTCACGACGGTGAACACCGGCGCGATCAGATCTGTCCGGATGAGGGTGGGGTCCGGGGCCGCGACGTCGGCGAGCGGCGCCTGGGTGAGCGGGGCGCCCGCTGCGGCCCGGCTGTGGACGAGGTACCCGTCGAAGACGTTGGCGACCGGCGCCACGGCGTCCACGTACGTCGTCAGCCGGAACGCCGACTGCGACTCGCCGATCGCGATCACCCGTTGGGGCTCGGCCCCGCCGAGCAGGGTGGCGAATTGGGTGCGAACCGCGGCACCGGCCTGGGAGAAGATGTCGTACGAGTAGCTGTCGCCGGGGTGGACGAGCGAGGCGTAGCGCACCGGGTCGGCCTGCTGGAGCGCCAACGGGACCAGCGAACCCTCCTTGCCGACGATGCCGACCTGCTGCGCCGAGACGCCGACCCACGCCCACCCCGACCGGGTCAGTTCGGCGTGGGCGTAGCCCCAGTCGGGCGAGGAGTCGAACCCGGCCGAGACGTTCAGCCACTCCACCGCCACCGAACCGTTGAACTTCGCCGGATCGGCGGGTCGACGCACGACGACCCGCGTCGTGAACGGCAACGGTTGGGTCGGCGTGACGGTCCAGCGACCGTCGGACCCGAGCGGCCCCTGCGTCGAATACGCCGAGGCGGTGCCCGAGACGAAGTACTCGTCCTCGACGTAGCCGATCGATGCGAGGTCGATGGTGCCCGACCCCATCACGACGGCGCCCTTACCCGCGGTGATCGGTCCCTCGATCGTCACGTGTCCCACATCCTCGGCTCGGAACGGCACCGACTCGACGGTGCTCGTCGGGGTCGTGGCAACCGTCGTCACCGGAGCGGCTGTCGTCACCGGAGCGGCTGTCGTCGCCGATGCGGTCACGGCCGGACCGGCGACGCTGCTCGAGGACACGGCGACGCTCGGTGACGCTGCCGCGCCGGGCTTCGTCGTCCCCGAGGTGCAGCCGGCCAGCCCGACCGCCATCAGCACGAGCCAACGACGTGCGCGTATCAGTTGTTCCCCCACCGCGCCGACTGTACTCACGGTCTCGCGCCGCCCCGAGCCGGAACCCGTCTGGGGCGAACCGCCGAGCAGTCCTCGACATCCCTTGAGTCGGCGACCACTGTGCCGACAAGCGCTCCTGTCCGTGACCGCGGTGAGTCCGGCAGCAACCCAGGAGCTCCTCGATGACGACCGTCAACCCGCCCACGTTCGCTCAGCCCGCGGCCCCCGTGGCGGCGCGACGCCCCGACGGCGGCGTGATGCACTTCGTCCGATTCCTCCTGATCTGGCTCCTCATGGGCATGTCGTGTGTCCTGCTCTTCGGGGTCATCTGGATCATGGTGGCCTTGTCGTCGACGGGCCGACGCAAGCGCGACATCCTGATGTTCCTCATCCCGGTCTGGGGTGTCGTCGTCCAGATCCAGACCCTGTGGCGCTACACGTCGAAGAACGTCTACTGGTCGGTCCGGGCCGACCGACCCTCGAAGTCCCTGTTCGCGTAGGACACCCGTCAGGTGCGGTCCTGCCAGGTGCAGATGCACGCCTCGTTGCCGTCGGCATCGGCGAGCACCCAGAACGCGCGGGCGAACCGATCGGTGAGGAGCGTCCCGCCTGCGGCGAGCGCCGCCGCGATCCGGTCGGCGGCGACATCGTGCGGGACCGAGACGTCGATGTGGAACCGGTTGCGCTCCGTGCGCGGTGCGTCCATCTGCTGGAACCAGAACGATGGTCCGACGTGCAGCGGATCGGCGATCGAGCCGTCACCCAGCACGCGATAGCCCAGCACGGCCGCCCAGAACGGCCGGATGCGATCGGCGTCCATCGTGTCGATCGCCACCTCCAACGACTGCGGGAACGTCGGCTCCGACGTCGCGCCGGCCCGCGCCGCCAACGCGGAGATCTCCCGCGCCACCTGGACGTCGAGGGTCGTGATCCGGCCGGCTTCGTGCGTGGTCAGCGAAACCCGCACGCGGTCCGGATAGCGCACGTCGATGTCGGGATGGTGCCGAACGGCCTCCGCGGCCTCGGCGATCGACACCACGAGTGCGGCCGCGGCGCGGAACGACCCGGCCTGGAACACTGCATGCACCGACCCGAGGACGTACCGCCACTCGTCGAGGCCGTCGAGCTCGGCGAACTCCTGGGGGGTGACGGCCGTGAACTCCATGTGCCCAGTGAACCACTCGCCGGCCCCTGCTCGGGAACAAATCGGCGCACCGATCGCTTGTGGGTGGCGTGACCAGTTCAGCGACCGTTCGGCAGCCTGCCATCTACCTCCCCCACGGCGGCGGGCCGGCCTTCTTCATGTCGGGCCCGATGGCCGACGCCTTCGCACCGATGGCCGAGTTCCTCGCCTCGATCGGGGCCGACCTCCCGGCCACGCCCAGCGCGATCCTCGTCGTCACCGCGCACTGGGAGGCCCCGGTCGTCACGGTCACCGGCGGCACGGCGCCCGAGTTGATCTACGACTACTACGGCTTCCCGCCCGAGACCTACGAACTCACCTACCGGGCTCCGGGCGCCCCCGGCTTGGCCGACGATGCCGCCGCGCTCCTGCGCGATGCCGGGATCACCGCCGAGGTCGACCCCGCGCACGGCTGGGACCACGGCGTGTTCATCCCGCTCAAGGTGATGTACCCCGACGCCGAGGTCCCCGTGGTGGCGATGTCGCTGCGCACCGGTCTCGACCCGGGCGAGCACATCGCGATGGGCGTGGCGTTGCGGCCGCTGCGCGACCGCGGCGTCCTCATCGTCGGCAGCGGGATGAGCTTCCACAACCTGCGCGCCCTCGACGACGCCCGCTCGGCCGCCGAGTTCGACCGTTGGCTCGACACCGCGTTGCGGGGTGACGCCGAACATCGGCGAACCAGCCTCGAGCGTTGGACGAGCGCGCCGTCAGGCCGGGCCGCCCACCCCCGCGAGGAGCATCTGCTCCCGCTGATGGTCACGTCGGGCGCCGGCAGCGACGAGCCGGGCACCAAGCTGTGGGCCGGGGCGATCGGCCGGACGGCCGTCGCCGCGTGGTCGTTCGACTGAGCGCGTTCTGGGCGGCGGAGCATCGACGGGCATACTGAGCCCATGGCGAACGACGAGACCACCGACTCGACTCCCGACGACACGACGCCGCCCGAAACCCCCGAGGGTGATGACGAGCTCCGCCTCGAGACCTACGACCTCGACCACGACGGCAAGGTCTCCGCGCTGGAGAACGTGCGCGCCGAGCTCGGGGTGCTCGACGCCCGACTCGAGGAGATCGCCGACGAGGACCACGGCGTGAAGGGCAAACTCGCCGACGCCGCCCACCACGTCATCGACAAGCTCGACAACGACTGAAGGGTCAGAGGCCGGGCTGGTCGTCGATCAGGCCGAGCTCGATCTGGGCGGCCTCGATGTAGGTCTTCTCGCTGATGAAGGCGTGCTGGGTGCCGGTGTAGAGGTCGCGGAACGCCCGCTCCATCCGGTTCCCGTTGCGGATCGCCGTGGTGCCGGCGGCGAGGTGGGCCCACTGGGTGACCTCGCGAGCGGCTTCCGTCGCGTAGCTCGCCGACACGCGGAGCCCGGCCCGCATCCGCGGGGTCATGGTCTCGCCCGCGGCCACGACCCGCTCGGCCTCACAGAACGCTTCCACGACCCCGGCCCGGGCCGCCCGCCACATGCCGGTGAAGTGCGACAGGTTGCGCTGGAAGGTGGTCCGCCGGGCCAGGGTCTCCATGTCCGACATGCGCACCTTGGTCTGGGCCAACTCGGCGACGTCGTCGAGCATGCTCTTGGCGACGCCGAGCGCCCATGCGGCATGGCCGGCGGCGGTGATCGGCATCAGACCCATCCGGAACAACGGGCTCGCCCCGCGGTACGGGGTCCTCTGGAACAGCGGGAAGCAGCGTTGCTCGGGAACGAAGATCTCGTTCACCGCGTAGTCGAAGCTGCCGGTACCCCGCAGGCCCTGCACGTGCCAGCCGTCGAGGAAGTTGATCTCGTGGCGCGGCACGATCGCCGTGCGCAGCTGGCTGACGTCGAACGTTCCGCCGTTGTCGGCGATCGGGATGAATCCGCACGCCACGTACTCGGAATGGCCGGTGCCGGAGCCGAAGTTCCAGGAGCCCGACAGGGTGTAGCCCCCGTCGACCTTCGTCCCGGCGCCGTTGGGGAAGAACTGGCCGCCCACGGTCACCCGCCGGCTCGCGTCGCCGAACAGCTCGGTGAATCCGGCATCGGGCAGATACGCCGACGCGGCCATGGCCGAGGGGAAGTTGGCGATGCCGATCCAGCCGAGCGACCCGTCCTGCCAGGCGAGCTCGATCCAGGTCTCGATCACCTCGGCGAACGTGGGCTCGCATCCGCCGGCCTCGGGCACGTTCATGAACGTCATCAGGCCGCTGTCCCACAGCGCGTCGACGTAGTCGGACGAGAGGGTGCGCTCCTGCTCCGACCTCGCCGCGGCGTCGCGGCTCAACGGGCGCAGGCTGCGGGCCGCCTCGAGCGGGTCGAACACCGCGGTGTCTCGGCGGTCGGTCACGGTTCCATCGGCACGTCCCGGCATGTCCGGAGCCTAAGCGAGTGCGGTCCGCCGTTGCGGACCGGGCGAGCCCGTCACGACGGCGCCCGCCGGTCCCCAGTAGGTTCGCCGCCCGGGGAGGTGGTCGTCGATGGACGAGTTCCAGGGGAAGACCGCGGTCATCACAGGGGCCGGGAGCGGGATCGGGCGGGCCCTGGCCCACGCCACGGCACGCGCGGGCATGACCGTGGTCGCCGCCGATGTGGAGGAGGTCGCGCTCGCCGACACCGTCGCCCAGATCACCGAGGCAGGCGGACGAGCGGTCGGGATACCGACCGACGTCGCCGACGCGGCAGCGGTCGATCACCTGGCCGACGTCGCGTTCGGCGAACACGGCGGGGTGCATCTGTTGTGCAACAACGCCGGGGTGTTCACCGGCGGCCTGTTGTGGGAACGGAGCCTCGCCGACTGGGAGTGGACGTTGGGCGTCAACGTCTACGGCATCATCCACGCCATCCGGAGCTTCGTACCGCGGATGATCGCGCAGGACGAGGCGTGCCACATCGTCAACACCGCCTCCATGGGCGGGCTGATCACCAACGCGTACTCCGGGCCGTACTACACGTCGAAGTTCGCGGCGGTCGGACTCACCGAGTGCCTCGACCACGACCTGCGGGCCGCCGGCGCCAAGGTGGGCGTCTCGGTCCTCGTCCCGAGCCTCATCGCCACCAACATCGGCACGTCGGAACGCAACCGGGCCGAAAGGTACGTCGATCGGCGGCGCCCGGAGCTGTCCCCCGATGCGGAGTTCGTGAGCCAGATGCTCCGCGAGAGCACGGGTGCAGGGATGCCGCCGTCCGAGGTGGCCGAGCTCGTCCTCGACGCCGTGCGCAGCGAGCGCTTCTACATCCCCACCAAGCCGAGCTACTTCGAGCAGATCACGTCGCGGTACGAGGACATGCAGGCGCTCTCCCGGCCGAGGAGCCCGACGATCGACTGATGGTCGGCCGCGGTCGGACGATGCTCAGGAGCGGTAGAACGAAACCGAGTGCTCGATCCGCTGCGCGTCGTGGTCCCAATGGCCGTCGGGCCGCAACCAGGACTTGCGGGCGAACACGTCGTCGTGGATCGGGTTGACGTAGGCGATCCGGATGCTCCGGCCGCTGGTCTGCCGGCCGATCCGGTCCAGCACCGTCTCCATCGTCGCGGCGCCGAAGGGGTTGTAGAGGAAGAACACCGTGCCGTCGCCGTAGTCGAAGTCGACCGCGTCGGCTTGGTGGACCTCGATCGGAGCCCGACGACCCCGCACCGAGGCTGCGTTACGGCGCGCCTGGGTCGCGAGTTCCTCCGACCGTTCGATCCCCGTCGCCCGGCGGATCGACCGGCGGCCGGCCGCGCACACGACACGGCCCTTGCCACAGCCGATGTCGACGAACACGTCGTCGGGCTTGAGCGCGAGCTGGTCGAGCACCCTGCCGATCGTGGCGTACGCCATGGTGGCGTAGTGATACGAATCGGCGTGATCCGTGTCGATCACGCCCCTGGTCGAGATGCCCAGCGCCGTCTCCCAGAACGCGTTCTTCGCCCGGGTCGGGAGGGGGTAGGCCGACAGCTCCACCAATCCCCGGTCGTCATGCTTTCCCGCCATACGCGCACCCACCGATCTCGTCGTCTCACACCGGTGTCCGCCACCGCATCGCGTCCAACGTACCCGGGATCGGCGTCGGTCAATCGACGGCCAGGAACCCTATGGATCGACGCTGCTCAGCCTCCGGAAGCGAGGCCGAGCGCATCGGGATCGATGGCGAACGTCCCGCCGGCGGCCATCCACGCGCGCACGACTCGTTCACCCTCGGCGGGGTTGTACATGTCGTCCTGGCGGGAGAACTCGCCATTGCCGGCGTACTCCAGCATCGTGACGCAGCCGAACCGGTACACCGCGTCACCCCCGGCCGGGTCGGGGAACACCTGCCAGGGGTAGTACACGACCCGGTTCCCGTCGACGACGGTCCACTCCACGGGGAACTGCATCATGGGAACCGGTGCCATCAACTCGGTGATCTTGGCCTTGATGGCAGCCCGACCCCGGATGACGCCGTAGTTGCACTCGTGCCACTCGCAGTCCTCGGAGTGGAGATCGGCCCACCGGTCCCAGTCGCCGGCGTCGCCTGCGGCGACGATCGCGCGGTACGCCGCTTCGATCTCGGCGCGCGGAAAGATCTGCTCACTCATCTCTGCGTCCCCTTGCAGCAGGGGCGCCACCGGCGCCCGACGGGGCGAGCGTAGGCGTCGGTGATCCGACACGACGACCGCACCGAATGGGGTACCGTCGACCGGTTGTCGGAGGGGATCATCATGAGTCGCATCATCGTCATCGGCGGAGGCGCCGTCGGGCTCTGCGCCGCGCTCTTGCTCGGCCGGGACGGCCACCACGTCACCGTCCTCGAGCGTGATCCCGCCCTCGCCCCGGCGCCGGGCGAGGCGTGGGACGGGTGGGAGCGGCGGGGTGTCAACCAGTTCAGAATGCTGCACTTCCTGCAGCCCGGGTTCCGTGCCCTGATGGACGAGAACGCACCCGAGGTCGTCCAGGCGTTGCTCGACGCCGGCGCTCTCGTGGTCAACCCGTTCCGCGACGCACCGGCGTCGGTCACGGGCGGGTTCCGCCCCGACGACGCCCGCTTCGACAACGTCACCGCTCGTCGCCCCGTCGCCGAGGCCGCCATCGCCGGCGTCGTCGCGCGTGAGGAGAACGTCTCCGTCCGGCGAGGCGTCTCCGTCACCGGTCTGCTCAGCGACGATCCCGGACCGGGAGGCATCCCGCACGTCGTCGGGGTCCGCACCGACGCGGGCGAGGAGCTCCACGCCGACCTCGTCGTCGATGCGTCGGGCCGGCGCTCCTCGCTGCCCGAGCTGCTCGCCGGGATCGGAGCCGCGGCGCCCATCGAGGAGAAGGGCGACTGCGGGTTCGTCTACTACGGCCGTCACTTCCGTTCGTCGGACGGGTCGGTCCCGCCTGCGTTCGGACCGCCACTGATGCCCCACGGCACGATCTCCATCCTCACCCTTGCGGCCGACAACGGGACCTGGGGCGTCGGCCTCGTCGCCAGTGCCAAGGACGTGGCGCTGCGCTCGCTGAAGGACCCCGAGGTGTGGGCCCGGGTGATGGCCGGGTTCCCGCTCGCCGCCCACTGGTGCGACGGCGAACCGCTCCACGACGACGTCGCCGTGATGGCCAAGATCGAGGACCGTCACCGCACCTTCGTGGTCGACGGCATGCCGGTCGCGACCGGCGTGCTCGCCCTCGCCGACGCGTGGGCGTGCACCAACCCGTCGGTCGGGCGCGGCATCACGATCGGGACGATCCACGCGGTCGCGCTGCGCGACCTCCTCCACGACGCACCCGCCGATCCGGTCGAGCTCGCCGTCGCCTGGCACGACGCGACGATGGCGGCCGTGGAGCCGTGGTATCGATCGACGCTCGCCTTCGACCAGGGCCGGATCGACCAGGTGCACGCCGAGATCGAAGGACGCCCGTTCACGCCCGATCCGGCCTACGAGATGACGTTGGCCCTCCAGAGCGCTGTGGCCAAGGATCCCGAGATGCTCCGGCAGTTCCTGGAGATCGCCGGAGTGATGACCGTCCCCGATGTCGTGATCTCGCGGCCGGGAGTGTTCGAGCGCGTCATCGAGCTCGGGCAGGGTTGGCGCGACGATCGGCTTCCAGGACTCGACCGTGAGGAGCTGCTCGCGGTCGTCGGTGGGGAGGGGAAGCGATGAAGGTCGATTCGAACGGCG
>Ga0209023_10003119_pt1 | contig 19990 bp, 17 predicted proteins | sample LakOneMetagenome_FD_187468 | JGI IMG/M metagenome (GOLD analysis project Ga0209023, IMG submission 187468) | Freshwater and sediment microbial communities from Lake Erie, Canada (SPAdes) (version 2) | ecosystem: Environmental > Aquatic > Freshwater > Lentic | place: Lake Erie, Canada...
TGCTGGGCCCCGGCGGCGGCGCCCGCCTGCAGGTGCACGGCGCAGCTGCCCACGATCTGCACATCGTGCCGCTCCACGCCGTAGCGGTCGCAGATCTGCTCCAGCAAACCCGGCGCGGGCTTGCGGCAGGCGCAGTCCTCGTCCGGTGCGTGGGGGCAGTAGAACACTGCGTCGATGCGCCCGCCCACGGCGGCCAGTTGGCGGTGCATCTTGGCGTGGATGGCGTTGATGGCCATCACGTCGAACAGCCCCCGGCCCAGGCCCGGCTGGTTGGTGGCCACCACCACATGCCAGCCCGCGTGGTTGAGCCGCGCAATGGCTTCGAGCGCGCCCGGTACGGCGGTCCACTCTTCGGCAGAGGTGATGAAGTCGTCCCCCAGCGGATTGAGGGTGCCGTCGCGGTCGAGGATGGCGAGTTTCATGGGGCTTGGTTACCTTGTGAGAATCGCCAGCCTATCAGCTTGGGCCATCCGGTCAAACGGCCAGACGGGAAAGGTCGGCCACGCGGTTCATCGCGTTGTGCAGCATCTTGAGCAGGCCCAAGCGGTTCATCCGAACATCCAGCTGCTCGGCGTTGACCATCACGTCGTCGAAGAACGCATCCACCGGCGCGCGCAGCACGGCCAGGGTCTGCAGGCTGGCGGTGTAGTCACCCGCGTCGAACTGTGCATTGGCCTCGGGCACGAAGCGCTGCAGCGCGGCGTAGAGGTCCTGCTCGGCCTTTTCCTGCAGCAGCTCGGGGTTGACGTGGGCATCCACCGGGCCCTCGACCTCGGCCTTTTTCAGGATGTTGCCCACGCGCTTGTTGGCCGCGGCCAGGGCCGGACTTTCGGGCAGTGCGGCGAAGGCGCGCACGGCCGCGAGTCGCGCTGGAACATCACGCCAGGTGGTCATGCCCTGAGCGTTGACGACTGCTTCAACTTCGGACGAGCCGTAACCGAGATCCTTCAAGTAGCCCTTGAGCCGATCGAAGAAGAACAACGAAAGATCTGTTCGAGCATCTCCGATAAGTCCGGGAGGGAAACCTTCATAAGCAGCATTGGCAATCGCTTGAAAACCAAGAGGAAGTTCCTTCTCCATCAGCATCCGGATCACGCCCAGCGCATGGCGGCGCAGCGCGAACGGGTCGCGGTCGCCGGTGGGCAGGTTGCCGATGCCGAACATGCCGACCAGGGTTTCCAGCTTGTCGGCCAGCGCCACCACCACGCCGGCGGTGTTGCGCGGCAGTGTGTCGCCGGCAAAGCGGGGCTTGTAGTGGTCTTCGATGGCGTGCGCCACGGTCTCGCCCAGGCCGTCGTTCAGGGCGTAGTAGCCGCCCATGATGCCCTGCAGCTCAGGGAACTCGCCCACCATGTCGGTGACGAGGTCGGTTTTGGCCAGTTGCGCGGCTTTGTCGGCATCAGCGACCAAGGCCGCGTCGCCCAACTGCGTGGCGATGGCTTTGGCGATAGCGCGCACGCGCTCCACGCGCTCACCCTGCGTGCCCAGCTTGTTGTGGTAGACCACTTTGCCCAGGCCCTCGACGCGCGAGGCCAAGGTCTTCTTGCGGTCCTGGTCGAAAAAGAACTTCGCGTCGGCCAGGCGCGGGCGCACCACGCGCTCGTTGCCACCGGTCACAAAGCTCGTGTCTTCAGGGCTGATGTTGCTGACCACCAGGAACTTGTTCGTGAGCTTGCCCGCGGCGTCCAGCAGCGGAAAGTACTTCTGGTTGGCCTTCATCGTGAGGATGAGGCACTCCTGCGGCACGTCGAGGAATTCGGTCTCGAACGAGCAGGTGACCACGTTGGGGCGTTCGACCAGCGCGGTCACTTCGTCGAGCAATGCCTCATCTTCGATGGGGCGCGCGCCGTTGCCCACCTGGGCGGCAGCCGCGGCCAGCTGGCGGGCGATCTCGGCCTTGCGCTCGGCAAAGGAGGCGATCACGGCGCCGTCCTTCTTGAGCGTGGCGGCGTAGCTGTCGGCGTCTGCCAGCACCACGGGCGACACCGCGGCTTCAAACCGGTGGCCCTGCGTGCTGTTGCCCGCTGTCAGGCCCAGCGCCTTCACCGGCACCACGGTGCTGTCGTGCAGCGCGACCAGGCCGTGCGCGGGGCGCACGAAGTTCACGCTGCTCCAGCCGGGCAGTTCGCAGTCCGTCTCGAGCTGGTAGCTCATGACCTTGGGGATCGGCAGCTTGGCCAGCGCTTCGAGCAAGGCCTTTTGCAGGCCTTCCTGCAGCGTGGCGCCGGGCACCACGCTGTCGTAGAACAGCGCTTCGGCCTTGCCGTCCTGCGCGCGCTTGAGCGCGGCCACAGCGGCGGCCGGGTCGGACACATCCGCACCCAGGGCCTGCAGCTTTTTCAAGAGCGCCGGGCTCGCGTTGCCGCTGGCGTCGAGCCCCACGGTCACGGGCATGAGCTTTTGCTGCACGGCCTTGTCGGCCGCCTTGTCGGCCACGCCGGTCACGTGCGCGGCCAGGCGGCGGGGCGATGCAAAGGGCGTGACCACGGACGCTGCCGTGGCCAGGCCCTGCGCCTTGAGCTGGTCGCCCAGCACGGTGGCAAAGGCATCGCCCAGCTTTTGCAGCGCCTTGGGCGGCAGCTCTTCGACAAACAGTTCTACGAGAAGGTTTTGGGTCGTCGTCATGTTCTTGTTCTCTTTCGTCCGCTCAGGCTGCCTTCTTGGCCATTTGCTCCACCCACTCGCGCGGCGCCATGGGGAAGCCCAGGCGCTCTCGGCTCTCGTAGTAGCTTTGCGCTACAGCACGGGCCAGGTTGCGGATGCGGCCGATGTACGCGGCCCGCTCGGTCACGCTGATCGCGCCGCGCGCATCCAGCAGGTTGAAGCTGTGCGCGCCTTTGAGCACCTGCTCGTAGGCGGGCAGCGCCAGCTGCTGCTCCATCAGGTACTTGGCCTGCTTTTCGTGCGCGTTGAAGGCGGTGAACAAAAAGTCCGCGTCGCTGTGCTCGAAGTTGTAGGTGGACTGCTCCACCTCGTTTTGCTTGTACACATCGCCATAGCTCAGCGTGTCGGTCCACTTGAGGTTGTAGACGTTGTCCACGCCCTGCAGGTACATGGCCAGGCGCTCCAGGCCATAGGTGATCTCGCCCGTGGCGGGCTTGCAGTCGATGCCGCCGACCTGCTGGAAGTAGGTGAACTGCGTCACCTCCATGCCGTTGAGCCACACCTCCCAGCCCAGGCCCCAGGCGCCCAGCGTGGGGTTCTCCCAGTCGTCTTCGACGAAGCGGATGTCGTTCTTCTTGAGGTCGAAACCGAGGGCTTCGAGCGAACCCAGGTACAGCTCCAGAATGTTGGCCGGCGCGGGCTTCAAAACCACCTGGTACTGGTAGTAGTGCTGCAGCCGGTTGGGGTTCTCGCCATAGCGACCGTCCTTGGGCCGGCGGCTCGGCTGCACGTAGGCAGCCTTCCAGGGCTCGGGCCCGATGGCGCGCAGGAAGGTGGCGGTGTGCGAGGTGCCGGCACCCACTTCCATGTCGTAGGGCTGCAAAAGAGCGCAACCCTGCGCGTCCCAGTAGGACTGCAGCTTCAGAATGATTTGCTGGAATGTCAACATGGCGTCTGTGGCACTGGCAAGCCAGGGCCGGGCAAGTAGGAGGAGAAAGAAAAAGCGAAGCGCGGCGTCGGCATCAGCCCTGAGCACACCACCCAGGGCAGCAAGGACAGGCATCGCACACGCGAACCGATCATTTTACGGCGCCGCAACAACACCGCCCTGCAAACAGCGCGACGCCACCGCCAGTCGCTGCCAGCAGCCAGAGGTCGAAACCGCCCGCCCCATGAAAAAAGGCCAGGACCCTCGTGGAGCCCCAGCCTTTCCAACCCGTCCGCGCCGCCCATAAGCCACCGCGTGCAGGTGCCGCCCTTGCAGGCAACCATCGGTGCACAGCAGTGCACCAAATCAGTAAAGAATTCCGTCGCTCGCCACACCCAGCCCGTACAACAAGGCGCGCCGTTATCGCGAGAGCACCCGTGGATCTGGCTCCGCCAGTCCACCAGGTGCGTCCCCCCTCCGGGGGCTGAGGGCCGCGGCTCCGAGCCTGCCTGCGCAGGCTTGGACGTGTCCGAAGAGCCGCCGACTCTGGCGGCGGTGCCGAGGCGCGCAGCGCCTCAGGGGGGCTTCAATACTCCCAGAAAATCCGCTGCAGTTCCTTGCTGTCGTTGGTCTTGGTCAGGGCCACCATGGCCAGGATGCGGGCCTTCTGCGGGCGCAGGTCGTGCGCCACCACCCAGTCGTACTTGTCGTCGGGCTGCTCGGCGTTGCGCAGCACAAAACCATCCGGCACGCGGGCCGAGCGGATCACCTGCACGCCCTTGCCGCGCAGGGCCTTGAGCGAATCGACCGCCTGGGCAGCCACCGAGCCGTTGCCGGTGCCGGCATGGATCAGCGCCTTCACGCCGGCCTTGCTGTAGGCCTCGATGCCGGTAGTGTTCATGTTGCTGTAGCCGTACACGATGTCCACCGCAGCCAGGGCCTGGATCTCGTCGATGTTGAACTCGGAGTTGGCGGTGTGGCGCTTGACGGGCGCGCGGAACCAGTAGTTCTTGCCTTCCACCACCATGCCCAGCGGGCCCCACTGGCTCTTGAAGGCCTCGGTCTTGATGTTGATGGTCTTGCTCACGTCGCGGCCGCTCTGGATCTCGTCGTTCATGGTGACGAGCACGCCCTTGCCGGCGGCGTCCTTGCTGGCGGCCACGGTCACGGCGTCGTACAGGTTCAGCGCGCCGTCGGCCGACAGGGCCGTGCCGGGGCGCATGGAGCCGACCACGACGATCGGCTTGTTGGTGCGCACGACCAGGTTCAGGAAGTACGCGGTTTCTTCCAGCGTGTCGGTGCCGTGGGTGATGACGATGCCATCCACATCGGCCTGCTTGGACAGGGCCGAGACGCGCTGGCCGAGCTTGAGCAGGTGCTCGTTGGTGAAGCTCTCGGACGCGATCTGGAACACCTGCTCGCCGGAGACCTTGGCGACGCTGGCCAGCTCGGGCAGGCCGGCTAGCAGCTTGTCGACGGGCACCTTGGCCGCGGCATAGGTGGCGCTGTTGGCGGCCGACGCGCCCGCGCCGGCAATGGTGCCGCCGGTGGCCAGTACCACGACGTGGGGCTGGGCGGCCTGGGCCATGGCCACAGCCGAGGCGGCCGAGAGCAGCAGGCCGGCCAGCCAGCGGTGGGCGGCAGTGGCAGCAGGTGGGGAAATACGCATGATGAAAAGTCTCCTGGAACAGGTGTGTTGTGTTTGTGTGTCACGGCGCCTTGCGGCCACCGCGCCGCTTTCGAGCGGTGGCGCATCCTATGAGAGATCGACACACACTGTTGCGGAATAATCAGCACCCCCATGTGAATTTCACTCACACCCCAAAAACAGGGACCGACCTATGAACCTGCGGCAGCTGGAAGTTTTTCAGGCGGTGCTCCAGACCGGCAACATGAGCGCGGCGGCGCGGCTGCTGTGCATCACGCCGTCGGCCATCAGCAAGGCGGTGGCGCACACCGAGCTGCAGTTGGGCTACCGCCTGTTCGTGCGCACGCCGGCCGGCCTGACCCCCACGCCCGAGGCGCAGGTGCTGGCATCCGAATCCACCGGCATCCACCGCCAGCTCGACGCGTTGCGCCGCACCGCCCGCAACCTGGCCGCCAGCGACACGGGCGACGTGCGCCTGGCCGCGATCCCGGCGGTGAGCCATGAGTTCTTGCCGCTGCTGCTGCAGCAGCACGCGCTGCGCTACCCGCAGGTGGGCGTGGAGGTGCGCACCATCCACCAGGACCAGATGACGCAGGCCCTGCTCACGCGCAGCGTGGACTTCTGCCTGGGGTTCTACAAGCACCCGCATCCGCAGATCCGCAGCGACCTGCTGGTGAGCGGGCGCATGTACCTGGCGGTGGCCGAGGCGCTGTGGAGCCGGGCACCCCGCGCCACCTCGCACAGCGCCCGGCTCGCACAGGTGCCGGTGATCCGCCTGGTGGGCGACGACCCCATGCGCCAGTCCATCGACGAGATCGCGCAGCGCCTGGGCACACCGGCGGGGCCGGGCATCCAGGTGCAGACATCACGCCTGGCGCTGGAGCTGGTGCGCCTGGGCATGGGCTGGACGGTGGTCGACTTTCTGACCGCCACACGCCTGGACCCGGTCAGCATGGTCACGCTGGAACTGCACGAGCTGCCGCCGATCTCGCTGTACAGCTACCACGCACGCTCGTCGCCACCGGGCTTGCAGGCCACGCGCATGCTGGCGATGCTGCCGGGGGTGCTGCACGATGCGCTGGCGCCCACCGCCGCCAAGGCCGCACGGCGCGGATCGGGCGGGGCGGCAGGCTGACGGAAAGACACGTCAAGGTAAAAAAGCCAGGCCCCCAGTAAAAAGCCCGCCCGGTCCAGAGACGGGGCGGGCTGTGCGCAATGCACCGCGGGCGGTCAGTGGGTCCAGCGGCGCAGCACCAGGCTGGCGTTGGTGCCGCCAAAGCCGAAGCTGTTGGACAGCACCGTGGTCAGGTCCGCATCGCGGGTCTGCGTGACCAGCGGCATGGAGCCCAGCGCGGGGTCGGGCGTGTCCACATTGGCCGAGCCGGCGATGAAGCCCTTGTTCAGCATGATCATGCAGTAGATGGCCTCTTGCACCCCCGTGGCGCCCAGCGAATGGCCGGTGAGCGACTTGGTGGACGAGAACGGCGGCACCTTGTCGCCGAACAGCGCCTGCATGGCCCGCACTTCCTGCATGTCGCCCACGGGCGTGGAGGTGCCGTGGGTGTTGATGTAGTCGATGGGCGCGTCGAGCCCCTCCATCGCCTGCTTCATGCAGGCAATGGCGCCGTCGCCCGACGGGGCGACCATGTCTTCGCCGTCGCTGGTGGCGCCAAAGCCCACCACTTCGGCCAGGATGGTGGCGCCGCGGGCCTGGGCGTGCTCCAGGCTCTCCAGCACCACGGCGCCGCCGCCGCCGGCGATCACGAAGCCGTCACGGTTGGCGTCGTAGGCGCGCGAGGCTTTCTCGGGCGTGTCGTTGTACTTGCTGGACATGGCGCCCATGCCGTCGAACAGCAGCGACATGCCCCACGACAGCTCTTCGCCGCCGCCTGCGAACATCACGTCCTGCATGCCCCAGGCGATCTGCTGCGCGGCCGCGCCGATGCAGTGCGCCGACGTGGAGCAGGCAGACGTGATGGAGTAGTTGATGCCCTTGACCTTGAAGTTGGTCGCCAGGCACGCGGACACGGTGGAGCTCATGCAGCGCGTGACCTGGTAGGGCCCCACGCGGCGGATGCCCTTTTCGCGCAGCGTGTCGGCCGCTTCGATCTGGTTGTCAGGCGAGCCGCCGCCCGAGCCCATGATGAGGCCGGTGCGCGGGTGGCTGACCTGCTCTGGCGTGAGGCCGGCCTGGGCAATCGCGTCTTCCAGCGCGATCTGCGCGTACGCCGCGGCATCGCCCATGAAGCGCAGCTGCTTGCGGTCGATGCGCGACTCGATGTCGATCTCGGGCGCGCCGCCCACTTGGCTGCGCAGGCCCAGCTCCTTGAACTTTTCGACGGCCTTGATGCCGCTCTTGCTGGCACGCAGCGAGGCCTCCACCGTGGCCAGGTCGTTGCCAATGCACGAGACGATGCCCGCGCCGGTGATGACTACCCGCTTCATGCTGCTGCTCCTTGTGCCCCCGCAGCCTCTTCCTCGCGCTTGAACAGGCCCACGCGCAGATCCTTGGCCACATAGATTTCCTGGCCGTCGGCCAGCAGGCGTGCATCGCCGATGGCCATGACCAGTTTGCGCTTGATCACGCGCTTGATGTCGATTTCATAGGTCACGAGCTTCACGTTCGGACCCACTTCGCCGGTGAACTTGACCTCGCCGGCCCCCAGGGCCCGGCCCTTGCCCGGCAGTTGCAGCCAGGTCAGGTAAAAGCCGATCAGCTGCCACATGGCATCGAGCCCCAGGCAACCGGGCATGACCGGGTCGCCCTGGAAGTGGCAGGCAAAGAACCACAGGTCGGGACGCACGTCCAGTTCGGCGCGGATCTTTCCCAGACCGTGCTCGCCGCCATCGCTGTCGATGTGCGTGATGCGGTCGAACATCAGCATGGGCGGCAGCGGCAGGCGGCCACTGTCGGCGCCGAACAGCCGGCCCTCACCCGAGGCGATCAGTTGTTCGTAGGAAAAGGAATCAGCCATCTTCAGTCTTGCTCCAGAACGGCGGGTTGGCCCGCCTCAAATCATCGTTGTAACCAACACGAAACCCAACACAAGCCCCCGCTTGTGGGGCTCCATTATCAAGGCAGCAGGCAGCGCGGCGCGTTTTGGCCCACCGGAGCGCTGGGGCTCCCCCAGCGCGCTGACCTGGATCAAACCCCGCCCACGGTACGCAGCCGCCGGCAAACTGCGGCAAAAACCACCGCCACGGCACCCAGTATCCACAGCGGCCACAGCCCCCAGCGCGACACCCACCAGGCGTACGGCGTGATCGCCCAGCCCTCTTGCGCATTGAGCCCCCTGCCCCGCACCTCGCCCTGCAAAACGCCGCGGGTGTGGCGCTCCAGGGCGTGCGTCACCACCCCGCGGTGGTCGATGATGGCCGTGGCGCCGGTGTTGGTTGCGCGCACCATCGGGCGCTCGAACTCCAGTGCCCGCATGCGGCTGATGTGCAGGTGCTGGTCGATGGCCAGGGTATTGCCGAACCAGCCGATGTTGCTGAAATTGACGAACACCGTGGGCGCCTGGGGCGGGTCGATGAAGCGCGCGCCCAGCTCTTCGCCGAACAAGTCTTCGTAGCAGATGTTGGGCGCAATGCGCTGACCGGCCCACGCAAACGACGGCTGGCCCACGGCGCCGCGGTTGAAGTCGCCCAGCGGGATGTTCATCATGGCCGTGAACCACTTGAAGAACGGCGGGATGAATTCGCCGAACGGCACCAGGTGGTGCTTGTCGTAGCGGTACGGCTGGTCGGGCGGGGCCACGCCAGCGCCCATGCCCAGCACGGTGTTGGTGTAGCCAATGGTCTCGTCGCCCATCGGAATGCCCACCAGCGCCGCCTGCGGGCCCTGGGCGTAGCGCTGCTCGATGCCTTCCAGATAACCAGGCAGGAGCTGCTGGGGCAGCAGCGGAATGGCCGTCTCGGGCGCCACCACCAGGTCGGCCTTGGCCTCCTGCAGCCGGTCGGCGTACCACTGCAGGGCCAGCGGCACGCCGCTGCCCTGCTGGAATTTCTCGTCCTGCGGGATGTTGCCCTGCAGCAACTCCAGCGTCAGGGGTTTGGACTGGGGCTGCGCGGGCGTGTAGCACAGGTTGACCGCGCAGAACCGGTCGGCAGTGGCCGCGGCCAGCAGGACTGCGGCCACGACCGGCAACACCCAGGCGCGCCAGCGGCCCAGGTCGGTACCACGCAACTGCACCACGTACATCGCCAGCACCGCGGCCACGGCTCCGATGCCGTAGACGCCCACATAGCGCGCCAGCGCCGCCAGTGGCCCGTCGACATGCGCGTAACCCCCGGCGCCCCAGGGAAAGCCGGTCCACAGCGTGCCGCGCGCCAGCTCGGCCACCAGCCACATTGCTCCGAAAAATATAGCACTCAGCGCACGACTGGCAAGCGACAGACGGCAAAAAATGCCCACAACCACCGCGTAGTAACTGCCCAGGAAAGCGGCCAGGCCCAGCACCGCGGCCACGGCCAGGGGCGCCGCCAGCCCGCCGTAGGTGTGCATGGAGATATACAGCCACCAGAACGTGCCCGAGAGCCACGCGGTGGCAAACAGCCCCCCCGTCAGTGCGCCGCGCCGCCAGCCAATGGCCTGGACCGGTGACGGCCGCACCAGCCAAGCCAGCAGCGCCATCGACAGCAGTTGCAGCCACCACAGCGGCTGGCCGCTGCCGGGCCACGCCAGCGATGCGGCCTGGGCCAGGCCTGCGGCCACCGCAAGCACCGCCTGCGGGACCAGCGGCAGTCCCGCGGGGGCTCGGACGCGCGCCATCACTCGGCGCTGGCGTCAGGCTCTTCGGCCCGCGACACCTTGAACCAGCGCACCGCCCCGCCCTTGGTATGCAGCACGACGAAGTTCAGGCCCGACAGTTGCAGATGCTCGCCGCGCTTGGGCACGTGGCCCATTTCGTGGGCGATCAAACCGCCGATGGTGTCGAAGTTTTCATCCGGGTCGCTGCCCTGGATCAGCACGTCGAACGCCTCGCAGACGCGTTCGATGGAGGTGTCGCCGCTGACCCGGTAGGTGTGGTCGGCCAGGCCGAAGATGTCGCCGTGGTCCTCGGGGATGTCGAACTCGTCCTCGATTTCGCCGACGATCTGCTCGAGCACGTCTTCAATGGTGATGAGGCCGGCCACGCGGCCGAACTCGTCGATCACCACGGCCAGATGGCTGCGGCTGCCGCGGAACTCGCGCAGCAGGTCGTTCAAGCCCTTGCTCTCGGGCACAAAAATGGCGGGGCGCAGCAGCGCGCGGATGTTCAGCTCGGGCGCCCGCTGCAGCTTGAGCAGGTCTTTGGCCAGCAGGATGCCGATGATGTTCTCGCGCTCGCCCTGGTACACCGGAAACCGCGAGTGCGCGGTGTTGATGACGAGATTGAGCAAATCTTCGAACGGCGCCTCGATGTTGAGGAGGTCCATCCGCGGCGCCGCGACCATCACATCGCCTGCCGTCATGTCGGCCATGCGGATCACGCGCTCGAGCATCACGCGCGCTTCGGCGCCAATGACCTCGTTGTCTTCGGCCTCGGCCAGGGTCTCGATGAGTTCTTCCGTGGAATCCGGGCCGGGGTGGATGAACTCGGCCACTTTCTGCAGGAAGGTGCGCTTGTCTTCCCTTTCGGACGGTCGCCCAGGGTGCGCGGGGTGCGGGTCAGACACTGTCGTCTAGTGCAGGACGTGCGGTAGTGAAACAGGCCCCTAGGATAGCGGATTGTGGTGACAGGCCGCCGCTGGCGTTGCAACGGGGCCCATCGGCAGGACCGGGCCGGCGGTGCGCCGGTCTCCTGCGAGGGTTCTGCGGAGGTCTGCGGGGGGTTCGGGTTATTCGGCCGACTGGTGGCGCGCGTGTTGCACGCCGCTGCGCACTTCCTGCACGTTGGCCAGAAAATCCCAGAACTGCTTGGCCTGCTTCTTGAACTGGTAGTCCACCTCGGCAAACTGCTGCCCCACCATCTCGGCCATGCGGGTGTCGAAACTGGCGGGCGGGATCTGAAGATACGCCTCGGACTCCGAGCCGTCGCGGCGCACCGTGGCACCGGCGCTGCGCGCGATCTTGAGCATTGCGGTGTTCTCGGACAGCGCATGGATGAACACCATGTTCACACCCTCGTTGCGGGCGTGCATCACCGCACGCTCGAACAGCCGCGCACCAAAGCCGCGGCCGCGGGCCTGCTTGAGCACGGACACGCCGAACTCGGCGCAGTGCTTGTGCTCGGGGTGCTCGGAAAAAGCCAGGTGCGCCATCGCGATGAGTTCGAGGCGGCGGTTGTAGATGCCGAAGATCTCGTCGCGGTTGAAGTCGAGTTGCTCGGCGTAGCGGCGGATCTGCTCGTCGTTGGCGGCGTAGCCGAACCGCAGATAGCGGTCGGACGGCTCGAGCTGCAACAGATGCTGGGTGATGCGCTCGCGGTACGAGGGACCCAGGGCACGGATGGGAACCATCACGGGAACCTCCTTCTTGACGCGGCTTTCCGCCGCCGATGGAGCACCTGTCACAGGGCGCAGCATGCCCCTGCCTACGTACCAGGATGCCTTGAGCCAGTCTTTCGTTGCGAACATGGATCGAATATAAGGGTTTTCCCTCATTATTTCCACACTTTTTGTTGCATTGCAGCAAAGTAGTGAGGTCACTCAAAATCTTGTCCGATCTGCCCCTGGCGCTTGCCCAGACAGCGCAATGCGCTCTCATAACAGGAGTAGAAAATTGGCAGGGCCAGCGCGCTACCGTCTCTGAGGCGACTGCCGCCGTGCGTTTTGGCACCGCCAAACCCTGTCAGCCAAGCCCGCCCATAAAGCAGCAACAGCCAGCGCCGCAGGGCGGGTGTGCACCCACCGCACGCAGCCCTGCGCCCGTGCTGGAGCACCGGGGGGACGCCCCACCAGCCTCCCACCGGACCGTCACACTACCGCGCAGCCGGTGAGCTGTCGCCCATCCGGGTCCAATCCAGCGGCGTCGCATTCGCAGCTTCGCGGCGGGGCCCGTTAGAGGCTGCGCAATCGCGGGCGCTCACCGCCGCGGTACCGCTGCTGGCGTCCTCTGCGGCGTTGCGCGCCAGCTTCAGTGCCCCGGCCCGGTCCACCGACAGCGCCACGCTGTCTCCCAACCGCAACTCCAGCTGCTGCAAGCCCTCCGTGTCCTTGAGCGTGACCTGCCCCACGCTGGCCACGATGCGCACGGACTGCATTTTGGCCGCCGACACCTCCAACGTATCCTCCCGCCGATAGCGTGGACGCGTCTCGCAGTCGTCCTCGCCGTTCTGCGAGATGGTGCCTTTGGCATCGGATGCAGCGCAGCGCCCGCAACGGGTCGATTGCAGGTCCAGATGCGCGACCGAGCCCCGAACCTCCACCGACCTGCCCGACACCGACAGCCGCTCCACCGGGTCCATGGCATCCACCTGAGCGTTCGACAGCGCCAGGTCCTTGAACTGCATCGGCAGCACGATCTCGCCGATCCACTCATCGTTCGCGTGGGTGGCCTGTGCATCGGGCAAGGCCGGCCGCTGCAGCCAGCGCAGCACAAGGGTGTCGCCCTCGCGCACGGCAACCAGGGGTGGCTCGGCGCGCGGCCCTGGCCGCGGGTCGCCACGCGAAGAACCCCTGCGGCGGCCATCGGAACGGGACTGCACGCTCACGGTGACCACGCTGGACCCCGACAGCACCAGCCGGGGCGGGGACGCGTACGCGTCCGCATCGCCTGGCTCGCCGTCGATGCGCAGGCGGGTCACGCCGGTCAACTGCGCGGCAGACAGCATGTACAGGCGGCCATTGCCGTCGGGCGCCTTGAAGCGGTCGAACCCGCTGACGACCAGCAGTGCCCAGAACACGATCCACAGCCCCGCAAACCACCAGGGGCCCAGTTTGCGCGGAGCGCCCGCGCGGGAATGCGTCTGCGCCGCCATCACGTCAGTTCCTTTTCACGCAGGTGCTGGTAGGTTTGCCACCACACCATCACCGGCAGCACGATCCACACACCGGCATTCAACACATTGACCGCAAGGCCGGCTGACGCCGCTCCGCCCATCCACCAGGCAAAGAGCACATCGTGCCGAGCGTCCGCCAGCGCCCCAATCAACGCGGTGACGACGAACAGCGCCACGCCCAGCACAAGCGTCTTGAGCAGGGCCGCGCGCCGAAAATACAGCGAGCCCGTCACCGCCACCGCCTGCAGCGCCCAGGCGGCAATGAAAAAGCCCCACTGCTGCGGAAGGCTCAGCAGGGATTCGCGAAGCACGGGGCGCAGCAGCGGCACGAACAGTGCGTAATCCTGCGGATCGACGGGACCGGAGTCCACCCATGCAGCCCGGATCGCCAGCGCCAGGCCCTGCACTGGCCACGAGATCGCCAGGAACAGCAGCGTGTAGGCCACCGGGTAGGCCACCACCACCACGAACACGCACAGCAGCCACTTCTCCAGCACGGAGGCCGGCCGCATCAGTGCCAGCAGCGCCGATTCGCGCCGTGCCATGCCGTCGAAATAGCGGCCTGCAAACACGAACCCGGTGAGGTACAGCCCCCAGAAGTAAAAGGCCGACTGCCCCCCGGTCACGAACACTTGCCCGTGCGACAGGCTCAGGCTGAACACCAGCAGCACGCAGTACAGAATGCCCGTCACCAGCAGGTGCCCCAGGTACTGCCGCATGTGTTCGGCCCAGTGCGCACGGGCCAGCAGTGTGAAGCGGCGCCACGAAAACGATGCGCTGCCTGCGTTCACCGAGGGCGAGGAAATGTTGCCGTTGCTCATGCCATCTCCCTGGCCGCCGGGGCCTCGCGCAGCGGGGCCAGTGCCTGCAGCACCTGGTCGCGGTTCAGGCTCAGCGCCTTGTACAAAAGCTCCAGCTGCACCGAGCTTCCCGTCGGCATGGCCGTCTCAAGCTCGTTGGCGCGCAGTGCCACGTAGGCCAGTTGCTGGCCGATGCGCTCCTGGTACAGCAGCGCGCCACCCGCCTGCACCCGCGCAGCATCGTCGTCCTGCGCCACGCCCATGTGCAGCCAGTGCGCCAGGTCATCCATGCGCGCCGACAGCGCCAGCCGCCCCTGGTCGATGAACCAGATGTGGCTCAGGATGCTCTCCAGGTCGTGCGCCTGGTGGGTGCTGATGAGCACCGCGCGGTGCGCGTGCTCGGGGCGCTGCAGGAGCTTGCGAAACTGTGTGCGGCCCACGATGTCGAGGCCGTTGGTGGGCTCGTCCATCAGCAGCAGCGGCGTGCACGTGGCCAGGGCGAAGGCAATGGCGGCCTTCTTTTTCTGCCCCAGGCTCATGGACTCGAACCGCTCGGTGGCCGGCACCTCCAACTCCGCCAGATACTCGTTCAGCAGCGCGTGTGAAAAGCGCGGGTAGAACACGCCCTGCGTGGCGGCCAGCTGCGCGCACGTCAGGTTGGGCAGATGGAATTCTTCCGGCACGATGTAGATGGACGCCAGCAGGTCCGCAGCGCGTGCGCGCGGGTTGCGCCCCAGCACCTGTAGCTGCCCGGCCCAGGGCGTGAGCAGGCCGCAGATCAGCTTGAGCAGCGTGGACTTGCCGCTGCCGTTGCGCCCGAAAAGGCCGTAGATGCCGGGCTGCTCCACACGGGCGGCAAAGCCGTCATAAAGCAGGTGTCGGCCATAGCCGAACTGCAGGTTGTCGATAGCGATCATGAACAATCCGTAACACCCCCGGGGCCGAGGGCGCGCGGATTGTCACACAGGCTCAGACGGTGCTCGCACGGGGTTCACACAGGCACTGCGGTCGTCGCCTTCACGCGGTCGAGCACGAAGCTCGTCTTGCAGTCCTGCACGCTGGGGTGCTTGAGCAGCGTATCCATGATGAAGCGGCTGTAGTGCGCCATGTCGGCCACCACCACGCGCAGCAGGTAGTCCATCTCGCCCGTGAGAGACGCGCATTCCACCACCTCGGGCCAGGTCTGCACGCTGGCGCGAAACAGGTCCATCGGGTTGCGCTTGTGGCTTTCGGTGTGCTTTTCGAGCCGCACGTTGAGGTACGCCGTGAGCCCCAATCCCACCGCTTCGGGCGGGACCAGCGCCACATAGCGCTCGATCACGCCGCTGTCTTCCAGGCGCTTGACGCGGCGCAGCACGGCGCTGGGCGACAGGCCCACTTGCTCACCGATGACGTCATACGTCTCGCGGCCGTTTTCCTGCAGACGGCGCAGGATGGCGCGGTCCAGCTTGTCGAGTGCGTCAAAGGCTTTCATGGCGCAGGATTCTACGAAATTGGGCAACTTTTCAACCGCCACATTGCGGGCTCGGGTATGTCCCGATAGTGACAAAGGCCGCCTCCACGAAGAATGAATCCTGCAAAAAAGAACGACCGTTCTATTTTGCAAATACAAGAAATCACATCACTGGAGACAAACACATGACAGGATTTTTGAGCCGCTTTCTGCGGCGACTGGTGCTGGCGGCGACCGCAGGGCTTTTGCTGCTGGGGGCCAGCGCACATGCGCAAAACGGCTACACACAAACACGCTATCCCATCGTGCTGGTGCACGGGCTGTTCGGCTTCGACTCGGCCCTGGGCATCGACTACTTCTACGGCATCCCCGACGCGCTGCGCCAGGGAGGCGCCAAGGTCTACGTGGCCCAGGTCTCCGCAGCCAACAGCAGCGAGGTGCGGGGCGAGCAACTGCTGGCGCAGGTCAAGACCATCCTCGCGATCACGGGTGCGACCAAGGTGAACCTGGTAGGCCACTCGCATGGCGGGCCCACCACGCGCTATGTGGCGGGCGTGGCGCCGCAGCTGGTCGCTTCGGTCACCTCCATCGGGGGCGTGAACAAGGGCTCGCGCGTGGCCGACATCCTGCGCGGCGTGGCGCCGGCGGGGTCGGTGTCCGAGACCGTCGCCAACGCCGCGGCCAAGGCGCTGGTCAGCCTGATCAACCTCACGTCCGGCGGCTCCGGCCTGCCGCAGATGCCCACCGCCGCGCTGGACTCGCTCACCACCGCGGGCCTGGCCAGCTTCAACCGCCGCTTCCCGCAGGGCCTGCCCAGCGGCTGCGGCAGCGGGGCCGAGCTGGTCAACGGCGTGCGCTACTACTCGTGGACGGGCACGCAGCCCCTGACCAACGTGCTGGACGCCAGCGACGGCCTGCTCAGCGTGCTGAGCCTCGTGTTCGGCGAAGCCAACGACGGCCTGGTGTCGGCCTGCTCGTCGCGCCTGGGCAAGCACCTGGGCGACTACCGCCAGAACCACCTGGACGAGGTGAACCAGCTGGTGGGCCTGCGCGACTGGTTCTCCACCGACCCGGTGACGCTCTACCGCCAGCACGCCAACCGCCTGAAGGCGCTGGGCCTGTAAGCCATGCAGCGCAGCCGCGTGATCGCAGGGGTGGCCGTGCTGGCCGCCGTGGCCGGGGCTGCGCTCTGGTGGTTTCAACCCGCCCCACTAGCCGGTGCACCCGGCACGGCAGTCCACAGCGCGCCGCTCACCGCAGAGCGGCAGGCCGCGGCCCTGGGCGCCGCTGCGCCGGGCGGGGGCGCGCCCGGCAGCGCTGTGGGCGCACGGCGATCTGCCGCGGACGCGGATCTGTCCGACCCCTTGCTCGTCCAGGGCCTGCGCGACACCCTCGAAGCCCTGCTGATGGAAGCCGGCGACGTGAGCGACCCGGCCGCCCTCAAGCAGCGGCTGGCCGCCTTGGTGGGCCAGCACTTCCCGGCGGCACTGGCCGCCCGGGCGCTGGCGCTGGCAGAGCGCTACGTGGACTACCGCGTAGCGCTGGGCCAGCTCCAGAGCCCAACTGCAACGCAGGACCTGACCGACCCGCGCGCGCTGCGCGATGCCATGCAGGCGCGGGACAAGGTGCGCCTGCAGTTCTTCGACGGCGCCGAATACGACGCACTCTTTGCGCGCGAGGCCGAACTGGACCGCTACACCCTGGCGCGCCTGGAGATCGCACGCAACACCCGCCTCAGCCCCGAACAGCGGGCCCAGGCCCTGCAGGCCGCTGACAGCGAACTGCCCCCGGAGCGCCGCGCAGAGCGCGCTGCATCCACAGAACACATGGTGGCCGCCGCCCAGACCGCCGCCTTCAATGCGCAGAACGCGAGCGACCTCACGCGCCACCAGGCCCGCAGCGCCCAGTACGGTGAGGCCGCCGCCCACGCGCTGGCGCAGCTCGACCGCGACGAGCAGCACTGGCAGCAGCGGCTCGACCAGTACAGCCAGGCCCGGTCCCAGCAGGGCGACCAGAGCGCCGCGGCGCAGCAACTGCGCCAGCAGCTTTTCAGCAGCGAAGAGCAGCAGCGCCTGGATGCGGCGCTGGCGCTGCGCAGGCTGGGTACAGCGCCCGCGGGCTCCTGAGCGCCACGCTGCTCCGCCCAGGCTTTGGGCCGCAAAGCGCTCCCCCATTGCGCAAAAATTTGACCATTCGCAAGATTCCTGCAAATCGGGAGCCCCAGCGTCTTGATTTCGCCAGAAACATGAGGCATGGCGCGCCTACAGTCGGTGGCATTCATTCATCCATCCACGAATGCCGGAGACAACCCCATGAACGCCGCCCTGCCACAAGCCACCGCCGCCCAGCTCGAAGCCTGGGACAACCCCATGGGCCTGATGGGCTTCGAGTTCATCGAGTTCACCTCGCCCACCCCAGGCGTGCTGGAGGCGGTGTTTGAAAAACTGGGCTTCACGCTGATCGCCAAGCACCGCTCCAAGGACGTGGTGCTGTACCGCCAGAACGGCATCAACTTCATCCTGAACCGCGAACCCCACAGCCAGGCGGCCTACTTCGGCGCCGAGCACGGCCCTTCGGCTTGCGGCCTGGCGTTTCGCGTGAAGGACGCGCACAAGGCATACAACCGCGCGCTGGAGCTGGGCGCCCAGCCCATCGAAATCCCCACCGGCCCGATGGAGCTGCGCCTGCCCGCCATCAAAGGCATCGGCGGCGCGCCGCTGTATCTGATCGACCGGTTTGAAGACGGCAAGTCCATCTACGACATCGACTTCGAATTCATCGAAGGCGTGGACCGCCGCCCCGTGGGCCACGGCCTGAACCTGATCGACCACCTGACCCACAACGTGTACCGGGGCCGCATGGGTTTCTGGGCCAACTTCTACGAGAAGCTGTTCAACTTCCGCGAGATCCGCTACTTCGACATCCAGGGCGAATACACGGGCCTGACGTCCAAGGCCATGACCGCGCCCGACGGCAAGATCCGCATCCCGCTGAACGAAGAGTCCAAGCAGGGCGGCGGGCAAATCGAAGAGTTTTTGATGCAGTTCAACGGTGAAGGCATCCAGCACATCGCGCTGATCTGCGACAACCTGCAGGACGTGGTGGACAAGCTGGGCATGGCCGGTGTCGGCCTGGCCACCGCGCCCAACGACGTCTATTACGAGATGCTGGACACCCGCCTGCCCGGCCACGGCCAGCCCGTGCCCGAGCTGCAGTCGCGCGGCATCCTGCTCGACGGCACCACGGCGGACGGCACGCCGCGCCTCTTGCTGCAGATCTTCTCCACGCCCATGCTGGGCCCGGTGTTCTTCGAGTTCATCCAGCGCGAAGGCGACTACCGCGACGGCTTTGGCGAAGGCAACTTCAAGGCGCTGTTCGAATCGCTGGAACGCGACCAGATCCGCCGCGGCGTGCTGAACACGTAAGACATCAGACATCCTTGGGGTTTACCCCGGGCAGGTGCCTATACTGCGCGCTCCCCGGAACTCAAAAGGATCCCGATGTCGCTCCGTACTATCTTGCTGTCCAGCCTCGTTGTGGCTGCTGCTGCAGCAGCCATGCCCGCCCTGGCACAGAACCCCGCCGCCCCGCTCACCATCGTGGTCCCCTACCCTGCGGGCGGCCCGCTCGACATCTCGGCCCGCATCGTGGCCGAGGGCACGACCCAGCTGGGCGCCATCACGGTGGAGAACAAGCCGGGCGCGGGTGGCAACACCGGGGCCGACCAGGTCGCCAAGGCCGGCAAGACCAGCAACCAGGTGCTGATGGGCGCAGTGGCTACCCACGCGGTGAACCCCTGGCTGTACAAGAACTTTCCGTACAACCCCATCAAGGACTTCAAGCCCCTGGTGCTGGTGGCGCGCACGCCCAACGTGCTGGTGGTGAACGCCGAGCAGGCCAGCAAGCTCGGCATCAAGACCACGCCGGACCTGGTGCAGTACCTCAAGAAGAACCCGAACCAGTTCAAGTACGGCTCGGGCGGCAACGGCAGCATCGGCCACATCGCAGCCGAGATGTTCGAGTCCCTCACCAACACCAAGATGGACCACACGCCGTTCCAGGGCTCCAAGCCCGCGCTGGCGGCGCTGGAGTCCGGCCAGGTGCTGCTGGTGTTCGACAACCTGGCGTCGGCCCTGCCGCAGATCAAGTCGGGCAAGTTCCTGGCGCTGGGTGTGACCACACTGAGCCGCAACGAGGCGCTGCCCGACGTGCACAGCATCAACGACAGCGTGCAGGGCTTCAATGTGTCCACCTGGTTCGGGCTGTTCGCGCCCGCCTCGCTGCCCGACGCAGACGCGCGCCGCTACGCCACCGCCTTTGCGGCAGCCATGCATTCGCCCGCCGGCAAGGAGAAGTTCAAGAAGATGGGCATCGCGCCCGAAGAGTTGACGCTCGACACGTTCGCCCAGTTCGTGCGCTCGGAAAACAGCAAGTACGAGTTCCTGATCCGGGCCGCAAAGATCAAGATCGATTAGCAGCCGCCAGGGCAGGTGCGCGCCACCCCGGCGCGCGGTCAGGGCGGCGATCGACTGGCCCGACGAGTCGGCGAGCTGGCGGAAGTGGTGGACCATCGGGTTGTCCGACCCGTCGTCGGTGCCGCGTTCGTGGGCGTCGAGCGCGTCGGCCAGCGAGCCC
>Ga0209023_10003120_pt1 | contig 19989 bp, 22 predicted proteins | sample LakOneMetagenome_FD_187468 | JGI IMG/M metagenome (GOLD analysis project Ga0209023, IMG submission 187468) | Freshwater and sediment microbial communities from Lake Erie, Canada (SPAdes) (version 2) | ecosystem: Environmental > Aquatic > Freshwater > Lentic | place: Lake Erie, Canada...
CTTCCGATCTGGTACGGTCAGGTGCGAATCTATTTCCGACGTAAGGGCGTCGCTAAAGTTCGGCTGAAACAGCCCATCGGCTCGATCGCTTTTTTGGATGAATACAAGGTTGCGTTCGCTGGCGGGGCATCACCTGTAGTCAACCAGAAGATTTTCCGCATGCGAGCCGCTCGCGGATCACTTCGGTGGCTTGTCGAGCGCTATTATGACGAGAGCGAAGATTTTTCGTTGCTTGATGAACGAACCAGATATGTTCGCCGCAAAGCTCTCGATGCGATCTGTGCTTTGCCGACCAGCGATGACGATCCAACCCCGATTGGCTCAATGGAATTCGCGGACATGCCGCCACTTGCGGTGCGCCGCATTCGTGATCGAAAGAAAGACACTCCGGAGGCCGCTAACAATTGGGTGAAAGCGTTACGCCAAGTTTTCAAATTCGGAATCGGTGCACAGCATTGCCAGCACAATCCGGCAAGAGAGGTTGCGTATCTAAAAACCGGTTCTGCGGGCTTCCACGCTTGGGATATTTCCGAGGTTAGAAAATTCGAGGCCACGCATCCTGTCGGAACTAAGCCGCGCTTGGCGCTGGCGATATTACTGTTTCTCGGCGGTCGGCGATCTGACGTTGTGCAATTCGGCAAGCAACACGTTCGCAATGCCGAACACATGCCGGCAGCTTTGCAGCAGGCTCACGCCGGACGATGGCTGCAATACACTCAACACAAAAACAGGAAGAAGAAACCAGTTACGTTGACCCTGCCTATCCTTCCAGAGCTTGAGGAAATTCTCGACGGATCGACGCTCGGCGACCTGACGTGGCTGGTGACAGCATTTAAGCGGGGCTTCACCCCGGCCGGTTTCGGCAATTGGTTTCGCGATCAATGCAACAAGGCTGGCCTACACCACTGCTCTGCACACGGCCTGCGAAAGGCCGGCGCGACGATCGCGGCGGATAACGGTGCATCGGCGCACACGCTGATGATGATTTTCGGATGGTCAACGTTGAAGCAGGCTGAACACTACACGCGCTCCGCAGACCAAAAACGCCTAGCGGGTGCGGGTATGCATTTGATTGTGCCGGAACGAAAAAAGATCAAAAGTGCCCAACAATCCTAAGGCGGATTTTCCATTGGGCAAAAATGCCAGTTAAGCTGTTGAAACTATTGTGCCGGGTTGGGGCGATGGTGCCCAGGGGCGGGATCGAACCACCGACACTGCGATTTTCAGTCGCATGCTCTACCAACTGAGCTACCTGGGCGCCGCCTCGAACGCTGCCAAAACAGCTTGGAGGGAGAGCGCCGGTTTATAGTGAGACCGGACGGCGCTGTCCAGCCACCGGCGGATTTTCCCGAGCCTAAAAGACGGACCCGGCGGGCCCGCAAAATCTCACCATTTCAAGTACTTCCGGACCTGAAGAGAGCGCCTGCCGCTCAACTTCCCTCGCTTGGATCGTCCTCGGCGTCGCTCTCGCGCGCCGGAATGGCATAGGAGCCTGATAGCCAGCGATTCAGGTCCACGTCCCGGCAGCGCTCTGAGCAAAACGGAGTGGACGCCCTTACCGATGGCTTGCCGCAAATCGGACAGGGCTTCGCGGGCCGCGCGGATGTCGCGCCGTCAACTGGCATTCAGCCAGCCGAAGCGGATCGGGAAACCTTCGCCGCCGAGCAGCGCGGTGGTCTCGTACAACGGCAATCCCACCACGTTGGTGTACGAGCCGACCATCTTCACCACGAACGATCCCGCGATGCCCTGCACGGCATAACCGCCCGCTTTGCCGCGCCATTCGCCGGATCCGATATAGGACTGGATGTCGTCATCGTTGAGCCGCTTGAAGCGCACCCGCGTTTCCACCAGCCGCTGGCGAAACGTCTCCTTCGGAGTCACCAGACAGATCGCCGTATAGACGCGATGATTGCGGCCCGACAGCAGGCGCAGACACTGCGAGGCTTCATCGACCAATTCCGCTTTCGGCAAAATGCGGCGGCCGACCGCGACCACCGTGTCCGCGGCAAGGATGTAGGAGCCGCGTAACTCGTCATCGAGCTGAACGGACTTCAGCGCCGCGTCCGCCTTCGCGCGGGCGAGGCGATTGGCGCAGGCGCGGGGCAGCTCGCCGCGCTTGGGTGTTTCATCGACATCCGCAGGGCGCAGCGCATCGGGCTCGATGCCGGCCTGATTGAGCAGGCTGAGGCGGCGCGGCGAGCCGGAAGCGAGAACGAATTTGGAACGGCCTAACATATGGGATGTCGATTTTCGGTGACGGGGGTTCGATGGGCGCGGAAACTATCCGAAGGCTTATATGATGGGAAGAGTAGAACAATGAGAGTTGCCATATCCAGGCGGCATTCTTTCGGTTGAGCGCTACTCGTTCTTGATACCGGGCGGGGCAAAGCGCGCGCGGATACGATCGCTCAGGCCGTCCCGCACATGCCGGTAGGCGTCGAGCTGCAATTCCCGCCGACCTTCGACACCGACCGGATCGGGCGTCGGCCAATATTCAACATTCGTCGCCGATGTCGCCGTCAGTTGCAGCGCTTTGTGATGCGCTTCCGGCGAGAGCGTAATAATAAGATCGAAATTGAGGCCCTCGCCGTCCTCGAGATCCTCGACCGTCCACGGCTTGTGGCCGGAAATATCGAGTCCGATTTCTTTCATCACGGCGACCGCGAACGGATCGAGTTCAGCCTTGCCGACGCCCGCCGACTGCACATAAAGCCCGCGCGGAACGAAATGCTTCAGCAGAGTTTCTGCGATCGGGGAACGAACGCTATTTTGGCCGCACATGAAAAGCACAGCCTGCGGAGAACGCGCGATCATCCGTCAGGCTTTCACGATGGCATTGCGCGCGGCCGAAGGACAGGTCATGCGCCAGCCCCTTCGCCCTTCCAGTGCAGCACTGAAATAAGCGTGAACAGACGCCGCGCGGTTTCGAAATCGACCCGCACCTTGCCTTCAAGACGCTCCATCAGCGTGCGCGAGCCTTCGTCGTGCACGCCCTTGCGCCCCATATCGATGGCTTCGATTTTGTCCGGCGTCGCGGTGCGGATCGCCTGATAATAGCTGTCGCAGATCATGAAATAGTCTTTCACGATGCGGCGAAACGGCGTCAGCGACAGGAGATGCACCACGCAGGGCGTGCCGTCCTCGCGGCGGATGTCGAACATCAGGCGATTACCGGTGATGCCGAGATGCAGCGTGAACGGCCCGCTGTGACCGCCCTCGGGCGCGAACACGTTTTTCTCCACCAGATCGTAGATCGCAATCGCCCGCTCGTGCTCGATGTCCGGTCCCGACCGCCCGATCGATTCTTCATCGAGCGTCACCGCAATGACGCGCTGATGAGTGTCGTCGGTAGCCGGGGTCTTGGTCATGTCAAATTGAGCCGCAAACCGACCGAGCGCGCGTGAGCGTCGAGGCCTTCCGCCTTGCCGAGCGTCATCGCCGCCGGTCCGAGCGCACGCAATTGATCCGGACCGCATTTCAGGATCGAGGTGCGCTTCATGAAATCGAGCACGCCGAGGCCGGACGAAAACCGCGCTGAACGTGCGGTCGGCAGCACATGGTTGGAGCCGCCGACATAATCGCCGATGGCTTCCGGCGTATGGCCGCCGAGGAAGATCGCGCCTGCATTGCGGATGCGCGCGCTCAAAGATTCCGGATCGGCGGTGATGATTTCGAGATGTTCGGCGGCGATAGCGTTGGCCAGCGCAACTGATTCATCGAGCGACTTCACAAGAATGATCGCGCCGAAATCATTCCACGACGCGCGCGCAATGTCGGCACGCGGAAGCATTGTCAGTTGCGCTTCGACCGCGCGCTCGACCTCGCCTGCAAGACTTTCATCATCGCTGATGAGAATCGATTGCGCGTTGACGTCGTGCTCGGCCTGCGCCAGCAGATCGGCGGCGATCCAGTTCGCGTTTGCCGAGCGATCCGCGATCACCAGCACCTCGGACGGCCCTGCGATCATGTCGATGCCTACCTTGCCGAACACCAGCCGCTTGGCGGCGGCGACATACGCATTGCCGGGGCCGACGATCTTCGCCACCGGCTTGATGGTCGCGGTCCCATAGGCCAGCGCCGCGATCGCCTGCGCGCCGCCGACGCGATAAATTTCCGACACGCCACCGAGATGAGCTGCGGCCAGCACCAGCGGATTGAGCTTGCCGTCCGGCGACGGCACCACCATCACCACGCGGTCGACGCCTGCGACTTTCGCAGGAACGGCATTCATCAGCACCGATGACGGATAGGCGGCCGTGCCGCCCGGCACATAAAGTCCGACCGCCTCGATGGCGCTCCAGCGCCAGCCGAGTTCAACACCCGCAGCGTCCGTGAAGCGCTCATCTTTCGGCAATTGCTTCTTGTGAAATGTTTCGATGCGCTCGCGCGCGAAGGCCAATGCGTCAAGCGTCGCTCGGTCGCACGCCTTCACGGCCGCATCGATCTCAGCAGGCGCGATCCGCAAGCCGCTTGCCGTCACATCGAGCCGGTCGAATTTCTTCGTGGCCGCGATCAGCGCCGCATCACCGTTCTTCGCCACATCATCGACGATGGCGCGCGCCGCCGCGTCGATATCGGCGGAGACTTCCCGCTTCATGTCGAGAAAGGCGCTGAAGCGCTCGCTGAAATCGACGCTGTGGCTGGTGAGACGGATCGGCATTCCAGGGTCCGGCAAAGACTGAGAGACATGGTCATTGGCGCGATGCCAAATAACCGTCAACCCTTAACATCCTCGCGGAGAATCCGCGAGCGGGACCGCGCGGATTGGTAGCTAAATGTCTGTGCCAACGCGCATATTGGTGAATCCCTCTGCGTCCTCGTCCGGCCCGAGATCGGCCAATTCGCATTCAAGGCATTCGACCTCGAGCCGCAACATGCCGCCATCGGCGAACAGCAGCAGCACCTCGCCGCCCGGCGCGTGGCCCGGATCGAATTCCAAGCCCAGCAGCGTCAGCGCGAGGTCAGAGGCTGCCATATCGATGCCGCGCGACCGGCACGACAGAACACGGTCGAAACGCAGAGCGGAGATCAAACGGCGCGGAGTGCATTCACCGGCGAGGATCTGCTCGCAGTCCGGCCGTCGCATGCCGATGACAAGACGATTCTCGTTAGCTCGCCAGAGGATGTCGCCAGCGACAACTGCTGCGTCCTGAACATGCGCGGAAATCACCACGAGGTCGTCCTCGTCGAGGGCGGCCAGCTTGCGCTGGGAGTTATTTCGCTGAGATGCACTGTTCTGTGACATCGCCCCGCCAGTTGTTAAGTGTGAGGCATGATCTTTTCCGAAAACCGGTTCCCACTTTTCGGGATCATGCCTGAGCTTACCCGCTGATGCGCTCGATGGTGGCACCGCAGGCGGACAATTTTTCTTCCAGCCGCTCGAAGCCGCGATCGAGATGATAGACGCGGTTCACCAAGGTTTCGCCTTCCGCCGCAAGGCCGGCAATCACCAGCGAAACCGAGGCCCGCAGATCGGTCGCCATCACCGGCGCACCTTTCAGCTTGCCGATGCCTTCGATGATCGCGGTTTCGCCGTCGAGCGAAATCCGCGCGCCAAACCGTGCCAGTTCCTGCACATGCATGAAGCGGTTTTCGAAAATCGTCTCGGTGATATGCGACGAGCCGCCTGCGCGAGTCATCAACGCCATCAGTTGCGCCTGCAGGTCGGTCGGGAATCCAGGGAACGGAGCAGTGGTCACCTTCACCGGCTTAAGGCCTGCGCCATTGCGCGACACGCGAATGCCTTCGTTGTTCGGCGTGATGGTCGCACCGGCTTCGGTCAGCACATCGAGCGCCGACTGCAGCAGTTCAGGCCGTGCGCCAGCGAGTTGCACGTCGCCGCCGGTCATTGCCACGGCCATCGCATAGGTACCGGTTTCGATGCGATCCGGCAGCACGGTGTGCCGTGCACCGTGCAACTTGGAGACGCCCTCGATCACGATGCGGGTCGTGCCCGCACCGGAGACTTTCGCGCCCATCTTGTTCAGGCAATCGGCGACATCGACGATTTCCGGTTCGCAAGCGGCGTTGGTGATGACGGTCGTGCCCTTGGCAAGCGTTGCCGCCATTAATGCGACATGCGTGCCGCTGACCGTGACTTTCGGGAAATCGATTGTCGCGCCCTTGAGGCCGCCCGGCGCTTTTGCAATCACATAGCCGCCGTCGATCTGAATCTCCGCGCCGAGCTTTTCCAGCGCCATGATGAGCAAATCCACCGGACGTGTGCCGATGGCGCAGCCGCCCGGCAGCGACACCTTGGCTTCGTGCATCCGCGCCAGCAGCGGCGCGATCACCCAGAAACTTGCGCGCATGGTCGAGACCAGTTCATAAGGCGCAGTGGTGTCGATGATGTTGGCGGCGGAGATGTGCAGGGTCTGACCCTGATATTCGTGATCGCCGGGCCGCTTGCCCGCGGACATGATGTCGATGCCGTGATTGCCGAGAATGCGCTGCACCTGCGCGACGTCGGCCAGCCGCGGCACGTTGTCGAGGATCAGAGTCTCTTCGGTCAGCAGACTCGCGATGATCAGCGGCAGCGCCGCGTTCTTCGCGCCGGAAATCGGAATCGTGCCGTTGAGCTTGTTGCCGCCGACAATGCGAATGCGATCCATGCCAAATCTGCCCCTGCGTTGAATAGGCGGCTTTTAGCGCGTTTCGACGGAGGTGGAAACCGCACAACGAACGCCAAAAAGTCCAATAACAGAGCTAATTGCCGCAAATATCGCTGGAATTGTGTCGGCCCAGCACGCGCAAACGCTAAAACGCCGCCAGCGCAAAGGAGACGCCGGTCAATTGCTCGGAGACATCCCATAGCTTCACGGCGGTCGTCTTGTCGCTCGCCTGCGGCATGATCCGCGCGGTGCCCGGTGAACCCTTTAATTCCGACATGCCATCGGGGCCGTAATAACCGCCGGGCTTCACCTCTGGCGATGTCGCAGCATACAGGATCGGCAGCGTGCCGTTCTCGGCAGACTGACTGAGCAATGGAGCAACGAACGAACTTGCCAGCGTGAATAATGTGCCCGGACCGTTGAACAGATCGGTGCGCGCCCAACCGGGATGCGCGGCTACGCTTGTCAGATTCCATCCCGCTGCATCGCTGCGGCGCTGAAGCTCGAGCGCGAATATCAGCATCGCGAGTTTGGACTGGTTGTACGCCTTCCACGGCATATAAAACCGCTCGCCCTGAAGATCGCTGAAATCGATAACACCGAGGCGGTGTGCGAGGCTTGAGAGATTGACCACGCGTGGCGCGGGACTGCGGCGCAACGCTGCAAGCAGATGCGCCGTCAACGAGTAATGGCCAAGATAGTTGGTGCCGAACTGCATTTCAAAACCGTCGGTAGTGGTCTGCCGTTTCGGCAAGGCCATCACGCCGGCATTGTTGATCAGCAGGTCGAGCGACGGATAAGTGGCGGCAAAGCGTTTGGCGAAATCCGCCACCGACGCAAGGCTCGCAAGATCAAGGTTCTCGTAAGCGATGTTCGCGCCCGGAATTTGTGCACGGATTTTCTCAACCGCGTCACGTCCCTTGGCATCGTTGCGGCCGGTCAGCACGACCTGCGCACCCTTCTTGACGAGTTGCAGCGCTGTCTCCAGCCCGAGGCCCGCAGTGCTTCCGGTGATGACGGCGAGTTTGCCGTTCTGCGGCGGGATGTCGGCGACAGTCCAGTTGCTCATGGCGGCATCCTCCGAACGACTGTTTATGACAACTTAGACCGGCCTGAACCGCCTGATTCCTAAAACAATCATGAAAACGAAAAACAGCAGCACCGCTCCTTGAGTGATCGCAAACGGCGGCTCGGACCCTGTCGGAGCCAAAACAGCCAACAGAGCAACTTTCTGAAACGACTGCGCGATCAGCACGAAGACATTGAACCAGAGCGCGAGCATCGCAGTCACCACATAGATGGGACGCCAGATGCCTCCGAGATTCTTCCCGTACAGCGCGTAGATAGCGACTGCCAGCAGTACCAGAGATATGATCGCGACGATGTGCGACGGCAGGATTTTTGTGAAGGGAAACAGAAAGCCTGTGGCGTTGGTCAGGACGGTCAACGCCAGAAAAACAGCCGTCCAGCATGCCAACCTGCTCGATGCCAGAATTCCGCCTGCGACGATGAAGCCGAACGCGATACCGATCACGCTGAGAATGATATGAAAGATCGTGAAGCCAGCCAGTGACATGCCCAAGATCATGATGCGCCCCTGTTTTGCAAACGCTGCAACGCTACAGGGCCGCCAGCGTTAAGGCTACAACGCAACAGGCGCGCATATCGGGAATGCAGCCGATGGACTAGGCGCGTTTCTCGCTCAGAAAGCCATGCAGCGCCGCCACCACTTGCGCGCCCTCGCCAATGGCGCCGCCCACCCGCTTGACCGAACCTGACCGCACATCGCCGACAGCGAACACGCCCGCGACCGACGTTTCGAGTCCGGACACCGGCTTGCCTGCCTCGCATTGATCGCCCGTGAGGACAAAACCGGTGCGGTCGAGCTTGACGCCGCAGTCTTTAAGCCAAGCGGTGGCGGGATCGGCACCGACAAACAGAAATACGTTGCGGATGTCGCCCGTCGTTTCGATGTTTGTTTTACGATTGCGCCAGCGCACGCGCGACAATATGCCATCGGCACCCGCTTCCAGCGCTGCGATTTCCGTGTGGATCATCAATTCGATGTTCGGCGTCGCCATGATGCGGTCGATGAGATAGCGCGACATGCTGTCGGCCAGACTGCCACTGCGGATCATCATCCGCACCTTGCTGGCATGCCCCGAGAGGAAAACTGCCGCCTGACCTGCGGAATTGCCGCCGCCAACCAGAATGATGTCCTGCTGCGCGCAAAGTTTGCCTTCAATGGGCGAGGCCCAATACCAGATGCCGCGTCCTTCGAAACTATCGAGGTTGGCGATCTCCGGCCGACGATAGCGCGCGCCGCTGGCGACCACGATGGACTTCGCACGCAGGAAATGACCGCACTGGGTCGCAAGACCGAACGAGCCGTCGCTCTTGCTGCAATCGAGCGACTTGGCCTCGATCGGAATCATCATGTCGGCGCCGAATTTCTGAGCCTGATTGTAAGCGCGTCCCGCAAGCGCCTGCCCCGAAATGCCGGTCGGAAATCCGAGATAGTTTTCGATGCGTGCGCTGGCTCCGGCCTGACCGCCGAAATGCCGTGCATCGAGCACCGCCACCGACAATCCTTCCGATGCTGCATAGACCGCAGTCGCAAGCCCCGCTGGCCCGCCGCCGACAATGGCGACATCGTAGAGCTTGTCGCGCGCATGACCGCCGATCATGCCCATCGCATAGGCGAGTTCGTTTTCGCTCGGATTGCGCAGCACGCTGCCATCGGGACACACGACTAGCGGCAAGTCTTCCGGTGATGGCGAGTAGCGCGCAACCAGATCCGCCGCGTCCTTGTCTGAGGCAGGATCGAGCAGATGATAAGGATTGCCGTTGCGCGACAGAAAGCTCTGCAAGCGCGTGACACCGCTGAGCGACGGCGATCCGATCAGCACCGGACCACCGACGCCGCCCTGAATGAGACTGACGCGGCGAAGAATCAGCGCACGCATGATGCGCTCGCCGAGATCGGCTTCCGCCACCAGCAGCGCCCGCAACTGTTCCGGCGGAATCAAAAGCGTCTCAACATTGCCTTCGGCGATGCCGTCGACCAGCGCGCGGCGTCCCGACAACTGACCGATCTCGGCCAGGAATTGTCCCGGCCCCTGATCGATCACCGGCGTGACATGCCCCATACCGTCTCGCTGAGTAATGGAGACCATGCCTTTGAGAATGACGAACATGCCCGGACCGACCTTGCCGGTCTCGAACAGCGTCTCGCCGTTCTTGTAGTGGCGATCTTCGCCGAACCGGCGCATGCGCGCGATTTCGGCTTCAGTCAGCGTCGGAAACGTCTGCTCGTAACGCGGGAAGGCCGCCGTGGCAGACAGCGGATTTGTCGTTGAGATGGCCGGTGCCGGGTCGGTTGCCATTATGCTTTTACCTTTTACGCCAGAGCATTTCGTGACGCGCTTCCCGGCGGGGCGCGCGTCCTCACGCTAGATTGTGTGTCCGCCTTCGACAATCAAGCCAAACACACAGATGGTCAGTCGTCGCGGTCGCGCGCTTCAGCAGGATTTGCCGCATCGTCTTCCGGCGTGATGATGGTCATGCCCGCGCGGCCGCGCGCTTGTGCTTTGCGCCGCTTCAGGTTGTCGCGCAGTGCGGATTTCAGCCGCGCATCACGCGCAGCTTTCGCGCCGCGATCTGTCTTGCCGGAATCGTCCTGCATATCTGGTCCGCTCGTATTCTTCCTTGACCGGCATGGCCGGTGCAGGATGATTCAAATCATATCCGATGCGACAGAAAATGAGACAGGGAGAATGCGATGACGGCCGATTTACCGGGACTCGCGCCTTCGGCAAACGCCACGCTGCGCAACTGGCACCGTTTTGTCGAAATGCAGGAAGCCGCATTGTTGCCGCCGCTGTTTGCGGACACCACCGTCTTCCGGTCGCCGTTTGTGCATCTGCCGATTCCGGGACGTCCCGCTAGTGTGCTGATCCTCTCCACCGTCGTGCAGATTTTCGAGAATTTCCGCTATCACCGCAAATTCGTCTCGGGAGCCCATGATGTGGTGCTGGAATTCAGCGCCAATATCGGCGACCTGCAGCTCAAAGGCGTCGATCTGGTCAAATTCGATCCGGACGGAAAAATCGTAGATTTCGAGGTGATGGTGCGGCCGTTCAAGCCTTTACAGGCCCTCGGCGAGCAGATGAGCGCCCGGATCGGGCCTGAATTGGCCAAATTGAAGAGCGCCGCGGCGTCTTGAGTTCCTGCCCGAGCGTGGCCTGCCGGTGCTTGCGCAGCCTTGGCCCTTATGGCAAAGGAACGCGCGCCTTGAGAGGCTTTTCGGCTGATTCACGACCATGGTATGGTCCAGCCTTCTTAAGTCTGGCGTTCGCTGCCGTAGCTCAGTGGTAGAGCACTCCATTGGTAATGGAGAGGTCGACAGTTCAATCCTGTCTGGCAGCACCAGCCACCCCTTTTCAAATCAAGCATATCTCCCAAAAAGAACTCCCCGTTCCCCCGCGTTTCAGGCGTGAACGGAAATCGAACCTTCATGGATTCGAGGGGGAAAATCCGGGGAATTTGTTCTTGGCTCGTTCGCGCGCGGTGGCGCGATGACGCTGTTCGCACACCAGATCGCAACTCGCGCCGCCGGTGGCGTTGTGAGCGTCCTGACCATCCGGGACCGCTCTGATGGCTCAGAGCAGCATGCGGTGGTCTACGACAGCTACGGCGAGCGCTGGTTGTCCGTATGCCGATTCGCTGACGCCAGCACCGCTGACGCCGCAGCATCGGTTCTGGGCGAGTTTATCGGCGCGGAGGTGCGCTGATGGCTGAAAAGAAAAAACGCGCGCCGCTGCACTACCGCGTCCTCTGGGCGATCATGGCCGACGAACCTCTATCGGCCGCAGCAAAGTGCGTCGCCACGGTGTTGCTCCTCAAGTTCCGCAATCATCAAACCGGGGTGTGCAACCCGAGTTTTGCGACGATCGCTTCATGCGTCGGACGCAAGCGCCGTTCGGTTATCGACGCGATCAATGAATTAAAGGCGGCTGGCTGGCTTGAGTGGGACGGAACGAGCGGCGGGAATTCGACAAACACAAACAATTTCGAATTCTTATTGAAGGTCACCGGTGCAGCGGACTGCACCCCTACCGGTGCAGCAGACGACACCGGTGCAGCAAAACGCCCGACCGGTGCAGCGGAGCGCACGCGACCGGTGCAGTACACTGCACACGAACTATCTATTGAACCATCTTCTAACCATAGCAGCGCTCCGCGCTGTTTGGTCGATGAGGAAAAGAAACGAAGGGGGTTCGACGTCAAATGCGATAGCCCTTCAGGCTATCGATGGCAGCGCTTCTGGCGCGAGAACGGCATACCTGAGCCCATTCGTAGCCTTCGCACCGACAGCTACTTGAACCTCCCTAGCCAAGACCCGCCGACATATGCGGAGGCCGCAGCATGAGCACCGGGGGCACCTTCAAAACTTCAAAATGTCGCCGCTTCCAGACCGGCGGCAATCAAAAAAACCCATTTTTGCAAATTGATGTCCTGAGAAGGTCAATCTGCAATAGCGAAACTCAGCCACATCAACGCTTTAGCGCGAAAACAACCTGAGAAAAGGGGCTGTTTTCGGCTGTTTTTGAAGGACTTTCACGATGAGCGAACCTCTGCCCGAACCAAAACTGAAAAGCTTCTGCGATAACCTCGTCGTCATGGCCGCTGAAGGCATGGAAGCCGCAGGCGCTCCGATTGGAATGATCCTCGATCGGCTGATGACTTACACCGCCGCGCAGATGTGCTCAGTCGACGGCTCACCAGCGACCGCCAAGATATTCCGCGATCTCGCCGAGCAAATCGACGGCGGGCTGTTTCATCGCATCACCGGTGAGGGTGTGAACAACTCCGGTGCGCGGCATTGAACATTCAGCGCAAATCACTTACGGCTGAGTTGTCGTCATCCACGAACGTGGCACGCGGCACCGCGAATGCGGCTCAATGCGAATCTGAAATGCCCTCGATAGGGCTCGCAATTGCGCGCGGTGACCGATGACGAACTACACCAACAGAGTTTTGCCTGCCGCGAGCTTCAAGTTCGCTGGCAATGGCTCGCAGATCGAAGGATACGCCAGCGTATTCGGCGAGCGCGATCTTGTCGGCGATGTGGTCGCCGCAGGTGCATACGGCAAATCGCTGGGCGCTCTCAAAAGCGCAGGCCGTCCGCTTCCCATGCTTTGGGCTCACAGCCAGGAAGACGTGATCGGCAGTTGGTCCGAGATGAATGAGGATGCTGTTGGGCTTTATGTCCGCGGGGCAATCAATACCGACGTTGAGAAGGGCCGCGAGGCGCTGGCGCTTGTTCGCAAGGGCGACCTAAGCGGCCTGTCGATCGGCTACGTCGTGCCAGAAGGCGGCGCAACGCGCGTCGGTGGCACGGTCTATTTGACCGAAATCAAATTGCTTGAGGTCAGCGTTGTTGCTGTTCCTGCCGCCGAGAATGCGCGGATCGTCCTGAAAGACTTTTCCGACCTCGGCAAATTCGCCGATTTTCTTCAGGGCGTAGGCGTGTCTCGCCGTGAAGCGGAATTCGTCGCACGCAAAGCGTGGCCCGGCCTCTCCAGCACGCCCGAAACTGATTATTCAACCGTCGTCGAACTCGTGAAGCAGAGCATGGGCGAGATGAAAAAACTGAAGGACATGTTCCGATGACCAAGCAAATCACTGCCGACGAACTCGCCGAAATGCTGGCGAAGCATCACAACACCACGACCGAGGCGCTTGAGAACGCCGCAAAGTCGATTGGCGCGATCAAGGAAGAAATCGCGGTGATGCAGCAGAAGTCCCTCGAAGGGCACAAAGGCGGTCCAGCAAAGGAAAAAAGCTGGGGTGAGCAGTTCACTGAGAGCGATCAGGTCAAATCGTTTGCCGCTGAAACGAGCCGACCGGGCCGGGTGCGCATCGAAATGAAGTCCACGATCACAGGCGCGACCGACAACGGCGGCATGGTTGCTGAAACCACGACCAAGCCTGAAAGCGCGCTGGCGTGGTCGCTTGAGACTGCACCGATCCGCACTATTGCTCACTGGATTCCGGCATCGCGCCAGATCCTGGACGACGCGCCGCAGCTTCGCGGCATCATCAACACAGAGTTATTGTACGGCCTTGGCTTGAAGGAAGAGAGCCAGCTTCTGACCGGTGACGGCACAGGCCAGAACATTCTCGGCATGGTGCCGCAGGCTACGGCTTATTCAGCCCCGTATAGCATTGCCGACCTCAACGAGATTGACGTGATCGGACTGGCAATCCTGCAAACCGCGCTGGCTGAATTCCCAGCGGATGGCGTGATTCTCAATCCGTCGGACTGGATGCGCATGCGTATGCTCAAGAACAGTCAGGGCGACTACATCCTTGGTGATCCGACCAAGGCCGTGACCCCTGTTCTGTTCGGGGTGCCGCTGGTGCCGACGCAGGCCATGACGGCGCGCAAGTTCCTCGTTGGCAACTTCCAGGCAGCGGCAACGCTGTACGACCGTTGGGCACCGCGCGTCGAGGTGTCGACCGAACATGATGACTTTTTCATCAAGAACCTTGTCGCCATCCTTGCGGAAGAGCGCATTGGCCTCGCCGTGAAACAGCAAGGCGCTCTCGTGTACGGCGACATCGACGCAGGTTTGTCCGCTTAATTTTCTTTCCGGTGGCCGGGGGGCTTTCGAAAGTTTGGAAGCCTCCCGCTGCAGACCGGCGCTGGTCAAAAACGCAAGTTTCCGCAGATTTTGAGGAAAGGGTGCAAACGAATGCAGGGCAGGAAAAAAGGCGGCCAGCCAGGCAACGTAAACGCCCTGAAACACGGCCAGCGAAGCAAGCGTTTTATGGCAATACGCCGCGCCGAATGCGATGCCGCCCTCGAAGAGGATCGCGCCAAATCGCAAGCATGGGCAGATGCCGCGCCCAAGACCGATTACGCCGCGATATGTGACGCGATCAGGTCAAGCGAAAGGACAAAGCATGGCTGGTGACAGCGTTATCGGCGCGCTCCGTGTTGTGCTCGGGGCCGACACTGCGGCGCTGGACAAGGGGCTCAGCGATTCCGGCGGGAAGCTTCAGGCGTTTGCCGACGTCGCAAAGGCTTCGTTGGCGCTGGCTGCGGCAAGCGTAGCCGCCGCGTCCCTCGCTATTGGCTCAGCGATCAAATCCGCGATCGATAATGCTGACAAGGTCAACAAGATCTCGCAATCGACCGGCACGACGACCGAGGAATTTACAAAGCTGTCTTATGCAGCACAACTCGCCGACGTGAGCCAAGAGTCGCTCGGCAAGTCACTAGGTAAACTCTCAAAGGCGATGGTATCGGCCGGCACGGATGTAGCTGGCACCGCCGGGCAGGCGTTCGCTGCGATGGGTATATCGGTTAAAAACACCGATGGTACGCTCAAGTCATCTAGCGATGTTCTCGGCGAGGTGGCGGGCAAATTTGAAGGTTACCGGGATGGAGCGGCCAAAACCGATCTAGCTATCAGGCTTTTCGGTAAGTCCGGCGCTGAGCTAATCCCTCTTCTAAATCTCGGCAAGGATGGCCTTGAGGAGGCTGGCAACGAAGCGGAGAAGTACGGCCTAGTTCTAGATAAGAAAACCACGACGGCTGCCGAGGCCTTCAACGACAATCTCAAGAAGATGGATCTGATCCAGCAGGGCGTCGTCGCGTCGATGACTGCAAAGATGCTTCCTGCCTTCGAGGCCCTGTCGGCGACAATTCTTAAGTCGAGGGAAGAATCCGCGCTATGGAGCACGATTGGCGACGGCATCGCCAGTATCATGAACAAAATAGTTGGCGCCGGTATGGCTCTGATCACGACCTGGCAGCGTATATTTGCCACGGCCGTAGACCTCAAAGCTGCGTTTTCTCAACTTGCATCGGGGGACTTTTCTGGCGCATGGGCGACCGTTAACAAGTCGGCCGCCGATACAGCCAGCGCTATTTCCGATGTCAGCTCGCAGATCAGGCTCTTGGTGGCGCCAACAAACCTGGAAAAATTCTGGCTTGGAGAGGCAACTCTTGTTCAGGGCCTGAATAAAGAAGTTCAGGCGTTGGCGGGTCAATTGGGCAAGGTAGACGCTCCCGCCGCTGCGGCTGCGGCAGCCACCAAAAACGCGCTCCAGTCCTTCCTCGACAGCCAGTCTAAGCGGACGGCAGCCCAAGAAGCAGAAGCGGCCACGATCGGTAAGAGCGTCGGTGAACAGGCTCGGCTCCGATTGGAGTATGAAGCCCAGGCCATCGCATTGGCTAAGGGCATTCCACTAACCGCTGATTGGGCCGCAAAAATTACGGCCGCCGGCGAAGCCGCTGGAACGGCAGCGATGAAAATCCAGGGCATGAACCTGATCGAGCAAACCGGCACGCCGTGGGATCAGCGCGCCCAGAAGGTGCAGCAGTATACGGCATCGATGATCGCGGCCGGGGCCTCGACCGAACAGCTATCGATCATGAACATGCAGGTGCAATTCCCAAACTTCACCGCAGCCACGAACGCTGCAATGGATTTCGGCGCAAATCTGGACAAGCTGGCGACCAGCAGCGTGGCGCAGCTTTCCTCAACGCTTACCGACGTGATCATGGGCACGAAGTCGGCGGGCGAGGCGTTTGCGGCGTTTGCGAAACAAGTCATCGCAGAAGTCATGAAAATGATTGTTCAACTCCTCATACTGAAAGCGCTGAAGATGGCGCTTGGCATGTTCTCCGAAGGCGGCCCGGTGGGCGGCACAGGTCTCAGTCTCACGAATACCGGAGGTCTCTACGCAAGCGGTGGCCATGTGAGTGGTGCCGGCACAGGAACGAGCGACAGCATTCCAGCGATGCTCTCGAATGGCGAATTCGTGATCAACGCCGAGGCCGCGCGTCAGATCGGCATGCCGATGCTGAACGCGCTCAACAGCGGCAACATGCCGACATTTGGAGGTGGCGATATCTCCGACATGCCGCAGTCTCCAGCCGCTGCGCCTGAAGGTGGTGGCGGCGTCGCAACAATGGTCATGAAAGGCGTGATGTTCTCGCGCGATCAAATGCGGGACTTTGCCGAGTATATTCGGCAGATGCAGCGCGCCGGTCATTCCATCGATATGAAATTCGCCTGATGAGATCGACAGATCTGATCCACCCGATGATCGGGCAAATGATCAACGGCGCAGCGGCGCTGGAAGTGAGGCCTCTTACCGATGAGCATTTGATCGTGCTGATAGGCGTATTGATTGAAACGCTAGATGCGGCGCGTGCCGAGTGTGACCGGCGGTCGCTGGAGCGGACGCCAGCCGCAGGACAAGCCTGATTCGCCCTGTTTATCCACACCTGCGACGGGAAGCGGATAGAACGTGTTCCGTGACGCCACCCATTGATAATTTGCGCGGCGCGTTTTGGCGTTGCTGAATGAGGCCATGACAAAAGCCGAACGCAGAGCCTACGCCAAGCAACGAGAGCAGGATTATTTGGAGGAATGCGAACGCACGCGCATCCGCGAACAGCTTGATGTGATCGGCAAGTTTAGGGATTTTCTTTTAAGCAACGGCTCGCCCGATGAATTGATGAGCGCGCTGGATGATTGGACCGGGAAGCTGACGGGCGACCGCACGTTTTTCTGGTCGCGAAATTACAACACGCCATCACCGAAAATTTTGCTTCCGCATGAACGAAAGAGACAATCGTCCTAAATTTATTTTACTTTTTATTGTTTGAAAGCCAAATACTTCGAGCTGCTGCGTTCATCAGTGCCATCCGGCGACCTATTTTCTTGCTTCGAAGCGCTTCTCCAGCACTTCCAAGAGCGAGCAGCGTCATTGGTTGAAGTACACCCTCTCTGTTTCGTCTGATTTGCAATCGTCCAACATCACGAAGAAGATCAGGGTCGATTTTATCTAACCTAAGAGATCGCCTGCAAAAACTGGCAAGCACGTCCGCCGCCTGAAGCAGGATGTCCGATTTCGAGTCTATGAAATGGGTGGCATTCGAAAACATCTTTTTAATATCGATGCCGATCGGCTTTTCTCCAAAATCGTCCGGCCGAGACTGATCGTGTTCAGTTCTAAAGGCGCGTTCAAGATAGCTATAATCGAAAGCGGGATCCTTGACTTGTCCAAATGGACGCCTCTGACTTCTACTTTGCACGAGTGGTCCGAGAACGCTTCGCCACCATTGTTCTTGCGGGGTTTCCTTGACGTCTTTTCCGTCAATGAACCATTCGTAACGTCCTAACTCACGAGGGGTTCGCTGGGCGAAATAGTGTCCGGTCTCTTCTGCAACGATGCACACGAGTTCGCGCATCAAAACAGATTGGACATACAGCTGGTTAGGCATCGACTCCAGCGTTCGGCGAAGCTGCCACACTTCAGAAATAAGATTGGGGTGATGCTCGGGAGTGAGTTGCCGCGTGATGCTGGCGGACTGGTTTGCTTTGTGATCCTCAATCTCTTGTTGATTATGAGAATATAGATCGGCGGCACAGCAGTGCAAAATTGCGCGGTGTCGAAAGAGGCAATCAACTAAACTGCTGAATTGCCGAGGTGTGACCAGCGAACCTTTTAGCTCGCCGTTTCTTCGCTCCCAAGATCGCGTTTCAAATTCGATCTGTCGGCGAGCTTGTCCGGCAAGCTTATGAGGTAAGCTAAGTGCGCAAACGACACTCCACCCATCACCGGGAATAAATCGACCACTTTCATCAATAAAGATGATCATAGCGGTTGTTCACCGAGTTGGTCGCGAGACCTTTGTTCTTTGCGCCGGAAACTCCCCAAATGCCGCGTTCCTTAAATGTAGCGGCCCCGCAACGCGATGCATTGGCTGTAAACCTAAGCCGGTACCGCGTATCAAAACTGTGCCGAAGTTTAGGATCCGTCCCAAGATCGATTGTTTGACGTCGAGTCCTTCAACTCTGTCGAGGCTGATCTCGATCGTATCGCGAGCAATTAGTCCCCGCTTGAAAACAACTCGTCTAGAAGTGACCGCGATCTCTGTGGTTACAAATGCAATGAACGATTTTAACAGAGTAAGAATGCCAATCGTAAAAAACAGGGCGGCAACCAAGCCAGCTTGTTTTGCTGCCGGGCCTTCGTCTGCCAGCATGGCTCGCAACGCAACCATTCCAAGCATGATCAAAAACAAGGGCAACACAAAAATGATCCAGTGGAGCCGCGTCTCGTGAACTATTGCTTCGTCCCGCCCAAGGACCTTATCGACGTATTTCATGAAATCCCCCAACCCCTCGCATTATACCTTCCGTTGGAGGCGCGCGAAAGCGCCCCGCAAGGGGAGTAGATTTTTAAGCAAATCAGGTGCAGCATGTCCGCGGGCTTAGCAACCCGGACCAGTGACCAGTCGCATATTCCTTGGTCAGGAAAGCTCTCGATTGGCGTCGAGCGCTAGCGGCTGAAAGTAGATTCGCCAACTTGGCGACTCTACGACGGACGCGCTTGGCGGCGCGGCTCCGAACCCTGCCATATTGGCCGGGGGCGGACGTGCTGTCCAGAGCCGCAAGGCTTAAAAACGTCCGGCTTGTCTCACTGGCAAGTTGCTAACCCCCGGCTGCAGCGGCTGACCCGTTGCGCGGCTTTAGCAAGCCATTCCAGTGAGCAATCCCATGAACATCCAAGCGATAGACCTCAGGCGCGTGCCTGCGCAGAATCCCCGGCGCTCGAAGTCCGTTCGACCGCGCTTCAAAGACGCAAACGCAGATTCTGCGTTTGCGTCTTCTGCGGTCCTTATGCCGCCCGCCGTCGGCGGCGAAACCCTAAACGGCCCCGACCACGATGCCTCGCTACCAGCCGCATACGCCAGCGAGGACCATCCGCTCGCGTTACTCGTTCGGCTGCGCTTCGAGGCGGCGCGGCACGTTGAGGCGCTGCTCGCCTTTCTGGACGCGACTGAGGGCGACCCAGACCTATTCGACGACTCCGAGCCGACGCTTGAGGTCATCCGCGCGGCGGCCCGGCTTTACGATGAGGTTTCGGACGATCATGAGGATGGCGCAGACGACGAGCCCTGGCTCGGTTCACCAGAAATCCCGCTATCGTTCGAAGAGTGGTCAGAAAAATATCGGATGTTCTTCGAGCGTCGGGGCGATCAATCGCACTGGGCTGCGGGCTCGGGCGACGATCGCGAGTTTGAACCTGAGCACGATGAATCGACAGGTGACGAAGAAAACTCCCTCGGCAGCACCGCCAGCAACAATCAGAACCGCTGGTCTCAGGGATACGGTATGGAGCTCGAGGCCGAGCACGATGGGCGAGAGCCTGACGAATAAGGAGTTAACTAGGTAGTGTCGCTTGACGCCAAGGTGGCATCATGCGACACTACAATCATGAAATATGATGATGACGTCAACATACCGCAGTTTCCATCCGAACTGGCTTGCGCAGCTGCGCGGGT
>Ga0209023_10003122_pt1 | contig 19985 bp, 13 predicted proteins | sample LakOneMetagenome_FD_187468 | JGI IMG/M metagenome (GOLD analysis project Ga0209023, IMG submission 187468) | Freshwater and sediment microbial communities from Lake Erie, Canada (SPAdes) (version 2) | ecosystem: Environmental > Aquatic > Freshwater > Lentic | place: Lake Erie, Canada...
CTGACACGAATCGGCCGCTTGGCGCCTGTTTCGGGGTCGAGGAATTCCAGCTCGCGCTGGGTGGGTGTGGCGGCGGCCTCTATGACGACCTGGTCGCGGCAGGCCTGGGCGCTGATGTCGCGCGCCACGAAAGAGCGCACCTGCTCCAGGTTGCTGGCGCGCTCGGCCGTGCTGCGCAGCGCGCTGGTGATGGCGGTGACCTGCGAATGCACGCGGCGCTGGATGTGCATGCGGCCGATGCCCACGCCGCGCGTTTCGATCAGCAGGCTGACCGTGTTCTTCAGGCCGTTCACATTGCGGCCCGTGTCGGGCTGTGTGCCGCCCATCGAGATGGTTTTGTCTTCAGGGTTGTTGGAGGTGGTGTAGTACCAGTCGCTCGTCAGCCCCTGGGTCTTCAGGGCCGTGACCATGGGCTGGTAATACCACTCCTGCGAAGCCTTGGTCAGAAACTCTGGGTAGTTGGCCGTGGTGGTGTACTGCAGCAGCGCGTCGTAGCGCTGGATGGCGTTGAACTTCTGCAGATAACGGCCTGCCACGGTGTATTCGTGTGCGTCCACCACCAGGATGGGGCGGTACTCATTCACCACCCGTGCCAGGGCGCGTGCTTCCGGGGTGTTCAGCAGCAGGTGGTCGCGGTTCATGTCCACGCCATTGGCAGTCACGCGCGTGCCGGCCGCGGCCCCGTCGGGGTTGGCGCGGGGGATGATCACCACGTTGATGCGGTCGAGCAGGGGCTCGAGCAGGCCCTGGGTCAGCTCGCGGCTGATGACGAGCAGGGCTTCAGTCCCGGCAGGCTCGTCGCCGTGCTGCTGGCCGATCAGAACGACCGTGGGGCGGCCGCTGTTGTCGAGCTGCATGGGGCCGGTGCCGGCTGCGCGGGTTGCCAACAGGCCCAGGATGGGCTCGCCGCGCTGCGACATGCCCAGGTTGAGCAGCTGGGTGCGGGTGGCGCCGCGCTGCGCCGGATCGTCCAGCGACTGGAGCCACTGGGCCAGCTCGGCGTTCGTGGTGAAAGACCGCCGGTCTGCACCCAGCCCCGGCGTGGCATAGGCCACGGCAGGGTCCGGGAACCGCGCGGTTACTGCGGCCGGGTAGGGCGGCGCCATGGGCCCTTCGTTTTGCACCACCAGCGGGGCGGATGGGGGCAGCGGGCTGGCCACAACACCTTGGCGGGGGGGCTGGGATGGCAATGGGGCCGGTGCCTGGCCCAGCGGTGCGGGTACCACCGTACCCTTCTGGGCGCGGGTAGGCAGTGGGGCGGGTGCACTGGGGCGTGTGGTGGCGCCGGACGACGGCCAGGGCGGGAGGGGTGTGCTGGAGCAAGCGCTCAGCAGCACCGCTGCCAGCACGGCAGAAACCTTCCAGGGGGTCTGCGGCGAAAACGCGGAGAAGGGCTGAGGCTCCGAGCCGCGCGACGTGCGCCGGAAGAAGGTGTGCATGGTCATGGTGGTTTCTGCCAGTGAAGGGCCGCAGGTCGGCTTTGTTACGGCGATGTTACCTGTGTGCCCGTGGGAGCCTGTGTCAGCGTACATCCCGTTGCAAACCTGCAGTTGACACACTGGATGCGCAGCTGGCGCTACGGTTTTGTCACCGATTGCGGGGACGGCGGGGAAGCCAGGTTGCCAGGCGCCGCTGTAGTAGCGGCCACGGTAGCGGCTTGTTGTGCCGCAGGCTGAGGCGGCGCCTGAGTCGGGATGTGAGGCACCGTGTGAGACGGCGGATGGGACGGCATCGGGCTCGGCACAGCCGTTGGCGCAGCGTCCTGCCGGGCGTCCGCCGCCATCCTCAGTCGCAGCAGCGCCCGTACAAAGCCATGGTCGGACCGCGACCGGTCACGGCCCTCGTGCAGGTGGTCATTGAAGTAGTCCACCCTGCGCACGTCGCCGATGCTGTTGCGGCCGTTGTGCAAAAACTCCTCGCTCACCAGGATCTGGTCCAGCACGCTGGGCGATCCCTGGTGGATGTGCGAGTACGCCACGTCTTTTTTGAGTGCGGCGTCTCCCTGCAGTTCGTAGGCGTTGAACAGTGCCACGTCCCGTGCGCCGCGGTCATAGGCGATCTCGTTGGTGGCGCAGATCAGCTGGGTGGTCACGCTGTCTGGCGTGTCGTTGAAGTCACCCATCACCACCAGCGGCACGCTGGTGCGGTGCAGCAGGTCGATCACCAGGCAGCGCAGCGCCATGGCCTCTGCGCCGCGCATGATGAGCGAGCGCAGTGACGCCAGGGCCATCACCTTGGGGTCGCTGCGGTCTTCGTGCGCATGGCCTTGCCCGTCCTGCAGAAACTTGGGCCGCTTCGACTTGAGGTGGGCGGTCAGCACATTGAGCGTCTGCCCATGTTTCATGTGCAGCGTCACGACCAGGGGAGGGCGCTCGAAGCGCGAGTGCCGGCCCAGGCCCGGCACCTCGACCTCGAAACCCGGCGGGAACTCTGCGAAAGATTGCAGTGCGTCCACCTTCAGCCGCGTGGCGATGCCCACGCGGGGCGTTCCTTGTGCGCCGCCCAGCGCCCCGTGGTTCTCGGCGCCGGGCACGGCCACAAAGTCATAGCGCAGGCCACTGCGAGCCAAGGCACCCTTCAATGCCGCGTCGTCCCACACCTCCTGCACGGCCAGCACATCGGCGTTGAGCGTGCGAAATCGATCGCCCAGCCACGCGAGCTTGCGGTCGAATTCGGCCTGGGTGTACGGGTCCTGGTTGTCGTAGAACACGCGCCCTGGGTTGGCCAGGTTGAGCGTGTTGCAGGTGGCCACCATCAGAGTGGTCAGGGGTACGGGAGTATCGGTGGGGCGCATGGAATGGCAGGGTGGTGAAGCGTATGCCGCTTGCACCCCTGGCCGTCCGAAGCCGTTCAGCCCATGGGTTGCAACGCGCGGCCAGACAGCACATGCAACCCGGCAGGGAGTGACTGTACGGCATGCACGAGTGCGCGGGCCACATCCGCACCCGGGCGGGCGCGGTAGTTGGCAGGCACGATGGGGTCGAGCCAGCGAAAGAGAGTCAGGGAGAGCGACTCTGCACGGCGTGGCGCCTGCTTCAGTGCATGGCGCTCACCGATGAGCAGCGAAGGGCGTGCAATCACCAGGGTCTCGAAACCCAACCGCTGCAGGTCGCGTTCGACCTCGCCCTTGACGCGGTTGTAGAAGATGCGCGAGTGCGGATCTGCGCCCATGGCCGTGACCACGCCACAGCGCGTGGCACCAGCTGCGCGCGCTGCATGCGCCGTGGCCAGCACGGCGTCGTAGTCGACAGCCCGAAAAGCGCCTTGGCTGCCTGCCGCAGCCATGGTGGTGCCCAGAGTGATGTAGACGTCGTCCACAGGCGGCAAGCTGGGTGGCAAGCTGGGTAGCAAGAGGGGTAGGGCCGCAAAGTCCACGGGGTGGAGTTGCAGCCGTGGATGGCTCAGCGCGGGAGCGCGCCGGCCTTGGGCGTACAGCACATGCACCGCGCCGGGTGCCTGTGCTGTCGCGTTTCCTGAACGGGAAGTGTCAGCGGTTAAAAGAGCCGCGAGGACCGCCTGGCCCACGAGGCCCGTTGCCCCGGCCACCACCGCCACCCGCGCCTCCGCCATAGCCGCCTCCTCCGCCATTGCCACCACGATAGCCACCGCCACGGCGGCCGCCCATGCTGTCCACGCTGGTGCGCATCGGGTCGGGCTGGCCACCGGCGCCAGCGCCATGGCCGGAAGCGCGGTTGCCCGGATTGCTGTGGCCCGAATGCGTGCCCAGGTGTGCGTCAGGACGCGGGGGCTGCGAGTCGTCGTAGCGCGGAGCGCCACCGCCACCACTGTAGCCACCACCACCACCGCCGGACCGGCCGCGTGCAGGGGCCTGGCCGCCGCCAGCGCGTGCTCCGCCGCCACCACCACCACCGGCACGGCCGCCACGCGGGCCATTGGCACCGCCGCCGCCAGCACCAGCACTGGCGCCGCCACCAGCGCGGCCGCCACGGCCACCACCGTTGCCACCGCCCGCAGGGCGGGGGGCACGTTCGCCGCCACCACCACCGCTACCGCCGCCGGCACCCTGGCCGGCCTTGTTGGTGCGGATGCGTTCCATCATTTCGCTGCGGGCGGCCTTGGCGGCAGCCTGCATCACGTCACGGCTCGGGGGCTTGCCTGCGCCGCCCCAGATGGTCTGGCGGCCCATGGCGATGGGCTCGGCCTTTTCGCCAGCGTCGGGGCCGAAGCCTTCGATGACCTGCACGGGAATCTGCTGCTTGGTAAAGCGCTCGATGTCCATCATGAAGCCTTCTTCGTCCATGCAGACCAGGCTGACGGCTTCGCCGCTGTTGCCGGCGCGGCCCGTGCGGCCGATGCGGTGGACGTAGTCTTCCGAGACGTTCGGGATTTCGTAGTTAACGACGTGCGGCAGCTCGTCGATGTCGATGCCGCGCGCTGCGATGTCGGTGGCCACCAGGGCGCGGATGTCACCGCTCTTGAAGCCGGCCAGGGCCTGCGTGCGGGCGGACTGGCTCTTGTTGCCGTGCAGCGCCATGGCGTTCACGCCGTTCTTGGTCAGGAACTCGGCCACATTGTTGGCGCCGAACTTGGTGCGGGTGAACACCAGCACCTGGCTCCAGTTGTGCTGCTGGATGATGTGCAGCAGCACTTGCTTCTTCTTGCCGCGGCCCACGGGGTGGATCACCTGGGTGATGCGCTGCACCGTGGTGTTGCTGGGCGTGACCTGGATGCTCTGGGGATTCTTGAGCAGGGTGTTGGCCAGGTCGCGGATTTCGTCGCTGAAGGTGGCCGAGAACAGCAGGCTTTGCTTTTCGCGCGGCACCAGTGCCAGCACTTTCTTCACGTCGTGGATGAAGCCCATGTCCAGCATGCGGTCGGCTTCGTCGAGCACCAGCACTTGCACGGTCGACAGGTCCAGGAAACCCTGTTGCTGCAGGTCCAGCAGGCGGCCGGGGGTGGCCACCAGGATGTCCACGCCGCGCTTGATGCGGTCGATCTGCGGGTTCATGCCCACGCCGCCGAAGACGACGGTGGAGTTGATGTCGAGGTACTTGCCGTATTCGCGCACGGACTCTTCCACCTGGGCGGCGAGCTCGCGGGTGGGCGTCAGGACCAGGGCACGGATGCCCTTGCCGCCGAACTTGTTCTTGGGGGCAGCGCTTTGCGAGAGGCGGTGCAGCATGGGCAGGGTGAACGCGGCAGTCTTGCCGGTGCCCGTCTGCGCGCCGGCCAGCAGGTCGTGGCCTGCGAGAACGGCGGGGATGGCCTGGGCCTGAATGGGCGTGGGGGTCTCGTAGCCCGTTTCGTGCACGGCCTTCAGGATGGCAGGAGCCAGGTTCAATTCGTCAAATGTCATGTCGTTGAATGCGCCCATCCGGGGCGCTGGTATCGGCCTGTCGTGCAACCGGAGGTTGCCGAGCCAGTCTCAAGCCGATGAGGTTCATGAGTGGGAGCCCGGAAGTTTGGGTGCTTCCTTCGTCCCCAGCAGCGTGCTGATGCGTCGGGCAACTGGAGCCCGTCACGAAGCGTATTGTCGCATGGCCTGATAATCTCGGTTTGCACGCAGAATTTCTGCTCACTTTTGCAGGTTAGACACCCAATGGCCCAATACGTTTTGTCGACACAACTGCCCGCCTTCGGCGGCGCCCACTCGGTTTGCTCGCGGAGGATCATGTAATGGCGCAGTATGTTTTCTCCATGAACCGCGTCGGCAAGATCGTGCCGCCCAAGCGGCAAATCCTGAAAGACATCTCCCTGAGCTTCTTCCCGGGCGCCAAGATCGGCGTGCTCGGGACCAACGGCTCCGGCAAGTCCACGCTGCTGAAGATCATGGCGGGCCTGGACAAGGAAATCGAAGGCGAAGCCATTCCCATGGCGGGCCTGAACATCGGCTACCTGCCCCAGGAGCCCCAGCTTGACCCCACCCAGACGGTGCGCGAAAGCGTGGAAGCCGCCATGGGCAAGGTGTATTCCGCCAAGGCGCGCCTGGAAGAGGTGTACACCGCCTACGGCGAAGAAGACGCTGACTTTGACGCGCTGGCGGCCGAGCAGGCAGAGCTCGAAGCCATCATCGCCACGGCCGGTACAGACTCCGAGCACCAATTGGAGATTGCGGCCGACGCGCTGCGCCTGCCCCCGTGGGACGCCAACATCGGTGTGCTGTCCGGTGGTGAAAAGCGCCGCGTGGCGCTGTGCCGCCTTCTGCTGTCCAAGCCCGACATGCTGCTGCTCGACGAACCGACCAACCACTTGGATGCCGAATCGGTCGACTGGCTCGAGCAATTCCTGCAGCGCTACTCCGGCACCGTGGTGGCCATCACCCATGATCGCTACTTCCTGGACAACGCCGCCGAGTGGATTCTGGAACTGGACCGTGGCTCCGGCATTCCGTACAAGGGCAACTACTCCGACTGGCTGACCCAGAAGGGCGCCCGCCTGGAGGCCGAGCAAAAGGGTGAAGAAGCCCGCGCCAAGGCCTTGAAGAAGGAATTGGAATGGTCGCGCCAGAACCCCAAGGCCCGCCAGGCCAAGAGCAAGGCCCGTCTGGCCCGCTTTGAAGAACTGAGCGACTTTGAATACCAAAAGCGCAACGAAACCAACGAAATCTTCATCCCCGTGGCCGACCGCTTGGGCAGCCAGGTGATCGAGTTCAAGAACGTCACCAAGTCCTTCGGCGACCGGGTGCTGATCGACAACCTGAGCTTCAACATCCCTGCGGGCGCCATCGTCGGCATCATCGGCCCCAACGGCGCCGGCAAGTCCACGCTGTTCAAGCTGATCGCGGGCAAGGAAAAGCCGGATTCGGGCGAAGTCGTCATCGGCTCCACCGTCAAGATGGCCTTCGTGGACCAGCACCGTGACGACCTGGCCAACGACAAGACGGTCTGGGAAGACGTGTCTGGCGGCCTGGACATCCTCAACGTGGGCAAGTTCCAGATGGCTAGCCGCGCTTACTGCGGCCGCTTCAACTTCAACGGCAGCGACCAGCAGAAAAAGGTGGGCATGCTGTCCGGCGGTGAACGCGGCCGTCTGCACCTGGCCAAGACCCTGATCGCTGGCGGCAACGTGCTCATGCTCGATGAGCCGTCGAACGACTTGGACGTGGAAACCCTGCGGGCGCTGGAAGATGCGCTGCTGGAATTCGCGGGCACCATGTTGGTAATCAGCCACGATCGCTGGTTCCTCGACCGGATTGCCACCCACATCCTCGCGGCCGAAGGTGACAGCCAGTGGACGTTCTTTGACGGCAATTACCAGGAGTACGAGGCCGACAAGAAGAAGCGACTGGGTGAAGAGGGCGCCAAACCCAAGCGGATGCGCTACAAAGCCCTGAAATAAGCCATCAGGAGCTGGTTCGAAGACCTGAAATAAGCTTTCAGGTCAAGTAGGATTGCATCTGGAAACCTGTCGCCCGATTCATCCCCACCATGTCCCAGCCTGCTTCTCAGTCGAGAACCGTCTTCCGTGCCTGCGTCGTCAACGCCGTGCGCGGGGGCGAAGCATTGATGCAGCAATTGGTCAAGGTGACGCAAAGTGCCTTGACCGAGGAAGAATCGAGCGTCCGCAACATTCAGCAGCGCAACCTCGTCAGTGACAGCCTGCGCTTGCTGAACCAGCACGAAGCCGCCATGGTCAAGGGGTACCCCATGGCGCTGCTGGAGACCTTTGCCGAAGGCCCGTCCATCGCCAAGGGCCGCAGCACTGCCGAAGACACCGGCATGGACTTCGGCGAGCTCTCGCTCATGGACGAGAACGAGATGCAGGCGCAGGTCGAGCTGTCCAAAGCCCAGCAGTCGGCCCTGCACGCCACAGACGCCGTGCTGGCCGAACTCAATACCCTGGTGAGCTCTGCGCAGGGCCTGCGCAGCGTTCAGCCGGAGCGCAACCCCCTGCGGCCCGAAAGCTACATCCGCGCGCTGCAGCAGGTGGTGGGTGATACCACCGTGTCGCCGGAGGTGCGCCAGCTGTGGATGCAGCACATGCGCGACCTGCTGGGCAAACTTCTGGTCGAAGAATACCGCCGCACCGCTGCCAGCCTGCGTGAGCACGGTGTGCAGCCGGTGGGCTATGCCGTGCTCGGCACCCCCTCAAGCAGCGGGCGGGGCGGGCCCGGGGGCGGTGGCGCCGGGCCGGGGTACGCTGGCACGGGCTACGGTTCTGCCGCCGGCACGGGGTATGGCGGCCCGGGCACCGGGTACGGCAGTGGCTATTCGGGCTACGGCCCTTCCATGAATGCCCCCATGGGTGACCAAGCCAGTGGTGGCTACGGGCGCAGCGGCATGGGGCCGAACACCGGCTGGAGCGGTGATTCCCAGCAGGGCGGCATGATGCCCACTGCGGAAGAAGCCTTGTTGACGGTGGGCATCTTGCGGCAGATGCTGGCGGGCGGTGACCCGTTTGACCCCCGCGCTTACGGCGCAGTGCCTGCGGGCCTCATGCCCGCAGGGGGCGTGCCGGTGCAGGTTGCTGCTGGACCCGTCAATGGCTCGTACCCTGGCGCTGGCGTTCCTGCCGGTGCCGTGGGTGGTGCGGGTGCAGCGGGTGCTGGCGCGGCGTACTACCCTGGCGGCGCGGCGGCAGAGGCGATGGAAGACATGGCCCAGCTGGAGCGGCTCGTTGGCCGGCTGGCAGGCGGTGCCTCCGGCAGCGGCGGCATGAGCCAGCCGGGCTCCTTGTCGGTGCCGCTCTCTGGCTGGCGTTTGCCGCCCGGCGTGGCGCCGGTGGTGTACGCCACCATGCCCATGGAAGGGGCCGCACAATCCACCGCCGTTGCGACCGAGGTGGTGGGGCGCATGATGTTCAACATTGCGCAGGATGCGCGGCTGCTGCCCCCGGTGCAGAAGGCTGTGCAGACCCTGGAGCCCGCGCTCAAGCAACTGGTGCAGCACGACGGCCGCTTCTTCACCGAAAGCAGCCACCCGGCGCGCCGTCTGCTCGATGAGCTGACCCAGCGCAGCCTGGCCTTCACCGCCGAGACGGCGCCCGGCTTCAGCAGCTTCATGCGGCTGGTCAAAGGCGCTGTGGATCACCTGTCCACTTCAGAGATCAAGGACGCGGGGCCTTTTGATACCGTGCTCAAGGCCCTGCAGTCGGCCTGGGACACGCAAGAGAAGAAGCTCAAGGCCCATCAGGAGGCGCAGCAAAAAGCGCTGCTGCATGCAGAGCAGCGCGAAATGCTGGCCGAAAAGATCGCTGCCGACATTCGCAAGCTGGCCGATGTGGCCGCCGTTCCCGCTGACATCGTCGACTTTGCCACCGGCCCCTGGGCCGATGTGGTGGCCCTGGCCCAGGTGCTCAAACCCGAAGATTCGCAAGACGATGACCCGGGCGGCTACTTGGCGCTGGTGCCTGTGCTGTTGTGGAGCTCCCAGCCGGACCTCACCCGCCAGGACCCTGACCGCCTCAATGATTCCATCCCCGGCCTGCTGGCCAAGCTGCGCAAGGGCCTGAAAACCATTGGCTACCCAGCGGTGCAGACCAGCGCATTGCTGCAGCGGCTGGTCGGGCTGCACCAGGAGGCTTTCGAGAAGGCGCCCCCGGCGGCCGTCGCCAAGCCTGAACCCGAGTCTGCGCCTGTGGCCGAGCCTGCCGTGCAGGAGGCTGTGCAGGAACCAGCTGCAGCACCTGAAGCGGCCGAGGTAGCGCCGCAGGACGATGCCCAGGCTCCCGTAGAAGTACCGCCGGACCCGTACGCCGATTTCGTGATCGGTGCTTGGGTCGAGCTGGTGACCAACGGCCGGTTGGTGCGCACCCAACTGACCTGGTCCAGCCCGCATGGCACGTTGTTTTTGTTCACGGCGCCAGACGCCAGCACACAGTCGATGACGCGGCGCATGCGCGACAAGCTGGCGTCGGAAGGCTCCCTCAGGGTGATACCGGCCCCGGCACCAAAGCCTGCGGGCAACCGCGGCACCGATACCGGCTTGGCGGATTTGGGGGGCGATCCACGCCGTGCGTCGTCCACCCGCTCGCCGTCCAGCTCCAAGATGGCGCCGCTGTCCAGGTCCGCCCCACTGTCTAAGCCAGCGCCTTTGTCGAAGGCCGCGCCACTGTCTGCCGGCGGCAAGCCGGCGAGCAAAGGGCGCTGATCTTCAGCACTGGCGGAGCTGTCGGTGTTGGTGGCGCTGGCGGGTGGTCCAGCCCTGCCGGGCGTGAAGGCCACGCTGGCACTGCCTCGTCAATGCGATGGTGTCGACGGTGTCGGTGATGAACCCGCGGCTGCCCCTGTAGCCAACGCAGCATTCGCAACCCCTGGCGTGGCGTCCGGCACCGGCGGCTGTGCAGCGCTCCCACCGGCTTGCAGACGCAGCAATTTCTTGCGGATCAGGTGGATGTTGCTGCGCAGCGCGTACAGCTCGTCGGCATAGGACAGGGGCACGCTCACCTTTTCGGCCTGTGTTTCCAGGGCGTCCAGCGCGGTGAGCAGCTCCGCAGGGTCCGTCCGCCCGGTTTCCATGTCGTTTTCGATCTCACGCAGCCGTCCGTACCAGCGAAACACCCGCGAGCGCACGCGGAACTGGTACAGCGGCGGAACCACGCGCGACAGCGGCAGCATCACGGCCAGCAAGATCCCCATCACCAGCCACATGCGGTCGATCAGATTGGCGATCCAGAACGGCAGGTAGCGCTGCAGCATGGGCACCGGCTCGTTCATCGCGCGGTCGCCTTCCTTGGCGATGGGCAGCTCGCTCGCCCGCGAGTTGGGAAACTCCCGTGCGCGGTTGAACCAGCCCGAGCCGCCGTGCAGCTTTTGCGCGTTTTGCGCAAACAGCGTGAGCAGCGCCGGGTGCGTGCCGTCGCGCGCCAGCAAAGACGTGGTGGACGCCACCAGGCGCACGTCCCGCGTCGGCACGTTGGACGCCAGGTCGACCACGCCGCGCGGCAGCGTCACGGGTGCGAGAAACGGAAACCGCCGGGCATAGGCCTCGTGCTGCGCAAAATCGAGCAGCTGCACGCCGGGTGTCTGCAGCAGCATCTGCACCATCAGCGATTCGGGGGCCGAGGCGAACACCAGGGCGTCGAGCTTGCCCGCCAAGAAATCCACGGTGGCTGGCGTCTGCTCCAGCCGGCTCATCTTCACGGTGCCGGGCTCTACCTTGTTGGCCTCCAGCAGCGTTTCCATCAGCTTGGGCACGCCGCTACCGTCAGAACCCACATTCACCCGCCAACCGCGCAACTGGCGCAGGCTGTCGAGCCGGGGCTTGTTGTAGGCCCGCTCCGCAGCATCGGTGCGGTAGAACAGCCATACGGGCTCCACAAAAAGACTGCCCAGCGACACGAGCTGATCCGCATCGGTGGGGAGCAACTGGGCGGTGCCACCCTGAACGAACGCCACGTCGGCCTTGCCGTCACGCAGCAACTGCAGGTTGTGCGATGAGCCGTCGCTGGGCAGCAGCACGACCTCGATGCCATCGACCGCCAGGGCCTTCTGGTAGCGCTTGCCGAACTCTTCGTACGCACTTTGCGCAGGGCCCGTGGCCAGCGTGACCTTCTTGGGGGGGTTGGGGTTGAGCCACCAGTACGCCAGTATCAGCAGCCCGATCGCCAGGAAGGCCAGCGGGCCTGCCGAAGCAATGAGATCGCGCAAGGTGAGAAAGGTATTTCGGAAAGCCTGGGGCATGGGTGTCGGATGGGGAATGGAGCGCGATGTCTGAGCGGCGGTTTCGCTGCCAGCCTGGCTGCGGCTGGCTCATGCGGCGCAGGCAGGGCTACGGAGCCGCGAGGTGTGGCGGGTTGCTGGGATTATCCGTGCCTTCAAGAGCACGGGGCCACTCCAGTTCGGCGTGAGCTGCGCGCAAGTCCCGAGAGGCGGCAGGGGCGCAGGCGGGGGCGGTGCCCCCCCAGGGCTCGTCTACTGCTTGCTGCCGCGCCGCTGGCGCTCGTAGACCACGCATTCGTCGATCGACAACTCGTCGTTCTGGTTCGTATCCGCCGCTTCAAAATAAGCCATGCGGGTTTCAACCACTTCCTTGAACGACAGCTTGCCGTCGCCGTCCTTGTCGCTGGCGGCCAGGCGCTTGAGGCGGCCCTTGCCCATGCCGGGTACCTGGGCCAGGTCCGCAAGCTGCACATAGCCTGTGGCGTCAGGCGACAGGCTGTGCCAGCTCTGCACGATGTCCTGGTGGAATTCGTCGAGCGACACGCTGCCGTCGTGGTTCAGGTCTGCGGCAGAGCAAATGGCCTGCAGCCGATGCCCGCGCGGCTTGGCGGCCGCCTTTTGCCCATGGCCATGGCCCGGCGCGGTGGCGGCAGGGCGGCTCTTCACGGCAGGGGATGACACAGGGGCGTCTGCGGCATGCGCAGCGCCGGACACGGTCAGCCACGCAGCCGCTACCGCCAGGGCGCCAATGCCCAGCTGAATGGATCGGATTGCGAATGCGTAGCGGGCCAGGAGGCGGGCGGAGTTCGTCATGGTCTGAATGCTTTTCATGGTGCTTGACTCCTGGCTTACCACCACCAGCGCTGGCTGGGGCTGCGGTTGCACGACCACACCATGGCCGCGGCCTCCTGGCGCACGCGGCCGTCTTCGACGTCCAGGCATTTGCCGTTGAGGTTGCTCACGATCTGGCCACCGCGTGACGTCCAGCTCTGGCTGCGCGAGCCCGAGCAGGACCACAGCACCACCCGAGCGCCATCGCGCGGGTCGCCGCGGTCCACGTCCAGGCACAAATCGCGCACGCGGACTTCGCCCCCACGCCCCACGGCGAACCGCTGGGACGCCGTGCCGTTGCATTCATACACCTGCAGCGTGGTGCCAGGCTGGAACTTGCCGCCCCTCACATCCAGGCACATGCGCCCGTCGACGCGGATTTCGCCACCGCGGCCGCCGTAGCCGGGGTCCGGGTACTCGGGGCGCCGGTCGTCGTCATGCCGGTTGTGGTTGGCCAGCAGTGCAATGCCGGCAATGGCCGCCACCGCTGCAACGGCGGCACCGGCGTTGGAGCCGCTGCCGTTGCTGTTGCCCGACGCATAGCTGCGAGAGACCTTGAACCGCCCGCCGCAGCCGCCGTTGGTCCAGAGCTCGCGGTTGGTGAGGTCGTAGCCCCAGGTGCGGTTGAAGCGGCAGGCTCCCTGCGTCTGCTCCACCAGGTCCACCTGCGTCGTGTCGTCCGCCAGGCGGTAGGCGGTGTAGCCGCCGTCGGACCGCAGGTCGACCAGCTGGTCCTGGGCGTACGCCCCCAGCGGGTTCAGCAGCATTGGCAGGCACAGCAGCCAGGCGTGTTTGCGAAGGGCAGGGTCTTTCATGGAGTCTCCTTGTTGCAGTCTGTGTTCCGGGTACCGGGTACCGGGTGCAGTGTGACGTGCCAGTCGATGCGCTGGCGCACCCGGGCGGTGGATGGTCTTTGTATTGTGCTGCGGTTCGGGGCGCCGATGGCTATCGATCGCCTTCGGGCGGCGAGTCCCGGGCCGCGAAGCGACTGGAGCGTGACGAGGGTTAAGAGTGTTAAGAGGCTGCCGAGAGTGTCAGTGCGCTCAGAACTGCACATCGATCTTCACGCTGTCGCTGTAGCTGCCCTGCGGCACGGCCGGCTGGTCTGCGTAGATGGTGGCGGTGTAGGGGATCACGTGCGGGGTGAAACCATCGGCGGCGCCCACGCTGGCGACGCGTGCACCGCTCAGCGCGCCCCACACTGTCTGGTCTGATTTGAAGATGTTGTACTGCAGCCGGTTGAGACCACTGGCCATCTGGCGCCGGGCGCCGCTGGCGTATGTGCCCGTGTCCAGCCCCACCGTGTAGGTGATGCCTTTGGTGCACAGCAGCGTGATGCTCTGCGCGACGGTGCTGAAGGCGCTGGGCAGTGGGGCGGAGCCAAACTGCACGTTGGGCGCTGTGATGGTGCAGTCGTTCGTGACCACCAGCGTCACGGTGATGGTGCGGTCCACACTGCCTGTGCGCAGGTTGCCCACGCAGGCATTGGCCACCGCCACGCCTTCGCAGATGTTGGCGTAGGTCCAGTTCACGGTGATGTTGTCGGTGTAGGTGCCGGCGGGCACGTTGGCGCCGGTCAGGGTGGTGATCTTCACGCCGATGATGGCCTGGTTGTTGCTCAGCAATGACACCACGCTGGTGTTGCCGAGGTCGAGGATCAGCACGCCCGCAGCGTAGGTGCCGCCGCCCACCGGCGCAATGTCGTAGGGCACGGTCACCGCGCTGTCGGTGGTGTTCTTGAGGGTCAGGCCCGTCAGGGGCGTGGTGATCTTGGCCTTGAGCGTCGGAGTCGACAGCACGGCCAGCACCACCGTGCCGCAACCGAACCGAAACTCCGCCGTGGTGGTGATGGGCGTGCCGGTGCGCACCCGTTGTGACGGGTGCGATCCCAGAACGCCGCTGCTTTCCACCGGCGTGCACACGGCCGCAGCCGGCAGCGAGCACATCGCCATGAACACTGCGAACCCCCAGCGGCGCCATGGCATTGGCGTGGTGATAGGTCGGGTCAACGGAGGGCTCCTTTCTTCGCAGTGCCAGCAGGCTTTGCGCATTGCACGACAAGGTCGCGGGCCGCGGCGTAGTCGGCCTCGCTGAATTCGGCCCGGCATTCCGAGCCCTCGGGTGTCCGCACCACCAGTTGGTTGCGTGGGTGCAGCACCGTGAGGTAGACGACGCCGTCCCAGCCCACCACGGTGTGCGTGCCTCCCGGTGCGTGCTGCACCGCGCTCCCTGCGGGCACGGGCTTGCCGTCGGTGTCCACCAGGGTGATGGTGGCAGTGCGCATCTTGAGCACGGGCAGCTCGACCAGCATGCCCGCATTGCGCGACACCGCCATGCGCCGCTCCAGCGCCGGGATGTCTACATCGGGCGGCAGCGTGAGTGGGTCCACCGCGTAGCGGCCGGGGTAATAGGCGGGCACGCTGGGCACCAGCAGGTAGCCCTGTGCGTTGGTGTAGCCCGCCAGCTGGTTCTCGTACATGATGGGTACGTCGGGCATGCCACGGGTCGACACCAGTGCGAAACCGTCGTGCACCCGGTTGGCTGCAAACACGTGGCCGTCGATGACGCCCAATGATCCGGCCAAGCCTCCCCATTGCTGGATCTGGCCCGCGCTGCTGCTCACCCCACCCTCCAGCGCGAGGGTGCCGTTGCGGTACTGCACGGCGGCCTGGCTATAGCGTTCGGGCCCGCCCGACAGCGTGTGCGACGCGTTCCAGCCGAATCCGCCTTCCGTCGGCATCGAGCGCTGGTAGCTGGCAGCGGTCTGCGTGGACCCGCGTGTCGTGCCCGCGGCCAACTGCATGGTGGAGTTGTTCCCCATGAAGTAGGTCAGCTGCAGGCGCAACTGGTTTTCGCCAGTCTCCAGCGTGCGCCCGGCGCTCACGGTGAGGTACGTGTTGCTGCGCAGCGGTGCGCTGTAGCTGGCGAACGCGATGCGGCTGCGCTCATTGCGGGCGTTGCGCGTATCGAGCCAGCCTGCGCTGACGGCGCCGCCGCCCAGCGTCCAGCTCAGGTTCAGCTGGCGGGTGCGCCGGGGCAGCTGGTAGCCGTCGTCCGCATAGGTGCTGGCGTCGCCGTAGCGCACCGTGCGGCCGCTTTGCTGCAGCGAAACGCCCGCACGCTGCGTGCTGTACTGCCAGCCGGTGCTGTACTGCCACCCGCTTCCCGAGCGCGATGTGTAGCCGCGGGTGATCGACGCATTGGCGATGCCCATCATGCCCAGCCCGGCAAGGCCCCCCACACCGACCACGCCCAGACCCTTGCCCAGCTGGGCCTGCGCCTCCAGCGTGATGGCGTCAGACACCCCCCGGCGGTACACGCCCGTGGCGACGGGCCTGCCATACGAAAAACTGCGCACCCCGTAGTCACGGCGCAGCGCGCCCAGCGACAGCGAGTAGTCCGTCCAGTCGGGCCTGAGCAGTTCGCGGTGCACATAGAACGGGATGGTGGTGTACACCTGCCGGCCCAAGGCGTCTGTCGTGACCACCGACGCCGTGCCCGCGCCGCTGACCAGCGGCATCTCGCTGAGCGTGAAGGGACCGGGCGCGACACGGTTGCTGAACGCCTTGAATCCATTGAGAAACAAATCCACCGCCGACGGCACCGCTGCCTGGCCGGCAAACTGGGGCAGCGGGTAGGTGATGAGGTCGGGCCGCACCCCGAAATTGCGCGACCACTGCACCCCGCCCAGCCTGACCGACGTGCTCCAGGGCAGCGAGCCGCTGACGATGTCGCCATAGATCGCCTCGGTGGCCGTGGCCGTGTCGGTGCGCGTCCAGCGCGTGTCGTAGCGCACATAGCCGCGGGTGGCGTCGCGCACCAGCCCGGTGTTGGAGACCACGCCGTCGGGGTTGAAGTAGCGCTGCTCGGACCACAGCGACGTCAGCGAGTGGCTGCGCGAATGCGTGCTGTAGATGTCGTAGTTCAGCAGCCAGCCGGCGCCGGTCGTGCTGTTGGGCGACTCCTGCGGCGTCTCGTCGGCCAGCCGCTGCATGGGCAGCCATTGCGGCGGCACTGAGAGGAGCAGCTGCTGGGTCAGGGGCTCGTATTCCACCGACACCCCCGGCAGGCGGTTTACCGCCAGGCGTGTGTCGGGCGGCTGCACGTTGTGGATGTGCATGCGCCGCAGCGTCTCGGCCTCGATCTCGAAGTCGTCGCCGTTGTGCAGCACCTCCACCAGCTGGCCCTGGGCCTGGCCGTTGATCTGCACGTCCAGGTAGAGCACGGCAGCCTCCCGCGCTGCGGGTGGGGCGGCTGCCGGCGCGTCCCAGCCGCTTTGGGCCGGTACGGCGGGCGGCACCGCCAGTGCATGCAGCGCGGGCGCCGCAGCGGAGTGCGCGGCGCGCGGCGCCGGCGCGGTCACGGTGTCTGCAGAGATCGGCGCGGGAACGAGGCTGCTGGCCAGCAGGGCACGCCCCGCGCGGGTCCACAGGGATGGACTCTCATTCCGCGCCACGGGGCACAAGGGTCTCATGCCCATTGATGTTGGCCTTGAGCACCGGGTCGCCGGGCGGCGGCGCCTGCAGTTCCCAGCGCATCTGGCTGTTGGGCAGCACGTATCCCATGAGCCCTTCGTTGATGGTGACGTCCGGCCGCGGCTGGCTGGTGCCCCAGCGCACTGCGGTGATGCGCGCGTGCCCTTTTCCCTTGTTGCGCACCGCCAGTCGGTGCCCTTTTCCGTCCTTCACCACGTTCCAGGTCAGCTCTGGCGGCAGTGGTTTGCCTTTGCCGCTGCGCTGTGCCTGCGAATGCGTGGCCCGAAACGGCTGCGCGCCGCTGCCGTACACGAAGAGCGGTATGGCGTAGCGGACTTTGAGCCGTATGCCCATGCCAGCCTCGCTCTGAGGGTCGGATGCGCTCAGGTCGTCCGGCGCGGGCAGTTCGTCGATGAGCACCCGGTACGCCACCTCCAGCTCGGGCGGCACGGGCCTTGATGCGATCAGGCGGACCATCTGCCGCTTTCCCGGCGGGATCACGCTGATGGGCGGGCTCGCCACGATCTCTTTCTGTGAGGACAGAAATTCTTCGCCTTCGGTCTGGCTCCAGTCCATCACACGCACCTGCAGCGATACGGCGGCCACGCCTCGGTTCTCCACCCAGACCGCCACGGCCTGCTGCTCCTCGGTGATCATCGGGTCCACCGGCCAGATCATCAGTGGCGTGGCCGCAGACGCTGGCGCCACGGCCGCCACGCCCAGACACAGCGCGCAGAGCCAGGCGGCGACCGGAAGCCACCGGTGCTGCCGAGCATGTGTTGCGCGGCCAAAGGGTGGCTGCTGACATGCCGGCACACGCAGCACGCCGATGAGGGTGCATGCGCTCACCATGACAACGTCACCTGCACGGTGTCTGCATAAATGCCGGCTGCCGCTGTAGCCCCCGGCAGCGTGGCGGTACCGCGCACGGGCAGGGCCAGCGGCGTGGCTGCGATCACCAGGCCCACCGGCACGTTCGGTGCCAGCAACGCCGGCGCGCCTTGGATCAGCTCCAGGCTGTAGGGTACGTACTTGCCGGCGCCATTGGACATGCGCCGCTGCGCGCCCTGCACATGCTGCCCGCCATCGATGCTGATCTGCACTGCCGTCCCGGGGGTACACACCAGCTTGGCCTGGCTGCCCATGGTGCTGCCGGCCATGGCCTGCATGGCACCCGACTGCAGCGCGGGGTGGCTGCCAAAGTTGATGCCCCCAAACGCAATGCCGCTGATCTGGCTGGTGCTGCCAGACACCACACAGCCCCTGACGACCGACGCCGACACCGAGAACGACGGGCTGGTGGGGATGGTGGCCGCCAGCGCAGCCACCGGAAGCGCGAGCAGCGCCAGCACCAGCCGGCCCGATGGCCGCAGCGCTGTGGAGTGCACCGCGCGCAGCCTCACCCCTGCATTGACCTGCATACTTTTGTTCATCTGGATCCCCTGTGGCTGCTAGGGCGCAGCCCTTGGTTTGCCGCGGCCGGGTGGTATGCCCGTGAGTGCCTTACAGCGGAAGAGGCAACAATGAATCAGTAGGTCACGGTGACCTGGAGCGTGTCCGTGTACATGCCGGCCGGCAGCGCGGTGGCATCGGTCTTGTTGATCTGGCCGTAGATCGGCAGCGGAAAAGCCGCGCCATTGGCTGGCACCGCAATACCGCTGATGGCCGCTGCGAGCGGGTAGACTTGGCTATGGCCGGAGTCGCGGTACACGTCGTAGGGGATGTAGGCGGCGGTGCTGCCGTTGCGCATGGCCCGCGTCCCCGCGCCGATGGAGCCTCCGAGGCCCGCATAGTTGCCCGGTCCCACCTGGATGCTGATGCCCAGCACATCGGGCGAGCACACCAACTGGGTCGGGCCCGAGACGCTTTCTCCACCCGACGCGGTGGCCTGGACCGTGCCGGTGAAAGTGCTGGGCCGGGTGCCGAAGTTCAGCGTGCCGAAGTTCACGCCCGATGCGGCACCGGCGCTGCCGGCAATCATGCAGCCCGCGGTGAGCTGAATCTGCGACTGCAGATTGCCGGTCAGGGTGTCTGCGCCCGCGGGGTAAGCCAAGAGGCTCGCCATGATGGCGCCCACGCCAGCCAGCCTGCGCCCGGCGCGCCGAGCTTGCGCCCAGGGTTTTACTGCAGGGGCCAGTGCCAATGATTGCGCTCGTCGTGATGCTTGCATTGCCTTCTCCTCAAGAAATTACCGAAGAAGAACGTCAAGACACACAGAGAGCGCGCCTTGCGTGGTGAACCTGTCAGGCTTTTAGATTGCACTGCAAAGGTGCATTCGTCTACTTTTAAATTGATAGTTGTTGCTGTTAAAGATTGGTTGAATCATTTTTTACATTTGTTTTTGTTTGAATTTAGATGTTTTATGCCTTAAAGGCGGTAATTTGCGCTCCGCAGATCATGCTTCGGCCCATGCAAAATGCGGCATGCACATCGCCCTTGTCACCCCTGCGCAGCACGAATCCCTGGTAAATCTTCTGTGCGAGCTGAATGCCTACTACCGGCGCCCAGACGACCCACAGCCGGCGCCCACCCGCGACGCAGTGCGTGTGCACCTGATGGACAAATTGCTGTCCGGCCAGGCTGCGGTGCAGCTGGTGGTGGCGTCGCGGGCAGACGACACGGTGGTGGGGCTGGCAGCGCTGGTGCTGCTGCACTCGCTGGTCGATGTGTCACCGGACCACAGCGGGCAGTGCCTGGTCAAGGAGCTTTTTGTGTGCGAGTGCGCCCGCAGCGAAGGCGCGGGCCGCGCGCTCATGGCCTGGGTGGCCCGGTACGCCAAAACCGAAGGGTGTGGCCGCATGGACTGGAACGTCATGGCGACCAACCACCGAGGCATCGCTTTCTACGAGAGCCTGGGTGCCAGCAGGGTGGCCGACCGGTTGAGCTATCGGCTGGGCCGCGCCGCCATGGACGCGCTGGCCGCCACAGGCTGAGCCCACTGAAAACCCTGAGAACGCTGAGAAAGGCGGACGCTGGCCCGCAGGCCGACGCGGCGCATGAACCCGCGACCGGGTGCCACGAACGGGCGTCGCTAACGGGCGCCCCCTGCTCAGGCGCCCAGATCCCCTGCCCACGGCAGGTACAAGCCCTCGGCCGTGGTGATCGACCGCGCAGCCCGT
>Ga0209023_10003123_pt1 | contig 19984 bp, 17 predicted proteins | sample LakOneMetagenome_FD_187468 | JGI IMG/M metagenome (GOLD analysis project Ga0209023, IMG submission 187468) | Freshwater and sediment microbial communities from Lake Erie, Canada (SPAdes) (version 2) | ecosystem: Environmental > Aquatic > Freshwater > Lentic | place: Lake Erie, Canada...
TGTCCACGGCTCAAGTTTCCCGCTCAGCTGCCGATGCGAACCTTGGTGTTCGGCCGCGGGATTGCGCGGGCCGAAGGACACGATGTCCCCACTACCCCTTCCAACCCTCCGGCTCCTGCTCGTCGACGACGGTCCCGTCGGCCTGGAACCGCTGATCCGCTACCAGTTCGCGACGATCGGCCAACCGGTCACCGTGACGGTCGAGAGCGCCGCCACCGACGACGTCAGCGCGATCACCGAGCGACACCTCGACTTTGACGTGCTGCTGCTGGCGCTGGACCTTGCGCTTGACGGCAACGTTGAACGCCTGCAGCAGGTCACGATCGCGGCGGGCGCCAAGCCCGTGGTGCTGATCAGCCCCGGTATCGACGATGCCGCGCTGCACGATCGTGCCCTCCAGGCGGGCGCAGCAGAGGTCGTGACGCGCGACGCTGTGCCGAGCGAGGAGTTCACCGCCGTGGTCCGTGCGGCCGCCAGCCACGCCCACGATGCTCTGGATCTCGCTGGCACCGCGCCCCGGCCCGCACCTCGCTGGCTGAAGCACATCCCCGCAATCGCCGCGCTGCTGCTGATCCTGCTCGGTAGCGCCGCAACGCTTGGCTGGCTGATCGGCAGCACCACCCTGACGTCGGTCGACAGCTCCCTGCCGTCGCTGAAGCTGCGGGCGGCGATCGGCTTCATCCTGGTCGGCGCCTCGCTGCTGCTGCTGCGCAAGCCGACCGTCGGCCGGCTGCGGGCGGCGAACGCCGTCGCCGGCCTGATCTGCGCGTTCACGGTCGTGACACTCACCGGTTTGATCCTGCGGCGCGACCTGGGCCTCAACGCGATCGAGTCGCTTGCTGCCGGCAACGCCGGCAACGCAGCGCCGCTGACCGCCGTCGGCTTCTTCTGTCTCGGCTTGACCCAGCTCACGCTGGAGGCGCGCCACCACCTGCTGCGGCGCCTCCACGTGGCTGCCGCCCTCGGCTTCGGCACCGTCACCCTGCTTGCTGCCCAGGCCTGGGCGTTCGGCTCGGAGCTGCTGATCGGTCCGAACGGCGCCAACGGGATGTCGATCCTTGGCCTGGCTGGCCTCCTGATCGCGTTCGTCGGCATGTCTGCTCAGCGTCCCGAACGCAAACCGATGCGCTGGCTGACCGACGACACACCCGGTGCGGCCCTGATCCGGCGACTGGCACCGGGCGTGCTGCTGGCGCCACCAGCGCTGCTGGTCCTGCGGCTGATCGCCCAGGACTCGGGCTGGTGGGATCTGCAGTTCAGCCTCGCGGTCTTCAGCACGGTGGTGATCGTGTTGCCGCTGCTGTTGATGATCACCACCGCCGCCGCGATCGACCGCCGGGAGGCGAGCCGGCGGCGCATGGCCGACGCCGTCCGCGACTCGGAACGGCGTTTCCGCGCGTTCGGCGCGCTCGCCCCGGTCGGGATCTTCGAGATGGACCTGAGCGGCAACAACACCTACGTCAACGCCGCATGGTGCGCGCTGACAGGCCTGTCGCCGAGCCAGGCTTGGGGTCGCGGCTGGCAGCGCGCCGTGCACCCGGACGATCTGGCGCAGGTGCTCGCCGCCGACGAGCGGCCGGTCGAGGCGGAGGAGCCCGGCGCCGAGGTCTTCCGGGCCCTGCGCCCCGACGGCACGATCGCGTGGATGGCATCGCGCCGCGCCCATGTCTACGACAGCGCCGGCAATCCCACGGGGTACATCGGCACGATCACCGACGTCACGGCACTGAAGGACGCCGAGACCGTGGCGCGTGAGAGCGAGGCACAGCTCCAGGCACTCCTGGACCACGCGCCGATGTCTGTCTCCTTCCGCGACCGGGATGGCCGACTGCGCGCCGCGAACCGCGATGCGCTGACCCGGATGGGGCTCAGCGCGGAGGAGGCCGTCGGCAGCTCGTTGCAGGACGTGATGGATGCCGAAGGCGCCGCCGTTGTCGCGGCCCAGGAGCAGCTGGTGGCTGAAACGCGCGAAGCCGTCACGTTCGAGATTCGCGCCAACACCCTTGACGGTGGCGAAGCCAACTTCTTCGTCACCAAATATCCCGTGCTTGATCAGGACGGCAATGTCACGGGCACCGGTGGGCTGCTGCTTGACGTGACCGAGCGAAAGCTTGCCGAGAAGCAAGCCGTTGAGGCGCAGCAGCGTTTCCAGCTGTCGTTCGAGCACGCTCCGATCGGGATGGCGATTGTTGGTGCCGACGGCAGGTTCGTCCGCGTCAATCGCGCCCTCTGCAAGATCACCGACCACAGCGAGGCCGAGCTGCTGGCCACATCGTTCCGCGCGCTCACCCATCCCGATGACCGCGCCGCGAACGATGCCCTGATGGGGAAGATCGCGCGCGGCGAGCTCGAGTCCGTCCACCTCGACAAGCGCTACATACGGCGCTCCGGGGAGGCGATCTGGGCGTCGATCGACATCACCGTGCTGTCCCGTGGCGAGGACGGTCTGCCTGAGCTGCTGCTCGGCCAGGTGCAGGACATCAGTGAGCGGCGCCATCTGGAGCACCGCCTGCAGCACCTCGCTGACCACGATCCGCTGACGGGTCTCCTGAATCGCCGTGGCTTTGACCAGGAGCTGGACCGGCACATGGCCCACACGCTGCGCTACGGCCCGCGCGGCGCGCTCGTGATCCTCGATCTCGACCATTTCAAGGCCGTCAACGACACCTTTGGGCACCAGGCGGGCGACGAGCTGATCGTGACGGTCGCCTCCCTGCTGCGCGCACGCCTGCGCGACACCGACGCGATCGCGCGGCTCGGCGGCGACGAGTTCGCGATTCTGCTCTCAGAAGCCGACGCCGATGCCGCCGCGGACGTCGCCGCGTCGATCGTGGAAGCGGTCCGCACCGGTGCCGCCGTGTCGAGCGGCGGTCGTCCGCACCTCGTCACCGGCAGCGTCGGCGTCGCACCGCTCGACGAGCTCGTCAAGTCCGCCGGCAACGCGATGAGCAACGCCGACCAGGCGATGTACGACGCAAAGGAGGCGGGCCGCGACCGCCACAAGGTCTACACCCCGGAACGCCACGACGGGCAGCGCAAGCAGGCGCAGCTGTCCTGGGTGCGGCGGATCAGGGAGACGCTGAGCGATGAGCGCTTCCAGCTCTTCACGCAGCCGATCCTCAACCTGCACACCGGCAAGGTGCGCCAGCACGAGGTGCTGCTGAGAATGGCCGACGATGCCGGCAAGATCATCCTGCCGGCCGCGTTCCTGCCGACCGCGGAGCGCTACGACCTGATCCAGGACATCGACCGCTGGGTCACGCAACGGTCGATCGAGACGATCGCCGCGTACAACGCAGCCGGCCAGGAGCTCGTGCTCGAGGTCAACCTCTCCGGCAAGTCGATCGGTGACCAGCGCCTGCTGGACCTCGTCGAGACACAACTCGAGAAGACGCCGATCGACCCCGGGGCGCTGATCTTCGAGATCACCGAAACTGCCGCCGTCGCCGACATCCCGCAGGCGCGGCAGTTCGCCGACCACCTGACCGCCCTCGGCTGCCGGTTTGCCCTCGATGACTTCGGCGCCGGCTTCGGCAGCCTCTACTACCTCAAGCACCTGCCGTTCGACTACCTCAAGATCGATGGCGAGTTCATCACCGGCTGCATGCAGGGCGGCACCGACCAGCTGGTGATCGAAGCGCTCGTGTCGATCGCCAGCGGACTCGGCAAGGAGACGATCGCCGAGTGCGTCGAGAACGAAGTCACGCAGCAGTACCTCCGCAAACTCGGCGTCGATTACGCCCAGGGCATCCACGTCGGCAGGCCTGAACCGATCGCGCCGCCAGACGGCGGTCGCGCGGCGCGCCCGTTGCGCGCTGTCATCTAGCGTCGGTGCGTGCCCGCCATAGCGAGCTGCGGATCAGCCGGAGCCGAGGGCGTGGCCGCTCACGGTGCATGCCGTGGCGGTATCGGTCTGCATCGTCACCGACACGCGCGCACCGTCGGGCCGGACGTATTCGATCGTCCCGGTTGCGGGGCTGCCGGGGTTGACCAACACGGTGTCTGCGGTGTCGAAGTCGGTATCCGAGACGCTATGCGGCGTGTCGCCGGAGTCATCGATGAACGATGTGGTGATGTAGGCGTTGTCGACGCTCGTCTTCGCATCGACTCGGCCACTGCCGCAGCTCGCGGTCATGGTCAGGCCCTTGAGCGAGAACAGCGTGGCCTTCGTCCCGTTCGACGGCGTCTGGTAGTTGAAGCCGACGATCTGTACGCCGCCAACGGTGTCGGAGTCTGTGGCGTGCGTGGCGTTCGCCGCTGTCGTGGCATTCGTCGCGTTCGTCGCGTTCGTCGCATTCGTGGCGTTCGTCGCGTTCGTCGCGTTCGTGGCCGACGTGGCACTGGTCGCGTTAGTGGCGTTGTCGGCGTTTGCGGCGTGCGTGGCCTCGTCCGCGCTGGCCGCACTGGTCGCCTTCGGCACCGTGCCGAGCGAGCCGAGCTTCAGGTCCTTCCCGGTCAGCGATCCGTCCTTGACCTTGGCACTGGTCACCGCGTTCTTCTTGATCTGCGCATTGCCGACGCTGTTCTTCGGCAGCTTGAACGCGGCGTAGCCCGTGCCCGCCATGGCGAACACGAGAGCGATGATGGAGATGACCAGCGCCGGTGACGGGCGGCCGAAAGAGAGCTTGGACATCGGCCGAACCTATACGAGACGACACGCCGGCACTAGCCTCAACGCCATGCGCGCACCGATCGAGTTGGACCTCCATCTGCCGAACTTCAACTTCCCCGGCGTCGGTCCGGAGGCGGTTTTCGAGCGCCTCGTCGCGATTGCCGAGGCCGCCGAGCGCTCCGGCTTCACCGCCGTCTCGGTGATGGACCACTACCACCAGATCCCGCCGGTCGGTCCGCCGCAGAACTGGATGTTCGAGGGCAACACGATGCTCGCGGCGCTCGCCGCGCGCACGCACACGATCGCGCTCGGACTGCTCGTCGGCGGCGCGACCTACCGCAACCCCGCGCAGCACGCCAAGGTCACGACGACGCTCGACATCATCTCCGGCGGGCGCGCCTTCCACGGCATCGGCGCGGGCTGGTTCGAAGCTGAGCACGACGCCTACGGCTTCCGCTACCCGCCGATCGCCGAGCGCTTCGAGCACCTCGAGGACCACCTGCAGATCGTGCGTGGCATGTTCACGCAGGAGCAGACGACGGTCGCCGGCAAGCACCACTCCGTGACCGACGCCTACAACAACCCGAAGCCCCTGCGCGGCGACATCCCGATCCTGATCGGCGGCAGCGGAGAGAAGAAGACGTTGCGGATGGTGGCCCAGTACGCCGACGGCTGCAACCTCTTCGGTGGTCCGGAGCAGGCCGAGCACCTGCTCGGCGTCCTCCAGGGTCACTGTGATCGGCTCGGCCGCGACAGCAGCGAGATCACGAAGACGTCGATGATGTCGATCGTCGTCGCTGAGACCGAGGCGGCTGCCGCGGCGAAGGTGGACGCGATGCGCGCCGCCGGCTTCCCCGAAGCGCGGATCGGGATGACGACGATCGGTACCGTCGCGCAGGTCGCCGAGCAGGCCCAGGCACTGAAGGACGTCGGCATCGAAGGCGTGACGATCTCGATGCCTGACGTGCACGACCTCGAGGCCGTGGCGCTCGCTGGTCAGGCGCTGGCGCCGCTGTTCAACGCGGGTTAGCGGCCCCGCATCCGACTCCAGAGGCTGCGACCGCCCGGGCGGTGCACGACCACGGCGGGACTCGCCGTCGGCGCCGGCAGTTGCTGCACCTCGTCGGCCGTCAGCGGCAACACGACCGCCCGCTCATACAGCGAGCCGACCTCGTGCGCGTCGACGAACCGGTCGCCGCCCGGCCCGGTCCTGATGTCGATCACGATGCCGTCGAACACGCTCGTCGACTCATCGGCGAGCACCGACTTGACAGTGCCAACACGCTGGCCATCGCTGCTGATCACATCCACTCCGCGCGCCAGCACCAGGTACGAGACGGGATCGCCGTAGTCCATGACGAGGAGGGTACGACCCCGCGCCTTTCGACTATGTCGCGCGGTGGCGTTCGGGCAGCGCCAGACTCATCAGCAGCCCGAGCACGATGAAGCCCGCGGCAAGCAACCCGGTGCGGCGCACCGCAGCGACGTAGGCGTCATCGAGTGCGGTGGCCTCAGCTGTTGCGCCGGGCTGCCGGCGCACGCCCAACAGACTCGTGCCGAGGCTGTCCTCAAACGCCGTGGCCGTCGCCTGCACCTGTGCGGCGGGGACGCCCGCGGCCGCGAGTTCGCTGCGGGCGTTGGCGCCGAGACTCAGCGCGAGCACGGTGCCGAGCATCGCGATACCGAGCGCCGATCCGAGCTGCCGCGCCGTGCTCTGCAGGCCCGACGCCTGCCCCGACTGCTCGGGCGGCACGTCGATCAGGATCACGCTCGTCAGCTGCGCCGTTGCAAGGCCGACACCGAGGCCGTAGACGAACAGGATCGCGGCAAGCGCGCCCTCGGACAGCGTGGTCGACGCAGCGAGGGCGAAGGCGCTCACGCCGATCGCCTCGAGGAACATCCCGGTCGACACCACGCGACGTCCACCGAAACGCCCCGCGAAGTACGCAGCGCCCGGCCCGGCGACGAACGCTCCGGCCGCCATCGCCGCAATCACGACACCCGTCTTGAGCGCGCTGTATCCGAGCACCGTCTGGAGAAACAGCGGCAGCACGAACAGGATTCCGAACTCCCCGAGACTGACCAGCAGCGCCGTGGCACTGCCGAGGCTGAAGCTGCGCAGGCCGAACAGCCGGAAGTCCAGCAGGGCGACACGGCCCGCCCGCTGACGCCGCCACTCAACGCGCAGGAAGGCGGCGAGGCCGGCGACGCCCAGCGCAAAGGCGAACGGCACCGGCGACATCCCGCCGAGCGACAGGGTGTCCTTGGCGCTCCACCAGCCGTAGTGCTGCCCCTCGATCAGCCCGAAGACGAAGAAGGCGAGCCCGAACGAGGAGAGCGCGATTCCGGGCAGGTCGACGCCCGGCTCCGCGTGCTCATCCTTCGTGTCGGGTACGAAGCGCAGCGCGCCGACGAGGCAGAGCAGGCCGATCGGCACGTTGATCAGGAAGATCCAGCGCCAGCTGACATCGGTGACGAGCCAGCCGCCGACGAGCGGCCCGAGTGCCGCCATCCCACCGATCACCGAGCCCCAGACACCGAACGCGATCGCCCGGTCGCGGCCGCGGAACAGTGCGTTGACCGAGGACAGCGTCGACGGCAGGATCGCCGCGCCGCCGATGCCCTGCAGCACGCGCGCGGCAATCAGCGCACCGCCGCTCTGCGACACGGCCGCCAGCAGACTCGCGAGGGCGAAGACCACGACACCGATCAGGAAGATGCGGCGGCGCCCGACGCGATCCCCGAGCCGTCCGAGCGTCAGCAGGAGTGCCGCGAAGACGAGCGGATAGACCGAGTTGATCCACTCGGCCTGCGTCGTGCCAAGGCCGAGGTCACGGATGATCGTCGGCAGCGCGACATTCACCACGGTCGCGTCAACGATGATGATCGAGACGCCGAGGCTCAGGACCGCAAGGCCCAGCCAGCGTCCCCGGCCCTGCGGGGCTGGTGCGTCGGTCTGCATGCCCTGGAACCTACGCGGTATCCGGAGAGCGCACCCAGCGCCTTTCGACGCGCGTCCGCAAAGCAGCTGTGGACGGCGCGAGCGAGGGCCAAGGGAGCGTGCGCAAGCACGTGACCGCCGGCCCGAACGACGCGGCGTCCGCAGATGCGAAGCGGACGCGCGTCGAAACGGGAGCGACGGGACTCGAACCCGCGACCTCCGGCGTGACAGGCCGGCGCTCTAACCAACTGAGCTACGCCCCCGAGCGTGTCGGGAGCGGGAGAGTACCGAAAGAGTACGCTCGACCCGAGTCCGCATGACCGATACCACCGCACCCGAGCGCATTGCAGCCCCGCCGCCGCCCCCGCCGGGCACGCCGCGCACGCGCATCATGTGGGACCTGCGCCAGGAGCGTGCGGCGACCGTGCCCTACCCGCCCGGAGAGACGTCGGTCTCGTTCCGCCGGCTGAACCGCGTCAATCGTGACCCGCTGGGCTTCGGCCTCGACTACTACGAGCGCTACGGCCCGGTCTTCACGACGCGGCTGCTGCACCTGAACGTCGTCTGGGCGCTCGGCCCGGAGGCCAACAACTACATCCTGCTGAAGGACCCCGCCAACTTCCTCTGGCGCGAGGGCAGCTTCGCCGACCTGATTCCGCTGCTCGGCGACGGCATGCTGACGATCGACGGCGCCTTCCATCGCGCGAGCCGGATGGCGCTCGTGCCCGCATTCACCAAGGACCGGATCGCCAAGGCACGAGTACTGATCGACAGCGAGGTCCAGGCCGCGATCAGCCAATGGCGCGATGGCGACCAGCTGGACCTGATGACGTGGACACGCGAGTTGGCACTGCGAATCGCGATGAAGGCGCTGCTCGGATTTGATCCGGACGCCGGTGCCCGCGGCGAGCAGGCAGCACGCGACTTCGAGACGGCGCTGTCGTTCTACGGCTACCACCCGCTGGTGCAGATCGCGCGTGGTCCGCGCACCCCATGGGCGCAGATGCGGGCCGCGTCGCAGCGCCTCGACACCGTCATCTTCGAGGAGCTGGAGCTGCGCCGCCGGCGTGCCGCCGGCAGCGACGAGGGCCACGGCGACGACCTGCTCGGGCTGCTGCTGGACCTCCAGGCGACAGGCGGCGTGGAGCTCGACGACGTGCACCTGCGTGATCAGGTGATGACGCTGATGTTCGCCGGCCACGACACCACGACAGCGACCGTGGCGTTCCTCTTCTACGAGCTCGCCCGCAACCCCGAGCTGGCCGACGATCCGTCCTGGGACCTCGCGCTGGCGATCCACGAGACGCTGCGGATGTACCCGGCCGCGTGGGTCGGGCCGCGCCGCTCGCTCGAGCCGTTCGAGCTCTGCGGCCACCAGGTCCCCGGCCGCGCCGCCGTGAACTACAGCTCGTGGATCAGCCACCGGCTGCCCGACGTCTGGGACGAGCCGCAGACGTTCAAGCCGGAGCGGTTCGCGCCCGGCAATCGCGAGAAGATCCCGAAGGGCGCGTACGTGCCGTTCGGCGGCGGCTCACGGACCTGCCTGGGGATGCGGTTCGGCCAGGCCGAGGTGACCTCGATCGCATCGCACATCCTCGCGGACTTCCGCGTCGAGCTCGAGCCGGGCTACACGCTGCGGACGCGGCAGAGCCCGACGATCAGCCCCCGAGACGGGTTGCCTGTACGCGTGCGGCGGATACGCTGAGCCCCATGACCAGCCGCCCGATCAACCGCGTCGCACTGCTGACCGCCGGTGGCTACGCACCGTGCCTGTCCGCCGCCGTCGGTGACTTGATCTCCTGCTACACGGCGATGCTGCCCGACACCGAGATCATCGCCTACCTCCACGGCTACCACGGCCTGCTCACGGGCAACCACATCGTCATCGACGACGATGCTCGCGCCCACGCCTCGATCCTCAACCGGTTCGGCGGCAGCCCGATCGGCAACAGCCGCGTCAAGCTCACGAACACGGCCGACCTCGTCAAACGCGGACTCGTCCCGGACGGCGTGGACCCGCTGCAGCACGCGGCCGAGCGCCTGCAGGCCGATGGTGTCGACGTGCTGCACACGATCGGCGGCGACGACACCTCGACGACGGCCGCCGATCTGGCGGACCACCTGGACCGCCAGGGCTACGAGCTGACGGTCGTCGGGCTGCCGAAGACGATCGACAACGACATCGTGCCGATCCGCCAGTCGCTCGGCACCGCGACGGCAGCGGACGAGGCAAGCCGCTACGCGCAGCACGTGCTCGCCGAGCATGGAGCGAACCCGCGCATGCTGATCGTGCACGAGGTGATGGGCCGCAACTGCGGCTTCCTCACCGCCGCCGCGGCCCGCTCCTACCAGGCCTGGCATGCGCAGCAGGACTGGGTGCCGTCGATCGGGCTGACACCGGAGCGCTGGGCGATCCACGCGGTGTACGTGCCGGAGATCGCGATCGACGTCGACGCCGAGGCAACGCGGCTCAAGGCGATCATGGATGACATCGGCTGCGTGAACATCTTCCTCTCAGAGGGCGCCGGGATCACCGACATCGTCGCCGCGCTCGAGGCCGAGGGCGCAGAGATCCAACGTGATCCGTTCGGCCACGTGCAGCTCGACACGATCAACCCGGGGCAGTGGTTCGCCAAGCAGTTCGGCGCACGGGTCGGGGCGCAGAAGACGATGGTGCAGAAGTCCGGCTACTTCTCCCGCTCGGCGCCGGCGGGCGCAGAGGACCTCGCACTGCTGAAACAGATGGTCGAGGTCGCCGTGAATGCTGCCATCAGCGGGACCGCGGGTGTTGTCGGACAGGACGAGGAGAACGGCGACGACCTGCGCGTGATCGCGTTCCCGCGGATTGCCGGGCACAAGGCGTTCGACACGAGCGTGAGCTGGTTCCAGGACGTGCTGCGGCACACCGGGCAGCGCTGAGCTGCCGCCCCTACAGGGCCAGCACCAGCTTCCCCGTGTTCTCCCCCGCAAACAGCATCTGCAGCGTCTGCGGGAAGTCATCCACCGTGCCCTGCACGACCTGCTCGCGGATCTGCAGCGCGCCGGACGCGACCGCCGCGCCGAGCACCGGCAGCGCCTCGCCGTAGCGATCGGCGAAGTCGAAGACGACAAACCCCTCCATCCGGGCGCTGCGGACGAGCAGTGCCATGTAGTTGGACGGGCCCGGCGCGGGCTCGGTGTTGTTGTACTGGCTGATCGCACCGCAGATCACGACGCGGGCACCGCGCGCGATGTTCGCGAGCGCAGCGTCGAGAATCTCGCCGCCGACATTGTCGAAGTACACGTTGATGCCATCCGGGCAGTGCTCACGCAGCGCCCGGCGGACGTTCTCGTTCTTGTAATCGACGCACGAGTCAAAGCCGAGCTCGTCGACGACCATCGCGCACTTGTCGGGGCCGCCGGCGATGCCGACGACGCGGCAGCCGCGCTGCTTGGCGAGCTGCCCGACGACCGTGCCGACGGCGCCCGCAGCGCCGGAGACGACCACGGTCTGCCCGTCCTGCAGCTCACCGACCTCGAAGAGGCCGAAGTAGGCCGTCAGCCCCGGCATGCCGAGTGCGCCGAGATAGGCCGACGCCGGCGCCAGGGACGGGTCGATCACGCGCGCGCCGCGCCCGTCGGTGACGACGTACTCCTGCACACCGAAGGAGCCGACGACCAGATCACCGACGGCAAAGCGCTCGTTGTTGGACTCGATCACCTCGACCACGGACCCGGCGCGCATCACCTCGCCGATCCCCACCGGCGCGATGTACGACGGGCGGTCATCGAGCCAGCCGCGCATCGCCGGGTCGAGCGAGATGAACGTGGTCCTGCCGAGGAACTCGCCAGGCCCGGGCGAGCCGATCGCCTCGGAGCGGTGCTCCCAGTCGCTGTCGGCAATCGCGCCCACAGGGCGAGCGGCAAGACGGATCTGGCGGTTCATGGCATCGATGATCGCAGCAAGCGCGTCATGCTGTGCCGAACGTGGCCCAACTCGAGATCCGCACCAACCCCGACGCACTGCTCGGCACGCCGCTCGCCACCGGCCTGCGCGGCGCCGGCGAGACGCCCGTCGCCTTCTGGCAGGCGCGGCTGCGTGACGACGACGGGCGGATCTGGCGCAGCAACGGCCGTACCGCCGCGGAGCTCGGCCTGATCTGGAAGCCGGCGAAGGACTCCACCGGCCCGATCGCCGCACTGCGATCACTGCACCCGCTGGAGATCGACGTGCGCGCCGAGCTGCCGGACGGCCGCGCCGCGACACGGACGGTGAAGCGCATCCTGCTCGCCGAAGGCACCCGCGTCCGCAGTTGGAAGGGGCTGACGCCGCTGCGGGCAACGCTCTACCTGCCGCGCGCCGAGCGCGCGACGGCGGCACTGATCATCGACGCGCGCGACTGGGCGAGCACCAACGCCCTGGCGCCGACGGCGGCACTGTTGGCATCGCGTGGGGTCGCGGTGGTCACGGCCGAGCCCGGTGCGAAACAGCCACCGCAGGATGCGCTGCCAGAACTCGCTGAGCTGCTGGCGGCGGTTCCGGCGGCGCAGGGCGCCGGCACGCCCGCAGTGCGCACGCTGCTGCCGCTGCCGCCCGGGCTTCCGAGCACCGTCGCAGGGGACCCCAGCGCCTGGGCGACCCTGCTCGGCCAGAGCGGCGCCAGCTAGCCTCGACGTGGATGATCTTCCTGCGCTACATCCTCCCGATCGGGATCGCCGTCTCCGGCGTCGTCCTGCTGGTCGTTGACGGCATCAACGCGAACAGCCTCTGGGGTGCCTGCTCACTCTGGGGCGCAGCGCTCAGCGTCTTCTTCCTCAACTGGCTGTTCCGGCTCGGCGTGTCCGGCGACCGGGAGCGCAACAAAGAGGCCGACGCCCGCACGTTTCTGGCCGAACACGGCCATTGGCCGGACGAAGACCCGTCGATGAACCGGCGCTCGTAGCGACAGACCGCGGTACACCTTTCGGGCAGAGCGCTACATCTGACCCCCTCACCGGTCGATGTCTCGTAGGGAGACATGTTCAGCGACGTCCTTCACACCACCGCAGGCGCGTTCACCCTGGTCGTTGACCAGGTAACGCAGGTCAGCGTGCCGTTGCTCGTGCTGGGCACCGTGCTCCACGTGCTGTCACAGATGGTCCGCACGCGTGGCTGGCACACGATTCTCAAGGCGTCCTACCCGGACAACGACGATTTCACGCCCGTCAACACGATGCGGGCCTATCTCGCGGGCTCCGGTATCAACAGCGTGGTCCCGGCGCGCGGCGGCGACGTCGTCAAGCTCTGGCTGCTGAAGCGCAAGATCCACGACTCCCGCTACAGCACCTTGGCCGCGACGTTCGTGCCCGAGACCCTGTTCGAGTCGGCATTCGGCGTGCTGCTCGTCGCCTGGGCCCTGGCTCAGGGCTTCCTTCCCGTCCCTGCGACGAAGGGTGAATGGCCGCAGTTCGACATCACCTTCGTCCTCAACCATCCGCTCTGGTCGACGTTCATCCTGATGGCAGCGATCACGATCGTCACGATCGGCGGGCGCTGGGTGCGCCGCCGCGTCCTGGACATCGCCGGTCGCCTGCGCCAGGGCGTCGCGATCCTCGGCACGCCGCGCCGCTTCGTCACGGGAGTTGCGAGCTGGCAGCTGCTTTCGCGGCTGATCCGGCTCGGGTCACTCGCCGCGTTGATGGGGGCGTTCGATCTGCCGGTCACGCCCGCCACCGTCGTGCTCGTGATGGCGGCGCAGGGCGGCGGACGCATCATCCCGCTCGCGCCCGCAAGTGCCGGCCTGCGGCTGGCGATGCTGTCCTACGGCTTCGTAGAGGTGACGGGCCAGAGCGTCGACATCGCTGCGATCACCGTGTTCACCGTCGGTGTCGGTGCTGTGCTGATGCTGGTCGGGCTGGCAGTCGGGCTGTCATCGATGGCGATGGAGCTCGAGACCCGCTCCCCGCGCCACGCGGTCCGTGAGATGCGCCTGCACCTGGCGTTGCGGCGAGCGGCTGCTGTTACCGAATGAGCACCGGCGTGCCGACCGGCACGCGCGGGTACAGCTTGATCACGTCCGGCACGCGCATCCGCAGACAGCCGTGGGACGCGGCGGTGCCGACGCTCCATGGCTCACCGGTGCCGTGAATGCCGACACCGTCGGTGATGCCCATCCAGCGGGCCTTGAGCGGATTGCTCGCTGACCCACCGTCGACCGTGGTACCGCCGAGCTCCCCCGCCCAGGGACTGTTTGGCACCGACCAGACGGGGTTGACCTGCTTGTCCTGGATCCGGAAGCGGCCTTCAGGCGTCGGGTACGCAGGCTGACCGATCGCGACGTCATACGAGGTCGCGAACTTCAGGTGCTTGAACAGCCGCAGCTTGAAGTGATGCTTGTCGACGGTGATCACCGTGCCGCCGTTGTGCAGCCGCAGGTCATCGGTGTTCACGTTCGCGCGGATCTTCTTGACCTTGACCTGGATGAAGAGACTGCTGCCGGGCGTCGTCAGCCGCTCACTCAGCTGCTTGACGAGCTCGGCCCGGGGCACGGCGATGCCGGCGACCGACCTGCGCGCGGTGACCTTCTTCAGCGTGATCTTCAGCGTCGCGTCGCGTGGTGAGCGGTCGACCTTGGCGGCGAGCGCGTCGACCCATGCGGCGACCGCCTTTGCCGAGTACGTCAGCTTGACCGGCACGTCGACCGCAACCTTGCTGCGGATCGCCCGCTTGGCCGTCGTCAGCGCGTCGAGGGCGAGCTGGGACTCTGCCTGCTTGAGCTCCACCTTGCGACCGGCGGCGCTGACCAGGATCGTCCTTGTGACGTGCGGCTGCAGCTCCTGCGTGAGCTTGTCGGATGCCTGCTGGAGCGTCAGACCACTGAGGTCGATGCCGGCCGCGGTGACGCCGTTGACGACGATCCCGGCGTCCTCCGGCACGACCGTGGCCGGGGGCACGTCCTGCGCCGCTGCGGTTGCGGCAGCGAGCGTCAAGACCATCAACATTGCAGGAAGAATGCGGCGCATCAGGGGCGTCATGGTACCGGCCGCTAGGCCGGTACCCGGGCGCTTCGCTGCGGCACCGCCAGCAGCGTGAGCGCGCAGAGCACGAGTCCGCAGCCGACAACCGCCACGGCACCCGGCCGTTCGCCGAGCACCAGCGCACTGAGCACGATCGCCGTCACCGGCTCGGCGAGCGTCAGCGTCGCAACGTCACCGGCCGCGAGGTGGCGCAGCCCGGAGGCGAACAACAGGTAGGCGAGCGCGGTCGGCACCGCCGCGAGCCACAGCGCCATACCGACGCCTTCGACCGTGCCGAGCCAGGACAGGTCGCCGAACAGCAGCACCGGTGACAACAGCAGCGCGCCGAAGCCGAAGATCCGCGCCATCACCTGCTCGGCTGGGTGCTGGGCATCCAGCATCCGCTTGGCTGCGAGGGTGTACGCGGCGTAGGAGGCACCGGCGCAGAGCGCCAGCAGCACGCCGAATGCGGAGACCTCCGCCCCGCCACCGGCGAGCCCGATCAGCGCGACGCCCGTGGTCGCGAGCCCCGTCGCGGCGAACCACACGCCGGGCGGTTTGATGCGGTGCAGCAGCCAGGCGCCAAGGCCGGTGAACGCCGGGGCAGAGCCCAGCGCCACCACGGTCCCGACCGCGACGCCGGTCGCTTTGACCGCGCCGAAGAACGACAGCGCGTAGCCCGCCACGCCGATCGCGCCGATCAGTTGCGGGCCGACCGGCCAACGTGCCGAACGCGCGTCAATGGTGTGACAAGGCGCACGCAAGAGCCGTTGCGCCGCCCACAGAAGCGCCGCCCCGAGCACGATCCTGACCGCGCCCACCGTCACCGGCGCGGCCTCGGGTCCCAGCGCCTGTGCCGTACCGGTAGTGCCGAAACAGACCGCTGCGAAGAGGACGTAGAGGCGGGCACGAACCATCATTCCGGGCCTGAGTGTGGCGTATCAGGAGCCGTCAACGAGGCTCCAGGGTCCGTCCGCAACCCATGTCACCGTCCGGACCGTGCTCGTGCGAGAGTTCCAAAACGGCCAGCAGATCGACCAGGTTCTCCTCGTCCGGGAGGTTGATCGCCGGTCCCGCCGTGACGGCGCCGACTACCTGAAGCTCACCCTCGGTGACCGCACCGGCGGCCTGACGGCGATGGTCTGGGACGACATCCCGCGGGCCCTGGAGCTGTGCCGCGGCGGCCACGCGGTGCACGTGCACGGCCGCTATGAGCTGCATCCGCGCTGGGGGGCCCAGCTGTCGCTGCAGGACCTCGGGCCGGCGCAGCCGGGCAGCTTCGACCCGAGCGAGCTGATCGACGGCCCGCCCCGCTCTGCCGACGGCATGGAGGCAGACTTCCGCGAGCTCGTGGCGACCGTGCAGGACCCCTATCTGCGCGAGCTGCTGGCAGCGTTCTTCGGCGAGACCTCGGAGACGTGGGCGCTGTACCGCATCGCCCCGGCCGCAAAGCGGTTTCATCAGGCCTACATGCACGGCCTGCTGGAGCACTGCCTGACGGTCGCCCAGTCGGTCAGCGCGGTGTCTGCGATCTTCCCCGGCATCGACCGCGACGTCGCGGTGTGCGGCGCGCTGCTGCACGACATCGGCAAGCTCGAGGCCTACACCTGCGAGGGTCCGATCGACCTCACCGACGAAGGCCGGCTGCTCGGCGAGATCCCGCTCGGCTACTACCGGGTCAGGCGCGAGATCGAGCAGATCCCGGGCTTCCCGGCCGAGACCGGTCGAGCACTGCTGCACATCATCCTCGCCCATCACGGTCTGCTGGAGCACGGCTCGCCCGTTGTTCCGTGCACGCGCGAGGCGACGCTGGTGCACATGATGGACAACCTCGGCGGCAAGCTCGGCTCGTTCGATCGGCTCGAGAAGGAGCTGCCGCCCGGCGAGCGGTGGTCCGGTTTCGACCGTGCGATCGGTGGCGGCGCCTACTTCGGCGGCACGGCGGACGAGCCGATGACGATCCGCGCCGAGGACCGACGCGACCGCACACACGCCGCCTAGGCGACGAGATCCGCGGGAACCGCGATCACGCCGGCGGCGAGTGCCATCACAACGGCGTGCAGACGGTTCCGTGCGCCGAGCTTCTTGATCGCGTTGCGGGTGTGCGTGCGCACCGTCTCGACCGACAGGAAGAGCTCCGCAGCGACCCCGTCAGCCGTCAGACCACGGGCCGCGAGCTCCAGCACCTCACGCTCGCGTGGTGAGAGGCGGACGGCGACCGACTGCCCGTCGCCTGCTCCGGCGTCCAGCGCTGTCGCGCGACGCAGGCCGAGCGTGGCGCGGCGCATCGCGGCCACGAGGTCCGGCGCGGGAATTGTCGAGGCGAGCACCGCGAAGTCGTCTTCGGCCGCGCCGTCGGTGACCGTGACCCCAGCGGCGTCCAGCAGCGCCGCGAGTGCATCCTTGACTCCTGCGGAATCGTCGACCTTGACGAGTGGTGTCATCACCGAGCACCGTATTAGCAACCGCAACCAAACGCAACATTCCTGTGAATCGGCGCAAAAAGGCGCAACGAGCGCACACATCTCGCAATCGGTCGCCCACAACATGCCGCAGAGCCGTACTCTCGGCTGGATATGGCGAAGGACACTGAAAAGCTCATCCGTCAGCTGTCGCTGATCTCGTACCTGATGGCCGAGCGCCGGCCCGTCACGGCACTGGAGATCCGGCGTGATGTCGAGGGCTACAGCGGCATGAACGAAGATGCCTTCGCCCGCCGTTTCTACGCCGACCGCTCCGAGCTGGAAGCGCTCGGGATTCGCCTCACCGTCGACCGCCCCACCGACGGCGCCGCCGAGCAGGAGAACTACTCGCTGCGGTCCGAGGCCTTCCACCTGCCGCCGATCGCCTTCACCGACCAGGAGCTGTTCGGCCTGCGTACAGCGCTGACGCTGCTCGATGGCGAATTCGCCTACGCCGAGCCGCTGCGCCTCGCACTCCAGCAGATCACCTGGGGTAAGCCGAGCCCGCTCGCCGGACCGGGCCCTGCCGGGGTCGCGCTCGGCATCACCGCACGCGCCGACGGCCACGAGCTCTCCCAGCACCTGCAGAAGATCGAGACCGCGATCTTCCGCAGCAAGACGATCACGTTCGACTACTACACGATGGAACGCGACGAGGTTGAGGCACGCCGCGTCGACCCGTACCACCTGCTGTTCCAGGGCGGCCAGTTCTATCTGCTCGGCCGCTCGCACGAGCGTGACGCGATCCGCGTCTTCCGGCTGACGCGGATCCGCGGCAAGGTCGCCTACGCCAGCAAGGCGGAGCACGACTTCAAGCGGCCGACCGACTTTGATCCCCGCTCCTACGCCAGCCGCGCCGAGTGGCAGTTCGGTGACCCGATCGGGACCGCTGAGCTGCGCATCTCCGGCCGCGTCGCGTGGCACGTCGAGCGCCATTTCGGACCGTTCGGCACGATCGAGCATGCCGACGACGACAGCGGCGACATCGTCTTCTCCACCCCGTACGGCTCGTCGCGCCAGCTGTTCGGCTGGCTGCTCCGGCTCGGCGAGCACGTGCGCGTGCTCGGCCCACCGGAGCTCGAGGAGGAGCTCGGCGAGCGGCTGGCGCTGCTGACCGAGCGCCATACGGGAACACTCGAGCTTGCGAAGAGCCTTGGCCGGCCGGAAGCCGTCGAGGAGCCGCCCGCGAGCGCCGCCGGAAAGCGCGACACGCCGATCCGGCCGGAGCGCTTCGCGCGGCTCGTCACGCTCGCCTCGATCCTGATCGAAGCCGGCCGCGAGCAGCGCCTGCTGGAACTGGACGACCTCTGCAGCCAGCTGCAGCTGTCTGACGCCGAGCTGCGCGAGGACATCAACGTGCTCAACGTCGTCAACTTCGGCGGCGGCGCCTACGTGCTCTACGCAGACGTGCGCGACGACGGCAAGATCGAGGTCGATCCCGACGCCTACTCCGACACGTTCGCCCAGCCCGCGCGCCTCTTGCCGGTCGAGGCCAAGGCGCTGATCGCCGCGATCGACCTGATCGGCGACCACATCCCAGACGTCGAGCTGTCGACCGCTCGCACGAAGATCGTCGCCGCGCTCGGCGCCGACCCGATGGACCAGGGGCTGCAGGTCGCCGCGCGCGCCGGCAGCGACGACAGCGAGGTCTCTGCCGTCGTCGCCCGCGCGATCAGCGAGAGCAAGCTGCTGGCGATCGAGTACTACAAGGCCAACGAGGACGAGTTCTCCGAGCGGGTGATCGAGCCATACGCGCTGATGAACGGGCGCGAAGGCTGGTACATCGGCGCGTTCGACCCCGAGCGCGATGACGTCCGGCACTTCCGCCTCGACCGCGTCAAGTCGGCCAAGGTCACGCGCAAGGGCTTCACGCCGCGGCCGGATGTCAACCCTGCGGCGGCCGTCGAGGGTTGGGCCCGCACCGGCGAGGTCGAAGCGTCACGCGTTGCGCGCGTCTGGGTCGCGCCGGAGCGCGCACGGTGGGCGCGCGAGCATCGCCGGATCGACGAGGATCTGGCCGACGGCTCGGTGATCGTGCAGATTCCGTTCAAGGGCACCGACTGGCTGGTGCGCGAGGTCCTCGCAGAAGCCGGCGACGCCGCGGTGATCGCGCCCGACGACGCGCGCGAAGCCGTGCTCGCCGCCGCTGAGGCTCTGCGACCCGTCGCCCGCTGAACGGTCGTGACTGACGCTCCGGCACCGGTGAGCATCGTGCTTGCGGACGACCACGGCGTCGTGCGTGCCGGCCTGCGCCTGCTGCTCGATCGTGAGGACGGCCTGACCGTCGTCGGCGAGGCCAGCACGATCCCCGACAGCGAGTCGATGACGCTCGCGCTGCAGCCGTCGGTCCTCGTCCTGGATCTGAACATGCCCGGCGGCACCGGGTCCACCAGTCTCGACATCTTGCCGGCGATCGCCGAGAAGGCGCCGGAGACGCGGGTCGTCGTCCTGACGATGCAGGACGACCCGAGGATCGCCCGCCGCGCCCTGGCCGCGGGCGCCGTGGCCTACGTGCTGAAAGAGGCGGCCGATACGGAACTCGTCGAAGCGGTGCGCGCAGCGGCTCGTGGTGACCTCTACCTGAACCCGCGGCTCGGCGCTCTCGTGGCTGGAGCATCCGCGGACGGCAACGGCAGTGAGCTGCTTTCCGACCGCGAGCGTGGCGTGCTTGGCCTGATCGCGCTCGGACATACGAACAACGAGATCGGCGACCAGCTGTACCTCTCGGTACGCACGATCGAGTCCCACCGCGCCAGCATCCAGCGCAAGCTGCAACTCAGTACCCGCGCCGAGCTCGTGCGCTACGCGCTCGATCACGGCATGGTCGAGTAGCCGTCCGCTCGCGGACACCGCGGGGGCGAGTTCCGGCACCCCGCGCCCTTCTAGCTGTGTGCACTTCGCCGGACCAGAGCGGGTCAACCGCACACGCCTGATCGGGCAACTCGCCGCGGGCCAGGCCGGCGTGGTCTCCCGCACGCAACTGCTCGCCCTGGG
>Ga0209023_10003124_pt1 | contig 19971 bp, 16 predicted proteins | sample LakOneMetagenome_FD_187468 | JGI IMG/M metagenome (GOLD analysis project Ga0209023, IMG submission 187468) | Freshwater and sediment microbial communities from Lake Erie, Canada (SPAdes) (version 2) | ecosystem: Environmental > Aquatic > Freshwater > Lentic | place: Lake Erie, Canada...
GCCGGCTACTGGTGGCCCACGCTCTTCCCAGCGCTCGCAATCGCCACGCTGGTCATCGCCGTCAGCCTGATCGCCGACTCGGTGCAGTCCGTCATGGAGGGTTCGTGAGCGAGAGCACAACATTGCAGGGTTCGGCGCCGGACAGCGGCGCCGCCGCTGCGCTGTCCGTCGAGAACCTCGAGGTCGCCTACACCGTGCGCGGCATCGACCGCGCCGTACTGCGCGGCGTCTCGTTCACCGTCGCTCCTGGTGAGGCCTATGGCCTCGTCGGCGAGTCGGGCTGCGGCAAGTCGACCACCGCCTACGCCGCGCTGCGCTACCTGCCGCGCAACGGCAAGATCGTCGGCGGGCATGTGCGCGTCGGCGGTCGCGACGTCACGGCGATGAGCGATGCCGAACTGCGTCAGTTCCGCTCCAGCGAGGCCTCGATGGTCTATCAGGACCCGGCGCAGGCGATGAACCCGACGCTGCGCATCGGCCGTCAGATCATCGAGAGCTTCACTCTGATGGGTCACAGCAGGCAGGAGGCGGCACGGCTCGCGCTCGAAGCGTTGCGCAAGGTGCGCATCGCCGACCCCTCCCGGGTGATGGATCGGTACCCGTTCCAGTTGTCGGGCGGCATGCAGCAGCGTGTCGTCATCGCGATGGCATTGGCGTGCAATCCCAAACTGCTCGTGCTCGACGAACCCACGACCGGCCTCGACGCCACGGTCGAGGCCGAGGTGCTCGACCTCGTACGCGTGCTGCGCCAGGAGACCGATGCCGCGGTCCTGATGATCGCCCACAACCTGGGCATCATCCGCTCGCTGTGCGACAGAGTCGGCGTGATGTACGCCGGCCGCATCGTGGAGGAAGGCCCGAGCAGCCAGGTGTTCGACGATCCGCAACACCCGTACACGGTGGGTCTGCTGCGCTCGCTGCCTCGCCACGGTGTCCGCAAGACCGAGCGGGCGCTGGCGACCATCCCTGGCACGCTGCCGGTCATCGGCGCCGATCTGCCCACGTGCGTGTTCGTCGACCGTTGCCCGCTCGTCACCGACGTGTGTCACCACGAGGTGCCGCCAGTGGTCCAGATCGGGGACAACGGTGATCGCTACACGCGTTGCCACCACCCCGACCAGATCAGCGCCATCGAGGCGGACGTCCCCTCGGTGAACATCAGCGTGATGGCGCCGTCGGCGGACAACCCCGGCGTGCTCGAGTTGAGCCATGTCTCCAAGACGTTCCGCCAGCGCAACCTGTCGATTCCGGCGTTGGTCGATGTGGACCTCGACCTCGCCGCCGGCGAGACGCTCGGCATCGTCGGCGAGTCCGGCTCCGGCAAGTCCACGCTGGCCAAGGCGATCCTCGGCATCGAATCTGCCGACGCCGGCAGCGCGGTGTCGCTCGACGGTCATGTCGTGCCTGCCTCCACCGTCGGGCGCACGGTCTCCGACAAGCGCTCGATGCAGATGGTGTTCCAGAACCCGGACTCGGCCCTCAACCGGTCGTGGTCGGTGCGGCGCATCCTGTTGCGCACGGTCCGCAAGCTCACCGGGATCAAGGGCGAGGAAGCCAACAAGCGGGTCGAGGCGCTCGCCGAGCACCTGCGGCTCACCTCGCGCCATCTCGATCTCAAGCCGCGCCAGCTCTCCGGCGGCCTCAAGCAGCGTGTCGCCATCGCCCGTGCGTTCGCCGGCGACCCGCGCATCGTGGTGTGCGACGAGCCGACCAGTGCACTCGATGTGTCGGTGCAAGCAGCGATCCTCAACCTGCTGGCCGACCTGCAGACGGAACAGAAGACCAGCTATGTGTTCATCACCCACGACATGGGTGTGGTGCGCTACCTGGCCGACCGTATCGCGGTGATGTATCTCGGTCGCATCCAGGAGGTCGGCCCGACCGACGACGTGTTCAACGGCCCGAACCACCCGTACACCGAGGCGTTGCTGTCCGCGATCCCGAGCGTGGACGGCGAGGCGGTGTCGCGCATCCGGCTGGAGGGCGAGATCCCGTCGCCGGCCAACCCGCCCACCGGCTGCGTGTTCCACCCGCGCTGCCCGCGGGTCATCGCCGGTGTGTGCGAGCTCACCGAACCGCCGCTGGCGGAGGTCGCGCCCGGCCACTTCATGCGCTGCCACATCCCGGTCGAGCAACTGGTCGAGCTGCAGCGCAAGCCCTGACGCCGGCCCATGGCGCGGGTAGCTCACTCAGGTGGTGGGTACGAGCACGCTGCGGGTCGGGTGCGCGGCGAACAGACCGCGGTCGTACGTGGCCACGACACCCTCGTGCGCCGCGGCGAGGTGGCACAGGTAGCTGTCCGTCACCTGCCGATGACCGATGACGCCCGCGAGCATGTCGCCGGTGAGCGGAAGATCTGCTGACCAGAACCGGTGGCGCGGCAGCGTCTGGATGCGCGCCAAGGCGGCAGCGACGGCCGCCGCGGGGTGGCCCTGACGCAACAGGTAGCGCGCCATCGCGCCCTGTGTGATCGGGCAGGTGGCGAAGGGCTCCGCACGGCCGCCGAGCCAGTTGGCGGCGGGGTCGTGGTGGACATGGTCCGGATCGACGAGCGCGATCAGGACGTTGGCGTCGAGGAGGACGGTCATTCGTCGTCCAACAGTGCACGGACGTCGTCGGTGGTCACGGTGGTGCCGGCCGCAAGCAGGGGAAAGCCGGTGCGCGAGTCGACCTGTTCGACAGTGACCGCTGGGCCGAGGCCCCTTCGGATCATGTCGACGACTGCACTGGAGAGTGTGCACCCTCGGTCGCGAGCCAGCGAGGCGGCGATGGCGTGGATGTCGTCCGGGAGGTCGATCGTCGTGCGCATTGCCAGCAATCTACATCACTGCATCATGATGCAGTGATGTAGATTGCGGCTGCACATCACGCACGCATGCGCAGGCCTTCGGGGTCCAGCACCGGCTCGTGCTGCAGGTGCGCGGGCCGGCGCCGTCCGATGATCTCGATCTCGAAGCCGTCCGTCGCCGTGGTCAGTTCCGTGGGGATGTAGCCGAGGGCCAGCGACACGCCGCTGTAGTGGGCATACCCGCCGGAGGTGATCCAGCCGACGACCTCGCCGTTGTGCCACACCGGCTCGTCGCCCAGCACGTCGGCCGGGTTCTCCGGATCGACGTCGACCTTGAACATGACCAGCTTGCGCTTCGGGCCACCGGCCGCGATCTCCGCCTCCACGGCCTCGCGGCCGATGAAGTCGTGGTCCAGCTTGAGCACGCGGTCCATGCCCGCTTCCAGCGGGGTGTAGATCGGGCGGTACTCGCGGTACCACGTGCCGAAGTTCTTCTCCAGACGCATGGTGATCAGGGCGCGGAAGCCGAACAGCTCCATCCCGAACTCCTGACCGGCATCCCAGATCAGGTCGAACAGGTAGCGCTGGTACTCCGGCTGCATCCAGATCTCGTAGCCGAGGTCGCCCGAGTAGGTCATCCGGCTGAGCCAGACCGGGGCCATGCCGAGGTTGGCCTTGCGGAACGCCATGAACGGGAAGTCCTTGGTGGCCAGCGAGGTGTCGGTCAGCTTCTGCAGCACGTCGCGCGAGCGCGGGCCGGCGACGGTGAGACCGACCATCGACAGCGCGAGCACCTCGAAGCGGATCGGGCTGTTCTCCGGCAGGTGGGCCAGGAACCAGCGCGGGTGGTGGACCTCGGCGGCCTGCGAGCCGAACAGGAAGAACTCGTCTTCGCCGATGCGGCTGACGGAGAACTCGCCCTCGATGCGGCCTTGCGGGTTCAGCATCGCGGTCAGGTTCGTGCGGCCGATCTTGGGCAGGCTGTTGGTGAACAGGCCCTGCAGCCACGCGGCGGCGCCCGGACCGCTGACCTTGTACTTCGCGAAGTTCGAGGCCTCGCTGAAGCCGACGCGCTCGCGCACCGCACGCGACTCCTGCCCGACCTTGTCGAACGCGTTCGAGCGGTAGAAGGTCACGTCTTCCTTGGGCTCCAGGCCGGCCTGCTGGAACCACAGCGGGTGCTCCAGGCCGAAGCCGACACCCATGACCGCGTTGTGGGCGAGCAAGCGGTCGTAGATCGGCGTGGTCAGCAGCGGGCGGGCGGCCGGCAGCTCCTCGTTGGGGAACGTGATGCGGAAGCGACGGCTGTAGTTCTCGCGCACCTTGGCGTTCGTGAACGCCAGCGTTGCGTAGTCTCCGTAGCGGGCCACGTCCATGCCCCAGATGTCGGCGCCGGGGTCGCCGTGGACCATCCAGTTGGCCAGCGACAGGCCGACGCCACCGCCTTGCGAGAGGCCGGCCATGACCGCGTTGGCCATCCACATGCCCTTCATGCCCTTGATCGGGCCGACCAGCGGGTTGCCGTCAGGGCTGAACGTGAACGGGCCGTTGACGAACTTCTTGATGCCGGCGCGGCCGATGGCGGGGAAGTGCTCGAACGCACGGGTCAGCTCGGGGGAGATGCGATCCAGGTCGTGGGGGAGCAGCTGGAACACGAAGTCCCACGGTGTCTCCTTCGGCGCCCACGGGCGGTTGTCCTGCTCGTAGGTGCCCAGCAGCATGCTCTGGCCCTCTTGGCGGGCGTAGATCTCGCCGGCGAAGTCGATGACGTGGGGCAGCTCGCGGCCCTTCTCTGCGTTGTACGAGATGACCTCGTCCATCGGTTCGGTCATCAGGTAGTGGTGCTCCATGGCCAGCACGGGCAGTTCCAGCCCGCACATGCGGCCAACCTCGCGGGCCCACAGGCCACCGGCGTTGACCACGTGCTCTGCATGGATCGTGTGGTCCCGATCGGTGATCACGTCCCAGGTGCCGTCCTGGCGCTGCTGCAGATCGGTGACCCAGGTGTCGGTGTAGACCTCGGCGCCGCGCTTGCGGGCGCAGATGGCGTAGGCGTGGGTGACGCCGTACGGGTCGACGCTGCCCTCGTGTGCGTCCCACAGTGCACCGACGAAGTACTTCTCCTCCATCAGCGGGTTGAGTTCCTTGGCTTCCTTCATCGAGATCAGCTCGAGCTCCATGCCCAGGTAGCGGCCGCGTGCCTGGGCCATGCGCAGGAAGTCGAGACGCTCCGGCGTGTCGGCCACCATCAGGCCGCCGGGCAGGTGAATGCCGCAGTTCTGGCCGCTCTCGGCCTCGATCTCCTTGTACAGCTCCACCGTGTACTGCTGCAGGCGGGCCACGTTCGGGTCGCCGTTGAGGGTGTGCATGCCGCCCGCTGCGTGCCAGGTGCTCCCGGCGGTGAGCTGCTTGCGCTCCAGCAGGACCACGTCGGTCCAGCCTGCCTTGGTGAGGTGATAGAGCACGCTGGCGCCGACGACGCCGCCGCCGACCACCACGACCTGCGCTGATGACTTCATTGCCTTCCCCTTCTCGGTACTTCGAATTCGGTGAGTGTGTGCGAGCCGGGTGGCTCTAGAAATCCGTGGCGACGCCGCCCTCGGCGACACGCTGGTCGACGAACGCGCGCAGTTCGGCCTTGACCGCAGGGTCCATGGCCGGTGCCTCGTACGCATCGAGATATTGCTGCACGAGGCGGTCCACCTTCTGATCCGCCGTCGGGCTGCCGGCTTCCTGCCAGCTCTCGTAGTTGCGCCAGTCGGAGACCAGCGGCTTGTAGAACGCGTGGCGGAAGCGGTCCTGCGTGTGCTGCGTGCCGAAGAAGTGGCCGCCGGGGCCGACTTCCTCGATGGTGTCGATGGCGAGCGTGTCGGCATCGACGATGACCGGCTCCAGCATCGCTGCCACCATCTGCAGCAGGTCGGCGTCGAGCACCATCTTGCCGAGGCTGGCGTGCAGGCCGCCTTCCATCCAGCCGGCGCCGTGCATCATGAAGTTGACGCCGCCCATGATCGCGCCCCACAGGGAGAACACGCTCTCGTACGCGGCCTGCATGTCCAGAGCGTTGGCGGCGCACACATTGCTGCTGCGGTACGGGAAGCCGTAACGGCGGGCCATCTGCCCGCCCATCATTGCGGTGCGCACGTACTCCGGCGTGCCGAACGCGGGTGCGCCGGATTGCATGTCGACGTTCGACGTGAACCCGCCGTACATCACCGGGGCACCGGGGTTGAGGGTCTGCACGAACGTGATGCCACCGAGCGCTTCCGCGTTCTGCTGGGCGACGGCGCCCGCCAGCGTGATCGGCGCCATCGCACCGGCCAGGGTGAACGGGGTGACGATGATCGGCTGGTTGTGTGCCGCGAACTCCATCATCCCCTGTGCCATTGGGATGTCCAGGCGCAGCGGCGAGTTCGTGTTGACGACCGTGATGACCGACGGCTCGCGGTCCAGCGTGGCCATGTCGACACCGCGGGCGATGCGGACCATCTCCAGCGCGTCGCGGTTGCGTTGCCGGCCGAGGCTGTAGCAGTGCAACCCCTTGTCGGTCATGGTGAGGATGTCGTAGGTGGCCTCGAGGTGGCGGATGCTGTGGTGCAGGTCGACCGGCTCGACCGGGTAGCCGGCGATGTAGTGGACGATGTTCAGCATCTGGGCCAGCTTCAGCAGGTCCTGGAAGCCCTGGCGGTCGCCGGTGCGGCGCACGCCCTGTCGATCGATGTAGTGCGGTGCGCTGGCAACGGTGCCGAAGGTCAGCCAACGGCCGCCGACGCGCATGTTGTGCGCAGGGTTCCAGCTGTGCAGCGTGAACTCGCTAGGAGCCTTGGCGACCGAGGTCTCGACCAGTTCGCGGGGGAAACGGACGCGCTGCGTCGCCTCGTCGACCTCGGCGCCGGCCTCGCGCATGACGCTGCGCGCCTCGCCGTCGAGGAACTCCATGCCGATGCGTTCGAGGATGGTGAGGCTGGCCTCGTGGATCGCTTCGACCTCGTCGGCCGACAGCACCTCGGTGTGGTTGAGGCGCATCGACGGCTGGCGGAACGGGGGCTGCTCCGGCAGGCGAGGGCCGCGATCGCTGCGGGCTCGACCACCCCGGCGGCCCTCTGATCGGGTGCCCGTCGGGGCGGCCACTTCCTGCTCGCCGTGGTCGTGCTGCGTGTCGGTCACGGCCTGCGACACTACACGCTCCGGCAAATTCCTTGTACGGTTGTCACAGGAATTCCGGTGGCTTGTTGTTGGCCATCGGCCGGGGGGAGGCGTGACCGTGAGCAGGATCGTGGCGATCGACATCTCGCATCACCAGTTGCCACTGGACCCACCGTTCCCGGCGTCGTGGGACCCGCAGCCGCGCACGAGGTTCCCGGTGACGATCGTGCGGGTCCGCGACTCCGACGGGCGCGTGGGCATCGGCTCCGGCGACGCGCTGCACGGCTTCGGCGACTACGCACGGTTCTTCCTCGGGGAGGATCCGCTGGACCTGCAGCAGCACGCGACCCGGCTGGCGAACGTCGCCTTCCACTCCGGGCGGCCGTGGCCGGTCGACGTCGCACTCTGGGACCTTGCCGGGCAGATTCGCGGTGAGCCCGTCTGGAAGATGCTGGGTGGCGCCGATGCACGGCTACGCCTCTACGCGTCGACCGCAGTGCACCGTTCGTCCGAGGAGATGCGCGACGTGGCCCGCCAGGTGCTGGCTGCAGGCTTCGGAGCGATGAAGGTTCGCTTCGGGCGGCCCGCCATCGAGGACGACCTGGAGGCGCTGGCGGCGATCCGCGGCGAGGTGGGCGACCAGTTGACGTTGATGGTCGACTGCAACCAGGGCTGGAGGATGCCGTGGGACACGAGCGCACCGTGGGATCTGGCCACGGCGTGGAAGGTGGCCCAACGGCTGATGGACCACGGCGTGCACTGGATGGAGGAGCCGCTGCACCGCGGCGACTACGTCGGCATGCGCGGCTTGCGGCAGCGTGTTCGCACGAACGGGGGTTCGTTGTTGATCGCCGGTGGTGAGATGACGCGCGAACCGTACGAGTTCGCGGAGTTGCTGCACCGCGACTGCCTCGACGTCTTTCAACCCGATGTCGTCTGCACCGGCGGCTTCGGTGGACTTGCCGCCATCGGCCGCGAGGTGATCGCCGCCGGGAAGCTGTTCACCCCGCACACGTGGGGCAACGGCATCGGCGTGCTCGCCAATCTGCACCTGGCCGCTGGGGTGCCCGGCCAGGCCGGTTCGCAGTGGGTGGAATGGCCGTTGGACCCGCCGGAGTGGACGGTGGAACGCCGCGACTACCCGTTGCAGCGACCGTTGTCGGCAGAGCACGGCTGGATCACCCTGCCCAGTGACCCAGGCCTCGGCTGTGTCCTGGACGAGGCGGTCCTCGCCTCGACGGCCAGCGCCCAGGCGACCTTCCACTGAGTGCAGCGAGGTAGGTTCGCAGCGATGAGCACGATCGCAGTGGTCAGGGCGACAGCACTCAATGTGCCGATGATCGCTCCCTATCGGTTCGCGTTCGGCACGCTGACCACCTTCACGACCACCATCGTCGAGGTCATCGACAGTGACGGCGTGGTCGGGCTCGGCGAGTCGCCGCACGGCGATCAGGTCGCGCTGATCGAGGAGTTCGGGCAGCGTCTCTGCGGGCTGTCGGTCGATGCGCTCAACGAGGCCGAAGCGCGTTGCGTTGCCGGCACCGGCTTCAGCCTGTGGGCCGATGGGGCTGCAGAGCGTCGCGCGTTCGGGGCCATCGAGATCGCACTGACCGACCTCCGGGCGAAGCGTGCCGGCGTACCCGTGGCCGAACTGCTCGGCGGGCGGGTCCGGGACACGGTGCCGTTCACCGAGTACTTCGCACTGCGCGACGGGGCGGAGAGCACGCCGGGCGATGTCGTCCGGTACTGCGTCCGCATGGCCGACGAGTTCGGCGCTCCGTGGTTCGAGGGCAAGTTGGGTGTGCTCGACCTCCACAGCGAGATGGCGATGGTGGCCAACCTGGTGCAGGAGTTGGGGCCGGGCGCCGTGCACCGGCTGGACGCCAATGGCGCCTACACGGTCGCCACCGCTCGCCAGGTCTGCCGCCGGCTCGCCGATCTGGGCATCGGTTGGCTGGAGGACCCGTGCCGCACGCTGGACGAGACCGTTCGCCTGCGCGCCGATGGCGTACCGATCTCGTTCTCGACGCACGAGCCCGCCCTCGTGCACGCGGCGCGGACCGGCGTGCCCGACGGCATCTGCGTCGACATCGCCGAGCTCGGCGGCTTCCGTCGCGCACAGGACTTCCTGCGCTCGTGCGCGGCTCTCGGCGTCGACTTCTGGTGCTACAGCGGCGACGCAGGGATCATGACGGCGGCGTATCTGCACCTGACTGCCGGCGAGCGATCGATGTTCCGACCGCACCAGTCGCTGTTCCGCTTCACGGCTGACGTCGCCATCGAACAGGGCCACTACTCGCCGCGTGGTGGCCTGCTGCCGGTGCCGACCGAGCCGGGTCTGGGCGTGTCGCTCGACCCGGTCGCAGTGGCCAGGATGCACGCGCACTATCGGGACCACGGCGCGATGGGTGGAGGGGCCGCGTACCGCTCGGGCTACCACCAGCAGTAAAGCTTGGTTCCGGTACGGACGTTCCGGTAATCTCCCCTTCGACCGAGCCGGGCACGCGGCCGGTGAGCGGTAAGGGGGCGGAGTTGTCGCAGGACAGTTCCCGACGGGCCGGCGAGCGGTCCAGGGCCGTGGAGTGGCCCACTGTTGTGTTGTTGTTCGGCTTCTTCGGAGCGTGGGGAGCCGTCGTCTGGTGGCACGCCTCGGTCCCATGGCCGATACAGCTGCTGGTGCTCACCTATCTGGGCGGGCTCTGGCTGTCGATCGGTCACGAGTTGCTGCACGGCCACCCGACCAGGTGGAACTGGTTGAACACGGCGATCGGCTTCCTGCCGTTGTCGTTGTGGATCCCGTTCGCCCGGTACAAGACCACCCACATCAAGCACCATCAGTCCGACCTGACGGACCCGCTCGACGACCCGGAGACCACCTACTTCTCGCCGGAGACGTGGCAGAAGGCCGGTCCGCTGCGTCGACGGTACCTGCTGTCGTTGCGCACCACCCCGGTCCGCTTCACCATCGGGGTGCCGCGCTCGATGCTCCGCTTCTGGTGGCGCGATGCCCGGTTGCTGGGCAACCGGCAGATCCTCGGCCAGTGGTTGTTGCACCTGCTGGGTGCCGGGCTGTTCGGCTGGTGGCTGTTCGGTGTCGTCGGCATGTCGCCGTGGACGTATGTCGGTGGCTTCGTGTTCGGTGGGTTGGCGTGCAGCATGTTGCGCTCGTTCGTGGAGCATTGCGCGGTACCGAACGGCACACGCTCGGCGGTCGTGCTCGGCGGACCGGTCACCTCGCTGTTGTTCCTCAACATCAACCTGCACCACACCCATCACGCCCTGCCGGACGTGGAGTGGTACCGCATCCCGCAGGCCCATCGCGAGATGGACTCCGACGCCATCGCCGCTGACGGTGCGGGTCTGTACCGCAGCTACTTCGAAGTGATGCGGACCTACTTCTTCACGCCGTTCTGCCAGCCGGACCACCCCCTGTCGAACGGTGCGCGCCCGTACGGATCGCGCGGCATCGCGTGAACACCACTGCGGACGGGGTCGCCTCGCTGGCGATGTACCCGTTCGTGCCGCTGCGCAACGCAACCGACCGGCTGTGGGCAGCCGTACGCCGGCACCTCGGTTGGGGGCCGGCCCACCTGGAATGGACGGTGGTCACGCCGGACGTCTGGCGCCATCCGGACCTGCTGCTGGCGCAAGCGTGTGGCTGGCCGCTGATCACCGCATTGCAGGGCAGTGTCGAGGTGGTCGGCACGTTCGACTACGACGTGCCCGGGGCAGCGAACGGCCGTTACCGCTCGGTGCTGATCGGACGTGACGGCTGCACGCTCGATGCCGTCCGCGCCGATCCTGGTGCTCGCGCCGCGTTCAACGGCCCGGACAGCCTGTCGGGCTGGGTCAGCATGTGTGTTGCGTGGGGCGGTCGCCCGGACACTCTGGTGGAGACCGGCGCGCACCGGGAGAGCGTTCGGGCGGTGGCCGCCGGCCGTGCCGACCTTGCCTCGATCGACGCGGTGTCGTGGACGCTGATCTCGACGCTGGAACCCGAGATGGTCGCCGGGCTGCACGTGATCGGGAGCGGTCCACTGGTGCCGTGCCTGCCGATCGTGGTCGGGTGGCGCCACCGTGACAAGGTGCCTGCCCTGCGCGAGGCGTTCGCCGCGGCGGTCGCCGACCCAGCGACCGCCGACGCTCGCGCCGAACTGCGCATCCGCGGCTTCGTGCCGCTCGGGTTGGCGGACTACCTGCCGCTGGCGTCGCTGCTGGGTTGACCAGCGCCGAGCGCGGCTTCCACCGCAACGGCCGCGGCGACGACAGCCTGTGTCGCACCGTCCAACTGAGTGCCATGCAGCCGGAACGACGGGCCGACGACACTGAGTGCGGCGATGATCCGGCCGGAGGCATCGCGCACTGGTGCGGAGATGGCCGTGATGCCGTCCTCGACCGCATCGAGGCGGATGGCGGCGCCGCATTCGCCCACGCTGCCGGCCAAGGCTGCGCCGACTGCCGTGCCGCGACGGGGGACGCGCTGGCCCAGCCAACTGACATGGCGAACGGCGTGCGAGCCGGGGTGGCTGGCGATGTACACGGCCTCACGCGCGTCGGCGGCCTCGGCGAGGTACGCGGACTCGCCGGTCTCGGCGGCCAGGCGGAACAGCGCTGCGTCGGCCAGGCGGGGGAGCGTGGCGGTGGCGGCCAGGTTGCGGGCGATGCGCAGGAGCTCCGGCCCTGGCACGTACCGGCCGTCCGCGTTGCGGCTGGTGAAGCCGGCGGTCTCCAGCGAGCGCAACTGCCGCAGCGCCGTGCTGGCGGAGAGGTCGACGGCGCGCGCCGCGTCGGCCAACGCAAGACCGTCGGGGTGTTGCGCCGCGTGGTCGGCGACGACGCGCAGCAGGGCCAGCCCACGTTCGGTTGCCCGCGGCTGGGTGCCGGCCGTGGATGCTGGCGAGGCTTGCGACATGTTGCGTAGTATGGCAGACTGTTGCGTGCAATGAAAGACTCTGGAGCTGTATGACCGACCTCGCCGAGATCCAACTGGGCAGCCACGGTGTGTCGCTGGCCGATGTCGTCACCGTCGCGCGGTCCGGGCCCTCGCTGTCGTTGTCGGCCGAGGCGCGTGCGGCCATGTCGCGTTCCGCGGCCCTCGTCGACGGGTTCGTGGCCGGCCATCGCCCGGTCTACGGCGTGACCACCGGCTTCGGTTCGCTCGCGAGCACGGTGATCCCGGCGGAGCGCACCGCAGAGCTGCAGGTGGCGCTGGTCCGCTCGCACGCAGCGGGCATGGGCGACACGGTCGAACCGGAAGTCGTGCGGGCGATGCTGTTCCTGCGGGCGCGCAGCCTGGCGATGGCGTTCTCAGGGGTGCGTCCCGAGATCGTCGATCTGCAGCTGAACTTGCTCAATGCCGGCCTCACCCCGGTTGTGCGCGAACACGGCTCGCTGGGCGCCAGCGGTGACCTGGCGCCGCTCAGCCATTGCGCGCTGGCAGTGATCGGTGAGGGCGAGGTGTGGGACCGTGACGGTGCCGTGCACGCCACCGCCGGCGCGCTCGCGCAGGCCGGCCTCCTTCCGGTCGCGCTGCGGGCGAAGGAAGGCCTCGCGCTGATCAACGGCACCGACGGCATCCTCGGCATGTTGTGCCTGGCGCTGCACGATCTCGGCGAGCTGTGCCGCCTGGCGGACCTCACCGCGGCGATGACCGTCGAAGGCCTGCTCGGCACGGACCGCGCTTTCGCCGCCGACTTGCAGGCACTACGCCCGCAGATCGGCCAGGCCGTCAGCGCGCGCAACATGACCCGCATCCTCGCCGGGTCGCCGATCGTCGCCAGCCACCGCGAGGGCGACTCGCGGGTGCAGGACGCCTACTCGCTGCGCTGCACACCGCAGGTGCACGGTGCCGCACTGGACACGATGGCCCACGCGCGCACGATCGCCGAACGCGAACTGCAGGCAGCGATCGACAACCCGATGATCCTGCCGGACGGCCGGGTGGAGAGCTGCGGCAACTTCCACGGCGCGCCGGTCGGGTTCGTGTGCGACTTCCTCGCGATCGCCGCCAGCGAGTTGAGTGCGATCGCCGAGCGCCGCACCGACCGCATGCTCGACGTTGCCCGCTCGCACGGGCTGCCGCCGTTCCTGTCGCCCGACGCCGGTGTCAACAGCGGCATGATGATCGCCCACTACACACAGGTCTCGATGGCGTTGGAGAACCAGCGCCTGGCGGTGCCGGCCAGCACGCAGAGCATGCCCACCAGCGCGATGCAGGAGGACCATGTGTCGAACGGCTGGGCTGCGGCACGCAAGCTGCGTCGCAGCGTGGCCAACCTACGGCGAGTCCTCGCGGTCGAGTTGGTGTGTGCGGCCGCGGCCATCGACCTGCGCGGCCCGTTACAGCCCGCAGCGGGAACCGGTGCAGCACTCGAGGTGTTGCGCGACCGCGTCGCCGGCCCTGGGCCGGACCGCTGGCTGTCGCCCGACCTGCGTGCCGCCGAGCAACTGCTGGCCGATGGCAGTGTGCTCACCGCAGTGGAAGCCGCGATCGGCGCTCTCGAAGTTCTCTGACGAAAGGTTGTTGTGATGTCCGGACCCCGACCCGTACGTGCCCCGCGAGGCACCGAGCTGAACACGCTGGGCTGGCCGCAGGAGGCCGCCTACCGCATGCTGCACAACAACCTCGACCCCGAGGTTGCCGAGCGCCCCGACGACCTCGTGGTCTACGGCGGCACCGGCCGTGCGGCGCGCAGCTGGGACGCGTTCGACGCGATGGCGCGCACGCTGCGCACGCTGAAAGGCGACGAAACGATGCTGGTCCAGTCGGGCAAGCCCGTGGGTGTGTTCCGCACGCACGAGTGGGCGCCGCGTGTGCTGTTGGCCAACAGCAACCTCGTGCCCGAGTGGGGCAACTGGGACGAATTCCGTCGCCTCGAGGCCATGGGCCTGACCATGTACGGCCAGATGACGGCTGGTTCGTGGATCTACATCGGTACGCAGGGCATCCTGCAGGGCACGTACGAGTGCTTCGCGGAGATCGGCCGCCGAAAGTTCGGTGGCACGCTGGCCGGCACGATCACGCTCACCGCCGGTCTCGGTGGCATGGGAGGGGCGCAGCCGCTGGCGGTCACGATGAACGACGGCGTGGCCCTGTGCATCGACGTCGACGCATGGCGGGTGGAGCGGCGCCACGAGCACCGCTACCTCGACGAGATCGCGGACTCGCTGGAGGACGCGGTCGCTCGCTGCATCAAGGCCCGCGACGAGAAGCGTGGCCTGTCGGTCGGCGTCGTCGGCAATGCCGCCACGATGGTGCAGCAGTTGCTGGACATGGACTTCCCGGCCGACATCGTCACCGACCAGACCAGTGCCCACGACCCGCTCAGCTATGTGCCGGTGGACCTCACACCCGAGGCCACCGCCGAGATGGCCCGCACGAACCCGCAGGAGCTCATCCGCCGCAGCCGCGAGAGCATGGCGATGCACTGCCGGGCCATGGTTGGCTTCCTCGACAAGGGCAGCGAGGTCTTCGACTACGGCAACAGCCTGCGCACCGAGGCCAAGCTCGGCGGCTTCGAGCGAGCCTTCGACTACCCGGGCTTCCTGCCGGCGTACATCCGCCCGCTGTTCTGCGAGGGCAAGGGGCCGTTCCGCTGGGTGGCACTCAGCGGCGACCCGGCCGACATCGCGGCCACGGACCGCGCCGTGCTGGAGGAGTTCCCCGACGATCCGCACCTGGCGAAGTGGATCCAGATGGCGGGGGAGCGGGTGGCGTTCCAGGGCCTGCCCGCCCGCATCTGCTGGCTCGGGTACGGCGAACGTCACCGGCTTGGCCTGCGCTTCAACGAGATGGTGCGCCGGGGCGAGGTCAAGGCGCCGATCGTCATCGGCCGCGACCACCTCGACAGCGGCTCCGTCGCCTCGCCGTACCGCGAGACCGAGTCGATGCTGGACGGCAGCGACGCGATCGCGGACTGGCCGCTGCTCAACGCGCTGGTCAACACCTCCAGCGGCGCCACATGGGTCAGCATCCACCACGGTGGCGGCGTCGGCATCGGGCGCAGCATCCACGCGGGCATGGTCTGCCTGGCCGATGGCAGCGACCTGGCCGCGGAGAAGCTGTCGCGCGTGTTGCTGACCGACCCGGGGATGGGCGTCATCCGCCACGCGGACGCCGGCTACGAGCGCGCAGTGGACGTGGCTGCCGAACGCGGTGTACGAATCCCGATGAACGAAGGGTGACGAGGTGATGCTGAGCGACGTGAGCATGGGCGAGTGCCGAAGCGCAGCGGAGGCCGCGAGCACGGAAGGCGAACGGCAGTGAGCCCACACATCGAGGGCGACTACGAGCGTGACGGCGTCGTCTGCGTGCGCGGGCTGTTCACCGCCGACGAGATGGCGCTCGCGGCCGAGGCGGTCGAGGCCAACATGGCGTCGCCGGGTGAGCTGGCCAAGGTGAAGTCGGCCGATGACGGCTCCGGCTTCTGGGACGACTTCTGCTCGTGGCAGCGCATCCCCGCGTTGCGCGAGTTCGTCAGCAACCCGAAGGCTGCCGCGGTTGCCGGCCAGCTGATGCACTCGCGTCAGACCCGGCTCTACCACGACCATGTGCTGGTGAAGGAGCCGGGTACCGACGTGCGCACGCCCTGGCACCAGGACCAGCCGTACTACAACGTGGCCGGTACGCAGAACGCCAGCATGTGGTGCCCGATCGACCCGGTACCGCGCAGCTACACGCTGGAGTTCTGGGCCGGTTCGCACCACGGCACCTGGTACATGCCCAGGTCGTTCCGTGAGAACCAGGCGAAGTGGTTCCCCGAGGGCTCGCTGGAGGAGTTGCCCGATGTCGACGGCAACCCCGAGTGCCAGGTGCTCGGCTGGGCATTGGAGCCCGGCGACGCCGTCTTCTTCCACATGCTCACCGTGCATGCCTCGAACTCCGTGCCGGCAGGTTCCAACCGCCGGCGGGTGATCTCGGTGCGCTACCTCGGCGACGACATGGTGCATGCGGTGCGGCCATGGCGGACGTCGCCACCGTTCACCGGGTTGGCGGACCGGCTGGCGGACGGCGCACCGATGCACGACGACGAGCTGTTCCCCGTGCTGTGGGAGCGCCCTGCGTGACCGTGCGGCCGATCCTCCACGTCGGCAATCCGCTGCTGCGCGAGGCGTCGCGAGAGGTGTCTCGCGACGAGCTGGCCACGCCCGAGATGCAGCAGCTGATCGACGACCTGATCGACACGATGCACGCCGCCAACGGGGCCGGCATCGCCGCGCCACAGATCGGCGAACTGGTGCGCATCGCGACGATCGAGGTCAACGACAACCCGCGCTACCCGTACAAGCCACGCATCCCGCTGACGGTCGTGGTGAACCCGGTGATCGAGCCACTGGACGACGAGCAGTTCGAGAACAACGAGGGCTGCCTGTCCGTGCCCAACCTGCGCGGCACTGTGATGCGCCACGTGAACGTACGCGTGCGCTGGATGGACCGCGATGGCGTGGAGCACGACGAGGTCCGCCGCGGACTCACCGCCGGCACGTTCCAGCACGAGTGCGATCATCTCGACGGCGTGCTGTTCCTCGACCGGGTCCACGACACCCACAGCCTGACCACCTGGGAGCAGTTCGAACGGTTCCACCGTGATGCGTTCGTTGCCCGGATCACCGAGTTCGTGCAGCGGGTCGGCTCGTAGTGGCCGGCTTCTGGTGCGAGCACGCGTGGCTCGGCGGCGACACCGCCACGCCCGGAGTCCTGTTGGAGACCGACGGGCAGGAGTTGGTCGCTGTCACCTCTGGCGTGCCGTGCCCGCCTGACGCGACCCGGCTGGCCGGCCTGACGCTGCCCGGTCTGGCGAACGCGCACAGCCATGCCTTCCATCGTGCGCTCCGCGGCCGCACCCAGACGGGCACCGGCTCGTTCTGGACATGGCGGGAACAGATGTACAAGGCAGCGCAGCGGCTGGAACCGGACACGTATCGCCGGCTGGCGACTGCGGTGTTCGGCGAGATGGCGTTGGCCGGTGTCACGTCGGTCGGAGAGTTCCACTACCTGCACCATGGCGCCGGCGGCGTGCCGTACGAGGATGCCAATGCGATGGGTGCGGCGTTGGTCGCCGCGGCCGCCGAGGCCGGCATTCGCATCACCCTGCTGGACACGTGCTACCTGCACGGCGGCATCGGTGTGGCGCCGAACGAGACGCAGCAGCGGTTCAGTGACGGTGACGGCCTGGCGTGGGCGGCGCGTGTGACTGCGCTCACCGACCTGCAGTCGCCGACCTGTCGCATCGGTGCCGCGATCCACTCGGTGCGTGCGGTGGACCCGGCGACGATGGAGATCGTGGCGGCTTGGGCCGGCGCGCACGATGCGGTGCTGCACGCGCACGTCTCGGAGCAGCCTGCGGAGAACGAGCAGTGCGTGGAGGCCTACGGGCTCACGCCCACGGCACTCCTGGCCGAACGTGGCGTGCTCGATCAGCGCTTCACCGCCGTGCACGCGACCCACCTCGCGGTCTCGGACATCGAGCTGTACGGCACTCATCACTCCACCATCTGCATGTGCCCGACGACGGAGCGCGACCTGGCCGACGGCATTGGCCCGGCCCTGATGCTGCGCGACTCGGGTGCGCGGCTGTCGCTGGGCAGCGACTCGCACGCGGTCGTCGACCTGTTCGAGGAGGCACGGGCGGTGGAACTGGACGAGCGGTTGGCGTCGCAGGTGCGCGGCAGCCACGACGCGCCGTCGTTGCTGCGTGCTGCCACCGAGTACGGGCAGGCGTGCATCGGCTGGCCCGAGGCCGGACGGTTGGAGCCTGGCGGCCTGGCCGACTTCGTGTCGCTGCGGCTCGACTCCGTCCGTACGGCCGGTGCGTCCGCGTCGACGATGTTGGAAGTCGCAGTGTTCGGTGCCTCGGCCGCGGATGTGCATCACGTGGTGGTCGCCGGCGAGGTCGTGGTGGCCGAGGGGCGACATGGGCGCATCGATGTCGCCGCTGAGCTGGCCGCTGCGATCACCGACTTGATGGGGGCTGAATGACGACGACCGTGCTGGACAACATCGGCCTGCTGGTCACCAACGACCCGGCGGCCGGCGATGGCCCGCTCGGCCTGGTGCGCAACGCATCGGTCGTGTTCGAGGGGGAGCACGTCGTGTCCGTGGGCGCGGCCGGCCAGACGGCTGACGTCCGCATCGACGCGGAGGGCGCGTGCGTGACTCCCGGGTTCGTGGACAGCCACACCCATCTCGTCTTCGCCGGTGACCGCAGCGACGAGTTCGCGGCGCGCATGGCGGGCCGTCCGTACGCCGCAGGGGGCATCCGCGTCTCCGTCGCCGCGACCCGTGCAGCCACGGACGATCAGCTGACCGTGCTGACCGACGCACGACGGGCCGAAGCGCGACGGGCCGGTATCACCACGGTCGAGATCAAGTCCGGGTACGGCCTGGACGCGGTGCACGAGGCGCGGTGCCTGCATGTCGGGCGCGGGTTCACCGACGACACGACCTTCCTCGGTGCCCACGTCGTACCGCCCGAGTTCGACGGTCGCACGGACGACTATGTCCATCACGTCTGCACCGACATGCTGACGGCAGCCCTGCCGTATGCGCGCTGGATCGACGCGTTCTGCGAGGTGGGCGCGTTCGACGCCGACCAGTCGCGGGCGGTGCTGGCCGCGGGCCGTGATGCAGGGCTGGGCCTTCGGCTGCATGCCAACCAGCTCGGCCACGGGCCGGGTGTGCAACTGGCGGTCGAGATGGGCTGCGCCTCCGCCGACCACTGCACGTACCTCAGCGACGACGACATCGCCGCGCTCGCCGCGAGCGACACCGTTGCGACGTTCCTCCCGGCGACGGACTTCAGCACCCGCCAGCCGTACCCCGATGCCCGTCGCGTGATCGACGCCGGTGCATCGGTGGCAATCGCGACCAACTGCAACCCGGGCAGCAGCTACACGACCTCGATGTCGTTCTGCATGGCACTGGCGGTGCGCGACATGCACATGACGATGGAGGAGGCACTGCAGGCGGCGACGCTGGGCGGTGCGCGTGCCCTGCGGCGTGACGATGTCGGTGTGCTGTCGCCCGGCCGCCGCGCCGACTTGGTCGTGCTGGACGCCCCGTCGTACACCCATCTCGTCTATCGGCCGGGTGTGCCGCTGATCCGTTCTGTGATCGAAGGCGGTCAGCTGGCGTGATCGTGCGTGCGTGGGCGAGGGTGCGACCGCTCCTTGCCGGGGTGGCGGCGGCCTTCATGGTGGCGTTGGTCGGCTTTCTCGTCCATCAGCGCGTCGACGTGGTGTCGCCGCATGTGATCGCGGTGTCGTGCGGGATCATCGGCGGAACGTTCGGCCAGATCGACGCGGTGCTGCGCCCCGGTCTGAAGTTCTGTGCGAAGAAGGTCCTCCGTGCGGGCATCGTGCTGCTCGGCTTCCGGCTGTCGCTGAGCGAGATGGGTCATCTCGGTGGCCGGACGCTGATCGCGGTGCTCGTGGTGGTCGTCGCGACCTTCTTCGGCACGCAGTGGTTGGCGCGCCGCCTGGGGCTGACACCGTCGCTGGGGTTGCTGATGGCGACCGGCTACAGCATCTGCGGCGCGTCGGCGATCGCTGCGGTCGAGCCCTTCGCCGACGCCTCCGAGGAGGAAGTGGCGTATTCGATCGCACTGGTCACGCTGTGCGGCACGCTCGCGATCGCGGTGCTGCCCGGGCTCGGCTCACTGCTCGGCCTCACCCACACCCAATACGGGGCATGGGTCGGTGCATCGGTGCACGACGTCGGCCAGGTGGTCGCCGCCGCGTCGACCCATGGCGAGGTGTCGTTGAAGCTGGCGACGCTGGTCAAGCTGACCCGCGTGGCGCTGCTGGCGCCACTGTTGGCCGGTGTGGCGATCTCGGCTCGTCGCAAGCAGGGTGCGGCGGCACTCGACGGGGCGAAGCGCCCACCGATCCTGCCGCTGTTCATCGTGCTGTTTCTGGTCGCTTCCGCGATCACCTCGACCTTCGACCTCTCGCAACATATCCGCTCCGACCTGAAGAACGCCGAGACGATCCTGCTCGGGATGGGACTCGTCGGCCTGGGGAGCGGCGTGGATCTGCGC
>Ga0209023_10003125_pt1 | contig 19966 bp, 22 predicted proteins | sample LakOneMetagenome_FD_187468 | JGI IMG/M metagenome (GOLD analysis project Ga0209023, IMG submission 187468) | Freshwater and sediment microbial communities from Lake Erie, Canada (SPAdes) (version 2) | ecosystem: Environmental > Aquatic > Freshwater > Lentic | place: Lake Erie, Canada...
TTCCGATCTGGCCCGCTGCCGTCCTGCATCGCAGGATTCCAGGCCGGATCGGACAGGTCGATCGACATCGGCGGACGGATGTTGGGCAGGCCGGCCTGCGCGCGCCACGCTGCGATGCTGGCAAGGTGGTTTTCATTAATGTCGCTAGGCCACCAGGTGAGTTCGGGCGTGTGCCTCGCAAAATGCACCACATGCTGGCCGGTGCCGCTGCCGGCCTCCAGCACGTCGCCGGATTTACCTGCGAGGAATGGCTGCAGCACCGCCCAGATCGGCGCGTGGTTGCGGTGGAACGCCGCCGCATCCAGCCGCCCGTCGGGCTCGACCCGCCGGCCATCCTTGCCGAATTCGACCACAAACTCTGCCACATCAGTCTCCCGATCTCCGCTTTAGACCGCCGCGGCGGCGGTTGCAAAAGCCGGGTGAATTTTCCGCAACACCGCGGCAATCCCGCTATTCCGCACCTACCGCGCCGGAACCGTTAACCCGCGTAATTTGTTCGCATTGCCAGCCGATGGCCTTTGTGCTTTTCAGCCCCTATATTCGGCCGAGATCACCGCCATAACGCCCGGGAAATGCCTTTGATCGCCCTTTGCTCCAAGCCGGCCCTGTTTTCGGCGATGCTGGTAACAGTGGCCCTGTCCGCGGGTTCGGCCCATGCGCAATCCGCCGCCGCCGAAGGCCAGAAACTCGCCTTCGACCGCAGCAAGGGCAACTGCCTGACCTGTCACGTCATCAAGGGCGGCGACCTGCCCGGCTCGATCGCGCCGGAACTGGTCGACATCAAGAAGAAGTATCCCAACCGCGCCGATCTGGTCGCCATCGTGACCGACGAAACCGTGCGCAACCCGCTGACCGTGATGCCTCCGTTCGGACGAAACCGGATTTTGACCGAGAAGGAGATCGAAGCGGTGGTGGATTTCCTGCAGACGCTGTGACGCCAGCCCGTCAGATTTAGGAGAATTGGATGCCTGAGTTGAACAACGAAGTGTCGGCGACGCGGCGGCTGATCCTGAAAGGCGCCGGTGTGCTCGCGCTTGCGGGCCTCGGCGTCATCTCGTTCGACCTGCCCACAGCCTTTGCGGCGGCCAACGACAAATATCCGGAAGACGCCTTCAAGGCGAAGTCCGAGGCCGACGCGATCAAGGCGCTGTACGGCAAGGCCGCCGAGGCCTCCGACAAGGTCAAGCTCGATGCACCCGAGATCGCCGAGAACGGCGCCGTGGTGCCGGTATCGGTAACGACGACGCTGCCAGACGTGACCTCGATCTCGTTCCTGGTCAGCGAAAACCCGGTGGTGCTGGTGGCGTCCTACAAGATCCCCGCGGGCACGATGCCCAGCATCGCCAACCGCATCAAGATGGCGAAGACCTCTAATGTCATCGTCGTCGTCGAAGCCGGCGGCAAGGTCTACAGCACCACCAAGGAAGTCAAAGTCACTGTCGGCGGCTGCGGCGGCTAACGGGCACGGAGAAAACAATCATGGCATCGACCATTCGCGTGCGCGCAACTTCGAACGGCGACACCACCGAGGTGCAGGCGCTGATCCAGCATCCGATGGACTCCGGCTTCGTCAAGGACGCCAAGGGCGAGATCATTCCGCCGCATTTCATCCAGCAGCTCACCTTCGAATATGACGGCAAGAGCGTATTCGCGGCCGACTGGGGCGGCGGCGTTTCGAAAGACCCTTACGTCAAGTTCACCTTCAAGGGCGGCAAGAAGGGCGACGACCTCAAGATCAGCTGGGTCGACAACAAGGGCGCGACCGACACCACCACGGCGAAGATTCAATGAGACTGCTGTCCGCCATCCCGTTCGCCTCGGCAGCGCTGGCGCTGGCCGTGCTGGCGTTCGCTGCGCCGGCGCCCGCCGCCGACACCGTCGATCCGGTCAAGGACGCCGCCGCGTTCAAGAAATTCTTCACCGACAAGTTTCCCAAGGTGAAGCTGGAGGATTTCGTCAACGGTCCGTATTCGATGAACGAGGACCTGCACAAGCAGTGGGAAGAAAAGGAACAGTTTCCGCCCTACGAGTTCTCGCTCGAAATGGGCAAGGAGATGTTTTCCAAGCCGTTCAAGAACGGCAAGAGCTACGAGGATTGCTTCCCCAACAAGGGCATCGGCATCCGCCAGAACTATCCTTATTTCGACGAAAAGGAAGGCAAGGTCGTCACCCTCGAGCTGGCGCTTAACCGTTGCCGCGAGGCCAATGGCGAACCGGCGTTCTCCTATGTGAAGGACGAGATGGCGGCGCTGACCGCCTATATGGCCTTCACTTCGCGCGGCAAGCCGATGGACATCAAGATCCCCAGCGATCCGCGCGCGCTCGAAGCGTTCGAGAAGGGCAAGGAATATTTCTATACCCGCCGCGGCCAGCTCAACTTCTCCTGCGCCACCTGCCACGTGCAGAGCCCGGGCGAGCGCATCCGCGCCGAAGTGCTGGCGCCGGCGCTCGGCATTCTCAACGCGATGCCGATCTACCGCTCGGAATGGAGCGGCATGGGCACCACCAGCCGCCGCTTCACCACCTGCAACAGCCAGATTCGCGGCGTGCCGCTCAGTCCGCAGGACGACGAGTATCGCAACGTCGAATACTACCTGTCCTATGTCAGCAACGGGCTGCCGATCTCAGGTCCGGGAGCGCGGCCATGACCATGCTTAAGCCCGTTTTGGTGTCGATGCTCCTGATCGCAGGCTGCGCCAGCGCGCTCGCAACCTCCGAAGACGACTACAAGGCGGCCTATGCCGCGGCTGAAGCTGCGAACAAGGAAGCCGCAGGCCTGCGCAACCAGTGGACCACGACGGCATCGACGCTGGCGGCGGCGAAGAAGTCCGCCGAAGCCGGCGACTTCGACAAGGCCACGGCTTCAGCCAGGGAAGCCGAAGCGCTGGCCAAGGCCTCGATCTTCCAGGCCACCAGCGAGAAGACCCGCTGGAAGAGCATGGAAATACGCTGAGTTCACGCTGGTGAACTCCGCGCGGAGAGATAGATGAATATCCGCCGCCGGGATTTCCTGACATTGGCCGGCGCCGCCACGTTGGCCGGCGGCCTGCCGCGGCTCGCGCACGGTGCCGACAGCGCCTACGACCTCGAACGCTTCGGCAATGCGCGCATCCTGCACATGACGGATACGCATGCGCAGCTCAAGCCGATCTATTTTCGCGAACCGAGCGTCAATATCGGCATCGGCCCGATGCAGGGCAACCCGCCGCATCTGGTCGGCAAGGCGCTTCTCGACCGTTTCGGCATTCGTCCCGACAGCGCCGACGCCTATGCCTTCACCTGCATCGAATTCGAAAGGAACGCCGGCCGCTTCGGCAAGCTCGGCGGCTTTGCGTACCTGAAGACGCTGATCGACAAGTTGCGCAGCGACGTCGGCGCCGGACGATCGCTGCTGCTCGACGGCGGCGATCTCTGGCAGGGCACCGGGCTTTCGAATGCGATGCTGGGCGCCGACATGGTCGATGCCGCCAATCTGCTCGGCATCGAGGCGATGACCGGCCATTGGGAATTCACCTATGGCGAAAAGGCGCTGCGGGACAACCTCGAGCGCTTCAAGGGCGAGTTTCTGGCGCAGAACGTCTATTTGACCGAGGAAGCCGCCTTCAACGACGCCAAGGCGTTCGATCCCGCCTCCGGCCGCGTGTTCAAGCCATCCGTCATCAAGGAGATCGGCGGTCATCGGGTCGCCGTGATCGGTCAGGCATTTCCCTACGTGCCGATTGCCCATCCGAAGCGCTTCACGCCGGACTGGAAGTTCGGCATCCGCGACGAAGAGCTGCAGAAGCTGGTCGACAGCCACCGCAACAACGACAAGGTCGATGCGGTGATCCTGCTGTCGCACAACGGCATGGACGTCGACCTCAAGCTCGCCAGCCGCGTCACCGGCATCGACGTCATCCTCGGCGGCCACACCCACGACGCCGTGCCGCAACCGATCGCCGTCAACAATTCGGGCGGCGTCACCCTCGTCACCAACGCCGGATCCAACGGCAAATATCTCGCCGTGCTCGACCTCGACATCGCCAAGGGCAAGGTCGCCAATGCGCGTTACCGGCTGCTGCCGGTGTTTTCGGAATTGCTGAAGCCCGATCCGGCGATGCAGGCGCTGATCGACAAGGCCCGCGAGCCGCATGCGGCCGGATGGGGCGACAAGATCGCCGCCGCCGATCGCCTGCTCTACCGCCGCGGCAATTTCAGCGGCACCATGGACCAGTTGATCTGCGACGCGCTGCGCGGCGAACTCAATGCCGAGATCGCGCTGTCGCCGGGTTTCCGCTGGGGCACTACGGTGCTCGCCGCCCAGCCGCTGACCATGGAAGACGTGCTGGCGCAAACCGCCATCACCTATCCCGAGACCTATGTTGCCAGCATGACCGGCGCGCAGATCAAGGACGTGCTCGAAGACGTCTGCGACAATCTCTTCAACCCCGATCCCTATTACCAGCAGGGCGGCGACATGGTGCGCCTCTGCGGGCTGTCCTACGCCTGCGCGCCGGCCGAAACCGTCGGCAAGCGAATCTCCGAGCTGAAGCTCGACGGCGGCCGGGCGCTGGAAGCCGGCAAGAGCTACAAGGTGGCGGGCTGGGCCTCGGTCAACGAGCAAAAGGGCACCCCGATCTGGGACGTGGTCGCGAACCATCTCAAATCAGGCAAGCCGCCGAACCGGGAGGCACCGGGCGTGACGCTGAAAGGCGTCGACGACAACCCCGGCATCTCCGGCCATCATCCATGAAGCGGCTTTCGACCATCGTTCGCGGGCTTGCAGCGGCGCTGCTGATCGCCATCGTTGCCTCGGCCGCCCGCGCGCAAAACATCCCGCTGCAGGACAAGCCGTTTGCCGAGCACAAGATCGTGCTGCAGCTTTCGGAAAACGATCCGAAGAAGCAGGGCCTCGTGATCAGCGTCGCCTACAACCTGCTGAAGGCCTACGACCCGGACAAGATCGCGATCGAGGTGGTGACGTTCGGCCCCGGCATCGACCTGCTGCGCCCGGAAAACCCCGAGCGCAAGCGGGTCGAGAGCCTGGTCGCACAAGGCGTGCGCTTCGATCTCTGCCTCAACACCGTCGATACGATCGAGCGCGAGACCGGCAAGCGCCCGGAGTTCATCGCCGCCGCCACGCCGGTGCAGGTCGGCGTCGGGCAAATTCTGTTCCTGACCGAAAACGGCTATACGCTGGTGAAGCCCTAAAGGAGATTTCAAATGCTTCGTCGTTTTGCGACCGCAGTCATTTTCTCAATCGCGTTCGCTTCGGGCGCGCTGGCCGCCGACAACAAACCACATCGCATCGCGATCCAGGTCGATCAGAACGATCCGCAGGTGATGAATCTTGCGCTGAACAACGCCACCAACGTGATCGAATATTACCGGGCCAAGAACGAGGACGTCGATGTCGACATCGTCACCTACGGGCCCGGCCTGCACATGCTGCGCGCGGACACCTCGCCGGTGCAGGACCGCATCAAGCGGCTGAAGGACATGGCCTTCCCCGGCAAGATCCAGTTCTCGGCCTGCAACAACACCAAGCAGGGCATGGAAAAGGCCGAGGGCCACGAGATTTCCATCATCCCCGATGCCACCATCGTCCCGTCAGGCGTGGTGCGGCTGATGGAATTGCAGGAGCAGGGCTGGAGTTACGTCAGGCCCTGAGCGCGTCCAGCGGGAGAAGGGATCGTTTGAATTGGCTGCTGCGATAGAATATCATGCTCCGGAATCAATATCCGGCAGTGGACATGATCTTTCGCCAGCTCTTCGACAGCGTTTCGGGCACCTATAGCTACCTGCTCGCCAGCCGCGCCGGCGGCGAGGCGCTGATCCTCGATCCCGTGCTGGAAAAGGCCGATCGCTATTGCAAGCTGCTGCAGGAGCTCGACCTGCGGCTGGTGAAGGCGGTCGATACCCATCTGCACGCCGATCACGTCACGGGCCTCGGCGAACTGCGCGACCGCACCCAATGCATCACCATCATGGGCGAGCAGAGCAAGGCCGACGTGGTGTCGATGCGGGTTGGCGACGGCGACAAGGTGATGATCGAGGGGCTGAGCCTCGACGTCATGTACACACCCGGCCACACCGACGATTCCTATAGTTTCCTGATGGCCGACCGCGTCTTCACCGGCGATACGCTGTTGATCCGCGGCACCGGCCGCACCGATTTCCAGAACGGCTCATCGCGCGCGCAGTACGATTCGATCTTCAACCGGCTGCTGAAGCTGCCGGAAGAAACCATGGTGTTCCCCGCCCATGACTACAAGGGCGATACGGTCTCCACCATCGGCGAGGAGAAACGCTACAATCCGCGGCTGCAGGTGCGCTCGGTCGACGAATATATCGAGCTGATGGCCAATCTGAAGCTGCCCAATCCGAAGATGATGGATGTGGCGGTGCCCGCCAACATGCATGTCGGGCTGCATCAGGAAGAACTCGCCAAACAGGGGCTCGCGCTCTGCGCCCGCGACGCTATCGAGAGCCTCGGTCGTCCCGACATCCTGCTGGTCGACCTGCGCGAGAACAGCGAACGCGCCAAGCACGGCATGATCGCCGGCGCGCTGCACGCCCCTTATCCCGGCATCGGCGAAAACCTGCAGCCGGGCGGCATGCTGCGCGAGGTCGCCGCCGCGACCGGACGCCGCGTGGTGTTCTTCTGCGCCTTCGGCGAGCGCTCGGCGATGGCGGTGGCCGCCGCCAGGAGCGCGGGGCTTGCCAACACCGCCCATATCGAGGGCGGTATCGACGCCTGGAAGAAGTCCGGCGGCCCGGTGGTTCACGGGTAACGGGACCCATCCCCCGGCGGGCCCACCCTTCACCATGCTGGCCGAATCCGTCGAATTACGCCGGTTTCGTTGCCTAAATTTAAGCCCTCAAGCCTGCGATCCGTGTTAACAGAACCCCAGATCGCTCGACGATATCTGTCGTGATTTCAGAGGCATAAAATGAACGACGACGAACCGAAGAGCGCCGCCGAAATGAAGGAAATTCGGCTGCACCGCAGGCGCACCCAGGAAATCGAGGGTGTCAAGGCGATGGCCGAAATCGCCGCCGCCGACGTCGCTATCCGCAAGCGGACCGAGACGCTGCGTGCGCTGCGTCTGGCCAAGGAGGCCGCCGACCGCGAAAATCCGCCGCAACCGGCCGTCAAGGCCAAGCGCGCTACCAAAGCCAAAACCGCGAAGAAGGGCTGAGCCATGATGAGCAAAGGGGATCGTGAGCGCGCCCAGGCCAAAGCCGAGCGGGATGCCGCCAGCAAGGCCATGCTCGACAATATGGCGAAGCTGAAGGCGTTGCGGCTCGCGCGTGAAGCCGCCGAACCTCCGCGCCCGGCCGCGACGAAGAAGACGGCCGCGCCAAAGAAAAAGAAGACGGATGGACCGGCTCCGGCGCTGTCGGACTGGCTCGCCAGTCAGCAAAGCGGTGGCCGGCGGACCTGAGCTGCAGCAGCAGCGTTTGCCCGCCGCTGCTACGCCGGCGGCCAGTGGATCATCGAGCGCGTCTTGGTTTCGGCGTCGTAGACCTGCACCTGCAGCATCTGGAATTTGTTTTTCAGCGCCATGCCCGCCTCTTCGGCGGCCTCGACCGTGTCGTGATGCGACTTGAAATGACCGTCCACCACCAGCGAGTAACCGTTGGTCGGCGCCTTGTCGGCGCGAACGATTTTACGCGACTGCGGTTCATCCGCCTCGATGCGGGGCTTCTTCATGCTGGCTCCGTGAAAGCCCTAGGGCGTCAACGCCGCAAATAGGGCAGGAAAACTGTTCTGACCGGCGCTAGGATGACAAGCGAAGTCGGTCGGATTGAAGTCATGCGGTTACCCCGAATCGAACCGCAGCGCAAACGCCGATTGACCCGGTAAAGAGGAAATTTATGGGCGGAACTGGCACCAAGAGCGAACCTCCGAAGAAGGCCGACGACAAAGCGCAGAAGCCGGAGCAGGTCCCGGCCGAAGACGACGATTACGAAGACGGGGATATCGCCACGCCGAAGCGTGATCGCTCGGGCAACGACGACGAGCCGTTGTGAGGTAATGGCCGCGTGTCGTAGGAGCGCGTCACAGTACATTCCGCTGTCATCGCCCGCGAAAGCGGGCGATCCAGTATTCCAGAGGCGTCAATCGTTGAACCGATAGGCCGCCGCGTACTGGATCCCCCGCCTTCGCGGGGGATGACGAGTTGGGGCTATTCAAATCCCTCGATCGCGCGGATACTCCCGACATCCAGCAGATGCGCGCCAAAGCCACCGCGCGCGAGTTTCGTCGCCAGCGCCGGTGACCCCAGCAGCAACGCCACCGTCGTCGCCAGCGGCACCGCACTGAGCCAGTCGAGGCTGACAGGCGTGAGTTCTTCGCAACTATCGGCATAAGGGCCGCTTGCTGCCACAAGTACTCCGCATTCCCTGATGAGATCGAACCGCGTTGCGCCGCGCGAGGCGGCGCCGAGCAGCGCCTGCATCGCCAGATGCGTCAGCACACCCTCGCGGCTTTCCGGCGATGCCGCCGGCGTCTCACCGAGGGAGACACGAAGCAACAGGCCGACGAGATCGACACCTGAGCGATACCCATTCATGGGTTCGACCAGCCGCGGATTGCAGTCGATCAGCAATGGCGTCGGATCGTCATGCGGCATGACGAAGTCGACCGACAGCGCGCCGTGCCAGTCGAGTGCCTGGCCGATCGCTTCGACGGAGCTCCGCACCTGTGGACGGCGCACGCTCGCTTTGATCGCCTCGCCGCCGCCGACGCCGGGCGCGACCTGCCGGTAGGCATGAAAGCCCAGCAGTTTGCCGCGGCAGAATACCGACTGCGCCTTCTCGGTGGTGCCTGCGACGAGATCCTGCACCAGCACCTCGTCCGTGAAGGCCTCGCCTGCCGCGAGATCGCGTAGCGCGTCGTCGAGATCGCCGGCATGGCGCACGAACCAGATACCGCGGCTTGCCGTGCCCACCGAGGTCTTCACCACCGCCGGAAAGCGAATGGCGTCGCGCAGCGCTTGCGCGGATGTAACGATCTGCGTCGCGGGTTGCGGCAGTTTCAGCCGGTCGAGCAGACGGCTGAAACCGGCCTTGCTGTGCGCGGCGCGATAGGCATCGAATGCCGGCAGCGCCACGGCGATGCGCCCCTCCAGGCGAGGCGCTACGCGCGCAAACAGAAATCCCTGCTCATGCGTCGGCAGCAGCACATCGAAACGTCCGGCATCGATCAGCCGTTCGACAAAGGCGAGATAACCGGCGGGATCGGTCCGCAGTCCCGGGCAGTGGTGAAATTGACGGACGAAGCGCGAGAACCGCGACAGGCACCACGGCGAAGGGTCGCAGACCTCGATGTGATGGCCCGCCAGGCCAAGAACCGTAACAGCCTCCCGCGCCGAGGTGCTGGAACCTTCGGAGACGAGAATGCGGAGCGGTTTGGCGGCTTCAGCCATGCCGGATCATGGCTGCGCTGGTCCGTCCTGTCTCCCGCTTTAATGACGCATTGCGGCCATCCGGCACGGCACGCCGGGGCAGCCATGCAACGGCATTCATGGACAAATAACCGCCAGCCACTATTTTCGGAGCCTGTATTTTCAGGTCGCCCGGCCGGGCCGCAAGTCACGGGACTCCAAGCCGAAATGGTCGATATTCTCGCCGCACCGCAACAGACCAAGGCGGACAGCGCCCTGCGGACGCTGACGGCGATTTCGATCGCGCATTGGGTCAGCCATTTTCATCTGTTCGTGCTGCCGATGCTGTTTCCCTACCTGAAGGCGCAACTCGGTGTCGGCTACATCGAGCTCGGCTTCGCGCTGACCGTATTCGGCGTGGTCTCGGGCCTGACGCAGGCGCCGATCGGCTACCTCGCCGACCATATCGGCGCCCGCAAGGTGCTCTTGATCGGCCTCACCGTCGGCGGCATGGCGCTGATCCTGCTCGGTCTGCATCTGAGCTATACCTCGCTGATCCTCTGCGCCGCGCTGCTCGGCCTCGCCAACAGCGTCTATCATCCGGCCGACTATGCGATCCTGTCGGCGCATATGGACGTGCGGCGGATGGGCCGGGCGTTTTCGGTCCACACCTTTGCCGGCTTCCTCGGTGGCGCGGTGGCGCCCGCAATCATGGCGGCATTGGTCGCGACCGTCGGCGGCCTCGGTGCGCTGATCGTCGCCGGCGCAGTCGGCCCCGCGGTGGCGCTGCTATTGATCGTGGTCGGCCTTCCCGATGCCAGTTCGGCCGATCGCAAGGGTGAAGACGCCGCGGCGCCGAAGCAAAGCATCATCACGCCGGCGCTGATGATGCTGACGATCTTCTTCATGCTGCTCGGCCTGTCGAATGCCGGCATCAGCAATTTCGGCGTCGTCGCGCTGATGAGCGGCTACGGCGTCACCTTCTCGGCCGCCAATATCGCGCTGACCGCATTCCTCGGCGCCAGTGCCGCCGGCGTTCTCGCGGGCGGTTACCTCGCCGATCGCACCAGCCGCCACGGCAGCGTCGCCGCCGCCTGCTTCGGTATCAACGCGGTGATCATCACGCTCATTGCAACGGTCAACCTTCCACAGGTCGTGCTGACGCTGGCGATGGGGCTCGCCGGGTTCCTCGGCGGCGTCATCGCCCCGTCGCGCGACATGCTGGTCCGCAACGCCGCACCGGCGGGCGCCGCCGGCCGCGCCTTCGGCATCGTCTCCACCGGCTTCAATTTCAGCGGCATCCTGAGCCCTCTGCTGTACGGCTGGATCATGGACCAGAACATGCCGCATTGGGTGTTCGGCGCGTCCGTCGGCTTCATGGTGCTGACGGTGGTGCTGGCGCTGGTCACCGACCGCAAGCCGGCGGCGAAGACGGCCTGAAGCCTCGTCCCCACGCGGTTTCTTCAGGTGAAACCCAAATGCCATCGAGCGCATTCCAGAACCCCATCCCGGGCGGTTGACAGCATCCGGAGACATCCGATGATGCGTGCCAACAAAACCGATTTGGGACGGAAGCCATGACCTCGACCCCTGACCTCGTGATCCGTGGCGGCAACATTGCCGATGGCAAGGGTGGCGACCTCTACGAGGCCGATGTCGCCGTCACCGGCGGCCGTATCACCGAAGTCGGCAAGGTCGCCGGTAAAGGCAAGGAAGAGATCGACGCCAAAGGCAAACTGGTCACGCCGGGCTTCGTCGACGTTCACACCCATTACGACGGCCAGGTTACCTGGAGCCAGGACATCACGCCGTCGTCGCAGAACGGCGTCACCACGGCGATCATGGGCAATTGCGGCGTCGGCTTCGCGCCCTGTAAGCCGGCCGACCATGTCCGCCTGATCCAGTTGATGGAAGGCGTCGAGGATATTCCGGAACCGGTGTTGAGCGCCGGCATTCCGTGGGCCTGGGAGAGCTTCCCCGATTACATGGAGTGGCTGTCGAAGCGAAACTTCGACATCGACGTCGGCGCCCAACTGCCGCACGCCTCGTTGCGTGTCTACGTGATGGGCGAGCGCGGCGCCCGGCGCGATCCCTCGACGCCCGAGGATAACAAGGCGATGGCGGCGCTTGCGGGCGACGCCGTGCGCGCCGGCGCGCTCGGCTTCTCGACCTCGCGCACGCTGAATCATCGTACTTCCACCGGCGATTTCACGCCGACGCTCAAGGCGGGCGAGGACGAACTGACCGCGATCGCGGCGGCGATGCATGCGCAGGGCCGCAGCGTGCTGCAATTCGTCTTGGATCTCTCCACCATCAACGAAGACCTGCCGATGATGCTGCGCATCGCGGAGAACACCAAAATCCCGGTAACGTTCTCGGTGACACAGAACGACAAGGAGCCGCGGCGCTGGCGCAAGACGCTCGACATCATCAACGAGGCGTCGACGCGTGGTCTCAACATCACGGCGCAGATCCCGGCCCGTCCGGTCGGGCTGATGCTCGGGCTCGAACTGTCGCGCAACCCGTTCCAGACCCATCCGAGCTACAAGGCGATTGCGCACCTGCCGCTGGCCGAGCGGCTGAAGCGCCTGCACCAGGCGGAAACCAAGGCCGCGATCCTCGGCGAGCACGCCACCTCGACCGACGATCCGCTGTTCTTCCGGCCGAACTACGACAAGATGTATCTGCTCGGCAATCCGCCGGATTACGAACAGCCGCCGGAAAACACCTTGGGCGCGCAGGCCCGCCGTCAGGGCCGGCAGCCGGAGGAGCTCGCCTATGAAGCGATGCTGACCGACGAGGGCCGCGGCATGCTCTACGTGCCGTTCCTCAATTATTCCGACGGCAACCTCGATGCGACGCGCGAAATGCTGCGCGATCCGCTTTCAGTTCCGGGTCTTTCGGACGGCGGCGCGCATTGCGGCATCATCTGCGACGCCTCGTTCCCGACCTATCTTCTGACGCACTGGACCCGCGACCGTACCCGCGGCGAAAAGCTCTCGATCCCGTTCGTGGTTGCTGCCCAGGCGCGCAAGACCGCGCTCTCGGTCGGCCTCCATGATCGCGGCGTGATCGCGCCGGGCTTCAAGGCCGACCTCAACGTGATCGATTACGATCACCTGCATCTGCACCCGCCGAAGGTGCATTACGACCTGCCGGTCGGCGGCCGCCGCCTGCTGCAGCAGGTCGACGGCTACGACGCCACCATCGTCTCGGGCGTGGTGACCCAGCGCGGCGGCAGCGCTACCGGCGCACGGCCGGGCAGACTGATCCGCGGTGCGCAGGGCGAAAAGAGCGAGTTCGGCGCCGCGGCGAGCTGATGCGCTAGCCCAACAATTGGCGTCGTCCCGGCGAAGGCCGGGACGACGGATCAATAACTCGATCCAGCGGCAACACCTCCGCCGGGAGGTGTTGCACTTCGCTTGTGAACTCAGGGAATCCGCGCGTCGCTCACGCGAACTTGGCCTGCGCGGTTTGCTGCCCTGCCGCCAGCTTGGCGCGTTCGGTATTGGGCCAGAGCAGTGCCAGGCCGAGCAATCCCGATGCGACAAGCACCACGGCGTTGATGGTGAAGCCGGTGGTGTAGCCGTCGAGCGGAACGGCGGCATGCTGGAGCACGCTACCCATCACCGACGGCGCGATCATGCCCGCAAGCGTATAGATCGCGCCGTAGATCGAGATCACGGCGCCGCGCTGCTGCACCGGGGTGAACTCGCCGAGCATCGGCGGGCAGACCACGTAGATCGATCCGCACAGGCCGGAGCCCACCACCAGGAACGCGATCATCATCCCGCCGGGCGGCATATAGGGCAGCATGGCGAGGATCAGCCCGCCGACGATCAGGGGCACTGAACCCAGCACGCCGCGCGCGGTGCGCGTGTTGTAGCCGCGCGCCATCATCACCTGCGAGATCCACCCCGTCAGCAGCACGATGGTGGCGCCGAACACCCAGGGCAGCACCGAAATCCAGCCGGCATCCTTTTGCGAGAAGCCGAGCCCCTTGACGATGAACGGCGTGAACCAGGTGAGGCCGAGCGACAGCGCCCAGTAGGCGCCGAAGGTCGCGGCACAGCAGCCGATGAAGGTTCGCGAGGTCAGAAGCTGGAAATAGGGAATGCGGGTTTCTGCCGCCGCCATCGCGGCGGTCTGCACCAGCGGGCCTTCCCGGCCCATCGCGAACCAGGCCAGCGTCCACATCAGGCCGACGATGCCGAGCGCGCCGAACGCATAGTGCCAGCTATGATTGACGATGACCCAGTTCAGCGCCGGCACCGCGAGGATCACGCCGAAGGCCGAACCCTGCGACAGGATCGCGGTGGGCAGCGTGCGTTTCTCGTCGGGAAACCATTTGTAGATCGCATGCGCCGCCACCGAGAACGCCGGCCCCTCGCCGGCGCCGAGGATGACGCGACAGATCAGCAGCGTGGTGAAGCTGACGGTGCCGACCATCGGAAACTGCGCCAGCGACCAGATCACCGCCATCGCCAGCAGCACCCAGCGGGTAGCAACGCGATTGACGATAAAGCCGACCACGATCGCCGAAATCGAAAACAGGAAGAAGAACGACGAACCGAGCAGGCCAAATTGCTCCGGCTGCAGCTTCAACTCGTCCATGATCGGCGCGCCGGCAAGGCCGACCACGATCTTGTCGGCGAAATTCACCAGCATGAACAGGAACAGCAGGAATGTGATTTTCCAGGCGCCTTTGGGCGTCGGTTGCGTGGTCATGGCTGGTTCTCCCCGTTATCTCTTTGTATCTTTGCTCTTTGTCGTGGCCGGTTGAACCGGGCTTGCCGGATGCTAGCCATGGCTCCCCCACCAACGCAACTGCGGATTTCCGGTGAAGCCGGCGTGCACTGCAACTGCAAGCTGCCCGCGGCACGCCCCAGACATGACCCCGGCGGCTTCGGCAACCGGGATCTTCGGATCTCGGGTATCCCAGAACCGAACATCCCGGTTTTCTCTTTGACGCGTTTTCTTGACGCGAACCGGTCCCCACCCCGGATCAAGTCCGGGGCAGGCTTTCGCTCAAAAACGCTGTCAATCACGATCCCGTCGTCACCGGATTGAGGCCGTGATCTGATAGCGCCGCCCTGATATGTTGCCGGCAACAAAAGGGAATGCTCATGTCTGGAACGGTCTATCGACGTAATTCGCTGCTCGGAGCGCTGGTCTTGCTGGCGGTATCGGCCTCTTCAGGCGCCTTCGCGCAGGCGACGGACTATGCGGCCATCGTCGCCGCTCCCGACCGGAGCGATGCCGACCGTCAAGCCGACCAGCGCCGCCAGCCGGCCAAGATGCTGGCCTTTGCCGGGGTCCAGCCCGGCATGAAGATCCTGGATATGGAGGCCAGCGCCGGCTACAGCACCGAGCTCCTGGCCCGCACGGTCGGACCGACAGGTACCGTCTACGCCCAGGATTCGGCGGCCGTGATCGAACGCTTCGTCAAGGACAGGTTCGACATAAGGGCGCAAAAGCCCGCGATGAAGAACGTCGTCCATGTCATCAGAAACTTCGACGATCCGATCCCGCCCGAGGTTTCCAACCTCGACCTGATCACGTTCTTCTTCGCCTATCACGACATCACCTACATGGAGGTCGATCGCGCCACCATGAACAAGAAGATGTTCGCGGCGCTGAAGCCCGGCGGCTTCCTTGTTATCGCCGACCACTCCGCTAAAGCCGGCGACGGCGTCAGCGTCGCCAAGACCCTGCACCGGATCGAGGAAAGCACGCTTAAGCAGGAGATCGAGGCGGCCGGCTTCAAGCTGGTCGCCGAAGCCGACTTTCTGCGCCATCCAGAAGATCCGCGGGATCAAAAGGTGTTCCAGCCGACGGTGCCGAACGACGAGTTCGTGCTGAAGTACCAGAAGCCCAACTCCTAGAAGTCCAAATTCTGGAAGTCCAAATTCTGGAAGTCAACGTGAGGCGCGGCCATCTCCAGCAACAGCCCCATCGTGCTTGACGTCACCGGCCTGACCAAGAGCTACCGCGCCGCCGGCGAAGTCATCGCGGTGCTGCGCGGGGTGAATTTGACCGTCCGCGCCGGCGAAAGCGTGGCGCTGACCGGCGAGTCCGGCAGCGGCAAGAGTACGCTGCTGCATCTGATCGCCGGCCTCGATGCCGCCGATAGCGGCGAGATCAGGCTCGAAAACACCGCGGTGTCCGAGCTCAGCGATGCCGGCCGCGCCGAAATGCGGCGAGATCGCTTGGGGCTGGTGTTCCAGCAGTTCAACCTGATCCCGAGCCTTTCGGTGGAAGACAATCTGGTGTTCCAGTCGCGTATCGCCGGCCGGCACGATCGCGACTGGCACCGCGAGCTGGTAGAGCGGCTGGGGTTATCGAATTTACTCAAGCGTTATCCCGAACAACTCTCCGGCGGCCAGCAGCAGCGCGTGGCGATCGGCCGCGCGCTGGCGACCAAGCCGCTGCTGCTGTTGGCGGACGAGCCGACCGGCAATCTCGACGAAGACACCGCCGACGAAGTGCTGGCGCTGGCGCGCGACCTTGTCGCGCGTTCCGGCTGCGGCTTCCTGATGGTGACGCACAGCGCGCGGCTCGCCGCCACCCTCGATCGCCGGGTCAATCTCCATGCGGGAGTGATTGCATGAGGCGCGCGCTGTGGACGCTTGCGGTTCTCCTGAGCCACTGGCGGCGGCATCCGATGCAGCTCGCGACGCTTCTCATTGGCTTGATCTCGGCGACCGCGCTGTGGAGCGGCGTCCAGGCGCTGAACCAGCAGGCGCGCAATTCCTACGACCGCGCCGCCGCGACCTTTGGCGGCAGCCGCACCGCGATGCTGGTCCCGCGCACCGGCGCGACATTCCCGCAACAACTGTTCGTCGATTTGCGCCGTGCCGGCTGGCCGGTATCGCCGGTGCTCGAAGGCCGCATCCAGATCGACGGCCGCTCGTTCCGCCTGCTCGGCATCGAGCCGGTGACGCTGCCGGCGGAAGTCGGCAGCGCGCCCACCGTCGGCAGGACCGACCTGCAATCCTTCATGACACCACCGGGCGAGATGCTGGTGGCGCCGGAAACGCTGTCCGACCTCAAGCTCCCGGCGGGCGCGCAGCCTCACGCCAACGGCGCACTGCTGCCGCCACTCCGCGCACAGCCGCAACTGGTGCCGGGCGTGCTGGTGGTCGATATCGGCGTAGCCCAAACCCTGCTGAAGATGCCGGATCAGTTGTCGCGCCTGCTGATCGGCAAGTCCGCCAGCAAACGTGCGCCGCTTGAAAGCATCACTGGCGAGAAACTTCGCCTGATCAAACCATCGGCGGAAAGCGATCTCGAACGCCTGACCGACAGTTTTCACCTGAACCTCACGGCCTTCGGACTGCTGTCGTTCTTTGTCGGTCTTTTCATCGTCAATTCGGCGATCGGGCTTGCGTTCGAGCAACGCCTGACCGTGCTGCGTACCTTGCGCGCCTGTGGTGTCTCGGCACGGATGCTGAATGCGGTACTGGTGGTCGAGCTGGTTTCGTTCGCACTGGTTGCGGGACTGATCGGGCTGGTGTGCGGCTATTTTATCGCGGCGGCGTTGCTGCCCGACGTCGCCGCCTCCCTGCGTGGCCTTTATGGCGCGCAGATCCCGGGACAACTGACGCTGAAACCCGAATGGTGGTTTGCCGGCATCGCCATCAGCATTCTTGGCGCGCTCGCCGCCGCGGCTGCCAGCCTGACCAAGGCGTTACGGTTGCCGCTGCTCGCCACCGCGCAGCCGCAGGCCTGGCAACAGGCGCAGCGCCGCTGGCTGGTGTTTCAAAGCGCCGCGGCATTGGCCGTATTCGCCACCGCCGGCGGCTTGCTGTGGTTCGGCGATTCCCTGATCGCGGGCTTTGCCGTGCTCGCGGCCTTGATGCTTGGCGCGGCGCTGATCCTGCCGATGTTTCTCGAAGCCGCACTTGCGTTCGGCCAGCGCACCGCCACGGGCCCGCTCAGCACCTGGTTCTGGGCCGACAGCCGCCAGCAACTGTCCGGGCTGTCGCTGGCCTTGATGGCGCTGCTGCTCGCGCTCGCTGTCAATGTCGGCGTCGCCACCATGGTCGAGAGTTTCAGCCGCACCTTCCTGGTCTGGCTCGACGGCCGGCTGGCGGCGGACGTCTATATCAATGCCGCCAGCGACGCGCAGGCGACCGAGATCAAGGCGTGGCTGCGCGAGCGGTCCGAGGTCGAGGCAATCCTGCCCGGCGGCCGTGCGGATACACAACTGGCCGGTGCGCCGATCGAGGTGCTAGGCCTGCCCGACCACGCCACCTACCGCAACAACTGGCCGCTGCTGCAATCGGTCGACGATGCCTGGATCAAACTCCGCCCCGGCGACACCTGCCTCGTCAGCGAACAATTGTCGCGGCGGCTTCATATCGGCCTCGGTGACCCAATCGACGTGCCGACGTCCGGCGGCAACTGGTCGCTGAGGGTCGTCGGGATCTATGCTGATTACGGCAATCCAAAAGGCCAGATCGCGGTCAACTTCGCAGCACTGACGCGACACTTTCCGGAAATTCCGCTGACGCGCATCGGGCTGCGGGTCCGACACCCCAAAATTCCAACGCTGATCGCCGCGCTGCAGGAGAAATTCGACCTCGACGATCGCGCCGTTGCCGATCAGGCGACGATGAAGACGGAATCGAAGCGGATCTTCAACCGCACTTTTTCGGTCACCACGGCGTTGAATGCCTTCACGCTCGGCGTCGCCGGCATCGCGCTGCTCACCAGCCTGCTGACGCTGGCCAATTCGCGGCTGCCGCAACTGGCGCCGCTGTGGGCGATCGGCATTACGCGACGGCGACTGGCCGCGATCGAACTGTTGAAGACCATGTCGGTGGCGCTGATCACCGCCCTGTTCGCATTGCCGCTCGGTCTGCTGGTGGCGTGGTGCCTGCTCGCGATCGTCAACGTCAAGGCGTTCGGCTGGCGGCTGCCGTTCCAGGTATTTCCACTGCAGATGCTGGGACTGGTGGCGGTCGCGATGCTGGCCGCACTCGCGGCTTCCGCGCTGCCGGTGATCCGGCTGGCGCGGATGCAGCCGGCCAACCTGATCCGGATTTTTGCCAATGAGCGGTAACGGCCAGATCACCCGCCGCGGCTTTGCGGCCGGCGCGCTGCTTGCCGGACTCGGCAGCAAGGTCTGGGCGCAAGGCTTTGCCGGGCTCGGCGAAAGCGCCAATGGATTTGAAGCGGTCGTCGCGGGCAAGACGTTTTCGTTTCCCGGCGATCATGGCCCGCATCCGTCGTCTCGCATCGAATGGTGGTACGTGACCGCCAATCTCGTCGCCGCAAACGGTACGGCGTATGGCGCGCAGTGGACACTGTTCCGCCAGGCGGTCGCTGCCGGCGGACCGCAGGAGGGCTGGGCCAATCAGCAGATCTGGATGGGCCACGCCGCGGTCACCCGCGCCGACACCCACCGCTATGCGCAGACGTTCGCACGCGGCGGTGTCGGACAGGCCGGCGTCGAGGCTCAACCGTTTCGCGCCTGGATCGATGCCTGGGAAATGCGCGCGAACGATCCGATGAATGTCGACGCGATGGCGCCGCTCGAACTCAGCGCGTCCGGTGAGAACTTCAGCTATGCGCTGCGCCTGGAGGCGGAACGGCCGCTGGTGCTGCAGGGCGACGGCGGCTACAGCCGAAAATCGCTGCGCGAGCAGGCCTCGTATTACTACAGCCAGCCGCATTATCGGGTGAAAGGCAGCGTCGTCATCGACGACAAACCGACTGACGTCACCGGGCAGGCCTGGCTCGACCGCGAGTGGAGCAGCCAGCCGCTGGCGCCGGACCAGTCCGGCTGGGACTGGCTGTCGCTGCATCTCGCCGCTGGCGACAAGCTGATGCTGTATCGGATGCGCCAGACCGGCGGCCAGCATTACGGCTCCGGCAAGTGGTTCGCTCCCGACGGCAGCAGCACGCTGCTGACCACCACGGACATCACCATGACGCCGAAGGTCTTCACCGAGATCGAGGGCCGCAAGATCCCGACCGCATGGCACATCGCCATTCCCAAGCTGTCGTTTGCGATCGACTGCACACCGCTGAACGCCAAAAGCTGGATGGGTACGAGCTTCCCCTATTGGGAAGGCCCGATCAACTTTGCCGGCAGCCATACCGGGCTGGGATATCTTGAAATGACCGGCTACTAAGCCGGCAATGCACGAGGGACTACGCCATGTACCACTACACCGCGCTCGTCACTTTGCTGGCGATTGCTGTCTACTTCTACTCTTCGATTCTGGTGTCGCAGGCGCGTCGCAAGTTCGGCGTCAAGCTGCCGGCGATTTCGGGCAATCCCGATTTCGAGCGGGTATTTCGCGCCCAGATGAACACGCTGGAATGGCTGCCGATTTTCCTGCCGTCGCTGTGGCTGTTCGCGATCTACATCAGCGACCCCATCGCGGCGGCGCTGGGGCTGGTCTGGGTCGCCGGCCGCATTCTCTACATCCTCGGTTATGCGCAGGCCACCGAGAAACGCGGGCGAGGCTTCGCGATACAGGCTTTCGCAGCCATCGCACTCTGGCTCGGCGCGCTCGGCACCATCGTCTGGCGCATCATTCACGGCTGAGCCATTCAAAACGAAACGGCGGCGATCATATCGA
>Ga0209023_10003126_pt1 | contig 19963 bp, 17 predicted proteins | sample LakOneMetagenome_FD_187468 | JGI IMG/M metagenome (GOLD analysis project Ga0209023, IMG submission 187468) | Freshwater and sediment microbial communities from Lake Erie, Canada (SPAdes) (version 2) | ecosystem: Environmental > Aquatic > Freshwater > Lentic | place: Lake Erie, Canada...
GATCTCCCACGCAGCGAGGTCGACAACTTCATCTCGCTGGCCATGAAGGCCAAGAGCCAGCCGATCGGCACCGTGTCGCTCGTCCCGCCGATGATCGACACCGCCCATCCCGACATGAGCGTGATCAAGGCGGCCATCACGGACGCGATCGAGCGCTCCGAGAACCCCGACGCTGCCAAGACCGGCAAGCACAAGAAGAAGAACGGCCAGGTGGTCACGGGCGGCTCGGTGGGCTCGCGTGACGACGGCTACGCCGCCAACCAGTCCCAGAACCTCGGGGCGGCCTGCTGACGCCGTAGGGTGACGGCGTGACCGACCAGACCGACCCGCGGATCATCGCGGTCGTGGTCACCTTCAACCGGTCGGGCCTGCTGCGGGGGCTCCTCGACCGGCTCGGTGAGGTCCCGGAGCTCGCCGAGATCCTGGTGGTCGACAATGCCTCCACCGACGGCACCGGCGCCTGGCTGGCCTCGCTCGTAGCGACCACACCGCCGGTCCTGGGCCGCACGCTGGACCACAACACCGGCGGTGCCGGCGGCTTCCACACGGGGATGGCCTGGGCGATGGAGCGCGGCGCCGACCTGGTCTGGCTGATGGACGACGACGGTCTGCCCGACCCGGGCTGTCTGGCGCGGCTCCTGGCACACACCGGGGCCCTGGACTTCTGGGGACCCGTCGTCGTCGATGAGACCGATCCCGAGCGGTTGGTCTTCCCCATCCGACTGCCCGGTGGCACCCGCGTCGTGCACGCGATGGACGACGTACGCCGGGCCGCCCCGGACGGGCTGCTCCGCGACGTGGTGATCCCGTTCAACGGCGTGCTGGTGACCCGAGAGCTCATCGAGCGGATCGGCCTGGTGCGTCAGGAGTTCTTCATCTGGGGCGACGACCATGAGTACCGCCTTCGCGCCGAGGAGGCCGGGGCGCGGATCGCCACCGTCGTCGGAGCCGTCGTCCGGCACCCGTCGGTGGGGGAGCTGGGGACGCCGATGGCCTTCGGGCGGACGACCTACAACCACAGCCCGAGCGAGCTCAAGCACTACTGCATGGCCCGCAACAACCTGCTCAACCTGCGGCGCTACAAGGGCTGGCCCCATGCTGCGGCCTTCGTCGCCAAGACGGCCTGGTTCTATACCTTCACCCGCCCGAGCTGGTCGCGGCTGCGGCTCAGCGCCGGCGCGATGCGCGACGGCCTGCGTGGGGACTTCACCGGACACGAGAGGTTCCTCCGGTGACGGGGTCGACGACCGAGCGCGTGATCGCCGTCGTGGTGACCTACAACCGCGCCGACCTCCTCGGCGGGATGCTGGACGGCCTGGCCGCCCAGACCCGGCCCCTCGATCTGGTGGTGGTGGTCGACAACGCCAGCACCGACCACACGGCCGACGTCCTCGCGTCCCGCACCGACCTCCCGCTGGAGGTGCTCCACGAGGACACCAACACCGGCGGTGCCGGTGGGTTCCACCGGGGCCTGCGGATCGCCCACGAGCGGGGTGCCGACCGGATGTGGCTGCTGGACGACGACGTCATCCCCGCGAGCGACTGCCTGGAGGTGATGCTGGCCCACGACGAGCCCTGTCTCATGGTGGTGCGCGAGGACCGTCAGGGCCGACTCGTGGAGAAGTCCGCCGTCCACTTCGACCTCACCAGCCCGTGGGCCATCCGGCCCAAGCGCGACTCGGTCGAGACGCGCTACGCCAGCCGCGAGGCGATGCCCGAGCTCGTCGACCTCGACGTGGTGGCCTTCGAGGGCTTCCTGGTGCAGCGCCGGGTCGTCGACGCGATCGGCCTCCCCGACGAGCGCTACTTCATCTTCTACGACGACGTCGACTTTGCCCTGAGGGCCCGGCGCGCCGGGTTCCGGATCCGGGCCGTGCGCGACGCCGTCCTCGTGCGCCAGCTGGACTTCGACCAGCAGCACGCCCTGGACAGCTGGAAGGGCTACTACATGTACCGCAACCTGTTCGTGGTGCATCGGCGCTACGGCGCCAACGCGCTCGTACGGGCCAAGCCCTGGCTGATCACGGCGGCCGTGCTGCTGCTGAGTCCTCTGCGCGGGGGAAGGGCCGAGGCGCGCAACGTGCTGACCGCGCTGCGTGACGCACGACGCTTCCCTCGCGATGCCGGGGACGGCTGGCCGTCTCGCTAGACTTGGCCGCCGCCCCACGACCCTCAGGAGTGCATTTCCTTGTCTGCTGACGCCACCGACCGTCCCGAGCTCCCCGACCTGGTGGTCGTCGGCTCCGGGTTCTTCGGCCTCACCATCGCCGAGCGCTGCGCCAGCGACCTCGACCTCAAGGTGCTCGTCCTCGAGCGGCGCTCACACCTGGGCGGCAACGCCTACTCCGAGAAGGACGCGACCACCGGCGTCGAGGTCCACAAATATGGCGCCCACCTGTTCCACACCTCCAACGAGCGGGTCTGGGACTACGTCAACCGCTTCACGTCGTTCACCGACTACAAGCACCGGGTGTTCGGAAAGTACCAGGGCCAGGTCTACTCCCTGCCGATGAACCTCGGCCTGATCAACCAGTTCTTCGGGCGCAGCCACACCCCCGACGAGGCACGCGCGCTGATCGCCGAGCAGGCCAGCGAGATCGCCACCGAGGACGCCACCAACCTCGAGGAGAAGGCCATCTCCTTGATCGGCCGGCCGCTCTACGAGGCGTTCATCAAGGGCTACACCGCCAAGCAGTGGCAGACCGACCCGACCCTGCTGAGCGCCGACATCATCACCCGCCTCCCGGTCCGCTACACCTTCGACAACCGGTGGTTCAACGACACCTACGAGGGTCTGCCCGTCGACGGCTACACGGCGTGGCTGACCAGGATGGCCGACCACCCCAACATCGAGATCCGGCTCGAGACCGACTTCTTCGAGGTCGCCGACGAGTTCAAGGGCAAGGTCCCGATCGTCTACACGGGCCCGGTCGACGAGTACTTCGGCAACTGCGAGGGACGGCTGTCGTGGCGCACGGTGGACCTCCGGGAGTCCGTCGAGGAGGTCGACGACTTCCAGGGCACCGGTGTCGTCAACTACAACGACCAGGACGTCCCGTTCACCCGGATCATCGAGTTCAAGCACTTCCACCCCGAGCGCGTGAAGACGCACCTCCCGGGCAAGACGGTCATCGTCCACGAGTACTCCCGCTTCGCACAGGAGGGCGACGAGCCCTACTACCCCGTCAACACCGCCGACGATCGCGCCAAGCTGCTGAAGTACCGCGACCTGGCCAAGGCCGAGCCGATGACCCTGTTCGGCGGCCGGCTCGGCACCTACAAGTACCTCGACATGCACATGGCCATCGGGTCGGCCCTGTCGATGTATGACAACAAGCTGCGGCCGCACTTCGTCGACGGCGAGCCGCTGACCAGCGGCGGTGTCGACGACTAGCTCGCCGGTGCGGCCTCAGTCGAGCGTGGCGGTCGCGTAGACGAGCGGGTGGTCCGAGATGTGGCCACGCGTGCTGTCGTCGCGGACGTAGCCGGAGAACGTCACGTCCGACGTGCCGAAGATCCAGTCGATGCCGCTGACGCCGGCGGCCACGATGCCACCGCCGCTGGTGATGCCGTGCAGCGCCTCGCTCTGCTCGTTGAAGTCCCCGGTGAGGAACACGGGGTAGCCGGTGTCCGCATGGAGGGTGCGCATCAACGAGGCCTCCTTGGCCGTGGCCACGTCCCGCCAGTGCTGGTTCTGACCCCGCTGCTTGTTGCTGACCGGGTTGTGGATCGACATCACCCAGATGCGCTGACCGGTGACCTTGTGCTCGAGGAGGACGTAGGGGAGGGGGACGGGCTGGCCCCGGAAGTAGGGGAACGTGCTGGTGTGGGACTCGACGAGCTCCCACACCGACGGGTTCCAGGCGATCGAGTTGCGCACACCCTTGATGCCCATGGTCATGCCGGGGAAGACTCCCCAGCCGGTGGCGCTGACGAACGCGTTGTGGTTCTCGGGCTCGTACTCCTGAAGACCGATGACGGAGATGCCGAGCGCACGGATCTTGGCCGCGGCCGCACGGGTCCGGGTGGCGCCGTTGGCGTACTTGCCGGCGTTGCCGCCGTCGCTGTGCGAGGCCCCCAGGACGTTGAGGCTGGCGATCCGGAACTCGGTCGGGTCGGCGAGGTCGCCACTGTCGGCCAGGGTCTGGCCCAGGGTCTCGACCCGGTCCCGCAGCGCCGGGGTCGTGATGTGCTTCTTCTGGTGGCGCAGCTTGATGTCGTCGGGAGCGGCGAGGGTGACCTCTTCGGCCATGGGCACGCCCTTGGCGTTCTCCCACTGGGTCTGGTCGACGTCGTCGGCGCCGGGCTCGACGGCCCCGGACAGGTCGGTCACCGCGCGCGCGTTGTCGATGGCGTTCTGGGTGATCGTCAGTCCACCGGCGACGACCGCCGTCACGGCGACCGCGGCGACCAGGAGTCGGGGGGAGAGTGCGTAGATGAAGGGCAACTTGCCCTGACGCGCGTCGGGGTCGACGCGTCGCCCGGTGTGCTTGCCCACGCGATCGACACCCTTTCCCCGAGGTCTCATTGCGGTTGGAGGACTTCTAGGGGCAGCCAGACGAGAGGTCTGGCCGTCCCGACCGTGACGTTCCCACAGCATACCCGCCGCACGTGTCGACGTCGGGGTCTTCGGGGAACGCAGGTCCTGTGGTTATTCTGGGCCCCGCAGAGCCGGGGATTTGTCCATTTTCGAGGTTCGGGGGTTCGGTGCGCCGTCTGACGATGCTGACCGGCTTCATCCTGTCGTTCGCGCTTGTTGCCGGGGCCACCCCCGCCGTCGCCAAGTACGAGCCGCCGGGCGGGGCGATCTTCAACATGCCTCACCCATGGGGCAAGGACCCGGAGCGCTACAAGATCGTGCGCACGATCGAGACCGCGATCCGCCATGTCAGTCCCACCAAGAAGGACCCCAAGCCCTTCGTGCTGGTGACCTCCTTCCTGTTCGACCGACGTTCTTCGGTCGACGCCCTGATCGGCGCCTGCAAGCGCGGCGTCTCCGTGCGGGTGATCCTCGACGAGGACATCATCAACAACAGCGAGCGGCGGCTGGTCAAGGCGCTCAACGGTGACAACGTCAAGGACCGCAACGGCGACGGCAAGCCCGACACCAAGCCCCAGACGGGCAAGTGCGGCCGGCCCAAGCCCAAGAAGGACGCCAACGGCAACCTCGTGCGCGACAAGGTCGGCCGGGTGGTCACCCAGAAGTCGACGATGAGCTTCAAGCAGGCCCGCGCCAGTGTGCTGCGGCCCAACAGCAGCCAGGTCACCTGGGGCAAGGACGGGAGCTACGTCAAGCGCTGCGACGGCAGCTGCCGTGGCCCCGGCGGCAACATGCACTCCAAGTTCTATGTGTTCTCCCACACCGGGACCGCCAAGAACGTCGTCATGGTGAGCTCCTCCAACCTCAACCGAGGCGGTGCCCAGCTGGGCTGGAACGACCTCTACATCATGAAGGGCCGACCGAAGAGCGTCGCGGCCTACAAGACCATCCACCTCAACATGACCGACGACATCAAGGCGCCGGTCGACAAGGTCCAGGTCACCGACGGTCCGTTCGTGAGCCGGTTCTTCCCGATGCGCAAGGCCACCAAGAAGAACGACCCGACGCTGCAGGACCTCAACAAGATCAAGTGCACCAGCGCCATCGGGCGCACCCAGATCAACGTCTCGATGTTCTACTGGAAGGGTCCCCGCGGCGACTACATCGCCGACAAGCTGCTCGCCCTCGCCCACAACGGGTGCAGCGTCAACATCGTCTATGGCGCGCCGTCGCGGGCCATCGCCGCACGGCTGCGGGCCGCGGCCGGCAACCACGTCATCAGCCTCTATGACAGCCGGTGGGACTTCAACGACGACGGCACCCAGGACGTGCGCACTCACTCGAAGTTCATCCTGGTCAAGGGCACGGTCGGCAAGGACCGCTCCGCCTGGCAGGTGTGGACCGGCACCCAGAACTGGGTCTCGGGGTCGCTGAGCCTGGGTGACGAGAACAGCCTCAACATCAACATGCGCTCGGCCTATGCCAAGTATCTCGGCAACTGGGCCAAGATCCGCAACCACTCCCGTCGGCTGCCCTACAGCCTCTACCCGCCGCCGCCCGACCCGACCCCGTGACCCACCCGCACCCCCCGGCTCCACACCGCGTCGCGCTGCACGTCGGAGCGCCCAAGAGTGGGACGACGTTCCTGCAGCGGGCGCTCTGGAAGAACCGCGACGAGCTGCGCGCGGTCGGTGTGACCTGTCCGGGGGAGCGGGCGCGGGACATGTTCGTGGCCGCCATCGAGATCCGGGAGGCGGCGAAGAGCTGGGGCTACGACCAGGAGGCCATCACCGGCACCTGGGACCAGCTGTGCCGTGATGCCCGGGCCTTCCCGGGCGTCACGGTGATGAGTCACGAGCTGCTGAGCGCGGGGACGCCCGACCAGATCGCCAGGGCCATGGTGGGACTCGAGGGCCTGGAGACCCACCTGGTCCTCACCGTGCGCGACCTGGCCCGCCAGATCACCTCGGAGTGGCAGGAGCGGGTCAAGAACGGCTCGACGATCTCCTTCCGCAAGTTCCAGCGCGGCGTCGTCCGGCAGATCGAGTCCGGTGAGCTGTCCTCGCTGTTCTGGCGCTACCAGCACATCACCGGCATCGCCGACCGGTGGGCGGCCGACCTGCCGAGCGACCGGGTCCACATCGTCGTCGCGCCGCAGAGCGGGGGAGCGCCCGATCTGTTGTGGCACCGCTTCGGTCAGGCCGTGGGCTTCGACGCCACCACCCTGGATCCGTCCACCGGTGTCACCAACCAGACCCTCGGCCCGGCGCAGGTCGCCCTCCTGAGGCGGGTCAACCTGGCTCTCGACCGACGCATCCGCCAGCCTCGCTACGGCCGTGTGGTCAAGTCCTACTTCGCCCAGCAGGTGCTGGCCGGGCAGCAGGCGCCCAAGCCGGCTACGCCGCCCGCCCTCGTGGAAGCACTGAGCGGTGTCGCCGAGGCCGTCAACAAGGACGTCGTCGCGCGCGGCTACCAGGTCTACGGCGACCTCTCCGAGCTGGTTCCGACTCCCGCAGAGCCCGGGGCCATCCCCCCCGATCGGGTCGCCAAGGGCGACGAGCTCGACGCCGCGGCGCACGCCATCGCGGACCTCCTCATCGACCGCGCCGAGCGGCGCACCAAGGAGCCGGCCGGAGAGAGTGTCGACGACGCCGCACCGCTCGGCAGGCGCATGCTCGGCCGCCTGCGCCGTTCACTAGGGTGACGCCATGAGCAGCGGAGCGGGCCAGCCCCGTGTGTTCGTGCATGTCGGGAGCCCGAAGACCGGGACGACCTTCCTGCAGAACGTGCTCTGGACCCAGCGTGACCGCGCCCGCGAGCAGGGACTGCTGCTGCCCCTGGAGCGGTTCGACGACCACTACCTCGCGACACTCGACCTGCGGGGGTTGTCCGGGCGACCGGTCCACCCGATCCGGGCGGCGGGCATGTGGCCGCGGATGGTCGCCGAGGCGGTCGCCCACCGGGGCACGTCCTTGATCTCCCACGAGCTGTTCGCCGCGGCGACCGCCGAGCAGGCCGCCCGTGGCATCAGCGATCTCCAGGACGGCGGCGCCGAGGTGCACGTCGTCCTGACGGCCCGCGACCTGGTGCGCCAGCTCACCGCCGAGTGGCAAGAGCACGTCAAGCACCGCTCCACCAAGACCCTCGAGCAGTTCGTGGCCGACGTCCGTGGTGATGCACAGCGGACCAGCTGGTTCTGGCAGGTACAGGACTTCGCCGGCGTCCTCGAGCGCTGGGGCTCCACCCTGCCGCGCGACCATGTGCACGTGATCACGGTGCCGCCGGCGGGCACGCCCGCCGACGTGCTCTGGCGTCGCTTCGCCGTCCTGCTGGGCCTCGACCCGGCGGCGTTCGACATCGACCTGCCCCGCTCCAACACCTCCCTGGGCCTCGAGCAGGCCGAGCTGCTGCGCCAGGTCAACGACGCGCTCGGTGACCGCCTGCCCATCCCGGGCCCCTATCCGCTGGTGGTCAAGAACGTCCTCGCCCACCGGATCCTGGAGACCTACCCGGGCACCCGGCTGGCGCTCGCCCCCGGGGATGCCGCCTTCGCGGCGGCCGAGTCGGCGGCCATCGCCGACCGGCTCACCGGCCTTGAGGTCGACGTGATCGGCGACCTGGCGGAGCTGAGCCCGGCAGAGCCCGTGCCGACCGAGGGCGATTCGGGCTATGCCACCCCGGCGGCCGAGGAGCTGCTGCCGCAGAGCGTGGCCGCCATCGCGGACCTCCTCGTCGTCATCAACAGCCGCCGGAAGGCCTCGGATCTGGTCGCCCAGGCGCAGGCCCACCCGGTCCGCTTCGCCCTGGTCCAGTCCGCGCGGTCGCACCGCTCGCTGCAGCGGCTGCTCGGGCTCTACCGCCGCCTGCGCGCCCGCGGCTGAGTCACCGGTCCGGGGCGGCTGTGGCCGCTGGTCGGCGTGCTCACTTGTGTGAAGTGTGTGACAGCAGAGCACCAGTGAGGCTAGAGTCGCCGAGGTGAAACGGGCATTGTCACGCAAGTTCTCCCGTTTTGCCGCGACGACACGCCGAGGTTCGGAAAGGTTGACCCCATGACTCCCACTGCTCGTCGCCCGGCTCGGGGGCTCGTGCTGTCCGCGGTCATCGGTGCCTTCGCCCTCGCGTCCGGGCTCGTTCCCGGTGCGACGTCGTACGCCGCGACACGGACCGCCGACCCGGCCACCGAGACCCTCCGCATCGCCTCCTACAACGCCGGCTCGATGGTCAAGGTCAAGGGCAGTGTGTCCGACGTGCAGGGCCTCATCGACGACGGCGTCGACGTCATCGCCCTCCAGGAGTTCTCCAGCGGTGAGAAGCGCGCCGCGATCCGGGCCGACTTCCTCGACTGCGAGACCTGCCTCTATGACGGCTACATGCCGGCCGAGGCCGTTCCCGGGGGACAGCCGATCCTCTTCCGCTCCGACAAGTTCACCCTGGTCGACGCCGGGATGGTCCAGGTCAGCAAGGACACCTACGTCGGCCCGCGCGGTGCCGGCCCGTCGACGCTGCGCGCCAAGTGGATCACCTGGGTCCGCCTCAAGACGGTCGGCACGAACCGCCAGGTCTACGTGCTCAACAACCACGCCGTGCCGACGGTCCAGCGGGGGGACGGCAGCCCCAACACCCGTCTCAAGAAGCGGGTCGCGCTCTATCGCCAGCACATGGACGGCCTTCGCGCGATGATCTCCCAGATCCAGAGCACCACGGGCGGGGCGATCTATGTGGTCGGCGACCTCAACGTGAACTACCGGACCGACAGCGTCGTCGCGCCGGACGTCTTCCCCTACTACAACCTCAACGCGGCGGGCCTGACGTCGACCTACGCGACGCTGGGGATGCCGGAGCACGGCACCCATGTGCTGCCCAACGGGTTCGACAAGCGCCTCATCGACTACGGCTACTACCAGCCGCGCCGCTGGGTGACTCCCTCGGCGCAGAACATCCTGGTGGGCTTCCGCTCCGACCACCGGCCGCTGGTGATGGACTACCAGCTCTACAACCGGGCCTGTTTCTCCCACCACGTGAACATCTGCCTGCCGACCGACTCCTGATCAGTCACCGTCGCGGCGCGTGCGACGCAGCGCGCGCCGGGCGAGGCCGGTCGGCGTACGGTTCTCGACCTGGCGCAGCAGGGCGTCCCGCTCCTCGGTGAGCTCCTTGACGTCGCGGATCATCTGCTCGATCGCGCCGGCGGCGACGTCGACGATCTCCGCGTCCGACACGTCGTCGGGGTAGGCGCCGCCCTCACGCACCGTCGGCGAGACCAGGTCGTCGAGATCGCCGACCACGGGGTAGCCGGCCGCGCGGATCGTCGCCGCTGCCTGGGCGCTGCGCTCGCCGAGGCGGGCCGCGTGCTCGGGTCGAGGCGTGAAGCGCTCGCCGCGCTGCGGCACCAGCACCTCGTGGCCGAAGTACTGCCGCACCCACCGGTGCCGCACGTTGCCCGACGTCAGCGGCCCGGACAGCTTGGGCTTCACCCGCAGCAGCAGGGCTGCCTGGGCTGCACCGATCGACTCGTTGGCATAGCTCACGTCGAGGTCGAAGTCACGGTCGTCGATCCCGACGGCCTCGCGCCAGCGCTCCCAGAGGAGGCCGCGGGGGGCGCCGGGCGGTGGCACGGTGACCACGGTGAGGCGCTCCGGCGGCACAGCCTGTGACCAGCGGTCCAGGACCGCCGGGATGTCCTGGCTCGCCCAGCCCCAGGCCCCCTTGAGCCGGTCCGCGAACGCCTCCTCCATGAAGGCGTCGAACCCGAGCTCGGAGTTCATCTTCAGGGCCTCCTGCCACACGGCAGGGAACTGGAGGACATAGGACCGGACGGTCACGACGACCTGCACCTCGGCCGGCGCCAGGGCCGCGACGGCGGCCTGGGCCTGGGCGGGGGTCGCCATGCTGAAGAACTCGTGGGAGACCAGCCCGTTGCCCTCCCACGCGGCGAGGTCCCGCACGAGTCGAGCCCACGTCCCCGCATGCTTGCCGAGGGCCTTGGCCGATGCCTCGCGGACCTCTTGGGAGGCGCGGTAGTGCTCCATCCGGTTGCGTCCGGGATAGAGGAACCCCTGGCGCGACAGCCCGGGACGGTTCTCCCACATGGTCGTCTGGAGGAAGGTCGTCCCGGTCTTGGGGAGGCCGATGTGCAGATAGACCCGACGCGCCATCCTCGGTCAGCTCCTCGTGGGGTGAGGCCGGGTCACAGCGCCGACGCGTGGCTGTCGAGGTAGGCGCGCACCTTGGCCTCGTCACGCTGCGCGAGAGGGACCAGGAGCTCCTCGACGATGTCGAGCAGCTCGGCCACGCGGACGTTGAGCCGGCGAGACTCCTGCAGCTCGTTCTCCAGCTCGGCGATGCGGAGGCGGAGCTCCTCCACCTGGACGCGCGTCGAGCCGGGCCGGACCTTCTGAGCCAGGCGGAACAGGTCGCGATCGCCCAGCTTCCGGTCGTTCATGTGGGCACAACCCCCAGGTCGTCTCGCGTTCGATGAGTCGGCGCCAGGCTACTACGCCGCGCCGCGCCGACCGGTCCACGTCGCGACGATGCGACACACGTGGGGGTCCTCGTCGTGGAACGGCGCCAGCCCGGTGCCGTCGGACACGTGCAGGATGCGCCCGCCACGCGCCTCGATGGCGGCGACGACCTCATCGGGGTCGAGGAAGTGGCGCTGCGGCTGGGGGTAGTGATGGGGCAGACCGGCGTCCTCGAGAGTCCGGAACTCCAACAGCAGCCGGCCACCCTTGCGCAGCGCCATCGACGCCAGGCGGAGCACGTTGTCACGGCCCTTCCCCTCGAGTGAGTGCAGCAGGAACCGGCCGTAGAGGTCGACGGGGGTGTCCCGCTCGGCCAGCCGCATCCCCAGGGCCAGCGCCTCGCGGGTGTCGTTGAGGTTGACCGACTCGAACGAGATCGGCAGCGCCTGGACCTTGGGGCGTCCGGCGGACCGCGTCACGACGCCCATGCTGTAGTCGACGGCGACGACCGGTCGACCGCGGCGGGCGAAGAAGATGGCGTCGCGCGAGTTGCCCGTGCCGAGGTCGACCAGGAGATGGTCGGCCGGGAACCTGCGGTCCACCCAGGCGGCGAACTTGGTCTGCTTGCGGGGCAGGTCCCGGTGGGAGCCGTAGAAGACGTCCCACTGCTTGCGGCCGGCGCGCAGCCCGCCGAACCACCCGGCGGTCCGACGCGCGAGCCAGCGCGGGGTCTCGTACCTGAACGACGGGTCGGGGACCCGCCAGCCGGGACCATAGGTCTCGGCGAGCAGCCGCTCGTAGTCCGCGGGGGCCGGCAGCCGGCGACCGAGCAGCTCGACGGTGGTCAGCGGGAGGATCGTCTCGCGCGGAAGCCGGAAGCCGGTGTCCTGGGGCATGTAGTAGATGCCCTCGACCCAGTGGGAGGTGAAGACGTCGATGAAGCGCATGGTGTCGTCGCGAAGCCGGATCCGGACATTGAGCCGCGTGCCCGAGCCGCGCCGCACCGTCCAGCCCTGCTCGGCGAGGGTGCGCTCGATCCGGTAGGACTCGCGGATCACGTCGGCGGGGTGGTCACAGTCACTGACGTAGCCGAGGTCCACGTCGTTGTCGTGGCCGATCAGCTTGCCGTTGCGGACCGCGCCGAGGAGCGTGCCATAGGCCAAGAAGGCCGGGACGCCGCATTCGTCATGGAGGACCTGGAGCAGGCGCTCCACGTTGTCCATCAGCTCGTCGAGGGTGTCGCTGGCCTCGGAGGACAAGGGCCGGGTGAGCTTGCCGTACTTGTCGAGGATCAGCGCGTGCCCGTCCTTGTCGGTCACGCTCACGACCTGGTCCGGCGCGCCACCGAACACATGGGTGGCCGTGTCGACGACGGTCCCCGAGGCGTGGTCGCGCACGGTGACCTCGGCCCGGCCGACCAGGTAGCGGCGCAGGTTCTTGGGCCACCGGGCGACGAGCTGTCCGCGGCTGCGGACCGTGTCGCGCGAGGGCTGGAGCGACCACACGTGCTGGCCGTTCAACAAGACGTCGTAGGTCTGGTCCGCGGAGAGATCGAGAGGCAGTGCGATCTCGCTGTCGCTGAGCTGGAGGGGCATCGCGGGAAGCCTATACCGCGGGCCTGCCACCGCTGGGAAGCACGAGCGAGGGTAGCCTGCGGGGCGACACCCCAGAAGGAAGGGAGCCTCCGCTCACCATGATCGGCATGGTCCTGGCCGCCGGCGCCGGGCGGCGCCTGCGCCCCTACACCGACACCCTTCCCAAGGCACTGGTCCCCGTGGACGGGGACGTCACCATCCTCGACATCGCGCTGCGCAACCTCGCCGAGGTGGAGCTGCGCGACGTCGTGATCGTCGTGGGCTATGCCGCCGAGGAGGTGCAGAGCCGGGTGCCTGGGTTCGAGCGCAGCTATGGGGTCGACATCACCCTGGTCCACAACGACAAGGCCGAGATCTGGAACAACGCCTACTCGTTCTGGCTCGCGTGCGAGCACATGACCGACGGCGTGCTCATGGTCAACGGCGACACCGTGCACCCGGTCGAGATCGAGAAGACGCTCCTGGGGGCGCGGGGGCCCGAGATCCTGCTGGCCATCGACGCCGAGAAGAAGCTGGCCGACGAGGAGATGAAGATCCAGGTCGGCCCGGACCGCGAGCTCGTGCGCATCACCAAGCTAATGGACCCTGAGACGGCCTTCGGCGAGTACATCGGCGCCACCCTGCTGGAGGGCTCGGTCATCCCGCGGCTCGCCGACGCGCTGCAGGCGACCTTCGAGCGCGACCCGAACCTCTACTACGAGGACGGCTACCAGGAGCTGGTCGACCGGGGCGGTCGCATCGACATCGCCCCGATCCCGTCGGGCACCCGGTGGGTCGAGGTCGACGACCACGTCGACCTGGCCAAGGCCCGGGACATCGCATGCCTGTACTAGCGCGGATGCTCGCGAGCCCGTTGTTCCTCGACATCCGTTCGGGGGCGGTGGACAACCTCGCGGAGCTGCTGCACGAGCGCACCATCTCCAGCCTCGGCCGCGTGCTCGTGGCCGTCGGTCCGTCGCAGGGTGAGGAGATCTGGTCGCGGATCTCCGACTCGATGCCCGAGGCATCGGTCTTCGCCGTCCCCGACGCCAGCCTGGCGTCGGCCGGGGACCTCCAGCAGGTGCTGGGGGAGCGCGGCTACGACGCCGTGGTCGCGATCGGCGGCGGCAAGACCCTCGACGTCGCCAAGTACGCCGCCACACGTGCGGGTCTGCCGATGGTGGCCGTGGCGACCAACCTCGCCCACGACGGCATCTGCTCGCCGGTGGCGTCGCTGGAGCACCCGCACGGCAAGGGCTCCTACGGCGTGGCCCTGCCGCTCGCCGTCGTCGTGGACCTCGACTACGTCCGCGCCGCCCCGCGTCACCTCGTGACGGCGGGAGTGGGCGACGTCCTCAGCAACCTGTCGGCGATCGAGGACTGGATGCTCGCTCACCGCGAGCGCGGCGAGGCCGTGGACGGCCTGGCCGTCGCGTTCGCCCGGACGGCGGCGGACGCCGTCATCCACCGCAGTGAGACCGTCGACGACGAGAGCTTCCTGATCGCGCTCGCGGAGGCCCTGGTCCTCTCGGGGATGGCGATGTCGGTGGCGGGCACGTCGCGACCGTGCAGCGGGGCGTGCCACGAGGTCGTGCACTCCGTCGACCAGATGTTTCCCGGCACCTCCAACCACGGCGAGCTCGCCGGCATCGGAGCCCTGCTGGCCACCCTGCTCCGACGGGATGACGCGACCTTCGACCAGATGGCCGCCTGCCTGGCCCGGCACGAGCTGGGCCGCAACCCCCTCGACATCGGGCTGACCCACGAGCAGTTCACCGCGGCCGTCCTGGCCGCCCCGGCCACGCGCCCGGACCGGTTCACGATCCTCGAGCACCTCGAGCTCGACGAGCGCGCCGCTCGTGCCGCCGTGGACGAGCTGGTGGACCGCACCCGGCGCTGACCCTGGCGCGGCCGGTCACCAGAGCACGTCGAAGCCGTACTCCCGCTGGATCTCGAGACAGGTCCGGGCCAGGGCCGTCACCTCGGCGACCGCAGCGGCGGCGGGGTCCTCGGCGTCGGCCCAGCGTTCGACCGTCGTGGGCACTCCCTCGGCCGGTGGAGGCGCCGGCAGCTCGGCCTCGCGGCACAGGATGCCCCAGAGCCGCAGGAGGCCGTCGCGCGCCGTCGTGGCCGCCTCGACGATCTGGTCGTCGGTGGGCGCCGGCAGCTCCGCCGGCACCTCGTCGCCGGGCCGGTCGACGGGCAGCTCGTCGAGCGAGCCCACGAGCTTGACGCCGTGGGTCGTGATGGCGTCGCGGACCTGCTGGTTCCAGCGGGCGCCGAGGTTGAGACCGCGACGGTTGAGCCGCACCGGCTGCTCCAACGGGGCACGTTCGGCCAGGATGCGTCGGGCGAGCACCGCCTTGACCACCCGGTTGTAGTCGATGCGGTGGACCTCGCCGAGCTCGATGTTGACCCGACGCAGCAGCTCGCTGCTCGCGTGGCCCAGCGACGGGTTGCTCTCCGGCGGCGGCTTGGTCGCCACGGACGGGTCGACGCCGACGACCTGGGCGAACCGGCGCCAGAGCAGCATCGGGTCGGCGCCCTTGGGTGGAACGGTGATGACGTGGACGTTCTTGGGGCCCACGAGCGGGGTCCACACGTCGAGCATCCGGGCGATGCCCTGGGTGCGGAGGAAGAACTTCGCCGCGCCCCACTCGGGCTCCTGGCCGTCCAACAGCGCCCGGACGCTGCGCACGAGGCGTTGGTAGGTGATCTGGCGGCCGTTGCGGCAGCCGGTCTGCCACTGAGCGGGGATCGCCGACTTCGCGTCCCGGACGGTCAGCACGATGTGCACGTCCAGCCCGTCGAGCGACTCGACCACGCGGCGGGCCTGGTCCTCGTCGGCATAGCTGAGGAACTCCATCGACAGGATCGAGGCCGGCCCCTCGTGGTGCCGGATCGCGTCGAGCATCTTGTCCCACTGTCCGTCGACGAGGGCGCGCAGCCGCGGGTCGTCGGAGTCGAACAGGATGTCGCGGACCGCGAGGCTCTGCTCGGCCCACTTGTCGCCGGGGAAGAGGTAGCCGGCGTGGGCCAGGGCCTCCTGGTTGGCGCTCATCAGACCCTGGAGGAACGTCGTCCCGGTCTTCATCGCGCCGATGTGCAGATAGATCCGTGGAGTCTTCGGCCGACCCGTGATCCGGTCCAACCAGGGGCGAGGCATGCCGGAACGCTAGCAGGCGGGAAAGCGGTCGGAGAGGCCTGCGCTGGTACCCTCGTGTCGTTTGAGACCCGAGCAGAAGGAAGTCGCGTGACCCAGGCCACAGACGCAGTTCCGGCGAGCGTGGAGGGGGCGGGTTTCCGAGTCGTGCAGCGCACGCTGATCCGCCCGGACGAGGAGCTCGACGTTCGTTCGCTCTACCTCGGCGGCATCTCGGCGATCACCGGTGGAGACGCCTCCACGGGGCGCTCCGGCGCCGAGTTCTCCGGCGACGCCAAGAAGGAGAGCAAGCAGCAGACCTCCCCGACCGACACCCTCGGCGGGCTGAGCGGCTTCGGCCGGGTCACCGAGAACGGCGAGATCGAGGTCGAGCCCGATCGCCGGGTCAGCTTCGCGACCTACTTCAACGCCTTCCCCGCCAGCTACTGGCGCCGCTGGACCAACTTCGAGTCCGTGCGGCTGACCGTCCGCCTGCGCGGTCACGGCAACCTGATCGTCTATCGCTCGACGTCCAAGGGCCACTCGCTGCGGGCCGACGTCATCGCCGTCAACCACGCTGACGCGCGGACCTACACCCTGGACCTGACGCTCAAGCCGTTCATCGACGGCGGGTGGTACTGGTTCGACGTCGAGGCGACCCACGAGGGCTTCGTCCTCGAGGAGGCCACCTGGGGCTTCGAGACCGAGAAGACCCGGTCCGGCACCGTCAGCATCGGCATCACGACGTTCAACCGCCCGGACTTCTGCGTCGACCAGCTGGTCCGCCTGTCCGAGGCCCCCGACGTCCTGGAGATCATCGACGAGGTCATCGTCGTCGACCAGGGCAACCAGAAGGTCTCCGACGAGGCCCGCTTCCCGGCCGTCTCGGCCGCCCTGGGCAGCAAGCTCCGGGTCATCGAACAGCGCAACCTCGGCGGCTCGGGCGGCTTCTCTCGCGCCATGATGGAGACGGCACAGAAGGGCAACTCCGACTACGTCCTGCTGCTCGACGACGACGTCGTGAGCGAGCTCGAAGGCATCCACCGCGCCGTCGCGATGGCCGACCTGGCCAAGCAGGTCGTGCTCGTCGGTGGCCAGATGCTCAGCCTCTATGACCGCACGGTCATGCACGCCTACGGCGAGGCCATCCAGAAGTACCGCTGGTTCTGGGGTCCGGCCCCGGCGACGGTCCACGGCCACGACTGGGGTCGCAAGCCGCTGCGCTCGACACCGTGGCTGCACCGCCGCATCGATGTCGACTACAACGGATGGTGGATGTGTCTGATCCCCACCCAGGTGGTCAACGACATCGGGCTCTCGCTGCCCATGTTCATCAAGTGGGACGACGCCGAGTACGGCCTGCGCGCCGGCGAGGCGGGCTACCCGACCGTCACGATGCCCGGCGTCGCGGTCTGGCACGTGCCGTGGACCGAGAAGGACGACACGCTCGACTGGCAGGCCTACTTCCACGAGCGCAACCGGCTCGTCTCGGGTCTGCTGCACTCGCCCTATGAGCGGGGCGGCAAGCTCGTCCGCGAGAGCCTCGAGAACCACGTCAAGCGGCTCATGTCGATGCAGTACTCGACCGGCGAGATCATCATGATGGCGCTCCAGGACGTCCTGGACGGTCCCGACCGCATGCACCGCGACATCGTCCACCGCCTCGGCGAGGTGCGGGCGCTGCGCGCCGACTACGACGACGGTCGTGCCGAGGCGTCCCTCGACCGCTACCCCAAGCCGCGCACCAAGAAGCCGCCGCGTCGGGGCAAGGGAATCCCCGTGCCCACGAGCCTGCCGGGCAAGGTGATGATGGCCGCGACCGGTCTGGCGCGTCAGGTGCTTCCCGTGCGCGAGCTGGCCGAGGTCGCCCCCGAGAGCGTCGTCCCGCACGCCGACCAGCGCTGGTTCCGGCTGGCCCACTTCGACTCGGCGATCGTCTCGTCGGCCGACGGGCTCAACGCCTCCTGGTACCGCCGCGACCGCTCGCGGTTCACCGACCAGCTGTCCCGGTCGACCAAGCTCCACGCCCGCCTCTACTCCGAGTGGCCCGAGCTCGCCCAGCGCTACCGTGACGCCCTGTCCGGGCTGGCCTCACCGGAGTCGTGGCAGCCGACCTTCGAGGGCACGGACGACGCATGACCGCAGCGGCGATCCCGCCGGAGCGCGACCTCAGCCAGATCCCGCTGACGCCACCGACCGCCGGCAACGGGCTGATCGGCGTGTTCCAGCGGCGCTACCTGCTCAAGCTGCTGGTCCAGCGTGAGATCAGTGCGCGCTACCAGGGCTCGTTCCTGGGCCTGCTGTGGTCCTACGTCAACCCGTTGACCCAGTTCCTCATCTACTGGGGCCTGATGAGCGGGCTCCTGCAGCTGCACCAGGACCTCGAGAACTTCGGCATCCACATCTTCGCCGGCATGGTCGTCGTCCACTTCTTCGTCGAGACGTTCTCGGCCGGCACCCGGTCGATCGTGCGCTACCGCACGATCGTGAAGAAGATGGCGATGCCGCGGGAGATGTTCCCGGTCGCCACCATGGTCACCTCGCTCTACCACGTCGGCCCGCAGGTCGTGATCTTGACGATCGCCTCACTGTTCTATGGCTGGCTGCCGGACTTCGGGGGAGTGCTCGCGTTCGTCCTTGCGGTGATGATCATCGCCATCCTCGGCACCGCCTCGGCCCTCATGTTCAGCGCCGCCAACGTGTTCTTCCGCGACTTCGGCAACGTCGTGACGGTGCTCAACCACCTGGTCCGGTTCGGCGTCCCGATGATCTATCCCTACAGCGACGTGGCCGCCCGCTTCGGGAGCTTCGCGCCGTTCTATCTGCTCAACCCGCTGGCGAACGCCGTCCTCCTCATGCAGCGCGCGTTCTGGGTCGGAACCACCAGCGACCCCGCCGAGACGCTGAGGTCCGACATGCCCGGCCACATCGTCCTGATCGGCTGGGCGACCCTGTTCTTCTCGCTGGTCCTGCTCGGCATCTCGCAGCTGATCTTCAGCCGCCTCGAGAACCGCATCCCGGAGCGCCTGTGACCACCTCCATCGTCTGCGACAACGTCACCAAGACGTTCACGCTCCGCTTCCACCGCACCATCAAGCAGATGTCGTCCGCGATGCTCAAGGGTGAGGCGACCAGCCGCGTCCTCACCGCCGTCGACAACGTGTCCTTCAGCGTCGAGCAGGGTGAGTCCATCGGGCTGATGGGCCTCAACGGCTCGGGCAAGAGCACGCTGCTCAAGCTGATCAGCGGCGTCATGCGCCCCGAGGTCGGGACCGTGCTGACCCGGGGCCGGATCGCTGGTCTCATCGCGACCGGCGCCGGGTTCCACCCGACCCTCACCGGCCGTGAGAACCTCTATCTCAACGCCGCCATCCTCGGCATGACCGAGGCCGAGACGCGACGCAAGTTCGACGACATCGTGGAGTTCGCCGAGCTCGGCAACCGGCTCGACACCCAGGTCGGTCACTACTCCTCCGGGCAGACCGCTCGGCTCGGGTTCGCGATCGCCATCCACGTCGACTCCGACATCTTCCTGGTCGATGAAGCACTGGCGGTCGGCGACAAGCCGTTCAAGCGCAAGTGCCTCACCCGGATGGAGGAGGTGCGCCAGAGCGGACGCACGCTCTTCTATGTCAGCCACGCGGCCACCTCGGTGAAGAAGATGTGCGACCGGGTGCTCGTCCTCGAGAACGGCCGGCTCGGCTTCGACGGCGACGTCGACGCGGGCATCCGCTATCTGCACTACGAGTCCGACGACGTCGACACCGACGGCGAGAACGACGTCGAGGAGGACTTCGACGAGGACACCGGCGACGACATCTGAGACGTCGCACCGCTCCCACAAACGCCGAGAAATCCGAGACCTCTCGGCGTGTCGACTGGAAATTACAGCATTGTAGTTACTCGGATTCCCTTCCGGTCGACCTGTGACTGGTGTGAAACTTGCTACTCGTGTGACTCCTTCCCCTCACACGTTTGGAGTAGTGCATGCGTCCGGGCCAGTCGCGCTTCGTCGCCGTCTGCCAGCAGCTGCTGGTGCTGGCGGCGGTCCTCGCCGTGCTGACCCCTGCCGCCAACGTGATCAGCCTCGACATCGTCGGCACACCCCCCGCCTCGACGACGACGGCCCGCCCGGCGGCGCGCAACCTCGACGCCGGGACGGACGTCGCGCTGGTCCCCGACCACGTCGTCGACCCGGTGGTGACGGAGTACGCGCTCACGCCGGCCGCCGGCCAACGGAGATCGG
>Ga0209023_10003127_pt1 | contig 19962 bp, 16 predicted proteins | sample LakOneMetagenome_FD_187468 | JGI IMG/M metagenome (GOLD analysis project Ga0209023, IMG submission 187468) | Freshwater and sediment microbial communities from Lake Erie, Canada (SPAdes) (version 2) | ecosystem: Environmental > Aquatic > Freshwater > Lentic | place: Lake Erie, Canada...
CTTCCGATCTTCGATGATGGCCTTGTTGTTGATGTCGTAGTAACCGCCCGACAGGATGGTGCCGCCCTTGCCGTCGGCCACCATGTCACCCGTGACGAAAAATGGCTGGTAAGCCAACTGGAACGCGCGGACGGAGTCGTCGCTGAGCTTGACGTTCAGCGTCGAGCCCACCGTCGTGGTGGCCATGGCTGCTGCAGAGGCCAGCGTGGGCGCTGCCATCGACGTGAAGCTGGCCGACACGTAGCTGGGTGCGGAGTCTCCACCGCCGCAGGCGGACAGCAGGGCGGCCGATGCACTGGCGCTGAGCGGGAGCATGGGCACGCCAGCCAGCAGTTGCAGGGCCTTGCGGCGGGTAGGCATCGTCGGGTGTGTCATTTTGAGAGGGCTTCCAAGTGGGTGTGCAAACAGGCTGGACACGCATCGCTCGCCTGGATGCCCGGCAATCGGGACAGCAGGCGGGTCGGCGTGATCTCCAGGCGCTGATGCTAGAAACGACTTGTGACAACCGTTTGACGGTGGTGTGATGGCCACGCGACAGTTGTGCCTGGCTGGCGCGCCCAGTGGGCGGCACACCTGACGCTGACAAAAAGCGGGGGTGCGGCGTGGCGCTGCCTTCGGCGTCTGAAGGTCGGACGCGCAAAAGCCAGGCAATCCGGGAGCGGTTCTGCAGCGCTGCCGCCGATGCTCATTGCCTCACGGCATGGCGCGCCACGGCGGGCGCGGTCTTGCGTCGGTCAGTAGTCGGAGCCGTACGGCGATGCCGGTGCCGACCGCGGTCGTGGCGCCGTCGTACCGGCAGGCCCGCCGGGCGGCGGCGTGTAGGGCGCTGCGGTGCCACCACTGGCCGGTGCGGCGGAGGGCATGTAGCCGCTGCCGTCGCGGCTGCCCTTGCGGCCTGAAATCTGCCAGGCCGTGCGCTGGCCGATCAGGCCCGCCAAAAACTCGAGCTCTTCGTCGGTGTGGTTGATGGCGGACGCCGGCGTCAGCAGCCTGCCGTTGCGTGGCGCGGTCTCGGCCCAGAACGACTGGTGGTAGGACGCTTCGCTCACCACGCTCTCGCCGCCGGTGGCCAGGTCCACGACGCCGTAGCAATTGCAGAAATAGCCCCGGTTGCCCTGGTCCGCAAAGACCTCGGCATACACGCCCGTGCCGCGGATGCCGGCGGTGGCGGTGGGCAGGATGACCTTGCGGTCCGCGCCCTTGCCCCACACGCTGGCCACGGCGCCGCTGATGAGGCGCAGTACCTTGACGGCGGTGGGCGTGTCACCCTCCAGCGCCACGTTCGAGTTCTGCCGCACCATAAAGGCACCGTCACCCACCGCAAAGACCACCGTGGCGCCCGGCCCGGTCTCGATGCGGTCGCCCGCTGCAATGGTGTGCTGCGTTGTCAACGTCTCGCCATTGCGCCGCACCTCGCCGCGCAGCTCCACGATATTGCTGCGCGACTGGGCCTGCGCGGCCGTCCAGCCGCCGGTGGCCACCCACAGCGCGGCCGCCTGCAGCAGGCTGCGGCGCCGGTGCCAGGCCAGTTCGTCTTCAGTGCGGCCCAGCAGCTGGGTCGGATGGCGGGGGCGTGGGTTCATCATGGATCGCCTCGTCAGAAGGGTGGTAGGGCGGCTCGAAACAATCGCGGAAGGTGAACACCACCGAGGTGAAGAACATGGCGGCCAGCATCATCGCAGCGCCCACCATCACACCGCCGGAGGCAGCGCCGCTCAGGCCCATCATCGTCAACAGCGCGGCCGCCAGCGTCACGACCACGCCACCCAGCAGAAACACACCCAGCCAGCCCAGGCCGTACACCATGAAGGCGCCGAAGTTGCGCAAGCAAGCTACGATGCTGAAAAACAGGGCCTTGACCGGCGGCACGCCATGCCAGTGCACCAGCCCGGGCGCGTGCCAGAACAGGAGAGACAGGGGCAGGTAGAGCAGCATGGCGAGCCACATGGCGCTCTGGAAGGCTGCGTCTTCCGCCATCTCCTTGGTCAAAGGCGCACCGCCCAGGTAGACCTTGGCGAACTGCCCGCCGTCGATCAGCGCCGACAGGCCCATCACCGCCAGGAACCCCACGGCATACAGCGCGCCCAGGATCAGCATGTCGCGCAGCCGCTGCTGGCCCGTGCGAAACGCCACCAGCAGCACCGCGGGCGTGGGAAAGCGCCCCTGCGTGGCTTCTGCCGCGGCCACCATCATGGCCAGCGTGGCGGACGGCAGCAGCGCGAGCGCAATGGCCGGCCCCACCAGCGGGATCAGCGTGGCCAGCGACATGGCCGCCATGGTCATGAAGAACAGCGCCGCCAGCGCCATGGGCTGCCGCCAGAACGCGCGGATGCCCAGTTTGACCCAGGTCATGCCAGTGCGGGCGGGAACGATGTGGAGTTTCATGAATGCAATCGGGAAGAAAAGAGGACCTGCGCCCGCCTACGCCGTCCCCACCAGCCCTGGCCGGGGTCCGCGGCAATGCGGTGGTGGGAGAGGAGGCGCAGGGCTGAATTTACCCCAGCGCCCCAATCCGGGCGCCATGAAGGGTGTCCAGGGTGGTGGCTGCGGGCGGTATGTACTGGTATTGGGGCCGCTACCCAGCGTGCTGCCGATGTGTTGTCAGTGCGTTGCCAGTGCGTTGCCAATGTGTGGCGCGCCAAAGCGGTGTGGCCTCGCATCAGGCCTTTCCGGTGGCTACGCGGCCTGGCGTGCTGGGCAATGGGGCTACAGATGAAGGGGGCGTGCAATCCTGTCCTGCAGCACACGCTCGAAGTGCGTGGGGTCGTGCGGCGTGAGCATGGAGGCCTCGCGCGGCAGGTAGAAGTCCCACAGCCGCGAGATCCAGAACCGCAGGGCGCCTGCGCGCGCCATGGCGGGCAGCAGCTCGCGCTCAGCGGCGGTCAGCGGGCGCACGGCCTGGTAGGCGTTCAGCATGTCGGCGGCGCGTGCGGCATCGTGGCGGCCGGTCGGCAGGTCAATGCACCAGTCGTTCAGGCACACGGCCAGGTCGAACAGCCAGGTGTCCACGCCCGCAAAGTAGAAGTCGAAGAAGCCGGTGAGCTCTTCGCCCTCGAACATCACGTTGTCGCGGAACAAATCGGCATGCACCGGGCCGCTGGGCAGGGCGGCGTAGGCCGCGCCTGCGGCCACGTGATTCTGGTAGGCCAGCTCGGAGCGCAGCAGCGCAGCCTGCGCCTCACCGATGTGCGGCAGCACCACGGGCACGGTCTCGTTCCACCACGGCAGGCCGCGCAGGTTGGGCTGGCGCCGCTCGTAGTCGCGGCCTGCCAGGTGCATGCGCGCGAGCATCGTGCCCACGGCAGCGCAGTGCGCGCCCTGGGGTGCCAGCTGGCTTTTGCCGCGCAGCTTGTTGACCACTGCGGCCGGCTTGCCGCACACCGACAGCAGGATGTCGCCGTTCTTGTCGGCCCGCGGGTCGGGCACCGGCACGCCGCCGTGCGCCAGGTGCTTCATCAGGTGCAGGTAAAACGGCAGTTGCTCGGCCGTCAGGCGCTCGAACAGCGTCAGCACGAACTGGCCCTGGTCGCTAGTCAAGAAGTAGTTGGTGTTCTCGATGCCGCCCTCGATGCCGCGCAGCTCTACCAGCTCACCCAGTTGCAAACGGCGCAGCAGGTCTTGCGCCTCGGTGTTGGAGACTTCGGTAAAAACGGCCATCGCTCAGGGGTGCGTAAGGTGAAAGACTGACGAGAGGAGGAGCGGGGCGTGCGGGACGCCCCCGGGGTGACTGCGGCGCAGGATGCGCAGTAAGTGCGGTTTAAAACTTCAGCACGTTCCACACGCGCGGGCCGGTGGTCGTCTCGGCGCCACTGTTGCTGCCAGCGCGGCTGCGGGCGCCGTCGGGCGACTGCACTTCGTAGCTGGGCAGGTTGCCAGCCTTGGGTTGCACTGAAATCGTCTGCGTCTGGCCGCCCACGCGCAACTCGTCGACCCGGCTGCCGGCGTCTTCGATCTGGATGCGCTCGGTGCGCTGGTTGCCACGCCCGCCGGTCTGCTCTGGTTCTGATAGCACCTCGCGCTTGTCTGCCGTGCCCTGTGGGGCAGTTTGACTGATAGTTTGGGCCAGGACGGGGCTGGAGGCCATGGCCAGCAGCAAAAGGAGGTGTACAGCGCGCATGGGCGGGATTGTAGAGCGCCGGCCGAGGCCAGGCCGGGCGTGCACAATCCGCCCATGACCGAAGAATCCTCTGCATCCCCCAGCTCCGCTGCAGCCCTTGAAGGCACGCTGACCTCCGCCGCGCAACCGTCTGGCGGCAAAAAGACCTTGGTGCTGGTGGACGGCTCCAGCTACCTGTACCGCGCCTTCCATGCCATGCCCGACCTGCGCGCGGAGCCGGGCGACCCCACCAGCCCCGCCACCGGCGCCATCCGCGGCATGATCAACATGCTGCAGGCACTGAAGCGGGAGTTCCCCTCCGGTTATGCCGCCTGCGTGTTCGACGCGAGCGGCCCCACCTTCCGCGACGCCCTCTACCCCGAGTACAAGGCCCAGCGCTCCCCCATGCCGGACGACCTGCGCGCGCAGATCGAGCCCATCCATGAGGTCGTGCGCCTCTTGGGCTGGCCCGTGGTCTGCGTGCCCGGCGTCGAGGCCGACGACGTGATCGGCACGCTGGCTGCGGTGGCTGCGGCGCAGGGCGTGGAGGTGATCGTCTCCAGCGGCGACAAGGACCTGTCGCAACTGGTGAACGAGCACATCACCATCATCGACACCATGAACGGCAAGAAGCGCGACGTGGCCGGTGTGACGGCCGAGTTCGGCGTGCCGCCGTCGCTGATGGTGGACTACCAGACCCTGGTGGGCGACACCGTGGACAACGTGCCCGGCGTGCCCAAGGTCGGCCCCAAGACCGCCGCCAAGTGGCTGAGCGAATACGGCTCGCTCGATGCCCTCATCGCCCGTGCCGGCGAGATCAAGGGCGTGGCGGGGGAGAACCTGCGCGGCGCGCTGCAGTGGCTGCCCACCGGGCGGCAACTCGTCACCATCAAGACCGACTGTGACCTGGCCGGGCATGTCGACGGCTTGCCTGCCATCGGTGCGATGGCCATGCGCCAGGAAGACACCGCCCCGCTGCGCGACTTCTATCAAAAGTTCGGCTTCAAGGGCCTGGCCCGCGCGCTGGAATCCAACGCGCCTGCCGACGCCAAGGCCAATCCCAAGTCCAAGGCCACGCTGCCGGGCGCCAGCGGCGACCTCTTCGAATCTCCCGAGGCGACCTTCGTGGCCGAGGCTGCGCAGGGCCGCGAGGTGTCGTACGAGACCATCCTCACCTGGGCCGACTTCGACCGCTGGCTTGCCAGGCTGCAGACCGCCGAGCTGGCCGCCATCGACACCGAAACCACCTCGCTCGACGAACTGCGCGCCGAGATCGTTGGCATCAGCTTCAGCGTGGAGCCCGGTGCCGCCGCCTACATCCCGCTGCGCCACGCCGGGCCCGACGCGCCCGAGCAATTGCCGTTCGACGAAGTCCTGTCCAAGCTCAAGCCCTGGCTCGAAGATGCCAGCCGCGCGAAGCTGGGCCAGCACATCAAGTACGACCGCCACGTTTTCAAGAACCACGGTATCGACGTGCAGGGCTACGCACACGACACCATGCTGCAAAGCTACGTGCTCGAAGTGCACAAGCCCCACGGCCTGGCCAGCCTGGCCGAGCGCCACACCGGCCGCAGCGGCATCAGCTACGAAGACCTGTGCGGCAAGGGTGCGAAGCAGATTCCGTTTGATCAGGTGGAGGTCGACAAGGCGGCGGCCTATTCGTGCGAGGACTCCGATCAGACGCTGGACGTGCACCGCGTGCTCTGGCCAATGCTCGAAGCCGAGGACAAGTTGCGCGGCATCTACGAGCTGGAGATGGCCAGCAGCGAAGCGCTGTTCCGCATCGAGCGCAACGGCGTCCTCATTGACGCTGCCACGCTGGCCAACCAGAGCCACGAACTGGGCCAGCGCATCCTCAAACTGGAGCAGGACGCGTACGAGATCGCGGGCCAGCCCTTCAATCTGGGGTCACCCAAGCAGCTGGGAGAAATCTTCTTCGACAAGCTCGGTATGCCCGTGGTCAAGAAGACCGCCACCGGCGCCCGCAGCACCGACGAAGAAGTGCTGGAAAAGCTGGCCGATGACTACCCCCTGCCGGCCAAGCTGCTGGAGCACCGCAGCCTGTCCAAGCTCAAGGGCACCTACACCGACAAGCTGGCCCAGCTGGCCAACCCGCGCACCGGCCGCGTGCACACCCACTACGCGCAGGCCGTGGCCATCACCGGGCGCCTGTCCAGCAACGACCCCAACCTGCAGAACATCCCCATCCGCACCGTGGAAGGCCGCCGCGTGCGCGAAGCCTTCGTGGCGCCGCCGGGCAGCGTGATCGCCAGCGCCGACTACAGCCAGATCGAGCTGCGCATCATGGCCCACATCAGCGGCGACGAGTCACTGCTGCACGCCTTTCAGAGCGGCCTGGACGTGCACCGCGCCACCGCCGCCGAAGTGTTCGGCGTGGAGGTCGACCAGGTCAGCAGCGAACAGCGGCGCTACGCCAAGGTCATCAACTTCGGTCTCATCTACGGCATGAGCAGCTTCGGCCTGGCGAAGAACCTGGGCATAGAGACCAAGGCCGCAGCCGCCTATATCGACCGCTACTTTCAGCGCTACCCCGGCGTGAAGCAGTACATGGACGAAACCAAAGCGTCCGCCAAGGCGCGGGGCTATGTGGAGACCGTCTTCGGCCGCCGCCTGTATTTGCCCGAAATCAACTCCCCCAACGGCCCGCGCCGCAGCGGCGCAGAGCGCGCGGCCATCAACGCGCCGATGCAGGGCACGGCGGCGGACTTGATCAAGAAGGCGATGGTGGCTGTGCAGCAGGAGCTAGACGCGAACAAGCCCGAAATCAAGATGATCATGCAGGTGCATGACGAACTGGTGTTCGAGCTGCCTGAAGGGGAGGTGGAGTGGGTTCGCACGCACATTCCTCGGTTGATGGCGGAGGTGGCGGAGCTCAAGGTGCCGTTGCTGGCCGAAGTCGGTGTGGGGCCGAACTGGGATAAGGCGCATTGAAATGATGAGCCCGTTTGAAGCTTGGCGCTGGTGCTGTGCTTACCCGCAGAATGAGCTACGCCGACAGAAATGGCTATGGTGAATAAGTTTTTCCGGCTTGGTGAGTTTGTGGTTGCTTGCTGCGGGCCAGGCTCCTTGTTTTACGTCAGGCACTGGTTCAACAATGTGCTTCACGAAGGAACAGAAGTTCCGGATGAAACGCACACTGTTCTCGTAACCAATCACGATGGGATCTATCGCTACATTACGGCCACGCAAAGCGCTCAATACGACCGCCTCATCTACATTTCAATCGCATTGGTGATTGTTTTTTTTATTCTTTGCTCTCGGCAGAAGCGCAGGTTAGACCGCGCTGATTCGCACAAGTTGTAGGCGACCAACCGGGCAGTCATGTCGTGCACGTTCACGATAGTTACTTGGAGGGTTGATTCGGCATCATCGGGCGTGCTGCTGCGAAAAATTCAACCATATGCGCTTGATCGTTTAGCGATATCTCTCGCTTGGCTAGTTCTCTAAGAATCAGGCGAGGTAAAGTGGTTTTCGAAGCCACCTACAAGCAGCAGGAAAAGCGCCATGGAATCGATCACGTCGCTAAACTTAACTAGCAGTCGACCACATACTCGCTAGCCACTTTTTGTTCTGGAGCCTTCGCATGTCTGATTCCTTGTCCTACACCCCACCCGCCATCTGGCAATGGAACAAGGAAAGCGGCGGCCAGTTCGCCAGCATCAACCGGCCTATCGCCGGTGCCACGCACGACAAGGAACTGCCCGTCGGCCGCCACCCGCTGCAGCTGTACTCGCTGGGCACGCCCAACGGCGTCAAGGTGACTGTCATGCTCGAAGAGCTGCTGGCGCTGGGCCACAGCGGCGCGGAGTACGACGCGTGGCTGATCCGTATCAACCAGGGGGAGCAGTTCGGCAGCGGCTTCGTTGCTGTGAACCCCAACTCCAAGATCCCCGCGCTGCTGGACCGCAGCGATGCCGCCTACCCGGTGCGGGTGTTCGAGTCTGGTGCCATCTTGATGTACCTGGCGGAGAAGTTCGGTAGCGCTTTTTTGCCCAAGGACGGTGCTTCAAGGGCCGAATGCCTTTCGTGGCTGTTCTGGCAGATGGGCAGCGCGCCGTTTCTGGGTGGCGGATTCGGCCACTTTTACGCCTATGCGCCCACCAAGATCGAGTATGCGATTGATCGCTACGCGATGGAGGTCAAGCGCCAACTCGATGTGCTCAACCAGCGGCTGGCCGTCAACGAGTATCTGATCGGCAGCGAGTACACGGTGGCCGACATGGCCATCTGGCCCTGGTATGGCTTGCTGGTCAGGGGCCAGGCGTACGAGTCCGGCGAGTTCTTGCAGGTGCACGAGTACACGCATGTGGTGCGCTGGGCCGAGCAGATTGCGCAGCGCCCGGCGGTGCAGCGTGGACGCATGGTGAATCGTGTCACGGGCGACACGGCCGGCCAGCTGCGTGAACGGCATGACGCCAGCGACTTCGGTACGAAGACGCAGGACAAGCTGGACGCTGCAGCGTCGGCTGCGTCACCCGCCGTGTGAGCGCTTTGCAGACGCAGCCACGACGACCTTGACCGGTACCGTTGTCGTGGTAGCGATCAACGGGGTGTGAGTGGTCTGGCAATAGCCCGGCGAGCAGCGCTGGCCCCGGTACTTGCTGAGCTGCGCGGAGCTGAGTTGAGCTGAGTTGAGTTGAGTTGAGTTGAGTTGAGGCTATTTGGGCGCGGCCGCCCGTGCTGGTGCAGCCGCGTTGTTCAATCGGCCAACCGCCCCAACGCCTTCAGCACATTCTCCGCCGTCGCTGGCGCCGTCAATACCACCGGCGCTTGCGCTGCTTCATCGCCAGCACGCCCCGCAGCCACTGCGTTGCGCAGTGCCTCGTACACGCTGATCGCCAGCATGAAGGGCGGCTCGCCCACGGCCTTGCTGCCGCCCACGTTGTCCTCCCGGTTCGCCTCGGGCCACAGGTTCACGCGGAAGTGCGCGGGGATGTCGCCCGTGGCTGGGATCTTGTAGGTGCTGGGGGCGTGGGTGGCGAGATACCCCTTGTCGTTCCACACCAGCTGCTCTGTGGTCAGCCAGCCCATGCCCTGCACGAAGCCGCCCTCAATCTGGCCGATGTCGATGGCCGGGTTGATGCTGTGGCCCACGTCGTGCAGGATATCCACGCGCGTCACGCGGCTCTCGCCGGTGAGGGTGTCGATGACGACTTCGGAGCACGCGGCGCCGTAGCTGAAGTAGTAGAACGGCCGGCCCGTGAGCGTGGCCTTGTCGTAGTGGATCTTGGGCGTGCGGTAGAAGCCGTCGCTCCACAGCTGGATGCGGTTGGCGTACGCCTCTTTCACCACGTCGTCGAACTGGCGCACATTTTTCGGCGAGATCACCTGCCCGCCTTCGAAGCGGATCGCACCCGCGCCACAGATGTCGAGCCCCGACACGAAGGCGGCAAGGTTGTCGCGCACGTTGCGGGCTGCGAACTGGGCTGCGCGGCCGTTCAGGTCGGTGCCGCTGCTGGCGGCGGTGGCGCTGGCGTTCGGCACCTTGCTGGTGTCGCTGGCCGTGACCAGCACGCGGGCCAGGGGCACGCCCAGCTCGTCGGCCACGATCTGCGCGACCTTGGTGTGCAGGCCCTGGCCCATCTCGGTGCCGCCGTGGTTCACCTGCACGCTGCCGTCGGTGTACACGTGCACCAGCGCGCCGGCCTGGTTGAACAGGGTGGCGGTGAAGCTGATGCCGAACTTGACCGGCGTGATCGCGAGGCCGCGCTTGAGCACGGGGCTGGTGGCGTTCCACGCCGCGATCGATGCCTGGCGCTGGCGGTAGTCGGCGTCGCGCTCCAGCTGGGGCAAAAGCGCGTGCAGGATGTTGTCCTCCACCGTCATCTGGTAGTGGGTGACGTTGCGGCCTTCCGATGCGTCCTTGCCGTACAGGTTGACCATGCGCACGTCCTGCGCATCCCGGCCCAGCGCCCGCGCGATGTCGCCCAGGATGGCCTCGATCACGATCACGCCCTGCGGGCCGCCGAAGCCGCGAAACGCCGTGTGGCTCTGCGTGTTGGTCTTGCAGCGGTACGAGGCGATCTCCACGTCGCTCAGGTAGTACGCGTTGTCGCTGTGGAAAACGGCGCGGTCGGCCACGGGTCCCGACAGGTCGGCGGAAAAGCCGCAGTTGGCGGCCATCTGCAGCTTCAGGCCCGTGATGCGGCCGGTGGCATCAAAACCCACGTCGTAGTCGTACGCGAACGGGTGGCGCTTGCCGGTGACCATGAAGTCTTCGTCGCGGTCCAGGCGCAGCTTCACCGGGCGGCCAAACTTGTTCGCCGCCACGGCGGCCCACACGGCCAGGTGGCCGGCCTGTGTCTCCTTGCCGCCAAAGCCGCCACCCATGCGGCGGCATTCGACCTTGACCGCGTGGTTGTCGATGCCCAGCGCGTGCGCCACCCAGTGCTGCACTTCGCCGGGGTGCTGGGTGCTGGAGTAGATCCACCACTGCTTTTGCTCCAGCGGCAGGGCGTAGGCGATCTGGCCTTCGAGGTAGAAGTGCTCTTGCCCGCCGACTTCGAACTGGCCGCTCAGGCGGTGTTCGGAAGAGGCCAGACCTGTGGCCGCGTCGCCCCGGCGCACGAACACCGGTGGCAGCACGTAGCTCTGGGCCGCCAGTGCGTCCTGCACGGTGAGCACGGCGGGCATGGGTGTGATGTCGAGCTTCACGGCCCGCACCGCGCGGCGCGCCTGCATCACCGAGTCGGCCACGACGAGGCCGATGACCTGGCCGATGTGCTGCACGGTGTCGATGGCGAACACGGGCTCGTCGTGCGCGAAGGCGGCCAGCAGCTTGTCGCCCGGCACGTCGGCCGACAGCACCACGCCGCGCACGCCGGGCAGGGGCAGAGCGGCACTGGCATCCACGCTGTTCAGCGTGCCGTGGGCGACGGTGGACAGGATGGGGGCGGCGTACAGCGTGCCCTTGACCTCGGGCAGGTCGTCAATGTAGTGGGCTGCACCGGCCACCTGGGCGCGCGCGCTTTCGTGGATGTGGGATTGCCCCATGGCGCGCAGGCTGGGGGCGGGGACAGGTGCGGTGGGTGCGCCGGCAGCCGCCGGCGGCTGCGGATCGGCGGCGTGGGCGTCGGCCGCAGCCACCATCGGGTCGTCGCCGGCGTCGCGGCTCACGGGCAGGCTGGCGGGTCCGTTGTCGCGCTGGTTCATACGGTGGCCTCCAGGCGGAAATTTTCCACGCTCACCGCGTCTTCGCCCTGGCTTTCGAGCCAGAAGCGCTGCAGCAGGCTGGCCAGCACCGTGCGGCGGTAGGCGCCGCTCGCGCGCATGTCGGAGATGGGGTTGAACTCGGCCTGCAGCGCCTGCACCGCGCGTTGCACGGTGTCGGCATTCCAGGGCTGGCCGGTGAGGGCGGCTTCGGTCTGTCGGGCACGTGCGGGGGTTGCCGCGACGCCGCCAGCGCCGATGCTGGCATGGCGCACCACACCGGCGTCGATGTCGAGGTTGATGACCAGGCACACGGCGGAGATGTCGTCGTCGAAACGTTTGGAAATTTTGTACGCGCGCAGCGCCTCCGTCACGCCGGGGCGTGGCACGACGATGCGCACCAGCAGCTCATCGGCCGCCATCACGTTCTGGCGGTAGCCTGTGTACAGGTCTTCCAGCGGCAGCGTGCGCTCGCCACGCGCGCTGCTGGCCAGCACCACCTGGGCGCGCAGCGCGATCAGCAGCGGCATGGAGTCGCCAATCGGCGATCCGTTGGCCACGTTGCCGCCCAGCGTGCCCGAGTTGCGCACGGGCAGGCCCGCGAAGCGCGCTGCAAAGCTGTGCAACTGGGGCCACTGGGCCTTGAGCACCGCAAACGCCTCGGTCAGCGATACGGCGGCGCCGATGGCGATGTGGTGCGCATCGCGCTGCACCTGGCGCAGCTCGGCCGCGCGGGTCACGTCGAGGATGCGTTCGTACTGCTTGTGCTGCTTGGTGACCCACAGGCCGACGTCGGTGCAGCCGGCCACGACTTGCGCGCCCGGGTGGGCGGTACGGGCTGCCAGCAGGTCGGGCAGCGTGGTGGGTGAAATATAGGAAGAATCGGCCTCTGGCGCTTGATGTGCATGCGCTAATAGCTCTAATTTTTGTAGCAAAAGCGGTTCGTTGACTGCCACGGCAGGCAGCGCGGCCATCTGCTGCGCCGCATCGAGAATGGGGCGGTAGCCCGTGCAGCGGCACAGGTTGCCCGAGAGGTCCTCCTGCGCCATCTCGCGGGTGATGGGCTGGTGGATGGCGCAGCCTGCAGCCTGGATGGGCACCACGTGCCGCTGGTACATGCCAAACAGGCTCATCACAAAGCCGGGCGTGCAAAAGCCGCACTGAGAACCATGGCACTGCACCATGGCCTCCTGTGCAGGATGCAGGCTGGTTGTCGATGCGACGCGGGGCGCCGGTACATCAGCCGACTGAATCAGCGGGTCTTCCGCCAGGTCTTCCACCGTCCACAGCGCCATGCCGTCCACCGAATGCGCCAGGCGTATGCAGCTGTTCACCGCGCTGTAGTGCACCTGGCCGTTGCGCGGCTCGCCCAGCACCACGGTGCAGGCGCCGCAGTCGCCCTCGCCACAGCCTTCCTTGGTGCCCGTGCAGCCCAGGTCTTCGCGCAGTACCTCCAGCAGGGTGCGGTCGGGCGGTATGTGGTTCAGCACCACGGGCTGGCCGCGGCGGATGAAGCGAATAGGGCGGTGGGGCGTCGTCATGCGTAGGGCGGCCTGGGGCCGGGCAGGTAATCGTCAGAAAGATAGTTTCAGAGCGTATGCGCACCGCGCAGCGCCCACATAAGCGCGAGCGTATAACGAGGATGCCCGGCGCGCTATGGGTTTCTGATGTTGCGGCTGGGCAGGACGTCCCCGGGCCGCGCGATCAGCCCTCGTGGGCAGGCTGGCGGCGCAGCAGGTAGATGTCCATGATCCAGCCATGGCGCGCGCGGGCCTGGGCACGGGCCGTTTCGATGCGCGGGCCGGCATCGGCCAGCGGGCCGCTGTCGAGCAACTGCTGGGGCATGCCCAGGTAGGCGCCCCACCAGATGTGCAGCCCTTCAGCTGGCAAGGTGGTGAAGCTGCACTGCCCGTCGAGCATGACCACGGCCGTGTCCACCCCGGCGGGCCACCCGTGGTCGCGCAGCTGGCGGCCGGTGGTCACCACGAAGGGCTGGCCGATGTCGTTGAGTGCGATGGCGTGCGCCGCCGCCAGCGCCTGCACCGAGGTGATGCCCGCCACCACCTGCACCTGTGCCGGCGCGGGCTGCAGGCGGGCCGCGATGCGCAGCGTGCTGTCGTACAGCGACGGGTCGCCCCACACCAGCAGCGCCACGCGCAGCGCTGCGCCATTGCCGGGCACAGGCAGACGGCCCTGTGCCAATGCGCTGGCGATGGCCGCCTGCCACTGCTGCGTGATCGCCGCATGCCACTCGTCCACCTGGGCCAGGTAGTCGTCGCCCTCGCTGCGGCGCACCGGCATGTCAAAGCCGGCGATGCACGGGGCCGTGGGGCCCGTCAGCACCGCATCGCACAGCGACTGCCGCAGGGCGGCCAGCTCGGCCTTGTCCTCGCCCTTGTGCGGCAGCAGGATCAGGTCGGCCGCGTTCATGGCCGCGATGGCCTGGCGCGTGAGGTGGTCAGGGTTTCCGGTGCCGATGCCGATGAGGGTCAGCGCGATGGGGGGCAGGGCCTGTTCGGCGCTCATGCGGAAGGCGCGTCCAGCGGCTCGTCGCGGGCGGTGTCCAGCGCCGTGCCGCCCCGCACATCGGTGGCCGGAAAGCGCGGCGCAGTGCCCAGGGGGCGGTAGCGACGGTCGTAGTCGGCGGCGTAGAGGCGGCTCTCGGCAAAGTCCTCGGCCTGCAGGCTGCGGCCCACCAGGATCAGGGCGGTGCGCTCCATGCTGGTGGCCACGGCCTGCGCCAACGTGCCCACCGTGGTACGCACCACGGTCTCGTCGGGCCAGCTGGCGCGCCACACGATGGCGGCGGGGCAGTCGGCGCCGTAGTGCGGCAGCAGCTCGGCCTGCACCTTGTCCGCCACGTGGATCGACAGGTGGATCGCCAGCACCGCGCCGGTGGCGGCAAACGCCGCCAGGTTCTCGGCCTCGGGCATGGACGTGGCGCGGCCCGACGTGCGCGTGAGCACTACCGACTGGCACAGCCCGGGCAGCGTGAGTTCTGCGCCCAGCGTGGCCGCAGCGGCCGCGAACGAGGGCACGCCCGGCGTCACGGTGTACGGAATGCCCAGCGCCCGCAGCCGGCGCAGTTGCTCGCCCATGGCGGACCACACCGACAGGTCACCCGAATGCAGACGCGCCACGTCCTGGCCCTGCGCATGGGCGGCCTCGATCTCGGCCACGATGTCGTCCAGGCTCATCGCGGCCGTGTTGACGATGCGCGCTCCCGGTGGGCAGTGCGCCAGCAGGTCGCGCGGGATCAGCGAGCCTGCGTACAGGCAGACTGGGCACGCGGCCATCAGGTCGCGGCCGCGCACGGTGATCAGGTCGGCAGCGCCCGGACCGGCGCCGATGAAATGCACGGTCATGCCGATGCTCCTTGTAGTTCTTGAGATGGGCCAGCGGCGTGCGGCAGTGCGACCGCTGCGATGCAACAGGCCGGGTCGCCAGTGCGTCGAATGGCCACGGCCAGAGTGGCGCTGCCGTCGAAGGCCACGAGGCGCGGCACGGCCAGTTCAGCTTGCGGCCCTGCGGCCGACAGGGCCGCAGCTTCGGCCACGCTGCCGGTGCCGTAGCGCGCCTGCAGGCGGGGCGATTGGGTGGCGACCGGTTGGCCGGCCAGGTTTGAGGCGGGGATTGCCAGCACAGATACGGGCAGTGCGCTGCCGGCAATGCCCGACAGCCAGGCTGCAAGCGCGGGATGCGCCGCCTTGGTGTCGAGCACGGCCACGGCGCAGGGGCGCACTTCGTCCGCAGCCCACGCCACATCGCCCCGCAGCAAGGCTTGCGCCTGGGCCCACAGCGCGTGCAGCGCGGCGGGCTGTGCATGGGCGCGCAGGCCCACGCCCACCACCGTGCAGACGTGGTCCTGGCCCGCGGCGGAGTCAGGGGGCATTCGGCGGGCATCACCCTTCATCGCTGCCAACTCCATTGCACCAGCGGCCGGGCGGCCTGCCAGCTGTGCATGCGCCCAAGCGGCTGGGCGCTGGACAGCTCCAGCCGCAGCAGGTGCCCGCCGTGCGCGCCATGCAGCTGCACCAGCAGCGCCTGCGTCTCCAGCGTGACGGCGTTGACCACCAGGCGGCAACCGGCGGGCATCAATGCCTGCAGTTCGGTGAACAGCGCGACGTCGAAACCACCGCCGACAAACACCGCCTGGGGCGGTGGCAACCCGTGCAAGGCTGCGGGTGCGAGGCCGTGCACCACCTGCAGCGCAGCGTGCAGGCCCACGCGCTCGGCGTTGTGGCGAATGTTGTCTGCACGGGCCGCGTGCTGCTCTACGCAGTGCGCAGTGCCCCCGGCCAGGCACCATTCCACCGCGATGGAGCCGGAGCCGCTGCCAATGTCCCACAGCCGCTCGCCGCGCCGTGGGGCCAGGGCGGCCAGCGTGAGTGCGCGGGCCGGGGCCTTGGTGATCTGGCCATCGTGCGCATAAAAATCGTCGGCACGGCCCGGCACCTGGGACATGCCCACGTTGCCATGGGCCTGCAGGGCCACGGCCACGGGGGCCTGTGCGGGGTCTGCCGGCAGCGCGGTGACCGCCTCGTGCGTCGCCAGTCTGCGGCAGCGCTCGCGCGGGCCGCCCACGGCTTCCATCACCCACAGGCTGCTGTCGCCCCAGCCTTCATGCACCAGCCACCGCGCCAGCTGCGCCACGGCCGCGCCATCGCGCAGCAGCACGATGAACTGGCGCCCTGGTGCCAAGCGGGGCAGCAACTGCTGCAGCGGGCTGGCGTGCAGGCCCAGGCAATCGACCGCCTCCAGCCGCCAGCCCAGGCGCGCCGCGACCAGCGAGAATGTCGAGGGTTGCGCGTGGCTGCTCCACTCGTGGGGCGCCAGGTGCGCTGCCAGGCTGCCGCCCGCGCCGAACCAGAACGGGTCGCCCGATGCCAGCACCACCACGCGCTGCCCGCGCACGGCCAGCACCGGCGCCACGTCGAAGGGCACGGGCCAGGGCCGGCCGCGGTCACCCACCTGGGCCAGCGCCAAGTGGCGCGGGCCGCCGAACACCACCTGGGCGGCGTCGAGCGCGCGGCGGGCGGTGGCGTTGAGCCCTTCCAGCCCATCTTCATTCAGGCCGACCAATGTCAACCACGGATCAGTCATGACGCATGTTCTCTTGCTGGGCGGTACCACTGGCGCCAGCCAGTTGGCCCAGGCCCTGCACCAGGCAGGCGTGCCAGCCGTTTTTTCGTATGCGGGCGTCACGCAGGCCCCGCTGGCGCAGCCATTGCCTGTGCGCGTCGGCGGCTTTGGCGGGGTGCCGGGGCTGGTGCAGTACCTCGTGGACCACGGCATCACGCACGTGGTCGATGCCACGCACCCCTTTGCCGCGCAGATGAGCCGCCATGCCTGCGAGGCCTGTGTCATGGCCGGTGTGTCGCTGCTGGCGCTGGAGCGGGCTCCCTGGCAGTCCGGGCCGGGTGACCAGTGGATCAATGTGCCCGACATGGCAGCGGCTGCGGCGGCGCTGCCCGCAGAACCCACGCGTGTGTTCCTGGCCGTGGGGCGCAAGCAGCTGCAGGCCTTTGCCGGCCTGGGGCAACACCACTACCTGCTGCGGCTGGTGAATGCCCCTGCGCCCGACGGCCTGCCCTGGCCTGATGCCTCGGTGGACCTGGAGATCGGGCGTGGCCCCTTCAGCGCAGAACACGACCTGGCCCTGTTGCAGGCGCACCGCGTGCAGTGGCTGGTGGCCAAGAACGCTGGGGGCGAGGCCACGCGCGGCAAGCTCGACGCGGCGCGCGCGCTGGGCCTGCCGGTGGTGATGGTGCAGCGGCCCGCCTTGCCGCAGCGTGCGCGCACTGAAGACGTGGGCGCGGTGATGCACTGGCTCCGTCATGGCGTGCTGCCTAGCGAGGATGTGTCGGCCGGCACCCCATAAAAGCGCGGCGTGTAGGTGAACCGGCCCACGCGCCGCGTGGTGCTGTTGCCCACCAGCACCACGGTGCGCATGTCGGCCATCTCGGGCGCTGCCTCGGCCAGGGTGCAGACGGTGAGCTGCTCCTTGGGCGTGGACACGGCCCGCGCAAACACCAGCAGGCGCCCGGGCTCGCAGTGGGCGCGCAGCAATTCGAGTAGCCGCACGAAGCCCTCGGGCCGGCTGCGCGAGCGGGGGTTGTAGAACGCCATCGCAAAGTCGGCCTCTGCCGCCAGCCGCACGCGCTTGGCGATCACCGGCCAGGGCTTGAGGTTGTCCGACAGGTTGATGCAGCAAAAGTCGTGGCCCAACGGAGCCCCGGCACGCGCCGCTGCCGCCAGCATGGCGGTGATGCCGGGCAGCACCTGCACGTCCAGCGCGTGCCAGGCCGCAGCATCCGCGGGCTCGGCGTGCTCCATGGCCTCGAACACCGCAGACGCCATGGCAAACACGCCCGGGTCGCCCGACGACACCACCACCACCTGCCGGCCCTGTGCGGCCAGGGCCAGCGCCTGCTGGGCGCGGTCCAGTTCCACCCGGTTGTCGGACGCGTGCCAGGCCACAGGCTGCGGTGCGCCGGCTTGCTGCCACAGGGCCTGCGCCCGCGCGACGTACGGCAGGTAGCCGACCACGTCGGTGGCGTGCTGCAGGGCCGCTGCCACTTCGGGCGTGATCTGCGCCAGCGACCCGGGGCCCAGGCCTGCGATGGTCAGGCGGCCCGCAACAGTGTTGGCAGAGCCGTTCACCATGCTGCCTCCGGCCGCCGTCCCCGGCCGTGCACCAGCACGATGGCGAAGTAAGGGCAGGCGTCGTCCGCCACGTCGGCCAGGCGCGCGACCTGCTGCGTGGACGTGGTGCCGTTTTGCACCAGCCACGCGGCATCGAGCCGCCCGGTGCGAGTGAGCGCGCGGCGGATGCGGGGCAGGTTGCGTCCCACCTTCATCACCACCAGCGCGTCGGCAGTCTGCATGCGGCGCACCAGTTCGTCCTCGGGCAGGGTGCCGGTCATCACGCTCAGCACGTCGTCGCCCCAGGTGATGGGCTCGCCCGTGGCGTGCCAGCAGCCCACCATGCCGGGGATGCCGGGCACGACGTCGGGTGCGGTGCCGGTGCGCTCGCGCAGGCGGGTGTACAGGTGCATGAACGAGCCGTAGAGGAACGGGTCGCCTTCGCACAGCACCACCACCTGCTGGGTCTGCGCCAGCAGGGCCAGGCGCGTGCACCAGTCGTCGTAGAAAGTGGAAAGCTGGGCTACGTAGTCCGCGCTGTCCACCGGCAGCTCGGTGGTCACGGGGTACTCCATGGGGTACTCGGTCACGCCCGGCGCCAGCAGACCCTGCACCAGCTGGCGCGCCTTGCCGGGGCGGCCCTTCTTGCGGAAGAAGGCCACGTGGAGCGCGCCGCGCACCAGGCGGTCGGCCTTCACGCTCATCAGGTCAGGGTCGCCGGGGCCCAGGCCCACGCAGACGATGCCCGGCCGGGCCTGCGCGGATGCCATGGCGCTACTCGACATCGCTGGCCAGTGCGTTGATGGCGGCCACCGTCATGGCCGAGCCGCCCAGGCGGCCGCGCACGATCATGGCGGGCACGGGCAGGTCGTGCATCAGGGCGTCCTTGGATTCGGCCGCGCCGATGAAGCCCACCGGGCAGCCGATGATGGCCGCAGGGCGCGGGCAGCCGGGCTCCTGCAGCATGTTGAGCAGGTGGAACAGCGCGGTGGGCGCGTTGCCGATGGCGACCACGGCGCCCTGCAGTTGCGGGCGCCAAAGCTCCACGGCTGCGGCGCTGCGCGTGGTGCCCAGTTGCTGGGCAAGGGCGGGTATCCGCTCGTCCTGCAGCGTGCAGATGATGGGGTTGGTGGCGGGCAGGCGCGTGCGGGTGATGCCTTCGCTCACCATGCGCACATCGCACAGCACGGGGGCGCCGTCCTGCAGCGCCTGGCGCGCGGCCTCGGCCATGCCGGGGGAGAACATCACGAGCGGGGCCAGCTCGACCATGCCGGCGGCGTGGATCATGCGCACCACGACGCGCTCTTCGACGGGGATGAAGCGGCTCAGCTCGGCTTCGCGCCGAATGGTGGCAAAGGACTGCCGGTAGATCTCGGCGCCCTGGGTTTCGTAGCGGTGGAGCATGAATTCTTTGCAAACAACAACCCGGGATTGTCTTGCAGGATCGGGTCTTCGATGCGCTCGTCGGTGACCTGGCTGGCAGTCCCTTGGCGAATCACAGCCCAAATCGGCCCGCGCTCGGTCGCTTCGGCACGCAGAGTGACGGTGGCCGGCGCCTGGCGGGCGCAGCCTTTGGCGCAGCCCGACACGTGCAGGTGCGCGCCCGGCGGCACGTGGGGCGCGCAGGCCAGCGCCAGGGCCTGGGTGGGGGCGTGGGCTTGGGGGCAGCCCGGTGCGCCGGTGCATGCGGACACGCGCAGGCGCGGGTCGTCGGGGTGTGTGATCCAGTGCGAGCTGGATGCGAGGCCCGCCGCGTCTTCAAGTCCCTGCATGCCGCTGCCAGCGATGCCCGAACCGCATTCCAGCAACACCATGCGCCACGGCGTGACGCGCAAACCCGTGACGCCGCGGCGGCGCGCTGCGCAAACCATGTCGGCCCACGCCTGGGCAGGCACGCGGCCCAGCGGGGCCGCCACCAGCGTGCCGACGCCGGGCACCTGACAGGGCAGGGCATCGCCTTCAAGGGGCGGCTCTGACGCCTGTGCAGAGACCACCCCATCGGCGGGCACCCATGCCACGCCCGCAGGCAGGCCCGCCAGCCATGCCACGAG
>Ga0209023_10003128_pt1 | contig 19962 bp, 19 predicted proteins | sample LakOneMetagenome_FD_187468 | JGI IMG/M metagenome (GOLD analysis project Ga0209023, IMG submission 187468) | Freshwater and sediment microbial communities from Lake Erie, Canada (SPAdes) (version 2) | ecosystem: Environmental > Aquatic > Freshwater > Lentic | place: Lake Erie, Canada...
GCGGCTGGATCTGATCGACCGCTCATCGCGGCGCAAGAGGTTGGGGACGGATCGCACACCCGAACATCGGCAGCCGAAGAACCGAGGTGAAGAACACTCTCAGCGACGAGCGTCACAGCACAGCACCGTGCGGCGCCGCCACGTCCAGGTTCCGCCAGATCGGGCTCAAACTCAGGCCCGCATACGGCGTCCCGCAACGGGCTCAGGCAGCGGCACGCCCAGACACAGCGGAGCGGACCAAGGGCGCCACTTCGGTGCCGTACCGCTCGATGCTCGCCATCGACAGCTCGTGCGGCAACGTGCCGGCGCTGTACTTCAGATCGAACCGATCCGCCCCGAGTCCGTCGACGGCACGAACGATCTTTGCCGCGACCGTCTCGGCCGAGCCCACGTACAGCGCGCCGTCGGGCCCGGCGACCTGATCGAACTGGTGGCGGGTCATCGGAGGCCAGCCCCGTTCACGTCCGATGCGACCATGCATCTCGCGGTAGTGCGGCCAGTACTCCTCCGCCGCCTGCTCATCGGTGGCACCCACGTAGCCGGGGCTGTGGATCGCGATCGGTTGCCACGCGCGTCCGTACTCGTCGAGTGCCCGACGGTAGAGCTCGACGAACGGAGCAAAGCGCAACGGGTCACCTCCGATGATCGCGAGCACCATCGCCAGGCCATGACGAGCGGCACGAATCACCGACTCGGGACTCCCCCCGACGCCGACCCACGTGCGCAACCCCGAGTCCGTGGTCGGTTGCAGGCGAGCGTCGACGAGCGGCGAGCGGGTGTCGCCGGACCACGTGACCGGTCCCTCTTCCAGCAGACGGACGAACAGGTCCAGCTTCTCCTCGAAGAGGTGCTCGTAGTCGGCGAGGTCATAGCCGAACAGCGGGAACGACTCGGTGAACGACCCGCGTCCGAGCATCACCTCGGCACGACCACCCGACACCGCGTCGAGGGTTGCGAAGCGCTGGAACACGCGGACCGGGTCGTCGGAGGACAGCACCGTCACTGCGGATCCCAGGCGGATGCGTTCGGTCCGCCCTGCGATCGCAGCCAGCACGACGTCGGGAGCCGACACCGCGAAGTCGTCACGGTGGTGCTCGCCCACACCGAAGTAGTCGAGCCCGAGCCGGTCGGCGAGGACGCCTTCCTCCACGACGTTGCGAATGACCTGGGGCGATGGGACAAGGTCCCCCGACGCGTCCACGGTGACATCGCCGAACGTGTCGAGCCCCAGCTCTACCGACGTGTGCGCTGACCGCAACGGGGTCACCGCCGACGTCGCGCCCTGTTCCGGGACCGACGTCGCGCCCGGCTTCGGGGCTGACACCGCGCGGGGCACCGCGTGCGCAGCCGTGTCGTCGTGATCGTTCGTCGAACTCATGTCGCCATACCTCGTCGTCGCAGTTACATGATATGACAACTACCGAGACCTCCGGATTGTTCCCGACCCATCGCCGACGCGCGGCGACGGTAGGTTCGATCCCACCGACAGGAGGCACCGACGTGGCAGATCAACCAACCGAGTGGACCGAGGTCGGCGAGCGATTCACCGCACTCGGCCGCACCCTCCAGGGCCGCTGGGGCTCCAACCGCGGGGTCGAGTCGTCGACTGAGAACCCAACGGCGACCGAACGCCAAGGAGCGAACGACGCCGAGGAAGTTCGCTCGGCGCTCAACAAGGTCAACGCATCACTCGACGAGCTGGCGAACACGATCACTCGCACCGTGCACGACCCCGAGGTGCACCGTGCCGCCACCGCTGCAGCAGGCGGGCTCGTCGAAGCACTCGGCGCGTCGCTCGACCAGCTCGCCGGGAGGATCCAGAGCGCATCTGCCGGCGATCGCGGCACGAACAACGACGGCTCGACACACGGCAGCACGACACACGGCGGCTCGACCGACGAGCAGGCGCCGGGTCCCGGTCCAGGCGGAGCGTCGGGTGGCCAGCCCGCTTGAACCAGACGTGTCGCTCGTCGGTTCACCCCACAGGTGAAACGACGAGCGACGCGCTCAGATCACGCGCCGCCAGATCAGCACTCGGGCACGTCTGACCTCAGGAGAAGTCGAGCTCACCCCGAAGGGATCGCTTGAGCTCCGACACCCCGGGGAGCCGTGCCAACGTCGCCAGCGCGTCCCACAGCTGCAGGGCTTCGGCGCCACGAGGGATTCGGTTGATCACCGGCCCGAAGAACGTCGAGGTCTCTGGATGCTCCAGGTCGAAGGTCAGGATCGGCGTGCCCACGTCGGGCCCAGTGCGCGACAGGGCGAGCTCGGTCTCGGAGCGGATCAGCGAATCGCGAGCGTCGTCGATGGTCGCCTTGCGATACGACTCCGGCAGACCGGCGGCGACGAGCGCCGCATCGATCACGGGTCCGGGGTCGACATCGTCACCGCCGAACAGCTCGGCCGATCCGCCGTCGGTGTGCAGCGCCGTGCCGAGCGCCGTGTAGAGGGCGGCGACGGCATCGTTGCCCAGGTCGTCGCTCACGGCGGCAACGACGCGCAGCATCTCGAAGCTCGCAGCGTGACCACGCGCGTACTGCTCCGGTACGTCCTTACCCTCGTTCAGGATCTTGAGCGCGATGAAGCGCCACCGCACCTGGAGGTCGGACTGCTCGGCGACCTCGGTCACCCAGCGGCTGGTCAGCCAGGCGAAGGGACAGGCGGGGTCGAAGAAGAACTCGATGCTGTTCACGCCCGCCCCAACGCCGGCGACGTCGTGCAGATTCCCTGCTGACGGAATCAGGCGCGACCGAGGTCGCCCAGGAGCTGCTCATCGGCTTCGCGCAGACATGCCGGGATCAGGTGCAGCCCGTCTTCTGCCAGGCAACGGGTCGCGGTCTGCTCGCCAGTACCGAGCAGGTCGGTCAGGTCCTTGACCACCACCCACGGACGGTCCGCCGCCACCTCTGCGGCCAGAGCGTGCACCCGACGGTTCGTGTCAGCCACCCGGTCCTCTGCGGTGCGCACATGTCCCACCCAGACCACCTTCGTGCCGCCACTGCCGCTGCCACGGCCGCCGGAACCGCCATCGCCGCCGGTTGGAGCGAAGGCGTCGAACACCTCGGCCAGACGGCGGCGGTACTCGGCGTCCCACTGGTCGTGCTGCGCCATGGTCGCCACGACCTTGCCGTTCGAGTCGGTCAGATCCTGCGCATCGTTGGACCCGACCGAGAACACCAGCACCTGCGGAGGGTGGTCCCGTGCCAGCTGCTCGATCCGCTTCGGCCAGTCGAAGGAGTCGGGCCGCGCCAGACCTGTGCCCGGCTCACCGATGACCTTCACCACCACACCCTTGTCGCCACCGCCAGCCACCACGTCGCGCAGCTGCGATCCCAGGCCGACGGAGATCGAGTCGCCGGCGACGGTGATCTTGTGCTCGCTCGACGGAGTCGTCGAGCTCGCCTCTGAGTCGCCTCCGCAGGCCGTGACGCCGAGCCCCAACACCAACGCGACAGTCAGCGAGACAGCCAGCGCGAGCGACCGAACGAGCAACCGCGAGCGCCACGGAGCCGGCCGAGCACGACGCTGCACCGAGTGGGACATCCCGACAGTCTTCACCAGCCGAGCACGGCACGGAACCGCGCGTCGCCGGGACACCACATCGGGAAGTTCGTTCCCCAGACGTTGTTGTACAGACAGACGTGCCAGCCACCCGACATGTCCGGCAGCCGGTCGTCGAAGCGCAACAGGCTCGGCGAGCCCGGTGCCACGAGCGGCGAGTCGAGCAGTTCGAGGCGAACTCCCGACGGGTGCTCGACGGACTCGACGGCGTGCAGCGTCCGCGCACCACGGCTGACCACGTCGAGCGGCGACACGGACTCGCCCAGCTTGGTCATGCGCCACAGATCCGGATCCGCCACGTTCGCCATGAACGACCACCACGTCGACTCCGCCCAGCGTGCCGCCGGCTTGCCGACCCACTGCAACCAGCACGCCAGCTCGTTCGGCCGACCATCGACGAGCTCGTAGCCGACCAGGACCCACGGCGGAGCCGCGCTCCAGGCGCGCGCCTCGTCGGAGAACGCCAGCTCCACGACGAGCACGTCGGCCCCTGGCACCGCCACCGCCGAACCCTCAGACCCCTGTCGTTCCAACCCGTCCGGACGCTCAGCGTCCGGACGCCGAGCCGTCGCCTCACGACGTCCCGTCCACGCCCCGACCAGGTCCGGAGCGCACCACGCCGAGCGCGCCCCAGCGTGTTCGAGGCCCGGCTTGGTGTTGTCCCAGCGCGCCCACTCGAGGTCCGACGGCTGGGTCGCAGAGTTGTAGGTGCGGAACCAACGCTCGTAGTCCTCGGCGTCGAACGTGCGGTGACCGACCCGTCCGAGCGCGCGACCGCCGTCCACCAGCTCCAGGGTCGAACCCGATTCGTTCGGCACGCCGAGCCGCACGATCGCTCCGTCATGCGGGTCCAGCGACACCCCGATCGGCCCGAGCGACAGGCTGATCGGACTGCCGTCGCTGGGACGATCGAGCGGGACCAGACCGTCGACGGAGATCGCCGTGGCACCGGTGAGCAGCATCCCCCGCTGGGCATCTTCGGCCAGCTCCGGACGACCGCTACGTTCGAGCACCTCGCGGTAGCGGTCCAGGTAGCTGCGCTGCTCGGTCCAACTCCACTCGAAGCGACGTGTGGTCGACTGCGGCCGGACCGACGCGAGCGCGGGTTCGGAGAAGTGCTCGGTATCGGGCCACTGGGTCTTCTGGTCGAGCCCCCACGTGTGCTCAGCCACGAGTAACAGCTCCGTCGACGCTCGCCACAGCGCCGGGTCATCCGCGGAGATCAGCCCGGCGTCGATCCAACCGACGCGCCGACGACACGTCTCTCGGAACGCGGCGGTCTTGGCCGGGTCGGAGGCGATGCCGTGGATCCAGGTGTCGCCGATCTCGGCGGTGACCACCGGCAGCGTCGACGCGACGCCTCGCACGACGTCCGCGAGATCGTCGAGCGACGCTGCTCTGATCACCGCCCCGGGATGTGCGCTGCGCAGCGACGCCCAACGGGCACGGACCTCGTCGATCGACGGTGGACCGTCGTTGTCGCCACGCATCCACAGGTCGAGCACCACGCCGGTGCCCGGGATCTGCTGCAGCGACCCGTAGCCGCCCGGCTGGTACACGACGTTGACCTCGGCAACACCACCCGAGCCAACGCCACCCGCTCCGGCCGCACTCGGCGCCGCGGCATCGAGCCACCGGAACATCCCCGGCACCTCCGGCGCGGGCGCAGCCGGGTTCACTCCGATGTGCAACAGGTCGACACCGGCGGCGGCGAGGAGCGACACGATCGCCCGGGTGTGGCCGGGCACGTCGGTGAGCTTCGCTGCCCTGGTGCGACGCTCGAACCACTGATCGAGGCGGGCCGAGATGCTCAACCCGTGGGCCAGCAGCGACCGGTCGGCCAGCTCGGTGTGGGTCGTGAACGGCATCGCGTGCCACGCCAAGTCGCCGGCTTCGATCGCTCGTTCGACCGCCTGGCGCAGACGACGGTCAGGCTCCTCCAACGCTTCGTTGAGGATCCACGATCCCGTCGTCCAGCAGAGACGCACCTCACCGCCGTCGCTACGGAGCTCCTTCGCCGTCGCCATCGCCCGCGGCAGATGCTCGCGAAGCCACCGCTCCCGAACCGCACCAGCCAGGTCGGTGAAGCCGACATCGAGATGCGACTTCGACACGACCAGCACCGTGTGGACCGCGTCCACGGTGGGCAGGTCGCTCACCGAGTCACCGTCCGCCCACGGTCGTTGCTGCTGCCGTGGTCTCCTTCGAGGTCGCCGGTCGACATCCGAGCCCTTCCTCGGGCCTTCGACGATCGAGCCGACTCGACGGCATCGGCCACGGTGGTGTCGAGCACCACCACCAGCGCAGTTGCGACCACGACCAACACCACGACGACCACCGCCGGCAGTCCTCCGAGATCCTCGAGCCCGTCGGCCACCGGCACGGGTCCGTCGGCGGCCACCGCAGCGCCCACGGCGATAGCGCTCGACACGGCGTTGACCGCCACATGGACCCACGACGGCGGTGCGCTCCTGAGGCCGAAGCATCCGCACGACGCCAGGCCGCGCCGGCGCGCCATCACCACCACGCCGGCGAAGACCACGTAGGTGACCGCCACCGCAACGGCGGCGGCGACACCGCCGACGGTGAGCGCGACGATCCCGACCAGCAGCTCGACAGCGCCGAGTGTTCGTGCGACCCACACCCCTGACGAGCCGTCGCCGCTCCGGCCTGCGGGTTCTTTGCCGCTCCTGCCGGACAACAGCGCCGCGAAAGTGGGAGCCACCAGCTGCGGCGCGGACACCTTCGAGGTGCCGGCGACGACGAGCACCAGGCACACGACCCAGAACATGGCGTCGACGGGTGTCACCCGAGCCACGCTACCGGCGCGCCGTCGGGTGGATCAGCCGCTCGATCCCCGCGGGGAGTTCTGCTCACCCGGGGCGTCTTCCCCAAATCTCGGACGCGGTGTCAACCGTTCGGTACGTTCACACGTCTCAGGAGGGTGTGTTGCCGATGCCAGTTCGAGATGAGGAGTTCCGGGCCTTCTACGAGCGCATGCACGACCGCGCGCTCCGGACCGCACGCCGGTTGGTCGGCAACCCGGCAGTCGCGGAAGACCTCTCTGCCGAAGCGCTGGCCCGGTCCTTCGCCCATTGGAACGACGTCCGAAGCCACCCCAACCCCGATGCCTGGCTTCTGCGGGTCGTCGGCAACCTGGCGATCGATCACATCCGGCGAGACCGCAGCGCCGCCACCGCGTTGCCCGAGACGGTGTCGACCGACCGGCCCGATGACGACGCCACGTTGCACGTCGACCTGGCCCGAGCGGTGCACCGGCTCCCGCGCCGCCAACAGGAAGTGGTCGTGATGCGCTACCTCGTGGATCTGAGCGAAGCCGACGTCGCGTCCTCGCTGGGCATGTCGACCGGGTCGGTCAAGACCCACCTCTCGCGTGCCAGCGGCCGCTTGCGCGGCCATCTGGGAGAACTGGAACAGATTGGACCAGGGGGCGACCGATGAAGCAGGCCGAGCACTACCCACCCACGTCGAACCCGGAAGCCCGCTACGACGCCGTCGTCGCCCGCGGACGATCGCTCGAACGCTCGGCGCGCCGGCGCCGCACGCTGGTGTCCACCGGCGTCGCCGCGCTCGTGGTCGTGGTCGTCGGCGCAGCGGTGTTCGGGGCGCTCAACACCGGCGACACCTCACAGGGCCCGGCCGGGCCCGCAACGACCGGCGCGCCGACCACGCAGCCGGGCCCGACGACGGCGACCACACCGCTTCGGGTCAGTGCCACCACCGTCGACGGCGCAGTCACCGTGCAGCTCGACCGGAGCGCGGCTCCGGTCCCCGCCGGCACCCGGGTGTGTGTGCACGTGCGGATGCAGCCCGCCGGCCGGGCGCAGGTCGCAACGGCAGAGTCCACCGCGTGCTGGAACCCCGCCGACGGCGACGCCGTGACCGAGGTCGAGCTCACCCGCACCCTCGGCGCCGCAGTCGGCTGTGCGGCGTCGACCGGCGACGCCAGTGTCGGCACCGACGGGGCGCCCGTCACGCTCGAACGCGGCGACGGCACCGATCCCGGGTCCGCCACGACCGCACCCCAGACGTCGAGCACCGACCCGACCGTGTCCGCTGCCCCCACTGCGCTGCAGCACTCGTTCCGGTTCCGCCTGCCGACGGGGTTGCCCGCCGGCAGCTACGTCGCGGAAGCGACCGGTGTCGTCGGCACCGGCGACGGCTGCCCGACCTCCACCCCCGGCGACGACGAAGAGGTCGCCACCGCCACCGCTGCGGTCACCGTCCCCTGAGCACCTCGTCGTAGAGCGACTCCCACGCGGCAACCCCCCGAGCCGCGTCGAATCGCTCCAGACCGACCTCCCGGGCGCGATGGCCCATCGAGGTTCGCAACGCTGCGTCGTCGCGCAGCGTCGTGAGTGCCTCGACGATCTCGGCCAGCAGCGCGTCCTCGGCCTGCTGGCCGCCTTGGGTGGTGTTGCCGGGGCTGAGCACCAGACCCGTCTGACCGTGGTCGATCGCCTCGCGGATGCTGCCCACGTCGGTGGCGACGACGGGCACGCCCGCTTGCATGGCTTCCATGACCGTCACGGGGAACGCCTCGAGCTGCGACGGCAGCAGGTAGACGTCGAAGGTCGAGAGCTGCCGTCGGGCGTGGTCGTCCCAGCCACGCAGCTCCACCCGATCGGACACGTCGAGATCGACGACGAGCGCTTCGAGCTCCGGGCGCTGGGGTCCATCCCCCACGACGACCAGTCGAGTGCCGGGACCCATCTGCGCCACGGCCCTGATCGCGCGATCGATGCCCTTCACGGGGTCATGGCGGCTGAGCATCCCGACGGTGAACACCTCCACGCCGTCGGGCGAGTCGTCGGCATCGCCGGATGCACCGTCGTCGGGTGCACCGAGCTCCTCGATCGGCACCCCCGAGTGGATGACGCTCATCGAACCGGGCGGCAGGTCACCCAGCTCCTCGATGAGGCGCGCTGCAGCGTGACCGACCGCGACATGGGCGTCGGCGCGCGACGACGTGATGCGCTTGAGCCGGTTCGACAACGTCGACCACGTGCCGACCGGTGAGTGCTCGAGCACCACCACTGGCAGACCAGGGATGCTCAGCGCCGCGGCGAGCGCCCACTGGCAGCTCGACATGGTCGACAAGTTGAAGTGGACCAGGTCGGGATCCAACCAGCGGAACGCCCGGCGATGCTGGAGCATCGGAGCGATGTCGTTGCGGTCACGGATCTCGTCGAGCACCATCCAACGAGAACCGGGACGCCGCGACGCCAGCCACCGGATCACGTCCTCGTGCGGTCCGACGACGGTGACCCTGATGTCGGGGCGGAACCGCTCGATGAACATCCCCATCGACGATTCGGCACCGCCGCGCGCTGCGGCGTCGGTGTAGACGACCAGTTCCACGGCGCTCCCGTTCAGTCGGCGGCGTTCACAGGTTGACCGATGCTCTGGCCGCGCCACGGTCGGGTCCCGAACCGGTCCAGGTGCACGACGTCGCCGACGGGTTTGCGGGTCGTCGGGCCGTAGCGGCCCCGAGGCCAACCCATCGGGATCATGCAGACGGGCTGCACGGTGAGCGGCAGCCCGAGCGTGCGCCTCGACAGCGTCACGCTCCACAACGGCAGCGTGATCAGCGAAGCGCCCAAGCCCATCGCGCGAGCGGCGAGCAGCAGGTTCTGGACGCTCGGATAGACCGAGCCGTACCAACTGCTCGCAGCGATCGCCGGCACCGGAGCGAACCGCTGTGCACCTTCGAGGCACGCCACGACCACGACCGGCGACTCCTCGAAGTGCTCCACCTGCCACGCAACCGCGGCGAGCACCTTGCGCATGGACTCATCGTCGCCCACCACACGTTCACCCAGCCCGCCGTAGAGCTTCCAGGCCTGGCGGTAGCGCTGAGCAAAGGTGGCGAGCACCTCCCGGTCCTTGACGATGACGAACTGCCAGTTCTGACCGTTCGACCCGGTGGGCGCCTTGAGCCCGAGCTCGATGCAGCGCAGCACGATGTCATCGTCGACAGGGTCGGGCAGCACACGGCGCACGGCGCGCTGGGTCTCCATCGCGTCCACCAGGCCCATGTGCAGGCGATCGGCCACGGCGCCATAGCTGCGATCGCCGTCCGGCCCTCGCTCGTTGGTCGTCATCGTTCCCCCTCGACTCGTTGCACCGGTCGAGCGCAGTCCGCTCGACCGTCGCGCATCCCAGCGGCGTGGGACCGAACAGTACGCGGCGACCACGTCATGGGGAATCGGGGCCAGCGCCGGCGACATGCCGCCAACGACACATCGAGCGGGCACCTGGACCGGTCCGCTGGTCACGGCTGGCAAGCTGAAGCGGTGCCGAGGATGCCAGCACTGCCGTCGTGGGATCAGGCGTTGATGTGGGCCGGACGGTGGGCCGACGAGGCAGACCACCTGCACTCGGTGTCGGTCACGCCGCAGCAGGGCGCGCCGCCGGCGGGGTTCACCGCCTCCTCATGGGCGCTCATCAAGGCCTCGACCACGATCGTCGGCGCGCCGTTCAGCCTCCCGGCCATGGCCGTCGCCAGTCGGCGGGCCCAACAGGTCGCGATCGAGCGCGCTCAACGCTACGACGAGCACCTCCGAGCCCTTGCCGAGGGCCGACGCAGCCCCCTGCCGGCGAACCGACGCGGTCGGTTGCCGTCGGACCGACGGATCGTGATCACGTCGGACCTGCACCGCTGCGTTCCCGGCCGGCTCGATTGGCCCGCACGTCAGCACACCAAGGACCTGATGGTGCGGGTCATGTCGCACTACGCAGACGACGGCTGGGACCTGATCGAGAACGGTGACATCGAAGACTTCTGGCTCGTCGGCGGGTCCACCTGGGGGACCGTCTACGACGTCGCCCGGCTCTCCGGCGGTGTCGGCGGACGGATCGCTGATGCGCCGCGCCGAGCGCTGATCGCCGAGCACCTGGACCGCATCGTCGACAACAACGCCGCCATGTACCGCCTGCTCCGAGAAGGCTTCTGCGCGGACGGTCGCTACCACCGGACCATGGGCAACCACGACGACGTGTACACCGATCAAGCACTGGTCGATCACCTCGCGCAGCACCTGCCCGGCGTCGACGTCGTCGACACGCTGCTCCTGAGCACCCCCGACGCGATGGCGCAGCGCATGGGGCCCGACGCAGCAGGACTCGCGGGAATCGACGCCGTCGTCGCGCACGGCCACCTGACCGACGCGTGGAACGGCCCGGGCAGCGCGTTCCTGGGCAGGATCATCACGTGGATGGCGACGTCGTTCGACGACCTTCCAGGACTGGGCGGCAACCGCACCGGCCTTCCCGACGAAGAGGGCGTCGGACGTCTGCTGGCCGGGCGAGCCCGCAACCGGCTCATCTCGCTCGACCCCCGCTTCGGCGGCAACCGGAGCTTCGACTCGCTCGATGAGCAGCGTCTGTTCGCCCATCTCGACGAGGTGCTCGCCGAGCGCGGGGCCGAGTCCGGCGCCATCCGACCCGACGGCAAGCTCGGTTGGCCCTGGCTCGTGTTCGGCCACACGCACCTGCCGATGCTGCGGCCGCTCGACGCCGCCGGAGTCCCTGCCCGCTATGCGAACTCGGGGACGGGATTGCTGGAGCGGGCGATCAGCCTGATCGAGTGGGATCCGGAGCGACGTGAACCACGCCTGGTGGTGTGGTTCGACGAGCCCGACGGCCCCCGCCGCAGAGAGCTCGTCGGTGACGGCGCGCACCTTGCCCTCGATCCCGAGCCGATCTGAACGGTTCTGACTTCGTCATCGGGATGATCTGCCCGCCGGTTCTGTTACCCCGACGCATCGGCGAGGGATAGGTTCGGTGCCGATGCAGCTGGGGAGCGAACATCAGGCGGGTGGACCCGCGTCGCCCGGTTCCACCGACGAGGTGGTTCCGGCGACTCAGTGCTCGGCGGCCGCGAACGGGCGGCCTGGGAATCAGCGGGCCGCGGAATCGCTGGCCCGCCCAGAAGTCGAGGTCATCGGTCGGGACTCGCTCCACCGTCGCGTGGCGATTCGCTGGCGCCGCGCTGGAGCCAGCGAGGGCCGCGACCACGAGTGGCATCCCGTGCGTGGCGCAGTGCTAATCTCGGCGATCGCAGCGCTGACCTGGTGGCTCCCGGGCGCGGCAGTGTTCCTGGGCATCTTGATCGCGCTGATCCTGGTCCACGAGATCGGACACCTCGTCGTCGCCCGGCGGTGCGGCATGCGCCCCACCGAGTACTTCCTGGGGTTCGGTCCGACGGTGTGGTGTCGGACCTCCAAGTCCGGCCTTCGCTACGGCGTCAAGGCGGTGGTGCTCGGCGGCTACGTGAAGATCCCCGGCATGGGGCCCGACGAAGAGGTCGAAGCCTCACTCGAGCGGTACACCTATCGGGCATCGACACGGCCCCGCCGCATGGCGGTGATCCTCGCCGGAGTGACGGTGAACTTCGCCGTCGCACTGGCGCTGTTCTGGGGCTATGCGATGTGGTCACCGCAGGTCGACGTCGGCCCCGTCCGAGCGGCGACGGGCTCCGCGTCGCTCATGTGGGAGGTGTCGAGCGACACCGTCACCGGGCTCCGCGACCTGGTCACCGGCGCGGTCGACTACTCCCAGTCGGTGTCGAACGGCGAGGTACCCAAGCAGCGCATGGTGTCCGCCGTCGGCGGCGCTCAGCTCACCGACGGGCTCCTCAAGGACCACCCCAGTCGACTGTTGCTGCTCGCCGGGTTGTTCTCCACGAGCCTCGCCGTGTTCAACCTGCTGCCGTTGCTGCCGCTCGACGGCGGACATGCGGCGATCATCGTCGCGGAAGCAGCGATCGCCGCGGTCCGCAAACGGCCGCGCTATCGCCTGGACCCGAACCGGTTCCGCATCGTCGCCGCGGTCGTCGTGACGGCGTTGCTCCTGCTGGGAGCGACGAGCATGTACATCGACGTGCTGCACCCGCTCTCCGCGTCGGGCTGAGCCAGCCCACCGACGTTCTGTGTGTCACCAGTCGCGCCACGGGTAACCCACAACACACAAAACCCGAGGGGCCGAATTCTGTGTGTCACCAGTCGCGCCATGGGTGACTTGGAACACACAGAAGGCTGCCAAGTGGCCGACTCGGCTACAGTGGCTGTCACGCCACACGTCAGGCCCCGTCGCTTCGAGCGGGCGCCGACCCTCCGCACAGGCCTCCGATCCAACGGACCGGCCGCCGCCACGAGGGGTCCAGCAGGGTCACCGCACCCCGCCGCACCGTGAGCGTTCGCCAGTCGCAGGTGTCGTGACGCCAACTGCATTCCGGCGAGAACCACCTGAGACAACCCCCATCGCACGTCGTCCGATCTCCGGTCGTTGCGTGCACTGCCGCTTGCGCCGTCACGGTCGCGCTGCAACGACATCCAGAACAGGACATGAACGTGAACACCTCCTTCGCCGATCTCGGCGTCCCCGCGCCCGTCGTCGCCTCCTTGGCCGACCGCGGGATCACCGCCCCCTTCCCCATCCAGGTCCTCACCCTCGCCGACACACTCGCCGGGCGCGACGTGTCAGGCAAGGCTCCGACCGGCTCCGGCAAGACGCTGGCGTTCGGCATACCGCTCGTCGTGAACTGCGACCGAGCCGAGCGCCGTCGCCCTCGTCGCCTGGTGCTCGTCCCCACCCGTGAGCTCGCGACCCAGGTCGCTGACGAGCTGAGCCAGCTCGCCGGACGAAGCGGCCCACGCGTGGAGGCGTTCTTCGGCGGCGTGCCGATCCCGCGCAACGCACGTGCCCTCGACCGCGGCGTCGACATCGCCGTCGCGTGCCCCGGTCGTCTCGCCGATCTGATCGACCAGCGACTCATCGCCCTCGACGACGTCGACTTCGTCGTGCTCGACGAGGCCGACCGCATGGCCGACATGGGCTTCCTGCCGCAGGTGCGCAAGCTGCTCGACCAGTGCAGAGTCACCCGCCAGACCGTGTTGTTCTCCGCCACGCTCGACGGCGACATCGACGTGCTCGTCCGCAACTACCAGCACGACCCGGTGCTCCACGAGCTCGAGGTCCCCGAAGAGGAGCTCCCCGACCTCGAGCACCACTTCTGGGACGTCGACCGCACCCGCCGGGTGTCGACTGCGGCCCAGATCATCGATCGGATGGGCCCCACCGTCGTGTTCTGCCGCACCAAGCGCGGCGCCGACCGCGTCGCCAAGCAGCTCGAGTCCGCCGGAGTGCGAGCCGCTGCCATCCACGGCGACCGCTCCCAGGGCCAACGGGACCGGGCGCTCGAGGACTTCCGCTCGGGCCGCGCTCAGGCACTGGTCGCGACCGACGTGGCCGCCCGAGGCATCCACGTCGACGACGTCGCCGCGGTCATCCACTTCGATCCGCCAGAGGATCCCAAGGACTACGTGCACCGCTCCGGACGCACCGCCCGCGCCGGTGCTCGCGGCGTGGTGGTGAGCCTGGTGATCACCGAGAAGGCATCGCTGGTCAAAGGCCTGCAGAAGTCGCTCGACCTGCCGCGGGGCCTGACCGAGGTCGACCTCGAGTCGCTCGGCGAACCGCCGACCATGCCGGTGCGCATCTCCCCGCCGGCGAACCGCCGCTCCCGCAACGAGGCCCGCGACGAACGCCAGAGCACCGCAGGCCGCGACGGCTCGCGATCTGGCGACCGCAACCGCGGCGCCTCCCGCGACGGCCAGCGAAGCAACGACCGCAACCGGAACGGCTCCCGGACCGACAACCGCGGCGGCACCGCCCACAACGGCGGCGGCTCGTCTCGCAACGGGGAGCGCACCCGCAACGGGGAGCGCACCAGCGACGGCGAACGCAACTCGAACCGCAACGACCGCAAACGGAACGGAGCGCGCACGAACAACGCAGGCGCCTCCCGTGGCGGCGAGCGGATTCGCGACGACGACCGCAGCTCGAACCGCAACGACCGCAGCGAGCGGAGCTCGTGGCCGTCGAAGCGCACCGGATCGAACGACCGGAGCGACGGCTCGGCCAGCCGGGGCGACCGCCCCGACCGCTCCAGCGACGGATCACCCCGCGGCGAACGCTCCGGCAACCCGTCACGCGGCAGCTCGTCACGAACCAAGTCGTCACGAACCAAGTCGTCACGAACCAGCTCGTCACCCAGCGGCTCCAGCCGAGGATCCGACGGCCGCGATCGCCGCACCAGCAGCGGGGAACGGGACCGCACCGGGTCGGCAGACTCACCGCGTCAGCGTCGGCACCGCCGCAAGCACGAGCAGAACCCTCGAGGCACCCGATCGGAATCCCAGCCGACCGAGCGTCAGGACTGACCCGCACCCCGATTGCCCGGCGCGGGCGCTCGGTTCAGCGACCCGTGTGGCCGAACCCGCCGTCACCGCGATCGGTGTCGTCGAGGTCGTCGACCTCCACGAAGATCACGTGCTCGACGGCCTGCACCACGAGCTGGGCGATGCGTTCACCGCGGGCCACGACGAACGCCTCGCTCGGGTCGGTGTTGATCAACAGCACCTTCAGCTCGCCGCGGTAGTCGGCGTCGATCAGTCCCGGCGTGTTGAGCACGGTGACGCCGTGCCGCAGCGCCAGTCCGCTGCGGGGCTGGATGAACCCGGCGAAACCCCTGGGGATGGCGACCGCGACACCCGTGGGCACCAGTCCGCGCCCACCGCCCGCGGCGAGTGTCACGTCCTCTGTTGCCACCAGGTCGACGCCCGCGTCGCCCGGCTTGGCGTAGCGGGGCAGCGGAAGGTCGGGATCCAACCGGACGACGGGCACCTCGAGCATGCGCGGAGGCTACCCGGCCTGACACTTCGCGCTTCCAGCCGCCGGAGTAGACCGGGCAGCAACGGGACCGACCTGTGCGAGCAACCCGCTGCGCTCGCCGTAGGGTGGTCCGATGCTCGTCTGGATGGACCTGGAGATGACCGGGTTGGACCCCGCCCGAAACGTGATCGTCGAGATCGCCACGCTGGTGACCGACGACGACCTGAACATCGTTGCCGAAGGCCCGGACCTGGTCGTCCACACCACCGAGGACGAGCTGGCCAAGATGGACGACGTCGTCGTCGCCATGCACACCCGCAGCGGCCTGCTCACCGAGATCCGCAGCTCGACCGTCACGTTGGAAGAGGCCGGTGCGGCCACGTTGGCGTTCATCAAGGAACACGTGCCGAACCCTCGCACCGTGCCCCTGTGCGGCAACTCGATCGGCATGGACCGGCGCTTCCTGGCGATCCACCTGCCCGAGATCGAGGAGTACCTCCACTACCGGTGCGTCGACGTGTCGACCATCAAAGAGCTGGCCCGACGCTGGTACCCCGGTTCGCTCGACGGCCTCTCCAAGAAGTCGTCGGCCCACCGGGCGATGGACGACATCGTGGAGTCCGTCGCCGAGCTCGCCTACTGGCGCGACAAGGTCTTCCTGCCGATTCCTGCGGCAGCAGCTGCAACGCCCGAGGCAACGCCCAACGATTCCGACAGCACCGCCGACAGCACCCAGCCCTGATGGTCGAGCGCCAGGAACGCCTCCCGGCACGCGACTCCGTCGATGAGGTCGCACCCGGCATCGCCCGCATCCAGCTGCCCATCATGATCCCGGGGCTCGGGCACGTGAACTGCTACGTACTCGAAGACGATCGCGGCGTCACCCTCATCGATCCGGGCATGCCCGACCCCACTACGAACAAGGTGCTCGTCGAACGGCTCGCGTCGATCGGCGTGCCACCCGAGCGCGTGCACACGGTGCTCGTCACCCATTCGCACCCCGATCACTTCGGCGGCGCCGGCCGGCTGAAGGTCGAGCACCGCTGCGACGTCGTTGCCCATCGCGCCTTCCACACTCCGTTCGACCCGCGGGACCCGTTCGATCCGGCCACCGACGAGATGGCAGTCCTCGAGTCCGCGTCCGATCTGATCACCGACGCCGACACGCCCGACGATGTCGGTACCGCAGCGGCAGGGCCCCGCAACGACCGGTTGGCCGACGTGCTGTTCGGCAGCGGACCGATCCCCGACATCGCGCCCCAGGAGACCCCCTGGGGCGAAGACGGCTTCCGTCCGGGCCCCGGAGAGCTCGAGGCGATGCGGGCGTGGGACGACCTGTCCAAGCAGGGCCTGTTGCAGCTCGACCCGACGATCCGCGTCGACGACCTCCAAATCCTGAAGATGGGCCGACGGGAGTGGCAGGTCATCCACACCCCCGGTCACACCGGCGACCACATCTGCCTGCTGGACCCCGCGGACGGCACCTTCCTGTCCGGCGACCACGTGCTGCCGAGCATCACCCCGCACATCTCCGGCATGACCGGCAGCGCCGACTCACTCGCCGAGTTCGTCGCGGCGTTGCAGCGGGTCGCCGCGATCCCCGAGGTCACCCGGGTGCTCCCGGCCCACGGATTGCCGTTCGACGACCTCGGCGGCCGCGTCGACGACATCATCGGCCACCACGTCGAGCGGCTCGCCGAGATCGAACGGCTCGGAGCGGAACTGGGCGACGCGACCGTGCGCGCCTACTCCCGCCGGCTCTTCCAGGAACGATCCTGGGGCCCGATGGCCGAGTCGGAGACCTACGCCCATCTGGTGCACCTCCGAGTCGAGGGCCACATGGCGTCACGAACCGATGACGACGGCCTGCTCCGGTTCCGACCGGTCCCGTTCTGAGCCCCCGACGACGATGTTCCGGGATTTCGCGGTTTAATCGCTTGACCGACCGTCAACCGGCGTGGTTCGCTCCACGGACCCGCCGGTGCGGCTTGTCACAGCACAAGTCGAACCGGCCACGTACGCACCACCCGTTGCAGCCACCCAGAGACACGAGCAGACGAATGACCGACACGACCGCCTTCCGCACCCAGATCGCCATGTGGCGATCCGGTGGCGTGCGCGTGCGTCTGCATCTCAGCCCGGCGAACCACGCCGCTGCGATCACCAACGTGTATGGCACCAAGCCGGGCGCCATCACGGCTGCCACCACCCGACGGGGAGCACCGCCGCACTGACCGCACAGGTCGAAGCGCAGGCAGGCTCCAGAGCCGCCGGGTGGATCTCCACCCGGCGGCTCTTGTGCTTTTCGGTGCCAGATCCATCCGCCGACACGCAGCAGCCATGCACCGACCCGGCCATCCAACAACGTTCGATCACGTTCCGACCGACCCAACCGACCCGACCGCAACCGACCTGACCGACCGGCATCGCCACCCAGCACCGCCACCGAACCAAGGAACACCCACCATGAGCATCCTCGACACCCACCCCGGCACCGACGTGACGATCGGCCTCGCCGTCGCCCAGACCCTCTCGGATCGAGCTGTCTGGGAGCTCGACGCCGCGTGCCGCGACCTGAGCACCGAGGTGTTCTTCAGCGACGACGTCGACGACATCAGCGCCGCCAAGCAGATCTGCCTGGCCTGTCCCGTGCGGACCCGATGTCTGGACGCCGCGGTGGAGCGCGGCGAGCAGTTCGGCATCTGGGGCGGCCACCTCTTCGTGGCGGGACGGATCGTCCTGCACAAGCGTCGTCGGGGCCGCCCACCCAAGGAAGCTCGTCCGGGAGACCGGTTCCCCGAGGTCGACGTGCCCGACGCCTACCAGCGTCTGGTGCGGGCATCGGTACCGGTCTGAGATCCCATCCGGAGCAACCCGGCGGACGGTGACGCACCAGCTCGCGAGCTGACCGCTGAGGACCGGATCACTACAGTGGAGGGGCCCTTCCCGGGCCCCTCCACTGCTGTACGGCCGCGGAGCGCTCCCCCTCCTGTCAGGACGCCGCACATGACGCGGACCGACGAAGCAGACCTCGAACCGACCGCACCCGAACCTCCCTCGAAGGGACGCAAGGGCCTCGCCATCGGCCCGTTCACGCTCTTTCTCATCACCGCCGTTGCGCTCGCCGCCGCCGGGCTGGTCCTGTGGATCGGTGCCCGCAGCTCGAACAGCGGTGCGGTCAAGGTCACCGATGCGCTCGACAACCTGCAGGGAGCGTCGCTCGTGCCCGACGGCACGACGGCGGCACAGGTGGGCGATGCCGCTCCCGACGTCACCCTCGATCTCCTCGACGGCGACAGCACCCGACTGTCGGCGTTCAAGGGGCGCCCGGTCGTGTTGAACTTCTGGTCGTCGACGTGTGTGCCGTGCCTCAAGGAGATGCCCGACATCGAACAGGTCTGGAAGTCCCACGACGGCAAGGTCGCCGTCGTCGGCGTCGATGTCACCGACACCGAGGCCGCCGGACGCCAGATGGTCGCCAAGACCGGCGTCACCTACCCCAACGGCCGCGATCCCGGAGCGGACGTGTTCGCCGCGTTCAGCGGCACCGCCCTGCCACGGACCGTGTTCATCGACGCCGACGGCACGATCGTCGCGGTCCACAACGGCGCACTCACCGCGTCCGAGATCAACACCATCCTGAGCGACCACGACCTGGTCGGCTGACCGGGTCCCCGACCGAGGTCTGCGTCGATCCGATGGGTGCCCGACTGGCCCTGGCCTTCTCCGCCGGGATGGTGGCGACGGTGAATCCGTGCGGGTTCGCGCTCCTGCCCGCCTACCTGTCGTACTTCCTCGGCCTCGACATCGACGCCACCGGTCGCGACAGCGAGGCTGGCGAAGCGGACCGTCACCACGACCCAACAGGTCGCAGCTCGTCACGACGCAGCCCGGTGCTGCGAGCACTCGTCGTCTCTGCCGCAGTGACCGCCGGGTTCCTGGTGGTGTTCGGGATCATGGGGCTGGCGTGGTCGTCGGTGAGCTCGGTGATCGGTCAGCGCCTGCCGTGGTTCACGCTGATCATCGGCATCGGGCTCGTGGCGCTCGGCGTCGCCGTCCTCCGCGGCTTCGAGCCGACGATCCGCCTGCCTCACCTGGACCTGAACCGCAGCGGCCGAGAGACGCTGACGATGTTCCTCTACGGCGTGTCGTACGCCGTGGCGTCGCTCAGCTGCACGATCCCGGTGTTCATCTCGTTGGTGTCGGTCACCCTCGACGGCAGCTTCGGCCAGAGCGTCGGAGCGTTCGTCGCCTACGGCCTGGGCATGGGCATGACGCTCGCCATCCTGACCATGGCCGTGGCGCTCGCGCGCACCGGGGTCGTGACCGCGTTCCGGCGGATCCTGCCCCACATGCAGACGATCTCGGGCGCGCTGCTCGTCTTCGCCGGGGTCTTCGTCGGCTACTACGCGTGGGTAGAGATCCAGGAGCTCGGCTCCGGGGCGTCCTCACCGGTCGTCGACTGGACCCGAGACGTGCAGAGCTGGCTGCAGAACCACGTCGAAGGCATCGGCGGCGCACGCCTGGCGGCTGCTGCGGCGATCGTCATCGCGGCAGCGGTCGCGATCGCCGTCGTCCGCGGCAGCGGCAGCGGCAGCGCCAGCGACAGCGACAGCGACAGCGACAGCGACAGCGACAGCGATCCGGAACGGGCCGATCCCGGCGACCCGGATCTGGCCCCACGTTCCCCCGACGTGAAACGCT
>Ga0209023_10003129_pt1 | contig 19961 bp, 19 predicted proteins | sample LakOneMetagenome_FD_187468 | JGI IMG/M metagenome (GOLD analysis project Ga0209023, IMG submission 187468) | Freshwater and sediment microbial communities from Lake Erie, Canada (SPAdes) (version 2) | ecosystem: Environmental > Aquatic > Freshwater > Lentic | place: Lake Erie, Canada...
GGGGGGAGGGGGGTATGTCCGTGTCGACGATGGCGTGGCGGAAGGCGGCGAAGTCTCGATTTATTACGATCCGATGATCGCCAAGCTCATCACCTATGCCGAAACGCGCGAGGAAGCGATCGACCGGCAGATCCTTGCGCTCGATCAGTTCGAGATTCAGGGGCTGGGCCACAATATCGATTTCCTCTCGGCGATCATGCAGCATCCGCGCTTCCGCAAGGGCGACCTGACGACCGGGTTCATCGCCGAGGAATATCCCGATGGCTTCGGTGGCGCGCCAGCCTCTGCCGAGCTGTTGCGATCGCTTTCGGCCATTGCGGCCTTCGCGGCGACAGCAGAGGCAGACCGGGCGCGGCGGGTCGACGGGCAACTGGGCAAGCGGCTTGCGCCGCCTTCGGCCTGGCAGGTGCTGATCGCCAGCGTCGCCCACGATGTCGTCCTGTCGGGCGACGACGTCAGCGTCGACGGCGAAGCGCTCGATCTGGCGATGGAATACACGCCGGGGGATCGCCTCATCGATGCCGAGATTGGCGAACAGCCACTTGCCGTCAAGATCGCGAAGACGCGCACCGGCTTTATGCTCACCACCCGGGGGGCGAGCCACAAGGTTCGCGTGCTCCCTTCGCATGTCGCGCCTCTGGCCGCTCACATGATTGAGAAAATCCCGCCCGATCTTTCGCGCTTCCTCCTCTGCCCGATGCCGGGGCTATTGGTGGCGCTGCATGTGAGTGAAGGCGATCATGTAGAGGCCGGCCAGCCGCTGGCGGTCGTGGAAGCGATGAAGATGGAAAATATCCTGCGTGCCGAAAAGGCTGGGGTGGTCAAATCCTTGAATGCCGCCGCTGGTGACAGCCTTGCGGTCGATGCGGTAATCCTTGAAATGGAGTGACGCCGCAAAGGCGGCGAGCAAGGGGAGGACGAGACTATGGCATTACCCATCACGGCTATAACAACGGCGCTCTGCGCGATCCTGTTGCTGATCACGGCGATCGACACGGTCCGTCAACGCATGGCATCCAAAACGGCCTTTGGCGACGGCGGCGGCAACGCCAAGCTGATCAGTGCAAGCCGGAGCCACGGAAATCTGGCCGAACATGCGCCGCTGGCGATCATCATGATCGGCCTGCTCGAGCCGCATGCAAATCATTATGCGCTGAGCGCGGTGGCGGCCCTTTTCGTGTTTGCAAGGGTTTGCCACGTTTTCGGGCTTTACGCGCCGATGAGCACGGAACCGCCGCTCGGTCGCAAGATCGGCGTGATCGGCACCTGGCTGAGTTATGCGATCCTGATCGCCTGGACCCTCTATTCGGTCGCGACCCTCAACGGGTAGGATATCCTCGATCGTCATTGCGAGCGCAGCGAAGCAATCCAGCGGCGTCGGCGGGGTTCTGGATTGCTTCGTCGCCCCGCTCCTCGCAATGACGAGGGGTATCGGTGGCAATATGGCAAGGGCGGCGCGGAACTAATGAAGCGGCCTGCGGTCTACATCATGACAAACAAGCGGAACGGGACGCTTTATACGGGTGTGACGTCCAACCTGCCGCAGCGGGCATGGCAGCATCGGGAAAGTCTCGTTGCTGGCTTTACCAAGCGATACGGGTGCAAATTGCTGGTGTGGTTCGAGCAATTTGCAACAATGCCGGACGCCATTGCCCGCGAAAAGCAGATCAAGGGCGGATCAAGAACAAAGAAGCTGGCACTTATCGAACGCGCGAATCCCGATTGGCGGGATTTGTTTGAGGAGATTGCGCATGGCTAGCTGCTGACATGTCGTCATTGCGAGCGTAGCGAAGCAATCCAGAGTCTGACGCCGGGCGTTGCGCTGGATTGCCGCGTCGCTCCGCTCCTCGCAATGACGATTTGGCGAAGTGTCATCGCGCGCTGATTATACCGCTTTCCTATTCGACGCCGCTCGTGTTCAGTCTGGCTCGAGTGTGGAAGGAGCGATTTGGGCTTGGCTGTCGATATTGTGATTTTGGAGGTTTTGAGGGCGGTTGCCATCGCTTTCCGCTTTGTGACGCCGCGCGCGTTTCAACGACGGAAGGCCACGGTTCAACGACAAAATCGTGCCCCAGGATACTCTCAACTTTGTCCGGAAAAACTGGACTGTTTTCGGCCCGCTCGGGACTCACTGTTCGATCAGCGCAACCGCCCGGATCCAGCCCGCGCTTGCCCGGGCGATCTTGACCGGGAAGCAGGAGAGAGTGAAGCCCGTCGCGGGCAGCGCGGCAAGGTTCGTCAGCTTTTCGATCTGGTAATAAGGCAGGATGCGGCCCGCCTTATGGCCTTCCCAGATGATCGAAGGATCGCGGGTTTCTGCCCAGCGTCTTGCCGTATGACTGAAAGGCGCATCCCAGCTCCATGCATCGGTGCCGACGACCTTGACGCCGCGCTCGGTCAAATAGAGCGTCGCCTCCGCCCCCATGCCGCAGCCCTGGTCGATGAAATTCTCTGTACCATAGACGGCGCCAGACTGGATCAGCACGATATCGAGGGGCTGGAGGGCGTGCCCGATCCGGGCCAATTCCGCCTCGACTTCGGCTGCCGAAACGACGTGCCCGCTGGCGCGATCCGAAAAATCCAGCTTCACGCCCGGCCTGAAAAACAGGTCGAGCGGGGCTTCGTCGATCGATGGGGCGGGGGTCGCGCCGCTGTCCGTGGTCGAGTGAAAGTGCCACGGCGCATCCATGTGCGTGCCATTATGGGTGGAAAGCGTGAGCTGCTCCACGGCCCATCCTTCACCGTCGGGAAGATCATCGCGCGTGAGGCCGGGAAAGAAGGACGCGATCTGCTGCCACGTATGCTCATGCGTCATGTAGGTGACGCTTGGCCGCATCACTTCGGGATCGGAAATCACGTCATTCGTGATCGGGATGGAAAGATCGACGAAGCGTCTGGACATGAAGAACACTTGCCATTTCCCGAAAGTGAGGGAAAGCAGAGAATGAGGATATGGAGAATATCATGCAGGACGCCGTCATCGTTTCCACCGCCCGTACGCCGATCGGAAAGGCCCATCGCGGCACGCTGAGCGACACGCACGGGTCCGACCTTGCGGCGCATGTCATCACGGCTGCGATCGAACGGGCGGGTGTTGCCCCCGGGGAGGTCGACGATGTCCTGTTGGGCTCGGCGCATCCCGAAGGCGCGACGGGCAATAATATTGCCCGGGTTTCCGCCTTGCGCGCGGGCCTTCCCGTCTCCGTGCCGGGAATGACGCTCGATCGGAAATGCTCTTCGGGGTTGCAGACGATCGCGCTTGCCTCCCAGCGGATCATGGCGGGCGAAGAAGGCATTTATGTCGCGGGCGGGCTCGATTCGGTCTCGCTCGTCCTGCCGAACAAGAACCTCAAGCACTTTCATTCGGATTGGGTGAAGGAACACCGGCCCGACCTGATGCTGCCGATGATCGATACGGCAGAGAATGTCTCGAAGCGCTATGGCATCTCGCGTGAAATGCAGGACGAATATGGCGCGCAATCGCAGCAGCGGGTTTCCGCAGCCTTCGAAGCCGGTCGCCTTGCGCAGGAGATTGTGCCGATCACGGTGACGAAGAAAATCAAGGACAAGGACGGCAATGTGACGGGCGAAGAGATCGTCACGCTCGACAGGGATGAAGGGATGCGCCCCGGCACGACCTTCGAAAGCATCTCGGGACTGAAACCCGTCTATGAAGGCGGCACGGTAACGGCGGGCAATGCCAGCCAGCTTTCCGATGGCGCGAGTGTGTGCGTCGTCATGTCTGCAAAGGAGGCGGCGCGCCGCAAGCTGACACCGATGGGCGTGTTCCGGGGCTTTGCCGTTGCGGGATGCGAACCAGACGAAATGGGGATCGGGCCGGTCTTTGCCATTCCCAAACTGCTTGAACGCCACGGCCTGAGCGTCGCGGATATCGATCTTTGGGAGTTGAACGAAGCTTTTGCCGTACAGGTCCTTTATTGCCGCGACCGGCTGGGGATCGACAATGACAAGCTCAATGTCGACGGCGGCGCGATTGCGATCGGGCATCCGTTCGGCATGTCAGGCTCGCGGTTGACAGGCCATGCGCTGATCGAGGGGAAGCGGCGCGGCGCGAAGCGCGTCGTCGTGACGATGTGCATTGGCGGCGGGATGGGCGCCGCCGGGCTATTCGAGGTCGTCTAGCTCCTTGCGCAGATCGGCGCTGTGATCCCCAAGACCGGGCGCAAAGCCGAGTTCGCGGCCTGCGTCCGCACTGAACCGGATCGGGGGACGCATTTCGCGGAAACGCCCCTCGGTCGGGTGTTCGCGGGAATTGAAGAACCCGGTTGCCACGAGGTGCGGATCGTCGAACACATCGGCCAGGTCGCGCACGGGCATGGCGGGGAAGCCGTTGGCGGTCAGGATTTCCATCAGCTCAGCCGTCGTCTTCGTTGCCGTCAGCCGCGCGATTTCGGCATAGAGAGCCTCGGTGTTCCGGAACCGGTCCCGTGGTGTGGCCAGTTCGGGTTTGTTCACCACCTCGTGATCGCCCAGCAATCCGAAGAGCTGGATGATCTTGTCATCGCCGCCCGGTGCGATCGAGATATGGCCGTCCGCGGTCGGAAAGGGCTGGCGGTGGGGATCCATCTGGCGGTGATAGCCGATCTTGCCGAGCGGCGGGTCGAAAGTCGCGTCCTGCATATGCTCGACCATGTTGAAGCTGGTGAACGCCTCGAACATCGGCACTTCGACATGCTGCCCTTCGCCGGTGCGAAGCTTGTGGATGATGGCGGCAAGGATCGCCTGCGCGCCATAGAGACCCGCCACCTTGTCCGCGATCAGCGACGGGAGATAGCGGGGACGCGGATTGCCGTCGGCGCGGGGGAGGAGTGTCGTCGCTCCCGTTGCTGCCTGGATTACATCGTCATAGGCTTGCAGGTCGCGATAGGGGCCGTCCTGGCCGAAACCGGTGAAATGGGCGTAGATGATATCGGGCTTGATCGCCTTGACGGCTTCATAACCGAAACCGAGTTTTTCGACGGCCTTTGCACGGATATTGTGAACGAAGACGTCGCCGGTGCGGATCAGCTTGCGCATCGTCTCTGCATCGTCCGGCTGCTTAAGATCAAGTATGATCGACTTTTTGCCACGGTTCAGCGTCATGTGGTTGGAGCCCATGCCCGGCGTGTTTACCCGGCGCCCGATATAGCGCGAAACCTCGCCGGTCGGCGGCTCCACCTTGATGATCTCCGCCCCCATATCGGCCAGCATCTGGGTAGCGTATGGGCCGAAAACGACGCTCGACAAGTCGACGACACGAATACCTTCGAGCATGGTCATGCGCGATCAGATCCTGCCGCAATCGTCAGGCTCGGGGCGCCCGGCAAAACGGTCCGAGATCCAGTCAATCGTCTGGCTGGCGGTGTCCCTGGCGCTTTGCGGGTGGTCCATTGCCGGCATCCAGAGGAAACGCAATTTCTTTCCCTGCCGGCACTGGTCCTTCACAAAGGCCTTGGTGACCTCGGGGGCAACGATCACATCCTTCCCGCCCTGCGCGATCAGAAGCGGAGCATTGATCGGCGTCCGGCTGACACTGTTGCGCGCGATCAGTTCGCGCCACGGATCGACGCTCGGCAGATCGACGCCCTTGAGCGCGCTGCGGAGCCGCAGGATGCCGATCTTGGTCATGAACTTGAAGCCCTTGAGATCGACGCAATTCTTCGAAAGCTTGCGGATCAGGTCTGCCCCGACCGGGCCGGTGAACGCGCGCAGGTCCGCGCCGTAATATTGCTCCCAAGAAGCCCCGACATAGGCTGTCAGGAAGGCGCGCACGGTGGGATCGGTCTTGCCACCCAGATTGGCGGCAAGGTCGGTCGGCGGGGCCGCAGCGGCAATGCCCACCAGGGTCAGCCCGGGGGCGTAGCCCTGGGCAAGCTGGCCGGTCCAGAGCGCCGCATGCCCGCCTTGCGATTCCCCCCAGACGGCGTAGCGCCGCCCCGTATTGGCGCCTTGCACTCGCGCGGCAGCGCGGACAGCGTCGATCACGGCATAGGCGCTGGCGTCGCCCACAAGATAGGGGTGGATGCCGCCCATGCCATAGCCGGCATAATCGGTCGCGACGACCGCATATCCGCGCGCCAGGAGAGTTTTGAAGGAGGGCGATTGGACCCAGAGCGCCGGGCTGAGCGCGATATTGCACTGCGGCTCGATCCCCCAACTCCCGTGCGCCCATGCCACGACCGGCCAACCGCCATCCGGCGCCTTTCCCTGCGGCGCAAAGACAAGGCCGGCCACCTGGATCGGCCGCCCTTCGGTGTCGCGCGATTCATAGGTGATGCGCCAACCATTGGCGCGGGGCGCTTCCGGGGTAAGCGGCGATGCCGCGACGAGCCTTCCGGGTGCAGCGATCGCGGTTTGAGCGAACGACGCAATGGCAAGCGCCAGGGTTATGAACGGCCGTATCAACATGCTGCGTCCTGTTGCTATTGGGCCTCCGAAAAGCCGAACGCGCCGTGTTGCGCCCCGACCCGCGCGACATCGAGGCTGAGGATCGCAAGATCATGCACCTTGCCATCGCGGTCGCGAACATGATCGCGCAACATTGCCTCGCCGCGGAAACCCATTTCCTCGAACAGCGCAATGGCGCCGCGCTGGTCGGGGGTCATCCGGGCCATCAGCTTTTCCGCGCCATTGTCTATGGCATCGGTAAAGCAATGCTGGAGCAATATCCGGCCAAGCCCCTTGCCGCGCATGTCTTCGGAAATGAGAATGCGAAGCTCGGCAACATGGGCTGACCAGCTTAGGGGGTCGCGCACGATTGCGGTTGTGCCCACAACCTTGTCACCATCGAGCGCGACCAGGCTGCTGATTTCGCCATCGGCGATCGAATTGATCCAGGCGCCGATCACCTTGGGGTGCTGGATATCGCGCGACAGGAACAAGAGGTCGTGCGCTGGAAGCGACTGTGCGAAAGTCCTGACCGCACCCAGGTGCGCGGCTTCAAACGGGGCCAGGGTGATGGGCGCTCCGCCGCAATCGACGATCTTGGGATAATCGCTCAAAGGCTTCTCTCCTGCAGCCAATTGTCGAGTTGGGGCCAGAGGCGTTTGATCGCGTTCGCGCCGGCGACCAGACTGACATGCCCGCCCTTGAGCATGACTTCCTGCTTGTCCTTCGACCCGATCATGGGGACGAGGTGCCGCGACGCCTCATAGGGAACGATATGATCGTGTTCTGCAACGACATGCATGAACGGCACACCGATCTGGCCCAGGTCCACCTTGCGCCCGGCCACTTCCATCCGCCCTTCATAAAGCGCATTGTCCCACATCAACTGCTCTGTCGTTTCCTTGAAGTAACGCCCGGCAAGCGGTAGCATGTCAGTCGTCCACCGGTCGAACATCCGGTACGACTTCACATATTCGTCATTCCACAGATTGTCCCAAAGGCGGATATTGCCGGCAATCCGCGCACCCGGCCTCAGCATGTCAAATGCCGAATAGAGCATTTCCGCAGGGCAGTTCCCGTAGGTCGCGATCAATCGGTCGACATCGAAAAAGCGCTTGTCCGACCACGCCTGGAACATCTCCATGCCCTTGAAATTGACAGGCGTCGTGAAGGTCACGAGATTCTTGAGCGGCGGACCGGGGTTTAATGCAGCCCAAAGCAGCGAGAGCACGCCACCGAAGCAATAGCCGACCACCGTCAGATCGGGCTCGCCGGTTTCCTCAAGGACGCGCGAGACGCAACTGGGAAGAAAATCGAGCACATAATCGTCCAGGCCAAGATGGCTTTCGTCCGCCCGCGGCGCTTCCCAGTCGATCATGAACACATCGAAGCCGGCCTTGAGGAGAAATTCCACCAGGCTCTGCCCTGGCACCATGTCGAAAATATAGCCGCGGTTGGTGGTCGCCATTACAAGCAGGATCGGAACGCGATAAACCTCATCCGACATCGGGCGGTAGTGATAGAGGCGCAAGGTTCCCCGCGAAATCAGCGTATCCTTGGGGCTTGCTCCGAGGACTGGTGAAGGTGACGAGAAATAGCCCAGCCCCTTGATGTTGCGCTGCATCGCCCGCTCGAACTCGGCTGTCGAGCGCTCAAGGAGATCGGCTTCGCTCATATCGGCTTGGCGGGCGGTTGTTTGGTGCGTTTCGGTTTCGGCGCCGCAGAACTGGAGGGCGCTGGACCCAATGCCGCTTCAATCCGCGAAAGCTGGGCCTCGATCGCTCCTACGCGAGCCCCCAAAGCGGCAATGTCTTCGCGGCTGGGGATGTTGGTTGCTGCCAGCACCTTGGTCATGCCTTCATGTACTGCTTGCTGGATCTGCATCGAAATCGCCGTCGCGCCCTGCATTCCCTGCGCGAATTCGCTGCTGCCGGCGATCTTGCCGCCATATTCATTGGCGGCCTTTTCCCACTGGTTCACCATGTCGCGAAACGTGGCAAAGGGGTCGGTCGGAGTCTTGCTTGTCATTGCCGCATGTTTGGCGTTTGACGAACCCACGTCAAGCGGTTTGGCGCTGTGCCACGATGGCGTGTTGCAATTTGAGCCGACCCACCTAATGTTTTCCCTTTAGGGCAGGGACCGCGTGTTGAATCATGGCAGATATGGATACACCCCTGTTCACCTTGCGCCAGGTTGCGCTGGCGACGGGCTGGAATCTCGGCACGATGCGCGACCATTTCGTCAAGGGCGTCTTTCCCTGGCATGAAGAGGACGGAAAGGCGAAGGTCGCCGGGTCGACGAGCCTGCTGTCGCTGCGCGCCGCGGTCCGGCTGGGGATTGCCTACCAACTGTGGACGCTGGGCGTATCGCCAAGGGACGCGTTCAGGGCAGCGACCGTATTTACTGATTTCGGGACGGCGCCGACAAGCAATGAGTTCGGCCTGTCGCGCATGGCAGGAAACATCTTCCCCGACGGCTATGACACGATTCTCTTGTGGCGAAAGGGAGAAGGCGCGCGGGTCATGCCGACGGACGAAGGGGGGTTCGTCAACATCAACCAGTTCATCTGCGCGCCTTTTGGCGGAAAGTCGGGCCCCGTTGTGCTGGTGCGGGTTGAGGATGTCGTCGAAAGCGTGATGGCGGCATTGTTGCCGGACGGCGTCCTCCCGGCGGGTCGCTGACGAAGCGGTCAGGCCTGCCTTCGGTCGGTCTTGAGCTCGGGCGAGTCTGCGCGCTCGATTCCGTAGTGATGTTCGACTTCTTCAGGCGTCAACGGAGACGAAAGCAGATAGCCCTGCACGTGCGTGCAGCCGGCCCGACTGACGAGACTGAGTTGTTCCTCGGACTCGATGCCTTCCGCCACGACCTCCAGCCCCAGTTTGCGGCCGATCGCAACGGCTCCTTCGAACACCGCGGTTGCGGCAGTGTCGGTGCCGGCGCCGACAAGGAGTGAGCGATCGAGCTTGACCCTGTCGAGGGGGAAGGTCCGCAGGAAGGAGAGTGAGGCATAACCCGTTCCGAAATCATCGAGTGCGACCCGGAATCCGATCGCCCGGAGCGACTGCAGGATCAGGTTGGCCTTGCCGGTGTCGTCAATCGCAACGCCTTCCGTTACCTCGAAGGTCACGCGATTGGGCGCGATGCCATGATCCCGGCATCCGTTGCGCACGAAGCGGAGAAACTCGTTTGATCGCAGTTCGCGCGGCGAAAGATTGATCGAGACATGCATCTGAGGCCATTTGTCGAGCTGGTCCAGCACCATTCGGAAGACGGCTTGGCCCAACGAAACGATAAGGTTCGACTGTTCGGCAATGGGAACGAATGCTTCGGGCGAAAGATCGCCCAATTGAGGGTGCCTCCACCGGATCAACGCTTCGACTTCATCAATTGTCCCGGAGGCGGTGGATTGAACAGGCTGATAGGCCAGGTAAAGGTCGCCATTGTCGATGGCGTGCTGCAGATCTCGTTCGATCAGACGGCGCGCCCGGGCGGCGTTGGACATTTGCGCCGAATAGACCACTCCCTGCCGCCGTCCCCGCGATTTTGCCTCGTAAAGTGCCGTGTCTGCATTGCGCAGGACGCTGCCCGGCTTGGTGTCATGGTCGGTGATCACGCACAACCCAAGCGATGCCGACGATAGAATTCTGTAGGGGCCAAGCTGAAACGGCGCTTCGAAAAGCTTGCCGAGCCTGCGCTTGACATTGCCCACCTCGTTCTGGGCACTCAGGAGACCCATGATAGCGAATTCGTCTCCGCCCAGCCTCGCGACGAGACCCCATTCCCCGAATTCCTCTTTGATGCGCGCACTGACGGCCTCGATCAGGCGGTCCCCCGTTTCATGGCCATAGGTGTCATTCACTTCCTTGAACCGGTCAATGTCGACGAGCGCCACGACGAAAGGACGTTCGGGAGAATTGCAACGCCCGGCAAGGCTGTCATGGAAGGCCCGGCGGTTCGGCAGCCCGCTGACCTGGTCTTCATAGGCGAGACGCCGCGCTTCCTTGGCCGACAGGCGCAATCGGCCCGCCAACAAGGTGATCTTTGCAATCAGAAAATGGCCCGTCAGCACACCGCCGAGCGTAACGAGCAACAGAACCGGAAGGAGCACGGTCAGAAAGGCCTTGCCGGGCAGTTGCGGCGTCCATGCAAGCGCCCCGATTGCCTTGCCGTCATCGGCCTTGAGCGTGATAAGCCCATCGCTCTGGTCCGTGCCGTGCGGGATGAGGTGGAGGTTTCGAACATTCACGTCATTGCCGATCCGGGTCAGCCGGTCGGGCGTGAGGCGCAAGACCGATATAATGATCGGCGGATTCTTCGTCAGCAGGGTCAGATCATGCGTCGGCGTGAATGTCATCGCGCTGACGACCGCGGCCTCGCCGGAAAGTTCGAGGACGTTGGCGCCCGCCCGCAGCTTCGCTGCCCCGGCAAGCGTGCTGTCGCTTGCCGCCTGGGTCAGGAAGTTGCTGTCGCGCTTGACCCAATTTCGCAATGCTCCCCCTCGGATTTCGGCCAAAAGTGGCGCAGCGGCATTGAGCGCCCGGGAAGCCGTGCCGGCGCTTGGGTTCCTGGCATGCTGATAGACAATCCGGCCGCTGCCATCGAGGATGATGACAAGATCATGGCCATAGGTGCCTGAAAGATAGGTGCCGATTTCTTCGTCGACCCATTCGAAGTCGTGCCTGGCAAGACGCTCCAGCGGTTCATCCCAAAGGGCCACGCTCTTCTGCTCATCGAGCGTCTTGATAACGACGCGATTGATTTCCTTTTCGATGATACCGGATTCGATACCCAATGCGGCGGAATTCATCGCAATGCCGGCATAGACAGCTGCAACGATGACAGCGATCGCAAGAGCCGTCAGAATCGCCGTGATCCGCAACGCGAGTTTGCGGTCCGCCCCATGCGTGACGGCAGTATCCCAGGTTTGAGCAGAAACTTTCAAGAGGTCCCTCCGCAGCGGCACTAGGGAAGACGGCTCGACAGCGCATTCCTTAAGCAGAACCGCTTTAGTTACTCCGGGTTAACGCTCGGTTGTCTCGCTGCCGAACTTATCCTACGATGAAGGTCGGGGCGCATTGGGAGTGTGGCTGCTACGCGTCGGGTCGATCCCCAAAATCGGGAATATGCAACCGCAATGACATCTGATGCTTCAGCACCCGAACAATCCCCAAGCCCGATAAGCATATTCCTGAGCTATACACGCCAGGACCGCGCGCGTGCCGAACAGGTGGTCCGGGCGCTGGAACAAGCAGGCTGTCGCGTCTGGTGGGATGGTCTGCTCGACGGCGGCGTCGCTTTTGCAACAACCACTGAAGACGAGCTGGAAGGCGCTGACGCCATAGTCGTGCTTTGGTCGCAAACGTCGGTCACGTCGCACTGGGTGCTTGATGAAGCGACGCGAGGGCGCGAGCGCGGACGGTTGGTCCCTGTATCCCTTGATGGCGCGACCGCACCGCTTGGATTCCGGCAATACCAGTTGCTCGACATTTCCAAGTGGCGTGGTTCGGCTACCGCGCCCGAAATCAGGAATCTCCTGCGGGCGGTCATGGTCGTGGCGGGGCAGGAAGATGCCCCGCCACGTGTTCTTCAATCGACAAAGGTCGGGATGAGCAGGCGCCGGATTCTCATGGCGGGCGGCGGCTTGACGCTCGCGACGGCTGGCGGGGGGCTCGCGGCCTGGAAATTCGGTCTGTTCGGCCGCCCGGTGGATACCAATAGCGTCGCGGTGCTGCCCTTCAAGAATTTGAGCGAAGATGCGGATCAGGACTATTTCTCCGATGGCCTTTCGGAGGAAATGCGATCGGCGCTTGCGCGGATCGATCTATTGAAAGTGGCTGCGCCAACCTCGTCCGTAAAATTCCGGGATCACGCAGAAGATGCGAAAACCGTCGCGCGCAAGCTGGGCGTGGCCTACCTGCTCGAGGGGAGCGTGCGGCGGTCGGGAGATGTGGTGCGTATTGCCGCCGAATTGATTGACGGGAAGACCGGGTTCAGTCGCTGGGCGAACAGTTTTGACCGAAAGATAGAGGATATTTTTGCAGTCCAGAGCGAGATCGCCAATACCGTAGCGAGCGCGCTCGTCGAGAAAGTGGCCGAAAACGGCGATACTCCTGTGCCCAACGAGAAAGCGAGCTCTGGCGGCACGACCAATGTGGCTGCGTTCGATGCCTATCTGCGCGGAAAGGCGCTCTACAGCCTTCACGCCGACGAGAAGACCTATCGTGCGGCGCTCGCACAGTTCGATGCCTCGATTTCCGCCGATCCTGACTATGCTGCGGCCTATTCGGCGCGCGCGAGATCGTTGACTTCCATCGCCAATCAATTTGCCGGAGCCGATGAGTTTGCGGCACTCTATGGTGACGCCGAAACCTCCGCGCGGCGGGCCGTGGCGCTGGCCCCGCGCTTTGCTGACGCGCATTCGACACTTGGCGTCGTTTTGTTCCAGGGAAAGCTGGATTTTCGAGGTGCGCGCAGGCCGTTTGAGGTGTCGCGGACGTTGGCGCCGGGCGATGCCAACGTCCTTGCCAGATTTGCGACATTCTGCGCCACCGTCGGGCGCTTTGCGGAAGCGACCGAGGCGATCACTCGTGCGCTCCAGCTCGATCCTCTAAACCCGGCGATGTATAACTCGGCAGGCTTCGTCCAATATTCAGCGCGCCACTATGCAGGCGCCATTCCGCTTTATGCAAAGGCACTGGAATTGAATCCCAAATTGCCGTTTGCGCATGCGGCCATCGGCAATTCTCAGTTCGGGCTCGGTAAATTTCGCCAGGCCCGCGTCGAATATCTGGCGGAGCCGCTCGACGTCCTGCGATTGCCCGCGCTTGCGATTGTGGAGCGAAAGCTGGGCAATGAAGTTGCGGCGCGCGATGCGATGAAGAAGCTGGTGACCGATCGGGGGGAAGGCGCATCCTACCAGCAGGCCCAGATCTTTAGTCAATGGGGGCAAACGGGCGAGGCGCTGGACAAGCTCGAACATGCGGCAAAGATCGGGGATACCGGGGTCACCAACGCTCGCAATGACCCGATGCTCGACCCTTTGCGCGGGGAGCCGAGATTTATCCGATTGCTAAAGCAACTTGGCTTCGATTAGGATGCCGGTGCCAATAACACAGGGGACAGGTTATGCGCGTTTTTCATACATCGATGATTCTTCTTGCTGCACCATTGCTGCTGACAGCGTGCAACAAGGCCGAAACGCCGGCAGCCGACGCAACGGAAAACGCTGCAACGACCGCTGAGACTGGCAATGCGATGGACGCTGCCACACCTGCTGATGTGAACAATAGCGGCGTTGCCGAAATGTCGAGCAGCGGCCCGGGAATCATTCCCGGAAATGCGACTGATGCCGATGAAGGTGCGGCCCCGGCACCCGCGCCGGCCGCGACCAAATAAAGACACCAAGGGACCAATCGGGCTGACCAGCGGAGGGTAGGCCCTTCCTACCTCCGCTGGACTGCCGCGGCTCGGAATCTTAGGCATTCCCCGGCTTCCGAGTCTTGCCCCATCATCCGGCAGATCCAAGGGAAGAAGCCCTGGATTTCGGTATAGACGCCCGGTTGCCCGGTCCCGCCGCATTCCTTGTCCGTGCTCAGGCCCCAACTCACTACGCCGACAATTTTGGGCTGCCTTCCATTCGTCAGGATGAGCGGGCTCCCGCTATCTCCCTTGCACATTTTTTTTCGATCGGCCCTCGCGCATATGACGTTCGGTGCCACGCCCAGGCCCGGTTGCCTCGGACAGCCATTCAGGTCGGTGGTCTGAAGGTTTATCGCGCGATTGAAGATTGTGGCCGGAAATTGATCGCTCGCCTGTGTCTTGCCCCAGCCAGTTGAGGTTACCGGCGTACCGGGCGGCAGGTTCGGGCCAATGTGCAGGGCAATGGGCCTGATCTCAGCCGGGTTGCGCGAGCGCCCATCCGGTGCCAGGTGAATCAGGGCGATGTCGTTCTCGATCGGCTTCGAAGAAAAGCCGCTGTGCACGTAATAATTGTCGATGCTGTAGGTCATGGCCGAATTCTCGACCAAATCCTCGGCTCCCAGTTTGATCTTGAAATATTTTATCACGAACGCCTGCTTTTGGCCCTCCGATCGCCATTGGCCTTCGGGGTTCACGCAATGGGCGGCGGTAACGACCCAATCGCGGGCAATCAGGGCCCCGCCGCAGGCATGGCGGGCCAGCGCTTGTGTCACTTTGTCCCCCGTTGCCGGAAAATTGGCGAGAAAGCTTGGCGGCGCATTGTTGAACAGTTCCGCCATGAAGGGCATCGCATTTTCCGGCACCACGATGCTCCCGGCGCTGTAGAGCGTCGGAGCCCCGGGCGTGGCGGATTGCCCGATGGGCTGGAGCTTCATCGTCGGAATTTCGTCGGGCCTGAATTTCCCATCGTCCGGCGCTGCGCCGGAATCGCCTGCATCATCTTCATCGTCGACGACGACCCACTCCATTCCTGCGGGATTGAGCCTGGGGTCAACCTGTACGACGTCGTCGCTGGCGTCGCCATCCTCCTGCAAGTCTTCCGGATCAACACAATCCAGGTCCAGGGAATCGCCAGTCTCGTCATCGACGGCTTCTTCGTTCTGGCTGTCTTCGGCGCTGTCGCCTGCAGAATTGGGTCCTGCACATGCGTCTTCGATAACCGCTTCGTCCTCATTCGCATTCGGAGCCTGCGCCGTGGCGGCATTCACGGATAAGATCATCATGAGGCCGACAAGGCCTAGGGCGAACGGCCTGCGCAGTCGCATGTGTGGACCTGGAACCATCGCTTCCTCCCCCCTGATGCGCGGATTTGGCGCCGAATATTGCAGAGAGTCAACGGGTGGAGCAAACGCAAGACCGCGAATGATAATGCAAGGCCGGGCTACCCTCTCCATGCGACTTCTTTCAATTGACAGAGTTCGATATAATGGCATGAATAGTGCCACTATATCCGCGCGATCGGTTGCTCTGATGGGCAGCCTTACCGGGAATTTGGAGGGTGAAATGGACGTCATCAACATGGTTCACCCGGGCGCCGAACAGGCTGCGGCCTTTTTTGGCGGCGAAGAAGATGGCCCGTTCGTGATGGTCAATCTTCTGAAGTACAAATCGAAGGCCGGATACCCCGATGGGGTGGACGCACATCTTACCGGAGCGGAGGCCTATCTGCGGTACGGAATGGCCGTCCGTGAGCATATCGAGGCGGTTGGCGGCAAGGCTGGGTATGCCGGCCCCGTAACCGGCCTGTTACTCGGCGAAGTCGAGGAATTGTGGGACATGGTAGCCTTGGCCGAATATCCCTCGCGCGCCGCGATGATGGCGATGATCCAGAATCCTGACTATCAGGACATCTCCCGGCACCGGACGGCTGGCCTTGCCGGGCAGCTCAATATCAGAACAAAGGGAACGCTTGGATGACGCTCAGTTTCGACCTCTTCTGGTCATTCCGTTCCCCCTATTCCTACCTTGTGACGGACAGGATCGTCGCCTTCCAGAAGGATTATGACGTTACATGCAACGTTCGCCCCGTCTATCCGATTGCTGTGCGACAGCCGGAGTTTTTTTCGAACAGCGACCCGCTCTGGTTCAGCTATTTCATGCGGGATATATTCCGCAGTGCCCAGTTCGCGGGCATCCCGTTTGCATGGGCGAACCCCGATCCGGTCGTGATGGATCCTGGCACGCGAACCTATCCCAAGGATCAGCCCTATATCTATCGCCTGACCCGCTTGGGCATGGCGGCGACCGAGCGGGGCAGGGGGCTCGCCTTCATTGAGCAGGTTGGTCGGCTGATCTGGAGCGGGGCCGTTGCCGGCTGGAATGAAGGGAATCATCTTGCGCAGGCAACGGCACGTGCCGGACTGGACCTCACCGAACTCGATCGGCAGATCGAGGATGAGGCGGATCGTTTCGACGCGGCAATTGCGGCAAACCAGGACGCCCAGCGCGAGGGGGGCCATTATGGTGTCCCGCTGATGGTCTTCGACGGCGAGCCGTTTTTCGGCCAGGACCGGTTCGATCAGCTGAAATGGAGGATGGAGCAAAAGGGCCTCAGCTTACGCTGAGACCCTTTTGGGCTAGGCTTTTTTGGGCGCTGACAGCACGGTCACCAGCTTGACGATGCCGCCGAAATAGAGCGCGCCGAGGCCAATGGCCTTTGCCATTTCGACCAGATCGAGCTTGTCCAGAAGGGCGGGTGCGGCAAGCACCGTCAAGAACAGCATGGCTGAGCGATTGATCGCCAACGGCACCCAGTTCATGATCTGCACGTAGAGCGCGCCGATGATTATCAGCAGCCCGGCAATCAGGCCCGGCGTGCCGAACTGGGCGGGAAGCCAATGCGACTGCCAGGCAAGCGCCAGCCCAACAAAGGCGCCGATCGTGCTTTGCGGCCATTGCTTCAGGTCCGCCTCTTCGACTGCTGCCCAATACCAGAAAAAAAGGAAGCTCGCGAAGAAGGACGAGATGCCCAGCAGCTTGATGCCGAGAAAAATCCAGCCAATGAGCGCGACAACCACGACTACTGTGATGACAAGGCCTGCCACTGGCGTGGGCGGCGCGGGCTTTTCGGTTTCAATCGACATGATGGTCCTCCCCCTGGTGTTCAATCCGGGCCTATCGCTGGGCGTTCCTTAACCTCGACGTGTCTTTGCCAGTTTGCATGGCCTTACCCAAAGCTGGCTGCGGCTGCCATCGCCCCCATTCTCGCACAGATGGTGTGAAATTCCGCAACGGTTTCATCGATGACCTGTTCTGCTGTCTTGATCTCGCCGATCAGCCCAGCAGTCTGCCCGGCAAGGCCAACCGCGGCTTCCATGTCCCCGCCGAAATAAAGTTCGAGGATGCGCGAAAAAGTGTCCGGGGGCATCAGGCCATCCTCGTAGATTCTCGCTGTCCGCCCAGTCTTCAAGGCCCGGATGCAGGGCGTCGATTTCTTGTTGAGCACGAGCGTGCCGGTTTCCTTCGCGTCGATGATCGCCTGCTTGTAATTATGATGGACGGGGCTTTCGACAGCGGAAACGAAGCGGGTGCCCATCTGTATGGCTTCGGCGCCAAGGGCAAAGGCAGCGGCCATGCCCTTCCCGTCGCAGATCCCGCCAGCGGCGACTAGCGGTATGTCCGTGACGCGGCGGATCGCCTGCAGCAGGACAAGCGTCGACACTTCCTCAGGATTCTTGAAACCGCCGCCTTCCGCCCCCTCGACGACCAGCCCGTCAATCCCCGCTTCGACGCATTTCATTGCTGCGTCGACTGTGGGCACTGCATGGTAAACCGTGATCCCGGCGGCTTTCAGCGGAGCCACGAATTTCGCCGGGCTTCCCGCCGATGTCGTCACGAATTTTACGCCCGAGCTACAAATGAATTCGAGGATCGCATCGTCTTTCAGGAAGCGGATCGGCAGGTTCACCCCGAATGGCGCGGAGGTGAGGTCCCTCATCTTCAGGATTTCCGCCTTGCAGTTTTCGGTTTCGCCCGACGATGTCTCAATAATGCCGAGCCCACCCGCATTGCAGACAGCGGAGGCGAGTTGCGAGCGGGCAATCCAGCCCATTGGCGCCTGGACGATGGGATAGCGCGCGCCAGTGTGCGCAAGAAAGCGATTGGTCAAACAGGCCTCCCGGTTACAGTAGTTTCTTCTTTTCTATGACCTTGCTGCCCGCGGGAAGCGAGAACATCAACCCATCTTCGCCAACCGTGATCGGGCCACCGAAGCGTTTCGGCGCATCGCCCAGAAAGGCCGGATAGAAGAAGCGCGAGGGGATCGCGGGAACGATATGGCTGAGCACCAGCTGCTTCACGCCGGCCTCGCGTGCAGATTCCGCCGCCTGTTCAGGGGTGGTGTGGTAATTGATGATATCTCGCGTGATCTGGGCAGTGTTCTTCAGCCCCTTGGCATCGAGCGCAACGGTCAGCAGGGCGACGAGCTTGGGCTGCAATGCTTCGTGGACCAAGAGGTCGGCGTCTTTTGCTGCGGCGATCAGTGACGGAGACTTGGATGTATCGCCGCTGAGCACAAGCGAACGGCCCTTATAATCGAAGCGATAACCGACCGCCGGCGACACGGGGCCGTGATTGACGCGAATTGCGGTTATCTTCAGCCCGTCCTTCTCATAGACCACCAGACTGTCGCCCTCGCCAGCTTCAGGCAGGGCAAACGGAAAGGCAATGGCACCAGCGCCGGAGGGCGGCGCAATCGCGGGCCCATGATGGCCGGTGCGATAGCTATTGTCGATTGTATAGGCCGTGTTGAACCCGGCAATCACCCGATCAACGCCAGTCGGGCCATAGACCGGAAGAGGTGCGGTCGCCGCCGCTCCGATCCATCGCATCAACATGACTGGCCCCATGCCGTCGATATGGTCCGAATGAAAATGGGTCAGGAAAACGGCTTCCACTTTCGCCATGGGTAGGCCCATCTGGGCAATATTCCGCGCGGCCCCTTCGCCTGCATCCACAATGAACATGTGCTTTCCAGCGATTGCCACGTTGCACGGCCCCGCCCGCGTGGGGTTGGGCAGGGGAGAGCCGGTGCCGCAAAGGGCAATGTGCAGACCGTCAGCCAGGCCCACCGTAACGTCCGCCCCGGCGCGCTTGTTCACCGCTGCCTGGTAGAGCGAGGTTCCAATCCGTGCTTGGAAGCTCGTTACGACCAGGGCCCCGATAACAAGTATCAAGGCGAGCCCGATGATCCATTTCGCGCGCCTACCCATAGTGCCTCCTCCCCACATCCGTCCGGCGATCGAGTCGCTGCGCGGTATATTGGCACGACGAATGTCCTATGTTGCTCGTCCGGTCAATCGGAGGCTATGGGCAAAGCCGCGGCCGAACAGGCCCGGCTCATCGGAATTTCCGATTGGTTGCAATGGCTCATTTGGGCTGGCAATCAGGGCGCGGGTCGGGCCATGATGCCTGGCCTGACCGGTAAAGGTCTCCGGATCGGCCGAGTTTAGTTGGAACAGGGAAGGGTGCGGGACTTATCGCCTGCGCAGGCATTGCATGTCTATCAATCTGGCCGCGTGGATCGCGGATCACGGCGTAAGCGAAGTGGAATGCATTGTCCCCGACATGAACGGGGTACAGCGCGGAAAGGTCCTGCCCGCCGGTAAGTTCCTGTCCGGCGTCAAGGACGGAACACTCAGGATCCCCGGCAGCATCTTCACCGTCACGATCAACGGGGAATATCCTGACAACATCGGCCATATCGTGCCCGAGACCGATCCCGACCAGATCATGGTCCCCGATCCGGACACGATCTGCGAAGCGCCGGGCTTTACCACCCCGACAGCTTATGTGATTGCCGATACGTTCGACAGGAACGGAGCCCCGATTTCATTTGCGCCGCGCATGATTCTCAAGCGGGTCCTGAAGCTTTATGAAGACAAGGGATGGAAGCCGGTGGTGGCCCCGGAGGTGGAGTTCTACCTGGTCTCGAAGAATATCGATCCCGATTTCCCACTTGTTCCGCCATCAGGGCGGTCGGGCCGTCCCGAAACGGCGAGCCAGCCTTACGGGCTCGAAGCGGTGAACGAATTCGAAGACATCATCGAACATATCTATGACTTCAGCGAAAAGGCCGGGCTGGACATCGATACAGA
>Ga0209023_10003130_pt1 | contig 19959 bp, 22 predicted proteins | sample LakOneMetagenome_FD_187468 | JGI IMG/M metagenome (GOLD analysis project Ga0209023, IMG submission 187468) | Freshwater and sediment microbial communities from Lake Erie, Canada (SPAdes) (version 2) | ecosystem: Environmental > Aquatic > Freshwater > Lentic | place: Lake Erie, Canada...
CGCCTGCGAACAAACCGCGCTCGGCGGGCGCGATGTGCGGAAGCAAGACCGCGGCCGGGACTTCGACGGTTTGGGTGCCGTCCGAATACGGCCCGACCTGGTAAGGCGGGAACACGAAGCGCAGCGCCGCGATCTTCCCGTCAGGGCCAAGCACCGGCTCGAAATTGGCGAAATTCTCCGGCTTCGGTTCGGTGCCCTGCTCGATCATGTCCGTCGCGTTCTTCAACTGCTCCTTCAGCACCGCGCCGTCGGGCTTGCCCTCGTCGCCCTCGTCGCCTGCATCGGCCTTGGCATCCTCGTCGAAGCGTTGGCGCTGCACCGCCAACAGCTGGTCGCGGGCGTAGGCGGAAATCGCCTGCCAGCCCGCGGGATCGGGCACCAGCTCCGTTGTGGTCAGGCGCCGGTTTTCCGGCAGCAACCAGACGTAGCGATCGAGCAACGGCGCCCCGTGCGCGCCACCGACGAAGCTGGTGCCCTCGGCGGCGACCGCGACGATGCGCGGGGTTTCCGCGACCATGGTGTACATCACCGACAGTTCGAACGGCCCGGGGCCCTGGTAATCCTTGTTCGCAGCGACCTGCTGCATGAACTCCGCGCGCATGGCTTCGGCATCGTGCTTCACTTCGGCCGCCAGCGCCGGATGGCGCTTCAGTTCCGGCGGGAAGCTGATCCCGATGAGATAACGCGGATCGCGTTCGGAAATGTCGGACAAGTCCACCGGACCCGCGGCCGGCGCGGGCTGCGGTGCGGTCGCCGGAGCGGGCATCGCGGCTTGCGGTTGCGGGGAACGATTGCAGGCCGCCAGCGCGAACACCAGCCATGCGCCATGTTTCCAACGCATCGTTTTTCCTCCCTGGAATCGCGCGGAGCTTAGCGCCGCCAACGTGACGCCGGCATGCAAACGCCAGGCAAAAAGAAACCCGGCCGAAGCCGGGTTTCCTCGAACCTTGCGGTTGCGTTGGCTCAGACAGCCTGGACTTCGTCCGCCTGCAGGCCCTTCTGGCCCTGGACGACCGTGAAGGTGACCTTCTGGCCTTCCTGCAGCGACTTGAAGCCGCTGCCCTGGATCGAGCGGAAATGCACGAACAGGTCGGAGCCGCTTTCCGGGGTGATGAAGCCGTAGCCCTTGGCGTCGTTGAACCACTTGACGGTGCCGTTCTGACGATCGGACATGGTGTTACTCCTTGAACAGTTTTGATGGTGGACACGGACGGAAAAAACCGGCCGCGACTGTCGAGCAAGGGGTAACGCGTTAACGATGGAGCGGATCGTCAGATCTACCGCATCGGAGCCACGATGTACCGTGATCCCGCTTGAAACAGTGGGCGCAAGATACCCTACTTCCGGGACCAATTGTGAATGGGGGCTGGCAGGTCACCAGTCCTGGCGACCGGGCAGCAAGCCGCGCAGCTCGGCGTCGGTCAGGTTGCGCCAGCGACCGGGCTTGAGGTGCCCGAGCCGGACATTGCCGATCCGCACCCGCAGCAGTTGCTTCACCCGGTAGCCGAAGTGGGCCGCCATCAGCCGGATCTGCCGGTTCAGGCCCTGGGTCAGCACGATCCGGAAGCCCTGCGAACCGAGCTTGCCGGTCGTGCACGGCAGGGTCACCTGCCCGTGCACCGGCACCCCGCGGCTCATCCCGCGCAGGAACTGCGGGGTGACCGGGTGGTTCACCGCAACCAGGTATTCCTTTTCCAGCTTGTTCTCGGCACGCAGGATCTCGTTGACGATGTCGCCGTTGCTCGTCAGCAGGATCAGTCCTTCCGAATCCTTGTCCAGCCGGCCGATCGGGAAGATGCGCTGCTGGTGGCCGACGAAGTCGACGATGTTGCCCTTGACCGATTCCTCGGTGGTGCAGGTGACCCCGACCGGCTTGTTGAGCGCGATGTACACATGGCGGCGCTGGCCCTTGGCCGCGATCCGCGCCGAAAGCTCATTGCCGTCGATGCGGACTTCGGCGCCTCCGGGCAATTCGGTGCCGATGCGCGCGCGCAGGCCGCCGACCGTGACCCGGCCTTCGGCGATCAGGCGGTCGGCCTCGCGGCGGGAGCAGAAGCCGGTGTCGGCGATGTAACGGTTGAGGCGCATGGGGCGCGGATTCTAACCGGGGCGTTCCATCCGCCGCTTCCCGTCCGTTTTTCATGCCGGCGGATCGGGGCATTCCGGTGCCGGAGAGCGTCAACCGCCTTCCATCCACCCATGCACCTGTCGCGAACCGTCACTCCCGTGCGGGAACCCGGTCACGGTTTTCGCTGGCACGCCCCCTGCTTCCCCCCGGTGGCCAACATCACGCGGAGCCCCGTCCATGATCGAGAACCCCGACGAATACGCAGCCATCGCCCGCCTGTTCGACCTTGTCTGCGAAGGCAACGGCAGCAGTCCCGAACTGGAGCAACTCGACTCCCAGGTCGCGAAAAGCCTGGAACTGGCGTACCAGGCCGCGGAAGCCACGCCGATCGCAAGCGCGGATTTCAAAAGGCGGGCGACGTCGCTGTCGTAAACGACCGGGCCGCGCACCCCCGACCGCGTTCACGCGCGAAGATCGGCGTACGCCGGGTGCCGGTCCATCCATTCGGACGAGTAGGAACACACCGGCGCCACCTTGAGCCCGGCATCGCGCGCGTATTCGACCGCGGCCTGCACCAGCTTTCCGGCGATGCCGCGTCCACCGATGGCCTCGGGCACCTCGGTATGGGCAATGACGAGCACGTTGCCTTCCCGGCGGTATTCGAGGCGGCCCGCGTGGCCTTCGACTACGGTGTCGAAGCGCTGGCGCGCCGTGTCGTGGCGGATCTTGGGATCGTTCATGCCGAGACGCCGATCTGGCGCAGGAAATGGCCCAGCGATTCGGGAACCGCAAGCAGGGTGAAGGCGATGCCGTAGGCCCCGCCGACCAGGTGCGCGCTGTGGTTGATGTTGTCGCCGCCGCGGCGGTCCATCCAGATCGAATAGCCCACGTAGAGCACGGCGAACAGGATGGCCGGGATCGGGATAGGAAGCGGGAAAATGATCAGCTTCGACCACGGGTTGAACAGGATGGATGCGAACAGCACCGCGGACACGCCGCCGGATGCGCCGAGGCTGCGGTAACGCGCGTCGTGCCGATGGCGCAGGTACGAGGGCAGGATCGCGACCACGATCGCCGACAGGTAGAAGCCGAGGAACCCGGGCGCGCCGAGCCGCGCGACGAAAATCCGTTCGACCCCGCTGCCGAACGACCACAGGGTGACCATGTTGAAGACCAGGTGCATCCAGTCGGCATGGATGAAGCCGTGGGTCAGCAACCGGTCGTACTGGCGCTGGCGCTCGATCGCCGGCGGCCACAGGATCAGCCGGTCGAGCAGCTTCTGGTTGTTGAACGCCAGCCACGACACCAATGCGGTGGCGGCGACCAGCACGATGGTCAGGCTCAGGCCCATTCTTCGAGTCCTTCCTCCGCATACAGCCGCGCGAACGAGGGCCGCGCCTTCAACGATTTCGCCAGCGCGGCGAGGTTGGGCCATTCGGTCGCGGGTTTCGGCATGTTCCGCGACCAGCGCATCAGCATCGCCAGGTAGAAATCGGCGGCGCTGACGTCCTTGCCGAGCAGGTATGGCCCCTGCTTCGCCAGGTGGTCGTCGATGCGCTGCCATTGCGCCTCGATCCGCGGCGCGCAGTGCACGCGCAAGGCATCGGCGTTTTCATCCCCGGCCGGTTCGCCGGGATACCACCATTGGCGGAACAGCGGCTGCACCATGTTCGCGAGGTTGAACATCCACTGCACGTAATCGGCGCGGCGCGGATCGTCGAGCGAGGGTGCGAGCTTCGCTTGCGGGCGGCGGTCCGCCAGCAGCATCGCCAGCGCCGCGGCTTCGTACTGCGGCTTGCCGTCGATGACGAGCGTCGGCACCACGCCGTTCGGATTCATGGCGAGGTATTCGGGTGTCTTCTGTTGCCTGGCCCCGGTGTCGACCAGTCGCAGTTCGTGCGGAACGTCGAGTTCGATCAGCAGCCAGTGCACGAGGAAACTGGCGGCGCCGGGCGCGTAGTAGAGGACGTCCATGGATCGCTCCTGGGAAAGTGCGGCCATGATAGCCGCGCGCCTGCTGCCAGCGCGGTGGCGGCAGCCATGGCCAAAGCCACGATGCGGGCGATGCACGGACGGCTACCATCGCGGTTCCACCGAATGCGTGCCGCCGCCATGACCCGCACCCTGCTCGCCGCCGCCCTGCTCGCCTGTTCTGCTGTCGCAGCCGCGGAACCGACGGATCCCTCGACCATCGCCGAACGCTCGGGCTTCCAGCGCACCGGCCGCTACGACGAAGTGCCCGCGCTGTGCGAGGCGTTCCAGCGGCGCTACCCGGATGCGGTGCGCTGCGAAACCTTCGGCACGACGCCCGAAGGCAGGCCGATGAAGTTGCTGGTGGTCTCGCGTAGCGGCGCATTGACCGCGGACGCGGCGAAAGCGAACCGCCTGCCGGTGTTGCTGGTGCAGGGCGGCATCCACGCCGGCGAGATCGACGGCAAGGACGCGGGCTTCCTCGCGCTGCGGCAGATGCTCGACGGCGAGGCGGCGAAGGGCGCGCTCGGCAAGATCGTGCTGCTGTTCGTGCCGGTGTTCAACGTCGACGGCCACGAGAATTTCCGCGCATGGAACCGCCCCAACCAGCGCGGGCCGGAGGAAATGGGCTTCCGCGCCACCGCGCAGCGCTACAACCTCAATCGCGACTACGTGAAGGCCGACAGCCCGGAAATGCAGGCGATGCTGCGGCTCGTCGACGCCTGGGACCCCGCGGTGGAAATGGACCTGCACGTCACCGACGGCGCGAAGTTCCGGCACGACGTCTCGATCACCGGTGAGCCGGTCAACTCCGGCGACGAAACCCTGCGCGCGACCGGGCGCGCGGTGCGCGATGGCCTGGTCGCGAAGCTGACATCGCAGGGCTCGCTGCCTCTGGCGTTCTATCCCTCGTTCGTCGAATACGACAACCCGGCCTCGGGCTTCGCCGACGGCGTCCCCACGCCGCGTTTCTCGAACGGCTACTTCCAGCTGCGCAACCGCGTCGGCATCCTGGTGGAAACGCATTCGTGGAAGGACTACCCGACCCGCGTGCGCATCACCCGCAACGCCATCGTCGACCTCGTCGAGCTGGCGGCCAGGGACGGGGCGCGGTGGCTGTCCGCCGAGCGCGCCGCCGACCTGCGTTCCTCGCAGCTGGGCGGCAAGCCGGTGGCGCTCGATTTCAAGGCCAGCGACAAGGCACGCACGGTCGATTTCCTCGGCTACGCCTGGACGCGCACGCCCTCGGACGTTTCGGGTGCACTGATGACGCGCTACGACGAAACGAAACCCGAAACGTGGAAGATTCCGCTGCGCGACGAGGTGGTGCCCGCGCTGACCATGGTCGCGCCGCGCGGAGGCTATCTCGTCCCGGTGGCCTGGGCATCGCTGGTGGAACCGAAACTGCGGTGGCACGGAATCGAGTACCGGCGCCTGGACACGCCGCTGCATGCGGCCGCGGTCGAATCCTTCCGCGTCGACCAGCCGAAGTTCGATGCCGCGTCCTTCGAAGGCCATCAGCGCGCGACGCTGGATGGGCAGTGGTCGCGGGGAACGCGCGACCTCGGCGCCGGCGCGCTGTTCGTGCCGATCGCGCAGCCAGAAGCGCGCCTGGCGATGGCGCTGCTGGAACCGCAGGCGCCGGACTCGCTGGCCGCATGGGGCGAAATGAACAACGCCTTCGAGCAGAAGGAATACATGGAGGACTATGTCGCCGACGACGTGGCGCGCGAACTGCTCGCCGACGATCCTGCGCTGAAGTCGGAATTCGAGAAGAAGCTGCAGGACGATCCCGGGTTCGCGAAGGACTCGGCCGCGCGGCTGGATTTCTTCTATCGCCGCAGCCCGTCGTGGGACGCGGGTTACGGACTCTATCCGGTACTGCGCACCGACGCGGTTCCGTAAAACCGCAACCGATCAATTCAATCGATTGCCGTGCATTCGGCGGATGCGAGCTGCAGCGATTGCAGCGTGTTCCCGCGCCGGTCCTGCACGAATGTGATCAGGCCCCAATGCGATGAAGGTGCCTCGAACGCGACCTGTTGCGTTTGGTTTTCTGCGCCTCCAAGCGACCACGGCCCCCAGAGCCTGGTCACGACATGATCGTGGTGCAGCGTCACGCCCTTGTTCTCGCCCGCGCGTACCTCGGTCGTTTGCCCGTCGAGGTATTGCGCCAGCCATAGTCGAATGCCTGGCGTGGCGACGCCGACATTCCTTTCCGCCACCGTCGCCTGCCACTGGCCGACCGGCGTCGGATCCACGCGCAATGCGATGGATGCTTTCGCCGGGCCCGCGGCCGACAGCAGCACGCTCGAAAACTTCTTCGCCTCGCTCCAGGCCACGCGCACATTGGAGCCCACCATCACCTGCGGGGTGTAGACGGTGTCGCCACCCTCCGCCGCCGCGACCCGTTGTCGCTGGCGCCGGCTGTACGCCGGGGAACCGAAACGGTCGTGCCAACCGATGTCGTCCCAGTAATCGACGTGGAAGGCGAGGAAATTCGCCTTGCCGGCATCGGCCAGCGCGAGCTTCGACAGCCAGCGGTCCGCCGGCGGGCAACTGCTGCAACCCTCCGATGTGTACAACTCCACCAAGGGGACCGCGTTCGCCCCGCTCCGGGCCCCGCATGCGGCTTGGGCATCGAACGCGATGCAGGCCAGGACCGCGAATGCGGATTTCGCGCGGATCAGCATCGCTCGTATTTCCAGTTGCGGCGCTTGCCCTCGGCCATCCATTCGACCGCCTGCGCCAAGCGCTTCGCGCGCGTTTCGTCGCGCCGGGCCTCGACGATCCATTCGATGTATTCGCGCTTGCAGCCCGGCGGGAAGGCATCGAACGTCGCCTTGGCCGCCTTGTTCTTCAGCAATGCCGTCGCGAGGTCGGACGGCGTTTCCGGAGGCGGTTTCGCCGCGGCCTTGCGCCGTTCCGGTTTCACGCCTTCCTCGTTCAGGCGCATCGCCTTACCGAGGTCGGCCTGCATGGTCGCCTTGGGCGGCAGGTCCGCGGCCGAAGCCATCTTGCCGTAGCTGCCCATGCCGTCGCGTTCGGCTTCGCCGATCACCAGCGCATGCTTCCAGTAGCCGAACGACACGTGCCGCTTGAACGCGGCCATCTGGCAGAGGATGCCGCCGGCATGGACGAAGCTCGGCATGCCCCATTTGATCGTTTCCTCGACCTGCGGACAGGCTGCGTGCACCCGCGTGCGGATTTCCGCGAGGATCGGCCGGGCGAAGTCCGCGGACCTGGCGATGTAGGCATCGACGCGTCGATCCTGGCTCGACATGGCTCGCCTCCGGGAGGGGGTTGGTTGCATGCTAGCGCGGCCGGCGCCGGGCGTGGATCGCGTTGGCACTTGGCAGGGTCGAAGGGGGAACCATGGACAAGGAACGACGCAAGGACGACACGGGCGAGCGTGCGAAGTTGCGCGCCGAACTCAACGAGGAGCAGCGCATCGCGCTGACCGACCTCGAACGCTTCGGGTGGGAACTCAAGTTCATCCGCCACCCGATGTTCCAGGACAGCGTACCGGTGGTGTTCGACCCGGACCGCAACCATTTCGCGGTGATCCGCGCGGATGGCACGCTCGACGAAAACCCGGGCTTCGATATCCGCGCCTGACGCAGGGCCTCAGCCTTCCAGCGCCGACCAGCGTGCGTAGGCCGCGTCGAGTTCGGCCTGCAACTGCGCCAGCGCGGCATTGTCCGCGGCGATGGCGGCCGCATCGCGCTGGTAGAACGCGGGCTCGTTCATCGCAGCGCCCATGCGTGCGAGCCCGGTTTCCAGCGCTTCGATCCGCGCCGGCAGCTGTTCCAGTTCGCGCGCGTCCTTGTAGCTGAGCTTCGCTTTCGCCGGCGATGCCGGTGCAGCCGGTTTCGCGGCCGGTGGTGGTGGCGACGGCGGCTTCGACGCCACGGGTTCCCGGGAGGCCGGGCGTTGCCGCAACCAGTCGCTGTAGCCGCCGACGTATTCGCCGATCCGGCCCTCGCCTTCCATCACCAGCGTGGACGTCACCACGTTGTCGAGGAAGTCGCGGTCGTGGCTCACCAGCAACAGCGTGCCGGGGTATTCGGCCAGCAATTCCTCCAGCAATTCCAGCGTCTCGACATCGAGGTCGTTGGTCGGTTCGTCCATCACCAGCAGGTTCGACGGCTGCGCGAACAGCTTCGCCAGCAGCAGGCGGTTGCGCTCGCCGCCGGAGAGGCGGGTGATCGGTGCGCGCGCGCGTTCGGGGGTGAACAGGAAATCCTGCAGGTAGCCGATCACGTGCTTGGGCCTGCCGCCCACGGTCACGCTCTCGCGGCCCTCGGCCACGTTTTCGATCGCGTTCCAGTCCTCGCGCAGGGTGGCGCGGTACTGGTCGAAATAGGCGACCTGCAGCTGCGTTCCCCGCCTCACTTCGCCGGCCTGCGGTTGCAGTTCCCCAAGCAGCAATTTCAGCAACGTGGTCTTGCCGCTGCCGTTGGGGCCGACCAGGCCGATGCGGTCGCCGCGCAGGATGGTGGTGGAGAAATCGCGAACGAGCGCGTCATCGCCATGCGCGAAATCGACGGACCTGGCCTCGATCACCTTCTTGCCGGATTCGTCGGCCCGCGCCGTGGCCATTTTCACGTTTCCGGCCTGCGCGCGGCGTTCCGCGCGTTCGACCCGCATCGCCTCGAGCCGGCGCACGCGGCCTTCGTCGCGGGTTCGGCGCGCCTTGATGCCCTGGCGGATCCAGGCCTCTTCCTGCGCCAGCAATTTGTCGAAGCGCGCGTTCTCCTGCGCTTCGGCATTGAGCCGCTCTTCCTTGCGCCGCAGGTAGTTGTCCCAGTCGCCCGGCCAGCTCGTCACCTCGCCGCGGTCGATCTCGACGATGCGCGTCGCCAGCGCGCGCAGGAAGCGGCGGTCGTGGGTGACGAACACCAGCGCCCCGTTCCATTGCTTGAGGAAGCCTTCCAGCCAGTCGATGGCGGCGATGTCGAGATGGTTGGTCGGCTCGTCGAGCAGCAGCAGGTCGGGCTGCGAGACCAGCGCGCGCGCCAGCAGCACGCGTCGTTTCATGCCGCCGGACAACGCGCCGAAATCCGCATCGCCGTCCAGTTGCAGGCGTTCCAGGGTTTCGGCCACGCGCCGGTCCAGCGCCCAGCCCTGCGCGGCCTCGATCCGCGCCTGTACCGCGGCCAGCGCATCGGTATCGACCACATCGGCGTGGACCAGGTGGTGGTAGTCGCCGAGCAAGGTGCCGAGCTCGCCCAGCCCGGTCGCGACCACGTCGAACACGCTGCCGGCGGCGTCATGGGGGACTTCCTGTTCCAGCCGGGCGATGCGGCGGCCGCCTTCGACCCGGACTTCGCCATCGTCCGGCTTCAGTTCGCCGGACAGCAGTTTGAGCAGGGTCGATTTGCCGGCGCCGTTGCGGCCGATCAGGGCGATGCGTTCGCCCGGTTCGATCGCCAGGTCGACGCCGTCCAGCAACAAGGGGCCGCCGACGCCGTAGTCGACACTTTGCAAGGTGATCAGGGGCATGCACCATTGTAGTCCGCGCCCACCGGGGCGCCGGGCGATCCGCACGGGCGCACCCGCCCGACCACATCAGGAGAACGTCATGAGCAAGGGCATGGACCAGAAGAAGAACGAGAAGAAGAAACCGGAAAAGACGCTGAAGGAAAAGCGCGCGGCGAAGAAGGAAAAGAAGGGCAAGTAAGCCGGCCCCACAGGCGGGATCGCGCGTCAGGAACTGCAGGACAGCATCGAGCATCCCGCGCGCGATTTCGCCCATTCCGGGCGTTTCGCGGCGAAACGCTCCTTGCCCGGTTGTTCCTCGCAAGGATTCCGCACCACTTCCAGCAGTTCGGCGATGCCGGCCATGTCGCCTTCGTGGGCGCGATCGATGGCCTGCTGCGCAAGCCAGTTCCGCAGCACGTATTTCGGGTTCGCCAGCCGCATCCGCTCCCGCCGTTCGCGGGCGGATAGCGGATCTTCCGCGATCCGCGCCGCGTAACGCGACAGCCATTCCAGCAGCGCGCCCTCGCCCGCCTCGCGCCTGGCCGCGTCGTAGAACGCATCGTCGAACGACCGCAGCGACGGCACGGCGGGATCGACATCGATCAAGCCGCGGAACCACAGCGTCATGTCGATTTCGTGCGCCTGCATCAACGCATGCAGGTCGCGGAGCAGCGTGGTGTCTTCCTCGCGCCATTGCGCGAAGCCGAGCTTGCGCGCATTCGCCGCGTGCTCGGCCTGCGTGTAGGCCGACGCGAAGCGTTCCAGCCCGGCCTGCAGCGGTTCCGCATCCCCGAACAACGGCGACAGCGCATTCGCGAGCTGGCCCAGGTTCCAGTACGCCACTTTCGGCTGCCAGCCGAAGCGGTAGCGTTTTCCCATCGCGTCGGTGGTGTTCGGCGTCCAGTCCGGGTCGTAGTCGTCGATCCAGCCGTAGGGACCGTAGTCGATGGTCAGGCCGAGGATGGACATGTTGTCGGTGTTGAGCACGCCGTGGACGAAGCCGACCCGCATCCAATCCGCGACCAGCCTGGCGGTGCGTTCGCACACGGCCCCGAACCAGTCGGCGTACAACGCTTCACCAACACCGTGGAGCCGCGGGAAATCTCGGCGGATGCAGAAATCCGCCAACCGGCGCAGCAGGTCGACTTCGCCGCGCGAGGCCGGCAGTTCGAAATGGCCGAAGCGCAGGAACGACGGCGCGACCCGGCACACGATCGCACCGGGCTCGTCCTGCGGGTGGCCGTCGTAGAACATGTCGCGTTCCACCGATTCGCCGGTCCCGACGAGGCTCAGCGCGCGCGTGGTCGGGATGCCGAGGTGGTGCATGGCCTCGCTGCACAGGAATTCGCGGATCGACGACCGCAGCACCGCGCGACCGTCGGCGCTGCGCGAATACGGCGTCGGGCCCGCTCCCTTCAATTGCAGTTCCCAGCGCCGGCCCGATGGCGCGATGGCCTCGCCCAGCGAAATCGCGCGGCCGTCCCCGAGTTGCCCGGCCCAGTGCCCGAACTGGTGGCCGCCGTAATTGGTCGCGAACGGCTGCATGCCCGGCAACAATGCGTTGCCGGAAAACACCTGCGCGAATTCCGGCGTGGCGACATCCGCTTCGCTGAAACCGAGTTCCGCGGCCATCTCGCGCGAATGCGCCAGCAGCCGCGGCGCGGCGACCGGCGCGGGTTCGACCTTCGACCATGTCGCATTGCGCACCTGGCGCACGCCGTTGCGCGGCTCCGGATCGCCGGGCAGTTCGCGCAGGAAGGCGTTGTCGAATCGCGGGGAATTCCCGATGTTGGCAGGCATCCGCGCATGTTAGCCCCCGCATCGCTGGAGTTCGGGCTCCACGCCACGCGCGTACACTGTCGGCCCGCTCCTCGGCGCTCTCGCCCCGACCATGACCGCCGAAAACGACAGCATCCGCTTTTCCGACCTCGGGCTGCCCGACTCGCTGCTGCAGGCCCTGCGCGAAGTGGGCTACGAATCGCCCAGCCCGATCCAGGCCGCGACCATCCCGCCATTGCTCGCGGGCCGCGACATGATCGGCCAGGCGCAAACCGGCACCGGCAAGACCGCCGCCTTCGCCCTGCCCGCGCTTGCGCGGCTCGAAACCGCCGCCGGCAAGCCGCAGGTGCTGGTGCTGGCGCCGACGCGCGAGCTCGCGATCCAGGTGGCCGAGGCCTTCCAGAAATACGCGCACCACCTCCCCGGCTTCCACGTGCTGCCGATCTACGGCGGCCAGGGCTATGCGCCGCAGTTGCAGGCGTTGCGCCGCGGCGTGCACGTCGTGGTCGGTACCCCGGGCCGCGTGATCGACCATCTGCAACGTGGTTCGCTCGACCTGTCGCAGCTGCGCATGCTGGTGCTGGACGAAGCCGACGAAATGCTGCGCATGGGCTTCATCGACGACGTCGAGGCGGTGCTGAAGAAGACGCCGGAGACGCGCCAGGTCGCGTTGTTCTCGGCGACGATGCCGGCGCAGATCAGGCGCATCGCCCAGACATATCTCAGGGATCCGGTCGAAGTCGCGATCAAGGCGCAGACCACCACCGCCGAGAACATCCGCCAGCGCTTCTGGATGGTCAGCGGCATCAACAAGCTCGATGCCCTGACCCGGATCATGGAGGCCGAGCCGTTCGACGCGATGATCGTGTTCGCGCGGACGAAACTCGGCACCGAGGAACTGGCCGAAAAACTCGCCGCGCGCGGCTTTTCCGCCGCGGCGATCAACGGCGATGTCGAACAGAAGACCCGCGAACGCACCATCCAGCGGCTCAAGGACGGGCAGATCGACGTGCTCGTCGCCACCGATGTCGCCGCCCGCGGGCTGGACGTGGAGCGCATCAGCCACGTGCTGAACTACGACATTCCCTACGACACCGAAAGCTACGTGCACCGCATCGGCCGCACCGGCCGCGCCGGGCGCAAGGGCGAGGCGATCCTGTTCGTGGCCCCGCGCGAGCGCGGCATGCTCGGCGCGATCGAGCGCGCTACACGACAGAAGATCGAGCAGATGAACCTGCCGAGCGTGGACGCGGTCAACGAACGCCGCATGGCCAAGTTCCTCGACAGGATCGACGGCGCGCTCGCCAGCGACGACCTGTCGGTGTTCCGCGACCTGGTCGAACGCTACGAGCGCGAGAAGAACGTGCCGGCGGTGGAGATCGCCGCCGCGCTCGCGCAACTCGTGCAGGGCAAGGCGCCGTTGCTGCTGCCGAAGCCGGCGATGCCCGACCGCGGCTTCGAAACACGCGAGGCGCGACCCGTGCGCGAACGCGAGGAACGAACGAAGCGCGAACATGCGCCACGCGATCCGAACGCGCCGCAGATGCCGATGCGGACCTACCGCATCGAAGTCGGCCACCAGCACGGCGTGCAACCAGGCAACATCGTCGGCGCCATCGCCAACGAGGCCGACCTCGAGGCGCGCTACATCGGCCGCATCGACATCCGCGACGATTTCACCCTCGTCGACCTCCCCGATGGCATGCCGCCGGAGCTGCTGGCGCACCTGAAGAAAGTGCGCGTGGCCAGCCGACCACTGCAGATGCGCCTGGCCGAGGACGCCGACATCGACGCGCCCAAGCGCAAGCGCAGTTTCGGGCCACCGCGTGGCGACAGGCCCGGTGGTCCGCGCAAGCCGGGTGGCTTCAGGCCCGGCGGATCAAAACCACGCCCACCGCGCGGATAACACGCGCGCATGGCGGGGAACCACGACGCCATCGTCATCGGCGCCGGCGCGGCCGGGTTGATGTGCGCGATCGCGGCGGGACAGCGCGGAGCCCGCGTGCTTGTCGTCGACCACGCCAACAAGGTCGGCAAGAAGATCCTGATGTCCGGCGGCGGGCGCTGCAATTTCACCAATACCGGCGCCACGCCGGCGAACTACCTGTCGGCGAATCCGCATTTCTGCAAGTCCGCGCTGGCGCGCTACACGCCCGCGCATTTCATCGAACTGGTCGAACGCCACGGCATCAGGTACCACGAAAAGGAACTCGGGCAGCTATTCTGCGACGAATCCTCGAAACTGGTCGTCAAGCTGCTGCTGGACGAATGCGCGGCCGTCGGGGTCGAAGTGCGCACGCACTGCGGCATCGAGCAAGTGATCCATGCGGACAGCGGCGCGGCTCCTGGCAAACATTTCCGCTTGCGCACGACCCAGGGCAGCTTCTCCGCCCCGGCGCTCGTGGTCGCCAGCGGCGGCCTGTCGATCCCGAGCATGGGCGCCAGCGGTTTCGGCTACCAGTTGGCGAAGCAGTTCGGCCATGAAGTATTGCCGACCCGCGCCGGGCTGGTGCCCTTGACCCTCTCCGGCAAGCACGCCGAGCGCCTGCACGACCTCGCCGGGGTCTCGCTGCCGGTGGAAGCGCGCTGCAACGGCGCGAGTTTCCGCAACTTCATGCTGGTGACCCACCGCGGCATCAGCGGGCCTTCGATCCTGCAGATTTCGAATTTCTGGCAGGCCGGCGACGACCTGCGCCTCGATTTGCTGCCCGATCGCGACATCGCGACGTTGCTGCAGGAATGGCAACGCGATCGTCGCGATGCGGAACTCAAGACCCTGCTCGGCGAACTGCTGCCGAAGCGCTTCGCCCAGCGCCTGTGCGAGCACTGGATCGCGAGCAGGCCGCTGCGCCAGTACACCCCGCCGGAACTGCGCGGCATCGCCGAATTGCTGTCGTCGTGGCCGCTGGTCGCCAGCGGCACCGAGGGCTACCGGACGGCAGAAGTGACGCTCGGCGGCGTGGATACCGACGGGCTGTCGTCGAGCACGATGATGTCGCGCCACGTACCGGGGCTGTACTTCATCGGCGAAGTGGTCGATGTCACCGGCTGGCTGGGTGGCTACAACTTCCAGTGGGCCTGGGCATCGGGCCACGCAGCTGGTACCGCGATTTGCTCGGGTTGATCGCGTCGCTCAGAACGGCGGCCATGGCCAGCCGAAAACCGGCGCCAGCAACCAGTACAGGCCGCCGAGCAGCAGGCACCAAGCCAGCAGCTTGAACGCCAGCTTGACCGCCTTGAAGACGAGCCACAGGCCGATGACGAGGATGAGGATCGCGAGCCAGCTCATGTACGCATCCTAACCCGGCCGCGCGGTTTTACGCACGCTGAACGCCTCGCGCGATGGCGGCGATTCTCAGAAATCGTTAAGGCCCGCCACCGCTTACTGCACCCATGCGGTCGCAGTCGCGACCCGGAGTGGGAAACATGAAGACCTTGCGCAAGAACACCCTGGCCCGCGTCATCGGCATCGGACTCGCGATCGGACTTGCCAGCCCGGTCGTCGCGCGCGAAGCACCGCAGCAGCAGCAAGAGGATGCGCGCCACGGCCAGGACAAAAGCAAGCACCCATCGCACCCTGCCCCGCAACAGGCGGCGAAATCCCCGCCGCGCAACAACCCGGCCCCCGTTTCCCCGCATCGACCCGATCCGCGGGCGGACGACGCCCGCCAGCGTGCCGGGGCGCAGGCCCAGCAGCAGCGGTTGCAGCAGCAACGCGCCGACCAGCAACGGCAACAGGCCCAACAGCGCAAGCAGGAACAGCAGCGCCAGCAGGATCGGGATCGTGCGCGCTCGCAACAGCAACGCGCCGACCAGCAACGGCAACAGGCGCAGCAGCAGGCGCGCGAGCACGAAGCGAAGCGGCAGATGCAACAACAATTGCAGGCGCAGCAACAGCATTCTCGCGAACAGGCACAACGCGAGCAGGAGCAGCATCGTTCGGCGGCGGCGCAACAGCAGCAAGCTGCCCAGCGCGCGGCCGATGCCCGTCGCCGCACGGAACAGGCCGAACAGCGCACGCGCGCCGAAACCCAGGCCCGCCAGCACGCACAGGCTCGCGTTTCGGAAATGGAACGCCAGCGCCGCGTAGCCGAGCAACGACAGCGCGCCAAGGACTACCGCCATTACCTGGATGCACGCCAGGCGGCGGAACGGCAGCGCGCCGCGATGCTGCAGCAGCAGCGCCGCATGCAGCAGTACAGCTACCAGCAGTGGTACTGGAACCAGCAGCGTGCCATGCAGGCGCAATGGGCGTCGCGCAGCTACAACTACTACAACGATCCGTACTCCTACACCCCTGCGAACTATCGCTACTACCGCGACGGCCGCTACCACCAGGTGAACCGCTACGCGGCGGACCTGCTGCAGCAGGCGGTGCGCTACGGCTACGAGCAGGGCGTGCGCGCCGGTCGCGCCGACCGCGCCGACCGCTGGCGCAACGACTACCGCAACAACTACGCCTACCTCGATGCCAACTACGGCTACAACGGCTATTACGTCGATCGCGACGAATACAACTACTACTTCCGCCAGGGCTTCCGCCGCGGTTACGACGACGGTTACGGACATGACTACCGTTACGGCCGCTACAACGATGGCAGCTACAACATCCTCACCGCGGTGTTGGCCGCGATCCTCAACTTGCAGCCCTTCAGCTGACCAAACCGACCGCCCGCACGCGACGCCCGGCCATGCGCCGGGCGTTTTTCATGCCGCGCCGGGAATCGCCAGCAATACGCTGCAGCAGGTCGTCGCACCCTCGGCCTTCTGCAGCTCCGACAGGTCGAGCAGGCGAAGGTCGATGTTCGCGGCGCGCAGGCGTGCCCCGGTGCGCGGGAACGCATCCGGATACAGTACGGCATCGCCGGCACGCAAGGCGTTCGCCGCATGTTCCTCGGCTGGATCGATTTCGATTCGCCCATATCCGTCGAACGGATCGTCGAGCAGCCAGCGCGGATTGACCAACACGGTGTCGTCGGCCACCGCGGTGACCGCGGACTTGAGGTGCAGGCATTCGCGGGTGCGGACGCCTTCGACCGAATAGCCGTGCGGCGCGAGCAGCGCGCGCAGTTGTTCCAGCCCGGAATCGTTGCTGCGCGCCGAACGCCCGACATACACGTTCCGGCCGATCCGCAGCACGTCGCCACCGTCGAGCGTGCCCGGCGCCTCGATCCACGCCAGCGGCCGCCAGGCCCGCAACGTGTCCGCCATGCTCGCGACCTCGCGGCGACGGCTTTCCGCGCCGGGCCGGGCCAGCACCGCGAGTTCGTCGACGACGACGGCGGTGTCCTCGACGAAAACCGCATCCGCCATTTCCGGCAGCGATGGCGCGACGCGCACTTCGCAGCCGGCCGCCTCGAGCGCGGCGATGTAGGCGGCGTGCTGCTTGCGCGCGCGCTCGATGTCGATGCGCTGGCGATCGACGAAGGACAATTCGCACTCGGCCAGCGCATCGCTGACGTCGCGGACGATGGCGATGACCTGGTTCATTCGGAAAGACTCCAGCTGGCCAATCTGATGTGGCGGGTCTGGCCAAGCAGGCTGTGCACCAGCACGAATTCGCACGCGCGCCAGGCGATGGGTTCCACAGGCCGCGGGGGAACCGATTGCTGGTCGTAGGCGAGCGTCACGTGCGGTTCGAAATTCCCCCGCGTCCACTGTGCGAGGCCGGACTGCCGCAGTTCCCGCGCAAGGCCGGCGTGGAAGCCGCGCAAGGTTTCATTGCCCGACGCCGCCTTCAGCACGAACGGCTTCTGCGCGCGCCGCGTGGCGAAGCTCGCGACCGTGTCTAAGGCGAGTTCGAAGGGCGATTCGCGCAATGCGCCTGCCGCGCGCGAGGCGGCGGCGACCAGGTTTTCGGGTACGCTGACCCAGTCGCCGAGGTGGAACAACGTCATGTGCAGGTGCAGGCGATCGCTGCGCAGCGGCTTCCCGTGCAGGCCATGGCGCGCGCATTCCGATGCCGCGAGCGCGGCGATGCGCGACGCGGTTCCGCCGTCCGGGAACAACGCGAAGAACAGCCGATCGGTCGGAACCGGCGGGCCGAAACCGTCGAATCCCGCTTGCGCGCCCGCCGCCATTCGCTCCCTCCCTGCCTGCCTGCAAAGGCACTGGCAACCAGTCTAATCCCGGCGCAGGCTGCGGGCATGCCGCTGTTGCGCCCTCTGTTTTTCGCGATCGCCCTTGCGTTGTCGGCCCATGTTTCAGCCGCGCCGGCGGGAGACGCATTCGCGCCGCAACCGGACATGGTGGTGCCGCGGATGGCGACCGCCGCTGATCCAGGACAGCAGTACAGCTTGTACCTGCCTCCCGGTTACCCCGCGGCGGGCGGTTCGCCCCTGCTCGTCATCCTCGATGCGCGCGGCCGCGGCGAATCCAGCCTTCGCCCCACGGTGGATGCGGCGCGCGCCAACGGTTGGGTGGTGGTGAGTTCCTGGCAAAGCCGCAGCGATACCAACGAGGTCGGGACCTTGCGCGCGCTGCAGGCGCTGCTCGGGGAAGCCTTGCAGCGTTACCGCATCGACCACGGACGGATCTATGTCGCCGGATTGTCGGGGACCGCGAAAACCCTGTGGACGCGCGCAGACATGCTCGCGCCGTTGCTCGCGGGGATGATCGGCGCCGGCGGCGGGCGCCCGCCGGAGCTAGGCGAACTGCGCAGCGCGCCGGAATTCGCGTTCGCCGGCGTGGCCGGCACCATGGATTTCAATTATTTCGAAATGCGCGACCTGGATGCGGACCTCGAACGGGTCGGCGCAACGCATCGCTTTTTCCCGTTCGATGGCGAACATGGCTGGCCGCCGGCAGGCGTCCATGCCGACGCGATGGAGTGGCTGCAACTGATGGCGATGCGCGACGGGCGCGCAGCACGACGCGAGGACTTCATCGCGGCTCGCTTCGAACGCGAGCATCGCGCGGCGCAGGCGGCCATTGGGTTGGAACGCTGGCGCAGGCTCGACCAGATGCTGCGGGATTATCGCGGCCTGCGCGACGTGTCGACGTTGCAAGCCGAAGCCGCCGCAGCGAAGGGGGATCCGGCGGTCGGCCCCGCATTGGCGCGCGAACGCCGCCTGCATGGGGACGAGGAGGAAGCGACCCGTCGACTGGACGCGTGGATCGCGCGCGCAAGCAGCGACAGCGCGACGGGACGCCGCGCCGCGGGCGACGTGCAAGGCGCCTTCGCCGACCTGCGCATCGGCGCGCTGCGGGAAATGGCGGCAGGCAGCGATGTCGCGCAGGCGCAGTCCGCGAAGCGGCGATTGCAGCGGATCGATGCCTTCACCAGCTTCTACCTGCCCGAACGATTCCTCGCGCGTGGCGAAACCGGTCGCGCGATCGCCATGCTGCGCCTGTCGCTGGCGATCACCCCGGAACAGCCTTCGCTGCACTGGCAACTTGCGAAGCTGCTGGCGAAATCCGGCGACAAGGATGCCGCCTTTGCCGAACTCGGACTCGCCCGGGATGCCGGGATGATCCGCCCCGATTCATTGCGCGACGATCCCGAGTGGTCGGCATTGCGGGACGACCCGCGCTGGCCCGCGGCCAGCGCACCGCTGCCGGCGCATTGATTGCAGGCGCGGACCGCGTTCAGCGCAGCTGGCTGTCCTTGCTGCCGCGACGGTTGTAGCCGGCCGAATGGGCTTCCGCCTCGTCCTGCGCCTGCTGGCACTCCACGCAAAGGCGCACGCCGGGCACGGCCTTGCGCCTCGCTTCCGGAATCGGCGCGTCGCATTCCTCGCAATGCTCAAGGCCAGGACCTTGCGGCAAGCGGCTGCGCGCACGCTTGATCGCGTCCTTCACCGTCGCATCGATCTGGTCCTGCACCGCACCGTCGCCGGCCCAACCCGTCGCCATCGCCATTCCTCCATTCGATCGAAAGCTTAGCCCCGGACCGGGCGCAACGCATCGCGATCGCGCGATGCGTTGTGCCTTGCATTCAGTGGCATCGACCGAAACGGTCGGGCGAAGCGCCAGGTCCGCCCCGCCAGCCCGGCGGGTTTTCCCAATTCGTGCCACGGCCGCCCGCACGTCCCGGCGGATTGCCGTCGCGATCGACCCAGCAGCGTCCGGCCTGGTTCCAGAATCCGTATTTCGGATGCCAGTAACCGTAGTCCGGGTTGTAGTAATAGCCGCCGTTGACCTGTTTGAATTCGTAACGGCGCCCGTTCTTCACCCACCATTGCCGATCCGGTGAAGTACCCGGCCCGCCCTTCCAGCCCGGGGGGTTTTCCCAGTTCGTGCCCGGTCCGCCAGCGGGTCCCGGCGGATTGTTGTCGTGGCGACCATTGCGCGCGTCCGCCGTTCCGGTCGCGGCCAGCGCAAGCAGCGTGGCGGCGATCATTCCCATCGACCTGACGTTCATCTGTCCTCCTCGTGCATCGGTGTACCCGGAATGGGTGCACCGATGGTCAACGGCCGTCTTCGAACATGGGTTGACTACCGGCCACCTCGGCGCTCTTGCGTTCATGCACGATCCAGCAATGGCCCACTCTCGCGTCGCGTGTCTCGCGCGGGTGTATAACGCGGGCTCCCCACCCGCGGAGCCGTCCATGCGTCGTTTTCCTTCCCTCGCCGTGCTCGCCGCCGCCGTCGCGGCGATCGCCACGCCTGCGTTCGCGGCACTTGAAGTCGGCGCCAAGGCGCCCGATTTCACCGCG
>Ga0209023_10003132_pt1 | contig 19958 bp, 16 predicted proteins | sample LakOneMetagenome_FD_187468 | JGI IMG/M metagenome (GOLD analysis project Ga0209023, IMG submission 187468) | Freshwater and sediment microbial communities from Lake Erie, Canada (SPAdes) (version 2) | ecosystem: Environmental > Aquatic > Freshwater > Lentic | place: Lake Erie, Canada...
TGCGCAATGCCTATTATGTAAAATATCATGCGCACTTCCGATGACCGGGCGCGCCCATGTTTTCATTGACCCTCAAAAGGTCCACACGACCGCTCCAACCCAATCCGCATGCGAGGGCTGGCGCTGGACGAAGGTGGCGCCGAGGTAGCTGTACTCCCAGCTGATCGAGTCGGTCCAGATGCGGCTGGCGTAAAGGTTGATGTCGCCGAAGGCATAGCTGACTCCGACGCTGGCGTACCGATAGCTCGATTCACCTTTTCCCCGCGGGATCGACAGGCCCAGACCCGCGTCGGCGGCGAGTCGACCGCCCAAGGCATGGTGGAACGTCGTCTCAACCGAGGTCGCCCAATGCGACTTGGAACCTTCCGAAAAAGGCGCCATCGCGTGGGTGAAATACAGATCGCTTGCATTGGGCGACACGGCGATCGACACACGCCAGAACCCCTTGTAGCCGAGCGCAGCATTGACCTCGTCGTAGCGAAGGCCGTCGCGTCGTCCGCGGTGCGCGCCGTCGTAGTGCATGACGCCGACCTTGCCGCTCCAGCCAGCATCGAATTGCCAGTGGCGGTCGACGTACAGGGCGAGCTGCGCGTTTTTGCTGCGCCCGGCCAGTTGCACCCTGCTCGCCCCTGCACCCGCGATCCAATTGTCGTCCACGCGACAGTGCACATCGACGATCCACGCCGGTTTGCCCCCTCCAAGGCTGATTCCGCGATAGACGTTGTCACTGCCGAGCCCAAGCGCGCCACCGCAATCGCCCGCGTGCGCGTCGAGGCATGCAAACCAGGCAAGAAACGCGGCAATTGGCAGCAATCGTCCGCGAATATGCGCCTTTTTTGCTTGCGGAGCGGGCATTCGTCCTCGGGACTGGGTCATGGCCTGTGAATGCACCATCCTAGCGTTTTCCACACCCCCGCCACCATTGCGCCCCTTGCCTGTTTGGGCGCAACCTTTTTCCGCCGTACGGGTACCTACGCCCGAGACGCGGACTCGGGACTTGCGTGAACCAGACCAGGACAGATCGTAGCCAGCGGGCGGACACCGCGGAATCGGAGCTGGAGTGCCTGCGCGCTGTGGCCCAGCGCGACCGCGAGGCTTTCGAGTGGCTGTATCGCCGCTATCACGGCGTGCTGACGCGGTTCCTTGGCCGCTTCACGGCACGGCGCGACCTGATCGAGGAGATGGTCAACGAGACCCTATGGGTCGTCTGGCGCACAGCCGACAAGTTCCGCGGCGACTCCAAAGTCGGTACCTGGATCATCGGCATCGCCTATCGATGCCTGATGAAGCAATTGCGCGATCATCCCGCGGAACCGACCTACGGTGCCGGCGAGCGCGACCAGGAAGCGTTCTACGACATCGTGCCGGACGAGAATGAAGCGAAGCAGGCCGAATTGCGCGACTGGGTGCAGCATGGCGTCGCCCTGCTTCCACCCGAGCAGCGCATGACGATCGAGCTGGCGTACTACCTCGGGCAGTCCTGCGAGGAAATCGCCGGCATCATGAATTGCGCGGTGGGCACGGTGAAGGCGCGCATGTTCCACGCCCGCCTGCGCTTGCGCAACACGCTGCCGGCGATCGGCGGCGATCCGCTCGACACTTATTCGGTACAGGGGTAGTCATGCAATCGCTGGAACACCGCCAAACCTGGGATTTGATCCCTTGGCTCGTCAACAGCACCGCCTCGCCGGTGGAGCGCGCGCTGGCGGAGGCGCACCTTGCCATCTGTGCGGACTGCCGCGACGAGTACGCGTTCCAGGCACGTCTCGGTGCCGGCCTGGGCGTCGAGATCGCGACTGAGGCATCGCCACAACCGGGTCTGGATCGGCTGCTCGCCCGCATCGACGCGGAGGTCACGGATGGCGCCGCGCTTCCGCTGCGATCGCGTGCGCTGGGCGCACGCCTGATCCGCATCCTCGCGGCGGCCGTTATCGTGCAGGCAATCGGCCTTGCTGCACTCAGCGGCTGGGCGCTCAACCGTTCTGCAAGCGAAGCGCCCTACCGCACGCTCAGCGCACCGGCCGTCGTCGTGCCCGACGCGACGATTCGTTTCGTTCCATCCCCCGAACTCAGTGTCGGGCAGTTGCAACGACTGCTCGCCGACAACGAGCTGCGCGTGGCAAGCGCGAACGAAGGCGGCACCATCCTTTCGCTTGCACCGGTGTCGACGCATGCGAGTGCATCCACCAGCGACGCAATCGCGCGCCTGCGCGCAACGCCCGGCGTGCTGCTCGCCGAACCCATCGCAAGGGAAGCGGATGCGCGATGACCATCGCCGGCTTGCGCAATGGCTCGTCCAGTGCCGGCTGGGCGTGCTTGCGTGCGGACTGATCGCACTCGCTGGCGCGGGCGCGGCGCCGCCGGCCGACACGACAGGCCAATCCGCAGCGCAGGATGCGCGCATGATCGTGGTGGCGATCGCTGACAAACCCGATCTGGCAATCGCAGCCGGCGCGACGCCGCGCGGGTACTCCAGCCTGCCCGACTATTCCGGCAGCGCGCGATCGCAGGCGGCGGCGAAACGGCTCGCCATGGACTATTCGTTGCGCGAGGTGTCGGCGTGGACGATCGACGCGCTGCACGTGCGCTGCATGCTGTACGAACTGCCGGCAGACGTGGATCGCGACGCCGCGCTCGAGCAATTGCGTGCAGACAAGCGCGTCGACCTAGCGCAGGCACTGCAGGAGTTCCAGACCTATGCAACGCAGTCCCCCGCAACTGCGGTCGTGCCTGCCACGTCCGTCGATCCCGCGGGCTACAACGATCCTTACGTCGGCCTGCAGCAGGGATTCTCGAGTATCGATGCGGCAGCGGCGCAGCGCTGGGCGAGCGGAGCGCGGATTGAAGTCGCGGTGATCGATACCGGTGTCGATGCCGCTCATCCGGACCTCGCGGGTCGCGTCGCATCCCAGCGCGATTTCGTGACGACACCGACCGAGGCTCCCGAGCGCGACCGCCACGGCACCGAAGTGGCGGGTGTGATCGCCGCCGTGGCGAACAACGGTGTCGGCATCGTCGGCATCGCGCCGGGAACACGCTTGCGCTCATTCCGCGCATGCTGGCCGGTCGCCGCCGGCAGCAGTGCCGCGCGTTGCAACACGTTTACCCTGGCGCAGGCGATCGGCGCCGCGATCTCGTCGGGAGCGCGGGTCATGAACCTGAGTCTTGGCGGCCCGTCCGACCCGTTGCTTGAACAACTCGTTGCGAAGGCGATCGAGCGCGGCATCATCGTGATCGGCGCCGTTCCGCCGGATTCTGGCACGACCGGTTTCCCGATCGACGTTGACGGCGTCATCGCCGTGCGCAGCAGCGACGCACCGGCCTCGCTGCGGCCATCCCTTGCTGCTCCCGGGCGCGACATCCTCACGCTCGAACCCGGCGGGCACTACGACTACGCCTCGGGCAGTTCGCTCGCGACGGCACATGTAACAGGCACCGTCGCCCTGTTGCTCGAACTCGATCCGCGCCTCGCACCCGCATCGTTGTTCGCCTTGCTGAGCGATTCAAGCCGCGGCGAGGACTCGTCCATCGATGCGTGCGCGGCCATTCGCACGCTGACGCGGAAAGGAGTAGCCTGCAATGAAGTCATCGCCAGCCGGGGACTGCGGCATGCGGGCCACTGATGCAGTCTGGCACCTGCTTGCGGTGCTCGCGTTCGGATGCGCGACACTACCGCAGGCGTCTGCGCAGCAGTCACGCGAGCAACTGGCGCGCCAGTTGCCTTCCAGCACCCTCACCGGCGCAGATGTCGCCGCCGGTTCGGCCTTGCGGCCAGCTCCAGGCTTCGCCAACGCGAAGGTCGCCGAAAATCCACTTGCCAGTGGCGCGACCGCGGTCGGAGAACGAACCTGCATCGCCTGCCACCAACTCGAAAGCGAGCACTTCACGCATACCTTCCATGCGCTGGGCCTGCACGCTGCGAACAAGGCCGACGCGTCGATTCCGGTGTGCGAGACCTGCCACGGCCCCGGCTCGGCGCATGCGAAGGATCCGAATGCGAAGGGTCTCATCATCGGCTACACCAAGGGTTCGGGCACGCCGATCGAAACGCAAACCAAGACCTGCCTCGCCTGTCACGAAGGCGGTCCGCGCGACCACTGGTCCGGCTCGGTGCATCAACGCAACGGCCTTTCTTGCAGCGATTGCCACAACCCGATGGCGAAATTTTCCACCGAAGGCCTGATGGCGAAGGCATCCATCAACGACACCTGCGCGCAATGCCATCGCGACGTGCGGCTGCAGTTCAACCGCCGTTCGCACATGCCGCTGCCGGAAGGCCAGATGAGCTGCGACGACTGCCACAACCCGCACGGCTCGATCACCAGCCCGTTGCTGAAGACGAACACGGTCAACGAGACCTGCTACCAGTGCCACGCGGAGAAGCGCGGACCATTCCTGTTCGAGCACGCACCCGTACGGGAGAGTTGCCTCAATTGCCACACGCCACACGGCTCGAACCAGCAGACGCTGCTGGTCGCTCCGATTCCGTTCCTGTGCCAGCAATGCCATTCGGGATTGCGCCATCCGAACGACTTGCATACGCCGGACTCGCTGGCGACGGGCTTGCATCCCGATGAGCGCGCGATGGGGCGTGGCTGCATCACCTGCCATGCGAACATCCACGGCTCGAACGCGCCGTCCGGTCCAAAGTTCCACGAATAGCCGCGGGAGGACGATCCATGCGCATGCACCGACGCTGCCGCCCGCTGCCGCTCGCCTTAGCAATCGCCATCGCCCTGCCGGCATGGGCCGACAGTGGGGTCGGCGTCGACACATGGCGTGCGAACAAGCTGGATCCCGCCGCCGGCGCGACCGTGGCTGTTTGTGACGAGCACGGGACATCGTGGCTCGAGGCGGGCGTGCATCGCGGCCCGACCGGTCACCTGTACGAATGCGCTCCTCCGCCGGTGCAGCCGACTGGGCACGGTGAATGGCAGGGCTACGGCGTGCTGCAGATCGGTGCGGTCGCAACCAGCGGCGATGACGGCAACGCATTGTGGAATCGCTACGTCGACTGGGACAGCGGCCTGATCCTCGCCCTGCTCGACTACAGCATCGAACGTGCCGACGACGGCAGCTACGCGAACGTACGCGCCAGCCGCATCAGCGATGACGACGAGTACTACCAGGCCGTGTTCGGTCGCGCGGGCAGCTACAAGGTGCAGGCGTTCCTGCGCGACTTGCCGAACGTGCTCACGAACAACGCCCGACCGATCTGGAACGGCGTCGGTGGCAACCGCCTGACCCTGCCGAGCAGTCTCGTCGCGGGCGGCAGCACGGCCGCCGAGGTCGCCGCGGTTTCCGCTGCGACGCCGGGACGCACGCTCGCCGTCACGCGCGAGAAGCAGGGACTCGGTTTCAGCATGTATCTCACGCCACAATGGAGCGCCTACGCGAACGCGAGCGACGAACAGCGCAAGGGCGCACGCGCATTCGGCGGCCCGTTCTTCTTCAACTACCCGTTCCCGGACAATGGCGGCGTGTACGAGACGGTCAAGCCGATCGACGACTCGACCGTCAACCTCAACGCTGGCCTGCGTTTTGTCGGCACGCTCTGGCGCATGGACTTCGGCTACAGCGGTTCGTTCTACCGCGACCGATACACCCGTTTCACCTGGGAAACGCCCTATGCGCTGTATCCGGTCGTACCCGGCGGGGTATCGGCACCGTTGACGACCGGCCAGTTCTCAACCGAGCCGGACAACGACTACCACAACCTCAAGGCCGCATTCACGCGCAAGCTGCCGCTGAACGGCGAGTTGTCGTTGACGGTCTCCGCCGGCCGCATGAGCCAGGACGACACCCTGATCGCGCCGGTCGACTGCCAGGGCGTGTTCGGCATCGGCCTCGGCGGCAGCCTCGAGCTCGGGCCGCAGAATCCGTACCTGTACGACTGCGCGCAGTGGAACTCGCCCGCGGCGCTGTCGCGCACGTCGGCGGACATGCGCATCGACACCAGCCTGGTCGATGCGCGCATCATGCTGCAACCGGGCACCAACGTGACCCTGCGCGGTGGTCTGCGCTTCAATCGCGAGGATTACTGCAACACGTACCTCGCGTGGAATCCATTGACTGGCCAGTACGGCTACGTCAGCGAAAACGGATCGCAAGGCAGCGTCGTGCCCGGCGAATCCGGTATCTGGGATCCGTTCGGCAGCGCCTCGGTCATCACGCGCGTACGCAGCCTGCCGCTCGACATGCAGACGACCGAGGCCACGCTCGGCGCCGACTGGAAACTCGGCCTGCACGACACACTCGGCGCGACCCTTGTGTTCAACCGCTACGAACCGACCCATCGCGAACGCAAAGCCGTCGACGACGGCAGCATCAAGCTGACCTGGGTCAACCGGGCAATGGACTGGCTCACCCTGCGCGCGAACGCGACGTGGCTGCGCCAGAACGGCGACCGCTACGAGTACGATCCGTACGAGTTCACCTATTCGATCTCGCTGCCTGGTTTTGTCGCTCCCCCAAATGGCGTGCCCGCGCACACCGTCGCGGACTTGCGCAAGTACGACGTAGGCAGCCGCACCGAAAACAAGATCGACCTGATGGCGACGGCGACGCCGCGCGACGACATGACGATCAGCACGTCGCTGCGCGGCGACTGGAACGCCTACGACGCGACACTCGGCCGGCAGCGCTACGACACGCTCGGCCTCACGGTGCAATGGGAGTGGCAGCCAGCGCCCGGCAACATCGCCAGCCTGTATTACGGCTACGACCGTTCGCGATTGCGCCTCGCCAACGTCAACGAGATCAACGACAGCGGCTCCGACCCGAATCTCGGCGGCGGCACCTACGCCCGGATCGGTCGCTGGTGGGTCGACGACGAGCAGAGAAACCACAACGCGGGCGCGACCTTCAGCCATGATTTCGGGCGCGTGCGGCTCGACGCGAACTGGAACTACCTGTACGCGCGAGGACTCACCGACTACCGTTTCGCGAGCGCGGCGGCGCTGGCCTGGGGTGACGTCGCGCCGGGTGATGGCCCCGGCAGCGGAGTGTTCCCGGCGATGACCTATCGCGTCCATTCGCTGACTGTCGGCGTACGCATTCCACTGAACGAGCGCATCGCCCTGCGCTTGTTCGACTACTACGAGCGTGGACGCATCAGTGACTGGCATTACCTCGGGTTCGAGGGCGGGCAGGTGATCGACCATCGCGTCTACACCGATGGTGGCCCGCAAGGCTACAACGCCAATCTCGTCGGTCTCCTGCTCGACGTTCGGCTGTGAGGAGCGCGCGATGATCCGCCCGGGCTTCATCTGCAATCTGCTGCTGGCATCGGCGTCCCTGCTCGCTTGCTCGGTCGCCGGCGCAGGCGCCCTGCTCGATCTGCGTCGCGTCGCAGCGTCCAGCGGGGATGCCGTCGCGGGCAAGGCGAAGGCGGCGGTCTGCAGCGCGTGCCATGGTCCGCTCGGCCTCTCGCCGGTGCCGCTGTTTCCGAATCTCGCCGGACAAAAGGCGGACTACCTCTACTGGCGTCTTGTCGCCTTCAAGCGCGCGAACAATCCCGCCTCGGCAATGACCGCGCAGGTCGCGAACCTGGACGATGCCACGATGCATGATCTCGCCGCATGGTTCGCGAGCCTGCCCGCTGCCGCACCGGCTGCCGTCGCCGGCAACGAGCACATCGCGCGCGGTGAATCGCTCTACCTCGAAGGCGATCCTGGGCGCGGCATACCGCCCTGCCAGGGTTGCCACGGCAAAGACGCGCAGGGACACCCGCGGGCTGCCGAGGACGCGCATTGGCGCGTCTATCCCGCGCTGCACGGCCAACACGCGGCGTACCTGCAACAGCGCCTGAAGGATCTCGGCGGCGATGCGAATCCCGCCGCGAGCAGCGCCCGCGTGATGGCGCCGATTGCACGCGCGCTCGATGCGGATTCGGCCGCAGCAATCGCGTCATGGCTCGAATCGGGAGCGCCCTGAACCTCGCGCAGCCGCACAGCACGCAGCTGCAATCTCCGGGCGACCACGTGTCGCCATCCACCAGCAAGTCCCCGTACCCGGGGCCCACATGAAGAAGAACCCATGCGCCCACTACCCTCCCTTATTTCGGTTGCATCACTGCTCGCGTTCGCGACCCATGCCCATGCCGTCGACCACGTCGTGCATGTCGGTGGATCCGGGCTGGTATTCACGCCGTCGAGCATCGAAGCCCTGGTCGGCGACACCGTCACCTTCATCAACGACGGCGGATTCCACAACGTCGCCTCGGATGCCGGAGCGCCGATGACGTTCCGTTGCGCGAATGGTTGTGACGGCGATGCCGTCGGCCCGGCGGACGGCACCCCCTCGGGCACCGTGGGCTGGACCGCAACCATCACGATCTCCCCGGCAGCGGCTCATTCCAGCGTCGGCTACCATTGCGAGGTCCACGGTCAGACCATGTCGGGAACCATCTCGGTGACCAATCCGGTCGACCTGCAATCGTTCGATATCGACTGAAGCGCGCTTGTCCGGGCACGCGGGACGCGGCCCGGGCGACACCTTGCCGGGCCTCGGCAAAGCCGTTTTGAGGGTCGTTGCGCGCGGTCTGTCGGGTGCTCTTCCATTGCCAGACAAATTCCCTTACAATTCCGCACTTTCCGCGTTCAGAAACTGTTGCGAGGCGTTCCATGAAAGTGCTGTCGTCCCTCAAGTCCGCAAAGAAGCGCCATCGCGACTGCAAAGTCGTGCGTCGTCGCGGCAAGGTTTTCGTGATCTGCAAGAGCAATCCGCGTTTCAAGGCGCGCCAGCGCTGAGAGCCATTCAGCTCCTGGTCGCAGAAGAAAGGGCCGCGCAAGCGGCCTTTTTTCTTGACAACAATGCCGCCAAAGCGGGGACACGGTGCGTCTTTTCGGTGACTCAAGACGCTTGAATACCCGCATCGCTCGCCCCTCCAGGACCACCTGCGGGTGCATCGCCGGAGGAACCCCGAATTGCCGGCTGCGACGCTCCGATCAATCTGAAGCCGCAGTCATGGAACCGTATCCCGGGTTCTGTTAAAAAGGCTCCTGCGGGTGTGGGAATCCTCGCAGTTCCTCCTTTCCCTACAAGGATTTGAGCCATGTTTGTGAAGTTTGTTCTCGCGACGGCAGCTGGCCTCGCGGCCGCAACCTTGCTCGCCCCGGCGGCGCATGCCGACACGCTCGATACGGCGTCCGTCAAGAAGCACCACCGCCATCACCGCGGCTCCAACGCGAACGAAGGTTCCAACCTTCCGAGCCGCGGCATGAGCATGGCCCAGGTCGAGCAGCGCTTCGGTGCTCCGAGCGAAAAGCTGGCGCCTGCCGGTGGCGACACGCGCCGCCATCCGACCATCAACCGCTGGCGCTACAACGGCTACACGGTGTACTTCGAACGCAGCCGCGTGATCCACAGCGTGGTCGACGAGGCCGAAGCAGCCGCACCGAAGTCCTGATCCCGATGCCTTCCGCTATGCGCCTGCCTGCGGAATGGGAACCGCAGGCCGGCGCTGTCATTGCGTGGCCCCATGCGGATACGGATTGGGGCCCGCGCCTGCCGCGCATCGAGCGCGCGTACGTCGGGCTCGCCGCCGCGATTGCGCACTTCGAACCCGTGCTTGTCTGTGTCGCCGATGCAGCGATACGCGAGCGCGCGCGCCACCTGCTTGCCGGCGCCGGAGTCGAGCCGGCGCGGCTGCACTTCGTCGAAGTCGCCTACGACGACACCTGGCTGCGTGATTCCGGGCCCCTCAGTCTGGTCGGCGTGTCCGGCTTCCGCCTGCTGGATTTCCGCTTCACCGGGTGGGGCGGCAAATTCGAGGGCAGTCGCGACGACCGCCTGATCGAAACCCTCATGGCGCGCGGGGTATTCCGCGCGGCCGAACGGCGCAGGATCGATTGGGCGCTCGAAGGCGGTGCGATCGAGGTCGACGGCAACGGCACCCTGCTGACGACCTGGCGCTGCCTGCATCAGCGCCACCCGCACATGAGTCGCGAACAGATGACCGCGTTGCTGCTAGACGCGTTCGCGGTCAGTCGCGTGCTCTGGCTCGAACACGGCTATCTCGAAGGCGACGACACCGATGCGCACATCGACACGCTCGCGCGCTACGCACCCGGCGGCGCGATCGTGTTCCAGACCTGCGACGATCCCGCCGATCCGCACCATGCGGAACTCGCGCGCATGCGCGACGAGATCGCAGGCCTGCGCAATGCCGACGGCGAACCCTATCGCCTGCACCCGTTGCCATGGCCGCGCCCGATCGTGGACGAGAACCGTCGGCTCGCCTCGTCGTATGCGAATTACCTGATCGTCAACGGCGGTGTCGTGATGCCTTCGTACGGCGACCCCGCCGATGCGCAAGCGGCAAGCGTGATCGCCGCCGCGCATCCCGGTCGCGAAGTGGCGATGGTCGATGCACGCGAGCTGATCTGGCAGAACGGCAGCGTGCATTGCCTGACCATGCAACTGCCTGCCGGCCTGCTCGCCTGATTGCAGACGGTCAGGCCTGCTCGGAGTGCCCGGTTGCATCGATGAGTTCGAGCCGATAGGTGCCGCGCCCAGCCTGCTTGGCCTGATACAGCAACGCGTCGGCGCGCGCGACCAGCCGCGCCGCGCCCAGAGGACAGGCATGGCAGGCGGCGACGCCGATGCTGGCGCCCATCGTCAAGGTCAGGTTCTCGCTGCGCAATTCGAACGGACGCGACATCGCCGATACCAGTTTGGTGGCGATCGCGCGCACTCGCTCGACGTCGGGAATGCCCTCCATGACGACGATGAATTCGTCGCCGCCTAGACGCGCGACCGCGTCCGATGCACGCACGTTTTCGCCCAGTCGCGTGGCGAACGCGCGGATCAGTGCATCGCCGACCGCATGCCCGTGGGTATCATTGACCTGCTTGAAGCGATCGATGTCGAGATAGAACACCGACAGCAGCCATTCCTTTTCGCGCGAACGCTCGATTGCGGATTCAAGACGCTCGTAGAAGCCGGCACGATTGATCAGGCCGGTCAGCGGATCGATGCGCGCGAGATGGATCAGGCGCCGCTCCTCGCGCTTTTTCGAGGTGATGTCCTGCACCATCGCATGCACGCCGATCACGCGGCCGTCCTTGTCGGCAGTTTCCGGGATGAAGGTGATTTCGACGCACTGGTAGTCTTCTCCGTCACCTTCCTCGTCCTCGAACACGACACGCTCGCCGGCGAGCGCGCGCACGAGCCATGGTTCGCGGCGTGCATAACGTTCTTCGCCGAGTACGTCGCGCACGTGCGCGCCGACGATGCCGTCGTCAGCCGCGGAATAGGCACGGCGGAACGCCTCGTTGGCGAACACGAAACGCAGCTGTGCATCAACATAGGCGATCTTGACCGGCAGCGTGTCGGCGACCGTGCGCAGGCGCTGTTCGCTCCGCTGCAGCGCCTGTTCGACCGCGCGCATCGCAGTGATGTCCTGCGCGTAGCCCATCACGTAGGCGGAGCCATCGGCGTCGGTGTAGCGACGGTTGCGGTATTGCCAGACCAGCTCGGTGCCGTCGCGATGCTGCACCCGCACCTGGCCGGCATCCTCGTCGCCGTTCGCAATGCGTTGCAGGTACTGGTCGATGAGGAAGCGCAGGTGCGGCGCGGCAAGGTCACGCAGCGGCGTGCCCAGCAGCTCGGCGACGCTGCGTCCGAGCGACGCCGCCGCCGCCGGATTCACCGACAGCAGGGTTCCGTCCAGTTCGTGGATGAAGATGAAGCCGGGACTGTGTTCGAAGAAGTCGCGAAAGCGCCGCTCGCTCGCCTCCAGCGCGCGCATCGCGCGACGCTCGGCGGTCACTTCGCGCACGCGCAGCAAAACGACTTCGCGCCCACCGAGTTCCGTGCGTTGGGCGAAGGATTCGACCTCGATCTCGCGCCCGTCCTTGGTACGGTGGCGTCCGACCACCGTGCGTCCGGAAGGCGGCAGTTCGGACGAGACGCTGCCGCGCGGAAGCAGGTCGGCGAGTTCCATCGTAGCGAATTCGCGTTCCGAGTAGCCGTAGGTTTCGACCGCCGCATGGTTGGCGCTGAGAAACTTCAGTGTCTGCGGATCGCAGATCCAGACTGGATGCGCATCGAGGTCGAACAGCGTTCGCAGGGTCGCATCCTTGCTGCGTCTCTGATGCAAGCGCCGCGCGCGTTCGATCATCAGATGCAAGGCGTAGCCCAGCAGGTCGGCGCGCAACTCCGGCAGCACCAGGGCCTCGTGCGCGCCGCGCGCATGCGCGAGATCCAGCAGGCTCCGGTCCCGACGGCGGCTCAAGGCAAGGATCGGCGTGTCGCCTGCGCGCGCCCCAAGCTTGGCGAGATCCTCGATCTGAGGAGCATTGTCGACAGCGGCCACGATCGCATCGAAGCTCTTGTGGGCGAGCCGCGCGATCGCTTCGTGGATGCCCGGGCACTGCGTGATGCCAGCGCCGACACCGGCCAGCAGTGAACGGATCAGAGCCTCCTCGTCGTCGCTGGCGACCAGAAGAATCTCCAGCGATTCGTCCGGACTATCACGGGATTCGGTCATGCGACCTTCCTACACTGCCGCGCCCGCTTCCACAACTGGTGATGCTGCGGGCCGGCGTCGAGCGGCACGGACGAGCACCGGGCCTGGCATGCTTCCGGTCGACGATCCGCGCTACCATGAACGATTCGGATTTCCACCCTGACCCATGCCCTCGAAAACCCTCAAGGTAGCCCTGCTGCAGGAGACCGATCGCGGCAGCCGCGAAGCGAACCTCGACGCGATCGAGGCCGGCTTGCGCGAAGCGGCCGGCGCCGGCGCCGGCCTGGTGCTGCTGCAGGAATTGCACAACGGTCCCTATTTCTGTCAGCACGAGCACGTCGGCGAGTTCGATCGCGCGGAAGCCATTCCCGGGCCGAGCACCGAGCGGCTTGGTCGCCTTGCCGAGGAACTCGGCCTGGTGATCGTTGCCTCCCTGTTCGAACGCCGCGCGGCCGGCCTGTACCACAATACCGCCGTGGTGTTCGATCGCGCCCGTGCGATCGCCGGAAAATACCGAAAGATGCACATTCCGGACGACCCGGCCTTCTACGAGAAATTCTACTTCACGCCGGGCGACCTCGGCTTCGAGCCGGTGCAGACCTCGGTCGGAAGGCTCGGCGTGCTGGTTTGCTGGGACCAGTGGTATCCGGAGGGCGCGCGGCTGATGGCGCTCGCCGGCGCTGACCTGCTGCTCTATCCGACCGCAATCGGCTGGGACCCGGCCGATGCACAGGATGAGAAGGATCGCCAGCGCGACGCGTGGATCATCGTGCAGCGCGGCCACGCCGTCGCCAACGGCCTGCCCCTGCTCGCCTGCAACCGCACCGGCTTCGAACCCGCGCCGGACGGTGCGCGCGGCATCGAGTTCTGGGGTTCGAGCTTCGTGGCCGGCCCGCAGGGCGAATTCCTCGCACGCGCGGCAACCGACCGGCGCGAACTGCTGCTCGTCGATGTCGATCTGGCGCGCAGCGAGGACGTGCGCAGGATCTGGCCATTCCTGCGTGATCGGCGCATCGATGCCTATTCCGATCTGATGCGGCGGTTCCGCGATTGAACGCGCCAGCCGCAGCAAGCGCCGGCTCCGTCGCCGCGAACGTAGACGAAGTGCTGGAGAGCCAGCCGATCGCGCGCGTGCAGCGTGGCGCCATCGAGTACGTCCTGCTCGGCACTGCGCACGTCTCGCGCGTCAGCGCCGACGCCGTGCGCGCGATGCTCGAACGCGAGTCGTTCGATGCGGTCGCAGTGGAACTGTGCGAGCCGCGCTACCAGTCGATCCGTGACCCGGAAGCGTTCCGTCGCCTCGACCTGTTCCAGGTCATCCGCCAGGGCAAGGTCGGCCTTGTCGCGGCGAACCTTGCGCTGTCCGCATTCCAGCGTCGGCTCGCCGAACAATTCGGCATCGAGCCGGGCGCCGAGATGAAGGCTGCAATCGATGGCGCAGACGTACGCGGACTGCCGATATGGCTGATCGACCGCGAGATCGGCGTCACGCTGAAGCGCGCCTATCACAGCGTTGGTTTCCTCGACCGGATGTCGATCGTCGGCGGTCTCGGCGCGAGCGTACTCACGCGCGACGACGTCAGCGAGGACGAGATCGAGAAGCTCAAGGAAGGCGACCTGCTCGGCAGCATGTTCAACGAGTTCGCGCGTGAATCGCCGCAACTCTACGACGCCCTGATCGGCGAGCGCGATCGCTACATGGTCGCCCGCCTGCGCGAGCAGGCATCCGCGAGTTCCGCGCGACGCGTGCTGGTGGTGATCGGCGCGGGCCATCTCGCCGGCATGCAACGCGAGCTGGCGAGCCAGAACGAGATCCCGCGGCCGCTGGTCGAGAAGCTCGCGAAAGTCCCGCCGCCGGCGCGTTGGCCGAAATGGCTCGCGATCGGCGTGTTCGTGGTGATCGCCGGCGCGATCGGCTTCGCGTTCACGCGCGGCACGCGCACCGGCGCCGACGCACTGCTTGCGTGGACGCTGTTTACCGGCGGGTTCGCGGCGATCGGCGCGATCGCGGCATTCGCGCATCCGCTCAGCGTGATCGCGGCGTTCCTCGCGGCGCCGCTGAAACCGTTTCGCCCGGGAGTGCCCGCGTCCGCCTTCAGCGCCGGCGTCGAGGCGTGGCTGCGCAAGCCACGCGTGGCCGACTTCGACACCCTGCGCGACGATGTCGCGCACTGGAGCGGCTGGTGGAAGAACCGCATCGCGCGCACGCTGCTGAACTTCATGTTCGTCACCCTCGGCACCCTCATCGGCGAGTATGTCGCCGGCTTCCACATCATCAGGAACCTGCTGTGAACCCCGCACGATGAAATTGTCCACCCTCTTCAGCAAACCGCGCTGGCAATCCAAGGATGCCGCCAAACGCCGATCCGCGGTGGCCCACGACAACGACCAGGAGCTGCTTTCCAACCTGGGTCGACTCGCACGCGAAGATGCCGATCCCGGCGTGCGGATCGCCGCGGCCAAGCGTCTGGCGGACCCGGGTGTCGTGCAGGGACTCGCCCATGACGACGCCGACGACGGAGTCCGCGCGCAGGCGCGTGCCCTGTGGCTGGACCTTCTGACCGGAACGCATCCGGCCGCGCCCTCCGCGACCGAACGCCTGCGCCTGCTCAAGGCACAGGACGACGCCGAACTCGCCGAGCGCATCGCCTGCCACGCGAGCGAGCCGGAGCTGCGTCGCGCCGCGCTCGCACAGATCAAGCGACCGACCTTGCTGATGGACCGCGCGCTGGCGGATCGTGACGCCTCGATCCGCCTCGCCCTCGTCGAGCGGTTCGACGACGAGGCTACCCTCGAACGCCTCGCCGACCGCGCACGCAAGTCCGACAAGCAAGTTGCGCGGCGCGCGCGCGAACGCATCGAGGAACTGCGCCTGAATCGTGGCGACGCCGCCACCTTCGAGCAGCGCGCGCGCCAGCTGTGCGAGCGCATGGAGCGGCTGCTGAGTGTCCCCGATCATGCGGATGCCGAACGCGAGATCGCCATCCAGTGGGCGCTGCTCTCGCACCCGGCCGCCGAGCCGCTGCATGCGCGCTTCCAGGCCGCCGTCGACCTGCTTGCCAGCAGCCGTGATCCCGCCGCTCGGGTTGCTGCTGCCGTTGCGCCTGCAACGGAATCCCCCGAAAGCGTGGTCGAAGCCAGCACCGAACCCGCGCCGCCGGCCGAGCCCGCGGCGTCGCCCGATCCGGCTGCGACCGTGGTGGCGCCGCTGATTGCCCAGGCGCGCTTTGCGGCATCGCTCGACGAAGCGCAGGCGGCCCGCCGCCAGCAGCAGGAACAACAACGCACGCTGCTCGCCGAGTTGGGTGAGCACCTGCATGCGTGCGCGGCGGCGCTGGAGTCGGGCGCAAGCGCGCAGGCGCACGCGAGCAAGGCGCGCATCGACGAGCTGCGCCGCCGCGTCGAAGCGCCCTTGCCGAAGGCGATCGCCCAGCAGCTCGGCGAGGTCGACACACACTATGCCGAACTCAGCCGCTGGCAGTTGTGGGCCGACCGCCAGCGCCGCCAGCAACTATGCGGAGAGATCGAGGCGTTGCCGGAACTGCGCCTGCACCCGGACGCCGTCGCGACCAAGGTGCGCGACGCACAGACCGAGTGGTCACGCCTCGATGCCATCGGGGGCGCGACGGCCGCACGCGCAAGCGACCTGCATCGTCGCTTCCACGCCGCGTGTCGCGAGGCGCTCGCGCCGGCGCAGGGCTACTTCCGCAAGCGCCAAGAACTGCGCCAGTCGCAGTCGGCCGCTATCGCCGCGTTGCTGGCACGCGCAGCCGCGCTGGCCGAGGACAGCAGCGACTGGAGCGAGATCGCCAACCTGCGGCGCGACACCGTCGAGGCATTGCGCGGCCTCGATCGCATCGAACCGCGTGAACGCAAGGCGCTGGCGCAGTCGCTGAAGACGCAGCTCACGGCGCTTGATGCGCGCATCGCGCGACGCGATGCGGAAATCGAACGCGCGAAGGCAGCCCTGATCGCCGATGCGGAAGCACTCGCGGACGGCATGCCGCGCGGCGCCGTCGCCTCCGCACGCGAGCTGCAGAAGCGCTGGCAGGTTGCCGGCAGCGGGCGGCGCTCGCGCGACCAGGCGCAATGGAACCAGTTCCGCGCCGCGGTCGACCGTGTATTTGGAAAGCTCGACGCCGAACGCGCCGAGCGCAACGCGCGCGAGACCGAAGTGCGCGCGCATGCGGAATCAGTCTGTGTGGAACTGGAGACCCTGGCCGGCGCAACGGAGCCGCCCGAGCGGGGAGCGATCGGCCGCTTGCAGGCCGCATGGGACGCATTGCGCCCGCGCGACGAGGACCTGCTGCGCCGCTTCGGCGAGGCGCAGGCGCGCCTGCGCGAATCGGCGCAACGGCAGGATCGCGAGCGACGCCACCTGCGCTTCCACCGCTGGCTCGAGCTCTACCGGGCGTGCCGTGCCGCGGAACTAGCGGACGGGTCGCCGGAGGCGTCGCACCGCTGGGCTGCGTTGACCGCGGATGCACCGGCCGACGCGCGCCTCGCCGGGCGCTTCGAACGCGCGACGAGCGAGGGCCGCGGCCTGCTGCCTGCGGAACTGTCCGACGACGCGCACGTGGTCCTGGTCGAACTCGAAATGCTGGCCGCGATCGAGTCGCCGGCATCGGACCTGGACCTGCGTCGAAACCTGCAGGTCGAACGTCTTTCAACGCGCATGCGCGGCACGCAAGCGGCGGGCGTCAACGAGCAGCTGGATGCATTGCTGACGCGCTGGAGCGAACTGGAGCCGACGCCGGCGCACACCGATGAGCGCTTCGAGCGCGCGCTGCTCGCAGCGATCGAGTCGCTGCCGTGACAGGCGATGCGCTCCTGGCGACCTTCGCGCGCATGCGCGCGGCACATGCGCGCGAGCCGATGCCGACACGCGCCGAACGCGCGCGCCGTCTCGGCGCCCTCGAAGCCTTGATCGCCGACAATCGTGCGGCGATCGCGGAGGCGATCGCGGCGGACTTCGGTCGGCGCCCCGTCGAGGAAACCGATCTGCTCGAAGTGTTCCCGAGCCTGTCCGGCATCCGCCATGCGCGCGCGCAGCTGCGCCGCTGGATGCGCCCGCGCCGCAGTTGGGCGGGTTTCTGGTTCCTGCCCGCACGCATCGAGATCCGGCCCCAGCCGCTCGGCGTCGTCGGCATCATCGTGCCGTGGAACTATCCGCTCTACCTCGCCGCGGGTCCGCTCACCGACGCCCTGGCCGCCGGCAATCGCGTACTGCTCAAGCTGAGCGAATTGACGCCGGCATTCTCGACCCTGTTCGAGGAACTGGTCGAAAAGTACTTTGCCGCCGATGTCGTCGATGTCGTCAACGGCGATGCCGACGTCGCGCGCGCTTTCTCCGCCCTGCCCTTCGACCACCTGCTGTTCACCGGTTCGACCGCGGTCGGCCACGAGGTGATGCGCACCGCCGCCGCGAACCTGACCCCGGTCACGCTCGAACTCGGCGGCAAGTCACCGGCGATCATCGGACCGGATGCGCGCTTCGACCATGCGGTCGAACGCATCGTGCTCGGCAAGCTGCTCAACGCAGGCCAGACCTGCATCGCGCCCGACTACGTGCTGCTGCCACGCGAGCGCGAACGCGACTTCATTGCCAGCGCGAACGCGGTCGTCGCGCGGCTGTACCCGGATCTCGCTGCCAACCGGCAATTCGCCGGCATCGCAACCGAACGTCACCATGCACGCCTGTGTGCGCTGCGAGACGACGCGATCGCCGCCGGCGCGGTCGCCCACGCGCTGGCCGAAGCGCCCGCCGACGCACGCGTGCTCGCGCCGACCCTGTTGACCGGCGTCGATGATCGCATGGCCGTCATGCAGCAGGAAATCTTCGGCCCGTTGCTGCCGCTGCAACCGTACGACACGCTCGACGAAGCGATAGCGAGCATCAATGCACGGCCGCATCCGCTCGCGCTGTACGTGTTCGATGAACAACGCGAAACGGTTGAACGCGTGCTGGAGCAGACCCGTGCCGGCGGCGTGAGCGTCAACGACACGATCCTGCATATCGCCCAGCACAACCTGCCATTCGGCGGAGTCGGCGCATCCGGCATGGGCGCCTACCACGGCGAGGACGGCTTCCGCACGTTCTCGCGCAGGACGCCGATTTTCTATCAGGCCCGCTTCAACCTGGTCGGCCTGCTGAATCCACCCTACGGCGCGAAGTTCAAGGCGTTGCTGCGGCTCCTGCTCGGCGGCCGCAGCGGGCGTCCGCCGTTCACGCGCTGAGTACGGCTTGAACCGCACGAGCGCCTTGCGGGAGCAAGCCGCGGTGCTTTCCGAAGGCTGGGGGCCGAGGGCTGAAAAGCATCGCGGCTTCCGCCGCTAACCAAACATGATGTCTGCAGCAGCGCTCGCTGCGCGCGATCTACGGCAGCGCCGAGGTGCTCTCGCGCGGACGGACGATGACGCCCTTGCGCGCGTCGGCGATCACGTTGCGCATCCAGAGGCTCGCATCGTCGAGCAGCGAATAGATGCACGGCAACGCGAGCAGGGTCACGATGGTCGAGAACGTCAGCCCGCCGGCGATCGCGCGCGCCATCGGGAAGTACGGCGGCCCGTCGCTCCATGCCTCGGCGCCGCCGAGCGCGAGCGGCAGCATGCCGAGGATTGCGGTAGCCATCGTCATCAGCACTGGACGCAGTCGTTCCATCGCGCCGAGCACGAGCGCTTCGGTGCGCAGGTGGCCGTGGTGGCGCAACTGGTTGATGTGCACGATCATCACGATGCCGTTGTTCACGACCACGCCCATCAGGATCAGGATGCCGATGGCAGCCATGATCGAGAACGTCGTGCCGGTGAGCCAGAACAGCCAGAACACGCCGAAGATCGAGAACACGAAGGTGGTGAGGATCGCCAGCGGGTAGATCATCGACTCGAACATCGCGCACATCACGATGTAGACGAGGATGAGTGCGATCAGGGTGTTGAACAGCATCTGCTGACCGGCCTGGTCCTCTCGATCGAAACCCTGGCCGAAACTCCAGCGGTAGCCCGGCGGCAGCGCGACCGCGTTCATCGCCTTCGTGATTTCCTTGCGCGCGTCGTCCATCGTCTGCTTCTCGGCGAGGTTCGCCGTGATCTTCAATGCAGTCAGGCGGTCGACGCGCTGGATCGCCGATGCGGTCTCGTGCGAATCGGTCCGCAGCATCGTCAGCAGCGGAACCTGCGTGCCGTCGGGCGCGCGCAACTTGAAGTCCGACAGGCCGGACAGGCTCTGCGTGTCGGCGCCCTGGAAGCGCAGCCATACGGGCAGCTGGCGGTCGTCCGCATGGAAATCCTTCAGCGGCATGCCGCGCAGGGCGATCTGGATGTAGTTGGCGACGGTCTGCGCATCGAAGCCGTATTGCTTGGCGCGGATGCGGTCGACCTGGGTCGCGACCTCGCGGTCGCCATTGCCCTTCTCGGCGCGCACGTCGCGCAGGCTCGGCAGGTGCGACAGCACGGTGAGCACGTTCGGCGCGAGTTCGCGCAACTG
>Ga0209023_10003133_pt1 | contig 19952 bp, 21 predicted proteins | sample LakOneMetagenome_FD_187468 | JGI IMG/M metagenome (GOLD analysis project Ga0209023, IMG submission 187468) | Freshwater and sediment microbial communities from Lake Erie, Canada (SPAdes) (version 2) | ecosystem: Environmental > Aquatic > Freshwater > Lentic | place: Lake Erie, Canada...
CAGCTTCCGTGTTGATAAGCACCCCGTCCATGTCGAACAGGACGGTGGTGATCTCAACAGGCAGCATCATCGCGAGATGCAGATTGACGGCAAATAACGCCGTGAAACCGCATCTCGATTTCCGACCTAAGCGTCAGAGGATCTCGGCGAGGCGGGTTTCGAGCCGCTCGGCAATCTCTTCCCGGACCGGGCCTTCGCCCAGCCGCTCGACCAGTGACTGCAGGAAGCCTTCAACCACCAGGCCACGAGCGGTCTCTTCACCGAGACCACGCGATTCGAGGTAGAAGAGCTGGTCCTTGTCAACCTGGGCGATCGCTGCCGCGTGGGTGCAGGCGACGTCGTCGGCGAGTATCTCGAGGCCGGGGATCGCGTCCGCGTGAGCATCGGTGGAGAGCAGCATGTTGCGGCATTCCTGGAAGGCGTCGGTCTGCTGGGCGCCTTCGTCCACCTTGATCATTCCGCGCCAGACGGCCGAGGATTTGTCGGCAAGGACTCCGCGGAAAGCGAGGTCGGAAGTCGTGTGTTCGGCTGCGTGCTCCTGCAACGTGTCGTAGTCGATGTGCTGCGAGTTGCCGCCGGCATATCCACCGGTGACCTTTGCTTCGGAACCGGTTCCGGCCAGGTTCGTGGTCATGCGGACCTTGCCGCCGCCACCGCCGAAGCCGAGGGTCGCCCAGTCGAGCGTCCCGTCGCGCTGGACTTCGCCGCGCTGGGAGGAGAAGAGCCAGGCCTTCTCGGAGAGGTCCTGGGTCGAGACGTAGTGAAGATTGGCGGCGGGGCCGACGACCAGCTCGACCACCGTGTTGAGCAGGGCGTCGGTTTCATCAGAAGCCGAACCGTAGTGCTCCCACACCTCGGCCTTGGCGCCTTCCTCGATCACGACGAGGGTGCGCCAGTTCACGGCGGCACCGTCGGTGTCGAGCTTGAGGTCGACCTTGATCGCTTCGTCGCACTGGACGTTGCGGGGGACGTAAATCAGCACGCCGTCGTTGAGGGCCGCTTCGTTGCGGGCGACGAACGGATCCTCGGTCGAGACCAGCGATCCGAGCTTCTCGGCAAGCAACTCCGAGTGTTCGGCCAGCGCTTCGTTCAGGGGCAGCACGACGATCTCTGCGGAGCCGCCGCTGATCGTCACCTCGGCAGGCGAATTCTCGTAGGAATCGAGATCGAGCCGGGAAATGTCGGTGAACTCCCAGCCCTTGGTCTTGGTGTGGGGGAGTTCGATCGTCTCGACCAGGGCGGCGCCCTTTTCGCGACGTTCGTTCAGCCAGGCGGGTTCGGTGATGGTTGCCTCAGCCAATTGAACCCTCCATCTGAAGCTCGATCAGCCGGTTCAGCTCGACCGCGTACTCCATAGGCAGTTCCTTGGTCACCGGTTCGATGAAGCCGTTGACGATCATCTTCGAGGCTTCCTCTTCTGAAAGTCCGCGGCTCTGCAGGTAGAAGAGCATGTCGTCGCCGACCTTGGAAACGGTGGCCTCGTGACCCATGTCGGCGTCGGATTCACCGATCCGGATTGTCGGGTAGGTGTCCGACTGGCTCTTCTCGTCGAGCAGCAGCGCGTCGCAGACGACCTTCGAGCGGGTGCCGGTGGCGCCGTCGGCGACCTCGAGCAATCCGCGGTAGGTGGAGCGGCCGCCGTCCTTGGAAATCGACTTCGAGAAGACAGACGAGGTCGTGTTCGGGGCGCCGTGAATGATCTTGGCGCCAGCGTCCTGATGCTGGCCTTCACCGGCGAAGGCGATCGAGAGGACCTCACCGTGGGCTTCCTCGCCGAGCAGGTAGATCGCCGGGTACTTCATGGTGACCTTCGAACCGAGGTTGCAGTCGACCCATTCCATGGTCGCCCGCTCTTCGGCGATCGCGCGCTTGGTGACCAGGTTGAAGACGTTCTGCGACCAGTTCTGGACGGTCGTGTACCGGACCCGGGAGCCGGGCTTGGCGATGATCTCGACCACCGCGGAGTGGAGCGAATCGGTCGAGTAGGTGGGGGCGGTGCAGCCCTCGATGTAATGGACGTCCGAGTCTTCCTCGGCGATGATCAGGGTCCGTTCGAACTGGCCCATGTTCTCGGTGTTGATCCGGAAGTAGGCCTGGAGCGGCATCTCGACCTTGACGCCCTTCGGCACGTAGACGAAGGAGCCGCCGGACCAGACCGCCGAGTTAAGCGCGGCCAGCTTGTTGTCATTGGCCGGGATCACGGTGGCCCAGTACTCCTTGATGATGTCCTCGTGCTCGCGGAGCGCAGTGTCCATGTCGGTGAAGATCACGCCCTGCGCTTCGAGCTTCTCGTTGACCTGGTGGTAGACGACCTCGGATTCGTACTGCGCGCCGACGCCGGAGAGGAACTTCTGCTCGGCCTCGGGGATGCCGAGCCGGTCGAAGGTGTTCTTGATGTCCTCGGGGACCTCGGACCAGTCGGTGCTGTTCTTCTCGGAGGCACGGACGAAGTAATGGATGTCATCGAAGTCGATCTGATCGAGGTCGGCGCCCCACTGCGGGGTCGGCTTCGATTCGAATATCTCGAGCGCCTTGAGGCGGAAGTCGCGCATCCACTGCGGCTCGTTCTTGTACTCGGAGATCTGTTCGACGATCTCGCGAGTCAGGCCCTTCGGGGCCTTGAAGGCGTAGCCGGTCTCGGGATCGCTGAAGCCGAACTTCTCGGTGTAGTCAGCATTGATCCCCTGGACCTTCTCTTTTTCGGCGAGCACTTCGGCGGTAGCCACGTCTAAACCTCCAGGGTGATGGTGTCGTCGATGATCTCGACAGGAAAAGTCTTGACCGGCTGGTAGGCCGGCAGGGTCTTCGGCTTGCCGGTTCGCAAGTCGAAAAGGGAGCCGTGCCGCGGGCACTCCACCGTGCATTCGGCCTGGTCGATCTCGCCCTCCGCCAGCGGTCCGTCGTCATGCGAGCAGCGATCTTCGATCCCGAACAGCTCGCCATCGCAGTTGATGACAGCCAGGAACTCACCATCGTGCTCGATGATGCGCCGGTCGCCAGGCAGCAGTTCGGCCACCGGGCACACAGGAATCTTTGTCGTTTCGTTGCTCATAGGGGTGAATGGGAGGGGGTCCGGAATGCCGCTTGGCAGAAGGCCAGTTGCGGAAAAACCCGCACAATAAGCCGACAACACGGCTAGGAATTAGATCTTACCGATTCAAGCCCACCGGCACCGGGTATTAGGCCCCCCTAACGCACTCCCCATGCCGTTTCTGGCGAGGCTGCTAACTAGCTAAGTTTCAGCAAAGCTGCGCCGAGCGCTGCAATCAGGGTCCCGGTCAGACCGAAGAATCCGATGATCATCGTCCGCTGAAGCGAGTCAAACCGCCCATTGGTTTCCGCCCTGAACTCCCGCATTTCTTGACGGAAGGCCTGATGCTCCATGTCGTTCCGCGCAAAGCCGTCCCGAATCGTCAGATTCAAGTCATCAAGACGCTCGTCGGTCCAAGAAGTCTGTCGCGGTTGAACGGCCATAAATCCAGACTACTCCGACCAAAGGCGTCGTCAAGCAAAACCCACGAGTACGTTGCACTTCGTTCACGCATTTGTGACTCGGGTTTATCCTGGAGATCCCCAAGGTACTCCCGGTGGGAAGCGTAGAAGGCTCAGTGGCTCGTTCTAGAAAAACCGTCTGGCTCAACGATGAGCTGATTTTGTGTCTTGACCTGTATCGCCGTGAGGGTTACAGCGCGAGTGCCGACAGCATGCTGGAGTTGAGTCAGCTACTTCGGTCAATTCCGATCGAACCAGAATTGACGGAGAACCCGAGTTTTCGAAGTCGATCGTCTGTCGGCAGGAAGCTCGGAAACTTTGCCGAGCTCGATCCGAATATTCAGACGGGACTGCCGAACGGCGGAGCGAGAGACAAACTTGTTTGGGACGAATTTTGGGGATCTCCTGAGATCCTGGAGGAGACCGCGGAAAACATCAGGTCGAACATTGGTGAATTGAAGAAGTCACTGTTTGAAGAGGCTGGATACGAGACGATCGACTTTGCTGAAGCTTCCGAGGGTCGTGTGTTGACGCGGACCCATCAATACAGAGAGCGAAACCCGAAGATCGTAGAAGCCAAGAAGGCGAAGGTCTTCGACGAAACCGGCAGCCTCCTCTGCGAAGCCTGCCAGTTCGATTTTGATCGTACTTATGGTTCTCGGGGCATAGGGTTCATCGAATGCCATCACACCCTCCCGGTCAGCCAACTCGACCCTGGGTACAAGACCAAGCTCGACGACCTCGCTCTGGTTTGCTCGAATTGCCATCGGATGATTCACCGAGAAGCCCCTTGGCTTTCCATGGACAAATTGAAGGAGCTAGTGAAGAAGTTTCGTCCAAGCTGAGTTGCGCCTGGGTAGTCTCGCCAAATGGGCATCGCTCTCAAACGAGGAGACATCACCAAGTTCGAAGGGGATGCGATCGTCAATGCCGCGAACTCGCATTTGATGCATGGTGGGGGAGTGGCGCGGGCCATTTCTATGGCGGCCGGGCCGGGTCTTGATGAGGAGGGGCAGGAGGAGCTCAAGTCTCATGGGCCGATTGCCGTGGGGGAGGCATTGGCGACCAAGGGGTACGACCTCCCTGTCACCTGGGTAATTCATGCGGTGGGTCCGATCTATGGCAACCACGGTGGGGCGGAGGCGGAGTTGCTGGCTCTGGCCTATGAGAGCAGCCTGGACCTTGCCCGCGAGTATCAAGCGAAGACGATTGCTTTTCCGGCGATCAGCTCCGGGGTGTATGGCTATCGCCTTGACGAAGCGGCCCGGATTGCGGTGGACGCGGTTCGCGGACATGGGGAAGGGCTGGACGTCACCTTTGTGCTGTTCGATGACCGCGCGTTCGCGGCATTCGATTCCGCCCTAGCTTCCTGAACCGGGCTCGGGCCAGGATTCGATGTGTTCGGCGATGAGGATTGCTTCGCGCTCGTCGTTGAAGCACAAGTTGGCTTTATCCCAGCGGGCGATGAATCAGGAACTCTGACGATTCGCCCAGGGAACGAATTGCGGAATCAAAGGAGAGAAGCTGGATCGAGTTTCGGCAAGCGATCTCCCTTCCTCGCACAGGAGAGATTCTTGGACGGCGTCTGATGCTGGACGGGAACAAGGAAGTTGCCTTATCGGGAGTGACCTGCTAACTTTCCAATTGTGAGAGCGCTCTCATTTGGATCGTCCGTCCACTCCCTTGCTTATCCCGCCTGGCGGGAGTCAAGTTTCGACTCGCATCGGCGGGTTCCGGCCAGGTGAGCCCGGACCGTGATCTGAAGGTGGTGACCGTCGGCGATTGCTGCGTCGACCACTACCAGGATCACGGATGGTTTCCGGGCGGAAACGCGCTCAACGTGGCGGTCGCCTGGCGGAGGCTTGGAGCAGAGGCGCGATACCTGGGCGCGGTGGGTGACGATGAGGCAGGTTCCTGGCTGAAGGCTGAAGTCGCCGGTATCGGACTCGATACTTCACTGGTTGAAACCCGCTCTGGAGCGACCGGACTTACCGAGATTAGTCTTGACGCGCGCGGGGAAAAGATGATCCTCGCTGAGCATCTCGGGGTTTCGCAGGTCTTCTCGCCCGACCCCGCAAATGTCGAGCTCGTGGCCGGGGCTGACTGGGTTCACGGTTCTCTGTCCCCACGGGTTGAGCACCTGGTTCGTGATTTTAGTGCAGCAGGCGAGCGGGTCAGCTACGACTTTTCCGTTCGGCCGGTTACCGAGGGCCTCGACGGCCTCGAGGTTGCTTTCTATTCCTGGGAGGGCGTGCCCGGACCAGAAACCGACGCCCTTCTTGAGAGCGCTCTCCAAGGCGGAGCAATAACTGCCGTTGCGATGTGTGGCCGACACGGAAGCAGGGCCCTGAGCAAAGAAGGGCTGACCATCGTCAGCGGCAACGAAATCGAGGCGATCGATACCTGCGGCGCCGGAGACTCGTTCATCGCGAGTTTCGTCATCGCCCGCCTGCAGGGGGCGAGCCTCGAGGAGGCGATGAACGCAGGTGCAAGGGCTGGTGAAGAGATGTGCCGGAACCTCGGCGCCTGGCTTGACCACCAACCGGAGAAAGTGGCATGAGTCCTGAAACCCGACCTCTGGTCGAAGTGAAGGGGCTGAAGAAGACGTTCGGTCACGTCGAGGCCCTGCGCGGAGTGGACCTCGAGATCGCCGAAGGCGAAGTCCATGCCCTCGTCGGCGATAACGGCGCCGGAAAGTCGACGGTGGTCAAGACCCTGTCGGGAGTCATCGCCCCGGACGAAGGCGAGCTATGGGTGCGCGGTCAGCGATATGAATTCGGCAATCCCGGTGCGGCGCAGGCGGTCGGAATCGAAACGGTCTTCCAGGACCTGGCCCTCGCCGATTCACTTCCGGCCGGCGAAAATGTCTTTCTCGGCCGGGAACCGCTGAAGAAGAGCTTCACGCGGCGGCTCGGCTTCGTGGATCGCAACGAAATGCGGACCAGAACCCGCGAGTACCTGACCGAGCTTGGAGTCACCCTGCCGTCCCTGAACGAGCCGGTCGCCTCGCTTTCGGGCGGCCAGCGTCAGGCGGTTGCGGTTGCCAGGGCGGCTGTCTGGGGTTCGAACATGATCATCATGGACGAGCCGACCGCCGCCCTGGGCGTGAGGCAGACCGAGTTCGTGCTCGACCTGATCACCCGGATGCGGGACGAAAAGAAGCTCTCGGTTCTCCTGATCTCGCACAACATGCCGGACGTCCTTCGGGTCGCTGATCGCATCTCGGTGCTGAGACTCGGGCAGCGGGTCGCCACTTTCAAGAGCTCCGAGACCAATCTGCAGGACTTGACCCTGACCCTCGCCGGAATGGAAGACCCGGACCATGAGTAGCCAGGCGCACGAGAGCACCGACCGCAAGCAGACGAGCGGGATCAAGGGGTTCTTCGCCGGTATGCCGCGGGAACGGCTCGAAGACATCTCGATCGGTTCGGTGCTCCTGGCGCTGGTCGTGGTTTTTGCGATCCTCACTCCGACCGGCACGTTCCTGACCGTCGACAACCTCAAAAACGTGATGGTCAACGCGTCGACCCTGATGGTCCTCGCAGCCGGAGTTACGGTGCTGCTGATCGCCGGAGGGCTGGACCTTTCGATCGGTTCGGTGATCGTTTTCAGCTCGGTTCTAACCGCGAAGGTGGTCGGCGGGATGTCGGGGGCCGAAGACGCCATCGCGACCGGTAACTACGACCATCTCGGGCTGGCGATCGCGGTCGGCATCGTGGTGGCCCTCCTTTCCGGCGCCGCCTGGGGAGTCTTCAACGGCCTGATCATCGTCCGTCTCAGGATTCCGTCCTTCATCGCAACGCTCGGCACACTCGGGATCGCCCTGGGACTGGCCCAGGTCTTGGCTGATGGCGTGAACGTGGCGAACATCCCTTTGCCGCTTCAGGAGAACTTCGGCCTCGGCCAGGCCTTTGGGATTCTGCCTTGGCCGGTCGTCGTGGCCGCCGCGGTCACCGCGGTCCTCTGGGTCGTGCTCTCCCGGACCAGATTCGGACTGAGGAACTACGCGATTGGCTCGAATGCTGAATCTGCAAGACGGGCCGGGATCAACGTAGACCGTCACATGTTCGCTCTGTACGTGATGATCGGAGTGCTAGCGGGAATCGTGGCGACGATCGATGTTTCCCGCTTCGGCGTGGCTTCTCTTTCGGCCCACTCCCAGGACGCTCTGGCAGCGATCGCTGCCGCCGTGATCGGTGGCACCAGCCTCTTTGGCGGCCGGGGACGGATGTTCGGAACCATCATCGGAGTCTTCATTCCGGCCGTTCTCCTGAACGGCTTCGTGATCTTGCAGATCGACCCGTTCTGGCAGAACGTGGCGGTCGGAATCGTCTTGCTCACCGCTGTGTACGTAGACCAATTGCGACGCAACAAGAACGCGTCGTTTTGAACAAGGAGGAGTAGATGTCGCTGAAAAACAAATGGAGGGCCCTGGTGCTTCTGGTCGCCGTCCTGACCGTCGGGGTCGTGGGGGCCGGGTGTGGATCCAGCGACTCCGGCGGTTCGGGAGATCAGCCGAAGGTGACGCTGGAACTTGCACTTCAGTCCGGTTGTGCCTTCTGTCTGGCGATCCAGCACGGCGCCGAGGATGCAGCTGAAGCCAACAACGTCGATCTGACAGTGCAGTCACCGCCGAAGCCCGAAGTTGACTCGCAGGTCGAGCAGCTGCAGTCGGTCGCCGCAACCAAGCCCGATGTCCTGATCCTCGAGCCGTTCGACGCCAACGCGCTGGTCGCTCCGGTCAAGCAGATCGTCGACGGCGGTGCCCAGGCGATCATGGTTGACACCGATATCAGCGACACGTCGCTGCGTATGAGCCTGGTGACCTCGGACAACACTGCCGGAGGCAACGCGGCCGGCAAGGCGATGGGTGAGGCTGTCGGTGGCAAGGGCGAGGTGCTCTACGTGGGGTACACCCCGGGAGCCACGGCTGTCGACGAGCGCCAACAAGGGTTCAACGACACCCTGGAGTCGGATTTCCCGAACATCTCGCAGGCGACTCCGGTGTACGCGATCGATGATGCCGCGGCGGTAGCGACAAAGGTCTCCGCGACGCTTGAGTCGGTTCCCGACCTGGCGGGTATCTTCGCCTCGACCGAGGCGGCCGCGATCGGTTCCGTGAACGCGCTGAAGTCTGCCGGCAAGGATGGCGACATTCCAGTCGTCGCCTACGACGGAGCACCAGACGAGGTTCAGGCGCTGAAGCAGGGGACGATTTCCACTCTGATCGTCCAGAAGGCCTATGACATGGGCAAGATCTCGGTCGAACAGGCCGCCGATTACGTGGAGAACGGGACCAAGCCCGATCCGGAAGTAACCAAGACGGGCATCGTCATTGCCACCAAGGACAACATCGACGATCCGAGCGTCTCGAAGTTCCTGTACCCGGCCAAGTAGGTCAGTGAGGCCGGGCAATTCCAAATCCGATTCCGCGGGCAACGAAAGTTGCCCGCGGAGCCCGGTTCCCCGGGAGGCCGACTACGCAATCGTCGGCGGCGGTTACGTCGGGCTGCACACGGCCATCGAGCTGGTCCGGGCTGAACCAGGATCACGGGTCATCGTGCTCGAACAGGAACACTGCGGTTTCGGTGCCTCGGGGCGAAACGGCGGGCAGGTTCACAGCTGGTGGAACCAGATCCCAACCCTGTCGACGATCTGCGGCCGCGAGGAAGCAAGAAAACTCGCCAGCGAATCAGTTCAAGCAATTGACCAGATCAAAGAACTTTCAAAGCGAAATCCCGAAGTGGACTTTCGTCAGTCCGGCTGGCTCTGGACCGCCTCGACAGGTGCCCAGATGGGCAGCTGGGACGCCTGTCTCGCTGAATGCGAAGCGCTGGGGGTCGAACCCTTCGCCCAACTCACGGGTGACGAAGTGAAGAAAAGATCGGGATCTCAAGTCACGATGGCCGGCGTGATTGAACCCGCAGGTGGAACCGTCAGTCCCCAGGGCCTCGTCGATGCCTTGAAACGGGAGGCGAGCGAACTCGGAGTCGAAATTTTCGAGCAGACCCGGGTCGCCGACGTTTCAGGCAAGGGTCCGTTCTTGTTGGCCACCTCCAGCGGCAGGACGAAAGCCGGAAAGGTCATCCTGACCACCAATGCCTGGGCGGCTCGTAATCCGGCACTTAGACGGTTTCTTTACGTGGTCGGATCGGACATCGTGCTGACCGAGCCCTTGAATGGGATCCCCGACAATGAACTACCAGAGGTCGGACTGGCGGCTTGCGACTCCCAGCCCAGGGTGTTGTACTGGTCTCTGCGGGGAGATAGAAGGCTCGCCTTTGGCCGGGGTGGTGGAAGGATCGCTCCTTTCAACCGGATCGGTCGTAGTCCCGGCGGCCCGACGAAGTGGCGACGGGAAGTGGTCACCTCGTTGAAGCGCGTTTACCCGCAGCTCAAGGGGATCGAGCCGAACATCGCCTGGTCGGGGGCGGTTGACCGGACCGTCGATGCCTTTCCGATTTTCGGTGCCTTGGAAAAGGACGGCCCGTTGTACGGGGTTGGCTGGAGTGGGAGTGGAGTGGTCGGATCGGCTATTGGCGGCAAGATCCTCGCCTCGCTCGCTCGCGAACTAGACGACTTCTGGAGCACCAACCGCCTGGTCAGGCGAAACCCGATCGCGCTTCCGCCCGAACCGCTGCGCACCTTCGGGGCACATATCGTCAGGTCGGCCGTGCGCAAGGTGACCCGCGACGAAGAAAACGGCCGGACCCCGCAGGCCATCGCCTCCAGGGTGGCCGGGCTGGCTCCGACCGTCTCGATCGACCCCGATGCCGGGCCGGGGGCAGGTGGATGAGTCATCCAGTCGAATTCATGATCCTGAGCGAAGACAACATTTCCGCCTATCTGGACGATCGTCCGCAGCTAGGAAATCGGGTCGGCACTGTGATCCAGGTCGAAATGCCCGAAGACGGCAACATCAACGGCGTCTACATCGTGCGGGGTGACCGCGGTTCGCTGGTCCTGAAGCAGGGACTGCCCTGGGTCAGGATCATCGAGACTTGGGAGTTGACCGCGGAACGCACCACCCGCGAAGCGAATCTCTTCGAAAAGTGGTCGCCGTTCGCCGAAGGGCTGCTGCCCGCGATCTTCGATTTCGATGAGGAAAATCACGTGATCGCGATGGAGGACCTTTCGCGCTTCACCCTGCTCGCCGATGCCTTCGGACAGGCAGGCGGCCAGCAAGCGAACATTGAACGGATCGGCCGTCTGCTGGCCCGGGCCTTCCTCGGTACCTCGCCGTTCTTTCTGGATCCGGCTGAATATTCGACCCGGTTGATCGAAGCAGAGAATCCAGAACTGGCCGAACTGATGGAGCAGGTCGTCTTCGATCAGCCCTGGGAAAGCGAACCGCTGGATTACTGCCATCGGGAGCTTCAGAACGATTTCAGAACGATGCTGGACGACCCGTCGCTCCAGGCCAGAGTCGGAGATCTCAAGTTCATTTTTCGCACGGTTCACGAGGGCCTCATTCACGGCGATCTCCACACCGGAAGCGTCATGGTTACCGAAGAGGACCTGCGCGTCTTCGACGCCGAGTTCGCTCGCTACGGCCCTGTCGCCTGGGACGTGGGGGAGTTCATCGGGCACCTGAGGATCGCCGCCGTTGCCCTTGAGTTCGTCGGCGACGGCGCCGCTGCGACAGTTTGCGAACCATTGCCCGCCCACTTCTGGAATGCGTTCGAGCAGGAAGTCCGTTCCGGCTGGGGAGAGCGAAACGACGAGACCTTCACGGATTCGTTTCTCGATGAGTGGCTCTCCGGTCAGTCGGAATTGGCGGCGCGGTTCGCCGGGGTCGAGATCGCCAGAAGGATGACCGGGGTCGGGAAGGCGAACCCGATTGAGGCATTGCCCGAGGACCGGATGCTGGAAGCGAGCCGCAAGCTGCTCGGCGAGGCCCGTCAACTGATTTCCACCGGGAGTCCCACTTGGACCTAGAAGCCGAAATCAGGACGGCAACGGACGCCGCGAGAACAGCCGGACGACTTCTCCGCGAGTATTTCGAAAAGGGTGAAGTGACCACCCGGAGCAAGGCGGTGCGTCAGGACGTGGTGACGCAGGCAGACCTTGAATCCGAAGCGGCGATCGTCGGGCAATTGCAGGACGCCTGGCCGGAGGATGGATTTCTCGCTGAAGAAAGCGGAAGATCGGTCGGAAGCTCGTCAAGGGTGTGGTGCGTCGACCCGCTCGACGGAACCGCCAACTTCGCGGCCGGCTACCCGCATTGGTCCGTCGCGATTGCGCTTCTGGAGCAGGAGGTGCCGGTGCTGGCCGTCACCTTCGATCCCCTTCGTGACGAGATCTTCGTTGCCCAGGAGAACAAGCAACCGACCCTGCCTGCCGACGCGGCCGGTATTCGCGCGCTTACCCGGGTCGAAGATGCCCTGGTCGCCGACAACCGGCCGTACGAGCACCGCGAGCCCGAACACCGGCTCGAAATGCTCTTCCGGCGTTCACGCGGCCGTCGTGAATCGGGGTCCATGGCGCTTGACTTTGCCTGGTTGGCGGCCGGTCGCCTTGATGTCATGAGCTACGAACGCTCGGAACGGCTTTGGGATTACATCGGCGGCGAACTCATGGCTACCGAAGCGGGCGCGGAAGTTCGAATCGCCGACCAGGATTTCAATGTGGCCGTTGCCGCCTGCCCCGAGCTGACCGAATTTCTCTGCGCCCCGGGAGACGAATAGATGACTGGAAAGCCTGCCGAAATGAATGTGGACCTGGACTGGCGACAGAAGGCCATTCAGACAGCCCTTGAAGGTCGTGCCTTCATCAACGGGGCGCACGTGGATGCCATCTCAGGTCGCGAAATGAAGACCGTCAAGCCGAGCGATGGATCGGTGCTCGCGATGGTGTCGTCCTGCGGCGACGCCGACGTCGACGCGGCAGTGAAAGCTTCACGGCGGTCCTTTGAAGCCGGGCACTGGTCCCGGGCCCATCCGCGGGTCAGAAAGCGGGTGCTCCACGAACTGGTGGCCCTGATCCAGGCGAACCGCGATGAAATCGGGTTGCTCATTTCACTTGAGATGGGCAAGCCGATCACGGACGCGATTGGCGAGGTCGATTCCTCCTGCCGGGAACTCGCATTCTTTGCCGAAGCGGTCGACAAGGTTTACGGAAACACGGTTCCCACCGACTCCAACTCGATCGGGATGTCCGTGCGTGAACCGAAGGGCGTTATCGGAGCGGTCACGCCCTGGAACTTTCCGCTGATGATGCCGATCTACAAGATTGCACCAGCGCTGGCGGCCGGAAATTCAATGGTCCTGAAGCCGGCCGAACAATCGTCCCTGGCGGCGATCCGCCTTTCCGAGCTGGCATCCGAGGCCGGTCTTCCGGACGGCGTACTGAACGTGGTGCCGGGCACCGGCGAATCGGCCGGTCGGGCTCTGGGACTTCACATGGACGTTGACGCAGTCACCTTCACGGGATCGACCCAGATCGGCAAAGCGTTCCTGGCGTATGCGGCGGAGTCGAACATGAAATCAGTCTGGCTGGAATGTGGTGGGAAATCGCCGAACGTCGTCCTGGCCGATGCCCCCGATCTCGGGCTCGCCGCACGCTTTGCGGCAGAAACGATCTTCCACGGTGCCGGACAGGTATGTAATGCCGGATCCCGGTTGATTGTCGAGAAGGCGATCTACGGGGATTTTCTGGAACGCGTTGTCCTCGAAAGCCGCAAATGGATTCCGTCGGATCCACTTGATCCCGATTCCAAGATGGGTCCGCTGATCGACGACTCTGCGCTGGATCGGGCCCTGGCTCATGTCGGGTCCGCCGAGACTGGGGGAGCAAGCGTGGTCAGCGGCGGAGGCAGGGCGCTCGTCGAGAGCGGTGGTTACTTCATGGAGCCGACGATTCTCGGTTCAGTCGAAAACTCCATGCCGGTCGCTCAGGAGGAAATATTCGGGCCAGTGCTGGCCGCCATTCGAATAGATGACGCCACTCAGGCGACCGAGGTCGCAAACGATTCCAGGTACGGTCTTGCGGCTGCGATCTGGACCTCCGATTTTGGTCGCGCCCACCGGGTAGCGCGAGCGCTCAAGGCAGGCACCGTCTACATCAACTCTTACGACCGTGGCGACAACTCCCTGCCTTTCGGGGGATTCAAGGAGTCCGGCATCGGGGTCGACCGCTCACTCGCCGCGATGGACAAATACACGAATCTGAAGACGATCTGGGCGGATATCTCATGAGTCAGAAGGACGTAGATGTGAACGCCGACCGGGTCACCTTGCAGGAGGTTGCCGAGCTCGCCGGGGTCTCGCAGGCGACCGCCGGTCGGGCGTTGGGCGGCTACGGCTCGATAAGCAAGAACGCGCGCAGCAGGGTCGAGCAGGCAGCCGCAAAGCTCGGCTACCGGACCAATGCCGTCGCACGGGCGCTTGCGTCGGGGACGACCAAGAGCATCGGCCTCGTCATCGGCGACATCGAAAACCCGTTCTTCGCGACGGTGGCGCGGGGCCTTTCGGACGTCGTGCTGGAAGGTGGCTACACCGTTGTCCTCGCCAACGCCGACGAAAACTGGGACATCGAACGGCAGGCCCTGGAAGTCTTCGACACCCGTTCGGTCGATGGTCTGGTTGTGGCCCCTGCTCCCGGTTCGGACGCGGAGTCAATCGAGAGAATCGGCCGTCGTATACCTCTGGTCGTCGTCGACCGCGAATTGCCGGGGATGAGCGTCGACACTGTGCTGGTCGACAACGTCGCCGGGGCTGCCAGTGCGACCAGGCACCTGGTGAATCTGGGCCACCGGGAAATCGGTCTGGTCACCGAGCCGCCGGTCATTTCGTCGGTTCGGGAGCGGATCCAGGGCTATGAAGAAGTTCTCGAAGAGCACGGACTGAACACCGCCTCGTCGCTGAGGGCGGAGGGGACGCCGAAGCTTGAGGGCGGTCTGCTTGCTGCGACTGATCTCCTGAACTCGCCCGATCGACCCAAGGCCATTTTTGCCACCACCAACACGATGACCGCCGCGGTTCTGGCTGCGGCGGCGGAACTTGGACTGAAGATTCCCGACGATCTCTCGCTGGTCGGATTCGACGATTCGGAATGGATGCGTCTCGTTTCCCCGCCGATCACGGTTGTGAGGCAGCCGGTCTACGCGCTCGGTCAGGCGACCGGAAGGTTGCTCAACGACCGGATCAACGGCTGGACCGGAGAGGCCAAGCAACTGCGTCTCAAGACTGAACTGGTGGTCCGGGAATCGTGCCGGAAGTGGCAGGCCGGTTCTTGAATTTCCTCCCGCAACCCCGAACAACACGCGTACAGACAAGGTGACCAATGCTCAATTTTGATGAAGAAAGGTACCTGGAGATCGAGTCCGGGGCCGTTGCTCTGGCCGAAGCTCTCGACCACGCGATCGAAGACCTGCTGAGCGGAGGGAAAGGGAAAATCATCTTCGCCGGCGCTGGAGGGGCCGGGATGCTCATGCAGCCGGCGGCTCAGCTGCTGATGCGACGTTCGAGCGTTCCCGTGTTCTGGGACCGACCGGCAGAAATGATGGCCACCGAACCCGTCTACTTCGACCAGAACGCGATCGTGATCATTCCGTCGCTCTCGGGCACGACGAAGGAGAGCATCGAACTGGTCGACGCAAGCCACCGGATCGGGGCAACCACGATCGCCCTGACCGGACACGCCGATTCGCCGGTTGCCGAAGCGGCCGATCTCAACTTCACCAATTTCGCCGAAGACGACACCTCGTCCGAGTCGTTCTATCTCCAGTCTCTGCTCATTGCGCTTTCGGTTCTTCGCCACGAGTCAGGTGACAGCGAGGAGTACGACACTGCGCTCGACGAGTTGAGGAAGATGCCTGAACTTCTCCTCGCGGCAAAGCAATCGTTCGAAAATCAGGCCGAAGAATGGGCCGAAGCGATCAAGGACGAGGAGTACCACATCATTTCCGCTGCCGGGCCCCTCTGGGCCGAAGCCTGGTACTACGGAACCTGCATCCTCGAGGAGATGCAGTGGATCCGGACCCGGCCGATCCAGGCCGCGGATTTCTTTCACGGAACGCTGGAGCTTCTCGAGCCCGAGGTCAGCCTGATTCTGCTCAAGGGCAGCGGTAGTTCCCGAGCCTTGTCAAACCGGGTTGAGGATTTCTCGAAGACCATTTCAACCAAGGTCAGGGTGCTCGATACCGACGAGGTCGACCTGCCGGGAATCTCCGACCGTGTTCGGGAAATGGTCTCGCCCGCGATCGCCTCAGCCCTGCTCGAGCGCGTCAGCGCTCACCTGGAAGTTAAACGCGACCACCCACTCACCACTCGCCGCTACTACCGCCGCGTGGAGTACTGACCTAGATCTCGGAGGCCAGCGAGGGGTCGCCTTGTTCTCCGGCGTCTTCCCAGTCGGTTGTTTGGCCCAGGCCGGCTGACTTGACTACCTTGAGGCCGAGGAGGGCGCACTTCATTCTGGTGGCGGAGATGTCGATTCCGAGGAGGTCGAGGACGTATTCCTTGGGGAGCTGGATCAGCTCGTCGCGGGTCATGCCGACCAGCTCGTCGGTGAGGAGGGAAGTGGCGGCGGTTGAGATCGCGCAGCCCTGGCCTTCGAACTTGACCTCGGCTACACGATCGTTCTCGTCGAGGCGGATCGTCACGTGTTGCTCGTCACCGCAGAACGGGTTTGTGTCCTCGAATTCGAGGTCGGGATTCTCAACCGCCCCGAAATTGTGAGGGCGCTTGTAATGCTCGAGGATCTGTTCGCGGTAAAGCTCTTCCATCGGTCAGACGAGGTTAGCTGACCGGCGGAACCGGTCTAGCGGTCGATCGCCAGCGGAGCTTCGGAGCAGGGGCAGGTGGAGTCGTGAAGGGCTTCGATTTCGTCGAGGACGGGATCAACCGAGCCGTCGTCCAGTCCGAGTTCGACCACCTCGGACGGGCTGACGATCAGTGGGATCACATCCGGCGGCCACCTGATCAGGTCGCCGTGGAAATCGAGGAAGCCTTCGTCGTCGACGATCAGCATCGCGGCGAACTCGCAACGGCCGGTGTCGATTGAACGCTGCAGGTTGATCAGGTTCTGCTGGATCCGGCCGCAGCGCTTGACCAGCTGTTCCGTGTTGAGCCAACGGCCCTTCTTCAGCCACTCGACCTCGACGAAGAGGTCATGGCGCAGATTCCGGAATCGCCGCGAGCTCATCTCGCGGGTGTATAGCCCCGGCACCGTCACCGTGATGTCAACCGACTGGCGACGGTCGATTTCGGGATCGAAGGATTCGGTGGTGGACTTGCTGATCTTCAGTCCAAGGTGAACCCGGTCGGGAAATTCGCGCTCGAGCGCGCGCCCTAAACGAAACACGCAGTCCTGGCGGGTCCAGATCGCCGGGCCGGGGTAGCTGTCCGGGTCCTTCCTGGTGGTCCAGCCGTGATAGCCGAAGCCGCCCCAGTTGCGGTAACCGCGAAGCAGATTCAGATAGGCGGCGCGCAGGCCTTCAAAGATGTCCCGGTCACCGTGGTCGGGAAGAGCTTCTTCCGACCCGTTCTGCTCGGCATCAAAGGCAACCTGGGAAACGGCCTGACACTCGTTGAAGTGACGGGCCGCATCGAGCCACTCGTTGACCTGAAACGGAAGCGAAACCGATTCGATCCGGCGCAGGGCCTGGACCTTGGTCTGCTCGCTCACATCGCTTCGAGTGACGAGGTAGGAAGCCGGGTGAGCCGGGTTGTCTTCGGCCCAGGTGTGGGCGGCCTGGCTGGTCAGAACCAGATGGTTTCTGGCGTCGATCAGGTTCTGCTCGTGGGCCGGCAAACTGGCAGCGGAACGGTTGTCGAATCCGTCGACCTCTCCCTCCGGCACCCCCAACTTGACTTCCATGCGCGGAATCGTAGATGTGGTCTGGGGTTGCGAGGGGCAAAAGCCAAAGAGTTGAAGGCAGTCCTGCAAATTGCTGTGCCGGGCAGCCGGGAGGGGTACCGTTGAGGCATGAGACCGGAAACGCAGATCATCACCCTCGGAGTGCGGGATCTCGATGTCTCACGCAGGTTCTACGTTGACGGCCTTGGCTGGAAACCGAAGCTCGACGTGCCAGGCGAAGTCATCTTCATTCAGATTGGCTACGGCATCCTGCTCTCGCTTTTCGTGCTCGACCAGATGGAACTCGAAGCCGGCGAAGTTGGACACGGTGAGAAGGCCCCGCCGATCGCCTTTGGCCACTTGGTCGACTCGCCGGACCAGGTTCAGCAGGTGATCGACCGGGCGGTGGCCGTCGGCGGAACCGAGATCTCACATGCGACGAAGCGGGACTGGGGTGGAGTATCCGGGCATTTCGCCGACCCGGACGGGTTTCGCTGGGAAGTCGCCTGGAACCCCGGATTCCAGGTTTCGATGGACGGCGACGTCCAGATCGGCCCGGTGGCCTAGCGTCTGGAACCGGCGGTGGATCGAGGGCTTCCCTGCGGAATCATTCCGGGGGTTCGGTCAACTTGGATACCCGGGTGGCGATCACGCTGGCCTGTGCGATTTGCGGGGAACCAGCGGACTTGTTGCATTTGAGTTCGATCGGACCGGGCTCATCCAGCACTTTGGTCCCGGCCATTGATAGCGGGAAAACCGAATTCGGTGCGATGGTCACGTTCTGGGCGGCATCCGAAGCGACCGAACAGAGGATCGTCGAGCTGCCCGCGCTGCCGAGAACGTTCGACCGGCTCCAAACCAGGTAGGAGCCGGCTGGAAGGACAGGTGTGGTCGCCACGGTCTGCAGCGTGCCGGTCGTCAGGTCATACAGGGTCGACGAGTCGCGCTCACCACGCCAGGTCGCGCCGGGAATCACTCCCGGGGCCAAGTCCCGGGAACGGATCGAGCGGTCCTTCACCTTGGCCGAGTTGACCGAACCCTTCCTCAGTTTCGGCGCGGAAACCGAGTTCTTCTTCAACTGGTTCACACCGACCGAATTGCGCGGAATCTTGAGCGCCGCATAGCTGGCGCCACCGAGAGCGACGATCAGCGCGATGACCGAGATGACGAGTGAGGGTGTGACCTGCCGTTTGAACATGCCTCTGGACTATCCGACCAGGAGTTCCATGTCAACATCGATGCTGATTCTGACCTGTGGGCCGATTAACCTCGTATAGCGGGGTTAATCGGTCCACAGGTCCTGGATCTCGGCTAGAGGTCGAAGATTCGGCGGGCGTCGTGGAGGGCTTCGATCAGGGTGTCGATTTCGTCCTCCGTGTTGTAGGCGGCGAAGCTGGCGCGGGTTGTGGCGGCGACGCCGAGGCGGCGCATCAGGATCTGGGCGCAGTGGTGACCGGCCCGGACCGCGACCCCGTGGCGGTCGAGGATTTCGGAGACGTCATGGGGATGGACTCCGTCGAGTTCGAAGGAGATGATGCCTTCGCGGTCGACCGTGTCCTGAGGCCCGAAGATCGTAAGTCCGGGAACTTCGGAAAGGCGGGGGAGGGCATAGGCGGTCAGTTCGTCTTCGTGGGACTGGATGGTCGGGAAGCCGATGTCCTCAACCCAGTCGATTGCCGCACCGAGACCGGCGGCCTCGGCGATCGGCGGCGTGCCGGCTTCGAACTTCGCCGGTACCGAAGCCCAGGTGATCTTTTCCGGCATGACCTTGTTGATCATCGAACCGCCGCCCTCGAAGGGTTCCATCGCGTCCCAGATCTCGCGGCGACCCCACATCGCCCCGATCCCGGTCGGGCCGTAGAGCTTGTGACCGGTGAAGCCGTAGAAGTCGCAGCCGATCTCGGCCACGTTGACCGGGAACTTCGGAACCGACTGGGCCCCGTCGATCACCGTCAGGGCTCCCGCCGCCTTTGCTTCGGCGACCAGTTCCTCGACCGGATTGCGGGTGCCGAGGACATTCGAGACATGGGTGAATGCGAAAACCTTCGGGCTGCGGCCCAGGGCTTCGGTCAACGCAGCCCTGTCGAGCCGTCCCTCGTCATCGATCGGCGCGAATTCCAATTCCGCTCCGGTGCGCTCGGCGATCAGGTACCACGGCACGATGTTGGCGTGATGCTCCATCTCGGTCAGCAGGATCCGGTCGCCCGGCTGCAGGTTGGCGGCACCCCAGGACTGGGCCACGAGGTTGAAGGCCGCGGTCACGTTGCGGGTTAACACGACTTCACGCGGTGAAGCGGCACCGAGCAGATCGGCAACCTTGACCCGGGCGCCCTCATACAGGTTCGTCGCCTCTTCCGAAAGGGTGTGCACCCCGCGATGGACGTTCGAGTTGAACTCCCGGTAGTAGGAGTCCATCGCCTCGATGACGGCCAGCGGCTTCTGCGAAGTAGCCCCGTTGTCGAGATAGACGAGGGGCCGTCCCTTCACCTCACGGTTGAGGACCGGGAACTGCGCGCGAATCTGATCGACCGACAGGCGAGCCGGTGCGACAGCCGGGGTGGTGGAGTCGGCTGCCATCAGGCGGCCGCCTCGACCTCCTCCTTGATCCAGCCGTAGCCTTCGGCTTCGAGCTGGTCAACGAGTTCCTTGCCGCCTTCCTT
>Ga0209023_10003134_pt1 | contig 19946 bp, 21 predicted proteins | sample LakOneMetagenome_FD_187468 | JGI IMG/M metagenome (GOLD analysis project Ga0209023, IMG submission 187468) | Freshwater and sediment microbial communities from Lake Erie, Canada (SPAdes) (version 2) | ecosystem: Environmental > Aquatic > Freshwater > Lentic | place: Lake Erie, Canada...
GCTGAGGCTGCCGGGTTTGCAAACCGCTTGGCCCCTTATGTTGCTTTTCGTAGGGTGGGCCGGGCCGCGCAAGGCACCTGTGCCCACGCGGTCCACCTTCTGCGCAGATGCGCCTTTTACAAATACCACCACGCCGGCATTCCTCCATTCACACAAGACGCATAGACGCATGCGATGAGACAGCGTGGACACAGGTGCCTTGCGCGGCCCGGCCCACCCTACAAATCTCCGCTCTCGATGATCGTCAATTTTTCTTGACACTCGCTTGAGTGTCAACTAATCTTGACGAATCACTCATCCACGGAGGACACCATGCCCACCGCAACGCCCACCCAGCCCGGCCCGCTCTCTTCCGAGCAACGCGCCAGCCTGCAGCAATCCATCGAAGCCGTCGTCGTCGCCCACGCCAACCTGGTCGACACGCCCGACGCCGAAGCCGACAACGCCCTGCGCCTGCTCGCAGCCAGCAGCGCCGGCCTGCAGATCTGCGAGGGCCTGCAGAAGGAAGCCGTCGGCAAGGCGCGCCAGGCCGGCCGGTCCTGGGCCGACCTCGGTACGCTGATGGGCATCACCCGCCAGGCGGCGCAGCAGCGCTTCACGCCGACGGGCAGCAAGGAATGGTTCGTCAAGGAGTGGCTCGCCACCTGGGAAGGCAGCGAGATCAAGGTGCGCAACTCGTGGAACGATGGCCTGAAGCTCTTCGTCGACGGCGAGCAGGTGGCCGAAACGCGCCAGGTGTTCGCCCTCGACAAGACCCGCCCCGTGGCCGCGGCGACGGTCGCACGCCCGGATGGCAAATCGTATCTCGTCGAGGTCTTCGCCTACGCCCTGTTCTCGGTCAGCGTCAAGATCGTGGTCGACGGCAAGCAGATCGCCGGCGAAGTCTTTTAGCCCTACTCCACCGCCTTCACCATCGACTCGATCACCTTCTTCGCATCGCCGAACACCATCATGGTGTTCGGCATGTAGAACAGATCGTTGTCCAGCCCCGCGTAGCCCGAGGCCATCGAGCGCTTGTTGACGATGATGCTCTTGGCTTTGTAGGCCTCGAGGATCGGCATGCCGGCGATCGGCGATTTCGGGTCTTTCGCCGCCGGGTTCACCACGTCGTTCGCGCCCAGCACCAGCACCACGTCGGTCTGGCCGAATTCGCCGTTGATGTCTTCCATCTCGGCCACCTGGTCGTAGGGCACCTCGGCCTCGGCCAGCAGCACGTTCATGTGGCCCGGCATGCGCCCCGCCACCGGGTGGATCGCGTAGCGCACCGTCACGCCGTGCTCGGTCAGCTTGTCGACCAGTTCCTTCACCGAATGCTGGGCGCGCGCCACCGCCAGGCCATAGCCCGGCACGATGATCACCGATTCCGCGTTCTGCAGGATGAAGGCGGCATCCTCGGCCGAACCGGATTTCACCGGACGCTGTTCCTTGGCCCCGCCCGCGTCGCCGGACGCCTCGCCGCCGAAGCCGCCCAGGATCACATTGAAGAAGGACCGGTTCATGGCCTTGCACATGATGTAAGACAGGATCGCGCCCGACGACCCGACCAGCGAGCCCGCGATGATCAGCATCGAGTTATTCAGCGAAAAGCCGATGCCCGCCGCCGCCCAGCCCGAGTAGGAGTTCAGCATCGACACCACCACCGGCATGTCGGCGCCGCCGATGGGGATGATGATCAATACGCCGAGGATGAAGGCCAGCGCGGCCATGATGGCGAACGGCGTCCAGGCCGGCTCCACCGCGTCGGAAAAACAGAACACCAGGCCCAGCGCGATGATCGCAATCGCGATCGCCAGGTTCAGGATGTGCTGGCCGCCAAAGCGCACCGGCGCGCCCTGGAACAGGCGGAATTTGTATTTGCCCGAGAGCTTGCCGAAGGCGATGACGGAACCCGAGAAAGTGACGGCGCCGACAAAGGTACCGATGAAGAGTTCGAGCCGGTTCCCGAAGGGCAGCGCGCCGCCGCGCTCGGCGATGTTGAAGGCCCAGGGTTCGGACACGGCGGCCACTGCGATGCACACGGCAGCCAGGCCGATCAGCGAGTGCATGGCCGCCACCAGCTCCGGCATCTTGGTCATCTCGACCTTTTTCGCGGCATACGCCCCGATGGCGCCGCCGACCACCACGCCCAGCAGCACCAGCGGAAAGCCCATGCCGGCATGGCTGCTTTCGAACTGTTCCTGCAGCTTGAAGATCAGGGCAATCGTGGTGGCCACCGCGATCGCCATCCCGGCCATGCCGAAGGTATTGCCCATGCGCGCGGACGAGGGCGAGGACAAGCCCTTCAGGGCCTGGATGAAGCAGACCGAGGCCACGAGATAGAGCAGCGTGACCATGTTCATGCTGATCATGTTCATGCGGCCTCCTTGGCGGCGCTCTTGGTGGAGGTCTTGGCAGATTCGTCGGCGCCGCCTTTCGGCGCGGCCGCTTTCGGTTCCTTTTTCTTGAACATCTCCAGCATGCGCTGGGTGACGAGGAAGCCGCCGAACACGTTCACCGCGGCCAGGGCCACGGCCACCGTGCCCATGGTCTGGCCGAGCGCGCCTTCGGTGAGGCCGGCGGCAAGCATGGCGCCGACGATGATGATGGCGGAAATGGCATTCGTCACCGCCATCAGCGGCGTGTGCAGCGCCGGGGTCACGGTCCAGACGACGTGGTAGCCGACGTAGATCGCCAGCACGAAGATGATCAGGTTGATGATGGTGTGGCTGATGTCCATTCCCGTCTCCTTGTTTTCGCAGCCTTATTTGCGCAGCCTTATTTGCGTAGTGCTTCGCCCTGGTGGCACAGCAGCGTGGCGCGCACGATCTCGTCTTCCAGGTCGATGTGGAATCTGTCTTCCGTGTCGAACACCAGCTTCAGGAAGTCGAGCACGTTGCGCGCGTACAGGGCCGAGGCGTCGGCCGCCACCAGCGCCGCCAGGTTCGGTTCGCCGATCAGGGTGACGCCATGCTTGACCACGGTCTTACCGAGTTCCGTCAGCGGGCAGTTGCCGCCCTGCTCGATGGCCATGTCGACGATCACCGAGCCCGGCTTCATGGCCTGCACGGTTTCCTCACGGATGAGGACCGGCGCCGGGCGGCCCGGGATCAGGGCGGTGGTGATGATGATGTCGGCCAGCTTCGCGCGCTCGTGCACCAGCTCGGCCTGGCGCCGCATCCAGTCCGCCGGCATCGGCCGCGCGTAGCCGCCCACGCCTTGCGCGATCTCGCGCTCTTCCTCGGTCACGAAGGGCACGTCGATGAACTTGGCGCCGAGCGACTCGACCTGCTCCTTGACCGGCGGTCGCACGTCGGACGCTTCGATCACGGCGCCCAGGCGCTTGGCGGTGGCGATCGCCTGCAGGCCGACCACGCCCACGCCCATGATCAGCACACGCGCCGCTTTCACGGTGCCGGCGGCGGTCATCAGCATCGGCATGAAGCGCTGGTAGGTGTTTGCGGCAAGCATCACGGCCTTGTAACCGGCGATGTTGGCTTGCGAGGACAGCACGTCCATCGACTGCGCGCGGGTGATGCGCGGTGCCGCTTCCAGCGCAAAGGCGGTCAGGCGCGCGCCGGCCATGGCGGCGATGTTGTCGGGATCGAAAGGATTCAGCATGCCGACCACGACCGTGCTGGGCTGCATGCGGGCGCGCTCGGCGTCGTTCGGCGCGCGCACCTTCAGCACGATCTCGGCGCCGAAGGCTTCGTCGGCGCCGACGATGCGCGCACCGGCGGTGGCATACGCCTCATCCGTCACAGCGGCGTGCAGGCCGGCGCCGGACTGGACAAGGACCTGGTGCTTGCCCGCGAGTTTCTTGACCGTTTCCGGAGTCGCCGCCACGCGCGTTTCGCCGGGCCGCGTCTCCGCCGGAATGCCAATTCTCATGCACGCCTCCTTTCGATCGTGTGAAAAAAACGCCATGACTGCGTTGCATCGCCTCGCCGTACATTCGTACTGTCTTCGGCGACGCGCCTTGCCCTGGCGCTTTTTTCACACGCTCTTCTTTTGGGCAGCGTTCACAATCTAACACGTAAACATGCACAAGAATCTACTGAGAATGACAAGTCTATTTAGCTCGGCATTTCGATGGTAAATACGATACAGCTGAGGCGAGATGGCATCATTTTTTGTATCAAATCCGCCTTCTTCGGGCTTTTTTGCTGCAATGCACACGTACTGTCGAGCAACGGTTTGCGCCGCGCTGTAGAATATCGGCTCATTTCCAAGGACGCGCATGACCCATACCTTCAGACCGTCAGTCACCGTTGCCGCAATCATCGAACGCGATGGCCGTTTCCTGCTGATCGAGGAAGAAACGAGCGAAGGGATCAAGCTGAACCAGCCGGCCGGTCATCTCGACCCGCACGAGTCGCTGGAACAGGCGGTGGTGCGCGAATCCCTGGAAGAAACCGCGCACGAGTTCATTCCCGAGGCGCTGGTCGGCATGTACATGTCGCGCTACCATTCGAAGTCGCGCAACGCCGACGTCACCTATCTGCGCTTCACCTTCTGCGGCAAGGCGGGTAAACAATATGACCAGCCGCTCGACGAAGGCATCCTGCGCACCCTGTGGATGACGCGCGACGAAATCGCCGCCAGCGCCGAGCGCCACCGCAGCCCCATCGTGCTGCAATGCGTGGACGATTACCTCGCCGGCAAGCGCACCGAACTGGCGCTGCTGCACACCCACCCGTCGGTGTTCGAGGGTGGGCTTACCACCACAAATCAGGTTTAAAAAATGAGCAAGAAAAAAGTCGTGATCGGGATGTCGGGCGGAGTCGACTCCTCGGTCGCGGCGTGGATGTTGAAGGAACAAGGCTACGACGTGGTCGGCCTTTTCATGAAGAACTGGGAAGACGACGACGATTCCGAATACTGCTCGACGCGCCAGGACTGGATCGACGCGGCCAGCGTGGCCGACGTGGTCGGCGTCGACATCGAGGCCGTCAACTTCGCCGCCGAATACAAGGACCGCGTGTTCGCCGAATTCCTGCGCGAATACCAGGCCGGCCGCACGCCGAACCCGGACGTGCTGTGCAATGCCGAAATCAAGTTCAAGGCCTTCCTCGACCATGCGATGAAGCTGGGCGCCGATTTGATCGCGACCGGCCACTATGCGCGCGTGCGTGAAAACGCGGCCGGCAAATTCGAGCTGCTCAAGGCGTTCGATCACACCAAGGACCAGAGCTACTTCCTGCACCGCCTGAACCAGGCGCAGCTGTCGAAATCGCTGTTCCCGCTGGGCGAGATCCCGAAGACCGAAGTGCGCAAGATCGCCGAAAAGCTGCAGTTGCCGAACGCGGCGAAGAAGGATTCGACCGGCATCTGCTTCATCGGCGAGCGCCCTTTCCGCGACTTCCTGAACCGCTACCTGTCGCACAAGCCGGGCCCGATCAAGCTCGACAACGGCCAGACCGTGGGCGAGCACATCGGCCTGTCGTTCTACACGCTCGGCCAGCGCAAGGGCATCGGTATCGGCGGCCTGAAGTCGCACAAGAATGCCGACGGCACCAGCGAGCCGTGGTTCGTGGCGCGCAAGGACATCGCCAACAACACCCTGTACATCGTGCAGGGCCATGACCATCCGTGGCTATTGTCCGCCCGCCTCGAAGCCGGCCAGGCCAGCTGGGTCGCGGGCGAGGCGCCGGAGCCGCGCCTGCTGTCGGCCAAGACGCGCTACCGCCAGCAGGACGTGGCCTGCGAAGTCCGCGCCGACGGCATGGACCGCTTCGCACTGGACTTCACGGACCCGCAATGGGCCGTGACCCCGGGCCAGTCGGCCGTGCTGTACGACGGTGACATCTGCCTGGGCGGCGGCATCATCGACGGCATGCAGCCGGCTTGATGCTGCCTGGCTGAACGCTGGCGGGTCCTCCCGCCAGCCCCTCCCCCTCTTATGCCGGATGCATGCGCACCTGACGGTGCACGCCCTGCTCTGTGGCGCATGTGCCGCATTGTGAAGAAATTCGCTTCCAAATTAATACTTCGCCATTGAGTTGACTCAATCCGCGACGTTATCCTCAATTGCATCAAGGCAAATCGGAAATTTCGGCAAACGCTGAAGGCGTTGTTGCGTCAACTCACCAGAAAGAGCCCCATGAACTTTGCTAATTTGCGCGTCAGGACCCGGCTGTTTGCCGGTTTCGGCCTCCTGTGCGCCTTCCTCATCGTTGTCGTCGCACTCGGCACTTCCATGCTGGGGCGGATCAAGACCGGCACCGACATCATCGTCAACAACTACATGCCGAAGATCGAGGCCTCGAATGCCGTGCTCACCGAGGTCAACAACGTCTCGATCGCGCTGCGCAACATGATGCTGAACGCCGACCCGGCCGACCGCAAGGTGCAGGCTGCCGACATCGACAAGGCGCGCGCCAGCATTGCCGCCACCTTCGAGAAGCTGGCCCCGACCATCGTCAGCGAAGAAGGCAAGGCCCTGCTGCGCCAGAGCCAGGAATACAACGCCAGGTTCGTCGCCGCCCAGGACGTCCTGCTGCGCCACATCGGCGCCGGCGAGATCGAGCAGGCCTCGACCTACCTGGTCAAGGAATACCGTCCGCTGCTGGCGGAGTACCGCAAGGTCATCAACGGCCAGATCGACATGCAGAAGGGGCTGGCCGCGAAAGCCGCGCTCGACGCCGACGCCACCTACGCCAGCACGCTGCGCCTGATGCTGGTCCTGAGCGCGGTGATCCTGGTGCTGGCCGCCGTCATCGCCTGGCGCATCACCGCCTCGATTACGACGCCGGTGGCGCGCGCCCTGGCGATCGCCGAAACCGTGGCTGCGGGCGACCTGACCAGCCGCATCGAGGTCACCAGCAAGGATGAACTCGGCCAGCTGCTGGCGGCCCTGAAGAAGATGAACGACAGCCTGCTGGCGACCGTCTCGACGGTGCGCAGCGGCACCGAGCTGATCGCCTCGGCCTCGTCGCAGGTGGCGGCCGGCAGCATGGACCTGTCCTCGCGCACCGAAGAGCAGGCCAGCGCGCTGGAAGAAACCGCGTCGTCGATGGAAGAACTGACGTCGACCGTGCGCCAGAACGCCGACAACGCGCGCCAGGCGAACGTGCTGGCCGGCGTGGCCTCGACCGTCGCCGAACGCGGCGGCGCCGTCATTGCGCAGGTGGTCGGCACCATGGACGCCATCAACGAAGCCTCGAAGCGCATCGGCGACATCATCGGCGTCATCGACGGCATCGCCTTCCAGACCAACATCCTGGCCTTGAACGCGGCGGTGGAAGCGGCGCGCGCCGGCGAGCAAGGACGCGGCTTCGCGGTCGTGGCGTCCGAAGTGCGCAGCCTGGCCCAGCGCTCGGCGGCGGCAGCGAAGGACATCAAGCTCCTGATCGACGACTCGACCGGCAAGGTCGGCGAAGGCAGCCGCCTGGTGGGCGAGGCCGGCAGCACCATGGGCGAGATCGTCGGCAGCATCCGCCGCGTGGCCGACATCATGGGCGAGATCAGCGCCGCCAGCGGCGAGCAGAGCGCGGGCATCGAGCAGATCAACGGCGCCGTGGTGCAGATGGACCAGGTGACCCAGCAGAACGCGGCCCTGGTCGAGGAAACCTCGGCCGCCGCCGATGCGATGCGGATGCAGGCGGCCAAGCTGGCGGAAGCGGTGGCGGTGTTCAGGACCGGCGAGGCGGCGGCGCCTGCCGCGAAGGTGGCGGCGCCTGTGGCCGCTGCGCCGCGTGCGGTGAAGGCGGTGAAGGCGGCGCTGCCGCCGGCGGCGCCGCGTGCGGATGTCAAGGCCGTCAAGCCGGCGGCGCCGCTGCGCAAGGCGCAATTGGCCAGCACGGCTGGGGATGAGTGGGAAGAGTTCTGAACGAAGTCCGGCTTCAATAAAAGCGGCGCACCTGGATCATCCGGTGCGCCGTTTTTATTTTGCCGTACGTAGGCGGCGCCCGGACATGGCGGCGCCGCCTTTCACATCGTCGTCAGGCGTAAGCCAGCATCTGCGCCGGCGCCTTGCGCTCGCGCGGCAGCGTCCACTTGGCGCAGACCCAGCGTTCGAAGTCTTCCGGCGCCATCGGCCGCGCGTACAAATAGCCCTGCACCTGGTCGCAGCCGTCCGCCAGCAGCAAGGTCGCCACTGCCGCGGTTTCGACGCCCTCGGCCACCACGCGGCGCTCGAGGTCGTGCGACAGCTTGATCATGGTGCTGACCAGCGCACGCTTGTGCTTGTCGGTGTCGAGGTCGCGCACGAAACTCTGGTCGATCTTGACCACCTTGGCCGGCACGCTTTGCAGGTAGGCCAGGTTGCTGTAGCCGGTGCCGAAGTCGTCGATCGCCAGGTGCACGCCGGCGGCGGCCAGGGCGTCGAGCGTCTTCATGGCCAGCGCGCGGTTCTTCATCAGCGCGCTTTCCGTGATTTCCAGCGCCAGCGCTTCCGGCGGCAGCGCGTGGCGGCGCAGCTGCTCGACCACGTAGGCGACGAAGTCCGCTTCGGTCAGGTTCACCGCCGACACGTTCACCGCCATCTGCAGCATCAGGCCGGCGTTGCGCCATGCCGCCAGCTGCTGCAGCGCCTGCGCCAGCACCCAGCGCGTGGTGGCGCGCGCCAGCGAGGTCTGTTCGATCAGCGGGAAGAATTCGCCCGGCGACACCTCGCCCAGCACCGGATGGTTCCAGCGCAGCAGCGCCTCGACGCCGAGGCAGCGCCCGGTCGACAGTTCGACCTTCGGCTGGAACACCAGGCGCAGCTGGTCGGCGCTCTCGAGCGCGGCGCCGAATTCGTTGACCAGGTAGAAGCGGCGCAGGAACACGGCGTTCTGCTCGGCCGAGAACACGCGCACGCGGCGCGAGCCGTCGAGGGCGTCGTGGGCGGCGCTGTGCATGTCGCGCAGCACGTCGAGGATATCGCTTTTCCCGAGCTGGAACGGCGCCACGCCGATGGTCGTGGTGGTCATGAAGCGCGAGGTCATGGCGTCGGCGCGCAGTTCGAGCCAGCAGCCGAGCCAGTCGCAGAAGCGCTGGACGTCGGCGTCCGGCTCGGCCAGGAACACGAACTGGGTCGGGGCCACGTGGTAGACCTTGCGCCCCGGACCGAGCGCCGCGCGCAGCATGCGCACCGCCTCGTCCACGATCTCGTCGAGGTAGCCGGCGCCCATCGCGCGCATGGCGTCGCTGAGCTGCTCGGGCGTGGCCAGGTTGACCATCGCCGCCAGCCGGGTTTCGCCGCGCGGGCGCTCGTTGGCCAGGTCGCTCATGTCTTCAATGAACTGATTGCGGTTCGGCATGCCGCTGACCGGGTCGATGCGGCCGATCGCATGCTGCAGTTCGATCTGCGCCATCACCATCGAGGCCAGGTCGGACAGGCCTTCGCGCTCGGCCTCGGTGATCGCACGCGGCTCGGTACCGAGCACGCACATCGCGCCCAGGCAGTGGCCGTCGCGCGTCATCAGCGGCGCGCCCGCGTAGAAGCGCACGCCGGAACGCGCCAGGTGGCTGTCGTGGAAGCATTCGTCGGTGCGCATGTCGGCCACCACCAGCATGTCGCCGTTGTCGACCACCTTGGCGCACGGCGCATTCTCGCGCGGGATCGAGGTGTGGTCGACGCCCACGCGCGACTTGAACCACTGGCGGTCGGCATCGGTCAGCGACACCGCCGCCACAGGCAGGTTGAACAGCTGCGCCGCCATGCGCGTGATGCGGTCGAAGGCTTCGCTGGGCGGTGTGTCGAGCAGCTCCAGCTTGCGCAGGGCATCGAGACGCTCGGATTCCTGTTGTGCGGATAATGAATGGTGGGACATCTGGCTTCCTTGGCGACGAGGGGCATACACATCAACTGACGAAATTGACGGCGACTCTCATTCTGATCGTCAAATTTCCAAACGTCAACAAAAATTCCATCGATCCACATCGTAACTGTTGCGAAGTGGACGATTCGTGATGTTTTATGGCAACTCACGTCATCAAATTCGATAAATTTTGAGTTTCATAAAGTAAAATACTTTGTTCAGTTATTTATTAGTTGAAAGAATTTGTCATGCCTGCGCCCTCTTCCGGTCCTTCGGACGATCCGATCCTGACCACCCGCGAAGCCGCCCGCCTGCTTGGCATCGCGGTGAGCACCGCCCAGCAGTGGATCGAACACGGCTTGCTGCCTGCCTGGAAGACGCCGGGGGGCCACCGCCGCCTGCGCCTGAGCGCCGTCAGTGCCCTGCTGCGCGAACGCGCCGGCCTGGCGCCGCTGGCGCCGGCGCTACCGGCGCCGCCAGCCGCCCCGGCGGACGATGCGCACACGTTGCCCGACAACGAGACCGAACGCCTGGCGGCGCTCGACGCCACCGGCCTGGTCGGCAGCGGCGCCGAAGCCGTGTTCGACCGCCTGACCTGGCTTGCCTCGCAAGTCACCGACAGCCCGATCGCCATGCTGACCCTGGTGGACGAGCACCGCCAATGGTTCAAGTCGCGGGTCGGCATCGGCTTTGCCGAGACCCCGCGCGAGATGGCCTTTTGCAGCCACACCATCCTGAGCGGCGAGCCGATGATCGTGGCCGATACCCACCTCGACGGGCGTTTCAGGGACAATCCGATGGTGACCGGCGCGCCGCACATCCGCTTCTATGCGGGCGTGCCGCTGGTCGACGCCAAAGGCTTTCGTCTTGGCGCCCTGTGCGTGATGGACCGCGAGCCGCGCCGCCTGCGCGAGCGCGAGCTGCGCGCACTGGGGGAGTTGGCCGATATCGCGGCCGAGGAGATCAGGCGCCGCCGGCCGGCGAGCATGTGAAAAAACCTCCAGGGCAAGGCGCAGCGTCGAAGACAGTACGCTAGTACGACGAGACGATGCAACGCCGCGATGGAGGAATTTTTCACATGCTCTGCTGCTTTTTGACGGCGGCGATCACGGTGTTCCGGATGGTTTTCAGCACGGCGTCGGCCTTGAACGGCTTGACGATGAAGCCGTGCACGCCGCGCGCCAGCGCGTGTTGAATGGTGGGCGCGTCGAGCGTGCCCGACACCATGAAGATGAAGCTCTTGGGCAGGGTGGCGCGCAGCTGCTCGACGACGTCGCCCTCCTCGACCTGTTCGCGCGCGATGCAGATCAGCTGCGGACGGAACTTGGCGGCCAGCAGCAGGGCGCCATGGCCGGTATGGGTCTGGCCGACGACGTCGTAGCTGCCCTCGGTCAGCACCGTGTTGAGCAGGCCGCGCGAGATCGCGTTCGAGTCCACCAATACCGCTTTCAGCATAGTCGGTCCTTCCCCTTCAATTCGATTCGTAAGCCAGCATCTTCCAGGTGACGCCCAGGCGCACGTCGGTCTTCAATTCCACCAGCTGGCGCGACAGGTAGAGTATGTCGCGTTCGGCGCGCAGGCGCTCGCCCAGCGGCGTCTTGAGGATGCCGGCGCCGGCCATCACGGCGTCCAGGCTGCCGTAGGCGTTCAGCAGGCGCGCCGCGGTCTTCATGCCGATCTTCGAGACGCCCGGCACGCCGTCGGTGGCGTCGCCCATCAGCGCCAGCAGGTCGTGCAGCAGCTCGGGGGCGACACCGAACTTGTTGCGCACCCAGGCGTCGTCGTGCCACTCGTTCTTGAAATGGTCCCAGACCAGGGCGCCGTGCGCAATCAGCACGTGCAAGTCCTTGTCGGTGGTGGCGACGATGGCCTCGCCGCGGTTCTCCCGCAGCCAGCGCATCACGCAGGTGGCGACCACGTCGTCGGCCTCGACGCCCGGCAGCATCGCCACCGGCACGCCGGCCGTGCGCAGGCGTTCCTGGAACTCGGGCAGCGCTTCGCGCAGCACCGCCGGCATCGGCGCGCGGTGCTCGCGGTAGCGCGAATACAGCGCGTGGCGCCAGGTCTCGCCGCCGTAGTCGAAGGCGGCCAGCACGTGGGTCGGCGCATGCACCTCGAGCACGTTGCGGAAGGACGAGAACGCGTGGCGCAGCGCGATGCTGGCCTTCAGGTCGGAGTCGGGCTCCGGGCTCGCTTCGTAGACCCGGCGCACGATGTTCAGTCCGTCGATCGCGAGCAGTTTTGCCATTTACTTCGCCATCACTTACTTTGCATAGTCATATTTGCCGCCGCGCTCCAGCGCGCGTTGATAGGCCGGACGCGCGTGGATGCGCTGCAGGAAGCCGCTCAGCTGCGGGTACTGGGCGCCCAGGCCGCCGCGCGAGGCCGCCGCTTCCAGCGCAAAGCTCATCTGGATGTCGGCGGCGCTGAATTCATTCCCGGCAAACCAGGGACGCGCCTTCAGTTCGGATTCCAGGTAGTCGAGCTGGGCCTGGATGTTCGGGTTCACGAAGCCCTCCTTCACCTTGCGTGCGATGCCGCGCGCGACGGGCTTGACGAAGAACGGCATGGGGCCGTTCTCGATGCGGTCGAACACCAGTTTCATCAGCAGCGGCGACATGGCCGACCCTTCGGCGAAGTGCAGGTAATACGTGTATTTCAGTTTCTCCGGCGTGCCGGCCGCCGGCACCAGGCGCCCGTTGCCGTAGCGCTCGACCAGGTACTCGACGATGGCGCCGGACTCGGCCACCACGGTGCCGTCGTCGGTGATCACCGGCGACTTGCCGAGCGGGTGGACGGCCTTCAGTTCCGGCGGCGCCAGCATCGTCTTCGGGTCGCGCTGGTACTTTTTGATCTCGTATTCCAGGCCCAGTTCCTCGAGCAGCCACAGGATGCGCTGGGAGCGCGAATTGTTCAGGTGATGGACGGTGATCATGGGGAAGAACGCCGGATGTGATGGGACCGCTAGCTTAGCACTGTTGCGGGATTACAAAAAGACAGTGAACATTTTGCAATCGAACATTGGCCATGGGAAACATTCGATATACTTGCGCGCTATTTACGCATCCTACTTGATCAATTTTCTTAATTGTTCAGGTTCTTCCTGGTTTTCTCTGCAACGTTTTCAATTTATTACCGTTTTTATGTCAAAGTTGTTTCGCCTGAACATAGCCCAGAAGCTGGGCCTGCTTACCCTGAGTACCGGTCTCGGCATGGCGATCATCGCCGCCTGCTTCCTGGTGTCCGAACGCGGCCTGATCGAGGAAGAGCGCGGCAATGGCGTGCGCCAGGCAGTCGAGGTAGCGACCGGCGTGGTCGAGCGCTACCGGCAGGCCGCCGCCGCCGGCAAGATGGACGAGAGCGAAGCGAAACGCGCCGCCCTGGATGCGCTGCGGGTGCTGCGCTACAACGGCCAGGAATACATCTGGGTCAATGACATGGGACCGCGCATGCTGATGCATCCGATGAAGCCCGAGCTCGAAGGCAAGGACCTCGCCGGCTCGACCGACCCGAACGGCCTGCACCTGTTCGTGGCCATGGTCGACGTCGTGAAGAAGGATGGCGCCGGCTTCGTCGCCTACCTGTGGCCGAAGCCGGGCCAGGACGCGCCGGTGCCGAAGATCTCGTATGTGCAGGGGGTGCCGGCCTGGGGCTGGGTAGTCGGCTCCGGTGTCTACACCGACACCATCGGCGCCATCTTCTGGCCGCGCGTGGCCTGGTTCTCGGGCGCGACAATCGTCCTCTCCGCCATCCTGATGCTGTTCGGCTTCTCGCTGTCGCGCAGCATCGCCCGGCCGATGGCGCGCGCCGTCAGCGTGGCGCGCACCGTGGCGTCCGGCGACCTGACCACCGTGATCGAGGTGCGCGGCCACGACGAAACCGCCCACCTGCTGGACGCCCTGCGCGACATGAACGGCAGCCTGAATATCATCGTCGGCGAGGTCGACACCGGCATCCAGGCGATCGCCAGCGCCTCGGCCCAGATCGCGGCCGGCAACCACGATCTCTCGAGCCGCACCGAGCAGCAGGCCGGCTCGCTGGAAGAAACCGCGTCCTCGATGGAGGAGCTGACCGGCGCAGTGCAGCAGAACGCCGAGCACGCGCGCCATGCGAACACGCTGGCCTCGCAGGCCGCCGACGTGGCCGTGCGCGGCGGCGAAGTGGTGCAGCAGGTGGTGCAGACCATGGCGTCGATCAACGCTTCCTCGCGCAAGATCGTCGACATCATCGGTGTCATCGACGGCATCGCCTTCCAGACGAATATCCTGGCCCTGAACGCGGCGGTGGAAGCGGCGCGCGCCGGCGAGCAGGGCCGCGGCTTCGCCGTCGTGGCGAGCGAGGTACGCAACCTGGCCCAGCGCTCGGCGGCGGCGCGCGAAGTGAAAGCCCTGATCGACGATTCGGTGAGCAAGGTCGATGCGGGCAGCGCGCTGGTGCACAACGCCGGCGCCACCATGCAGGAGATCGTCGCCAGCGTGCGCCAGGTGAACGGCATCATCGGCGAGATCACCGCCGCCAGCGCCGAGCAGGAAGCCGGCATCAGCCAGGTGAACCGTGCGATCGCCGAGATGGATGGCGTGACGCAAAAGAACGCGGCCCTGGTCGAGGAAGCGGCGGCGGCGGCCGAATCGATGCGCCAGCAGGCCGAGCGCCTGTCGGAAGTGGTGGGCGTGTTCAAGGTGGCGGCGGCCGGCGCCGCGCGCCGCCCGCTCGCCCTGGCCTGAGCTCCGCATCGGCTGTCGGCTTCCGGCTGCACGCGTTCGGCAACGCACCGAGCGCGCCAGCCTGCCCCTCTATGATCGCCCCATGGCGATCTTCATCGGTATCTCCGGCTGGCGCTACGTCCCGTGGCGCGGCGCCTTCTACCCCAGGGGCCTGGCCCAGGCGCGCGAGCTCGACTACGCGTCTCGCCAGTTGCCGACCATCGAGATCAACGGTTCGTTCTATTCGCTGCAACGCCCCGAAAGCTACGCCGCCTGGTACGCCGCCACGCCGCCGGGTTTTCTCTTCGCGGTGAAGGGCAACCGCTTCATCACGCACATGCTCAAGCTGAAAGACATCGAAGGCCCGCTGGCGAACGTGCTGGCCTCGGGCATCTTCGAGCTGCGCGAGAAGCTCGGGCCGATGCTGTGGCAGTTTCCCGAAATGGTGAAGTTCAACCACGAGCGCTTCGCGCATTTTCTTTCCTTGCTGCCGCAGGATACCGAAGCGGCCCTGGCGCGTGCGCTGGAATACCAGCCGCGCATGGAGGGCAAGGTGTCGCTGGCCATGGATGCGAAGCGGCCGATGCGGCATGCGGTCGAGGTGAGGCACGAGAGCTTTCGCGACGAGCGTTTCATTGCCCTGCTGAGGAAGTACAACGTGGCGCTGGTGGTGGCCGATACGGCAGGCAAATGGCCTTATATGGAAGACGTGACGGCCGACTTCATGTACCTGCGCTTGCACGGGGACGAGGAGCTGTACGCCAGCGGGTATGGGGATGCGGCGATCGAGCGCTGGGCGGGGAAGATACGGGCGTGGAGCGCGGGTGGGCGGGATGTGTACTGCTACTTCGACAACGACATCAAGGTGCATGCGCCGTATGATGCGAAGCGGCTCATCGAAGCCCTCGGCTTGGATGAGCCGCCAATGCCTGCATGACGGTTTTCGTAGGGTGGACACCCGTGTCCACGCGGTCGTGCCCATGCAAACCCCACCGCCTACTCGAAATGGAGCTCTTCAATCTCCGGCGACCCTCCCCAATCATCCGGATAAACTCCCCCTCGCACATGCCGATGAAACGTCGAATGCGGCCATGCATTCACCTGCTTCACATATCTGTGCTTGACCGGATTGAAATGGATGTAATCCATGTGCCGCTCGAAATCGATCTCATCCCGGATCTGGTGTTCCCAAAACCTGCGCTGCCAGATGGTCGACTCGCGCCGGTTGAGCGCTGCTTGCGTTAACAGATTTGGAGCACGCAGCTTCGGCCGTCACCAGCTCGACACGTAGCGTTTGATTTCGGCCCAGCGTATCGAGTAGGCATGATCGTCGTCGGGCAGCGTCCAGATGCAATGCATGTGATCGGGAAGCAGTACCCAGGCGTCCACGGGAAACGGACGTGTTTGACGCACGATGGCGATCGCATCGCGCAAGGCAGTACGCAATGCAACATCGCAGAAGATGGGACGGCGGCGATAGGACACCACCGTGAAGAAATAGGTGGGGCCGGTCAGAAGGCGGCGGTAGCGGGACATGGTGCCGCATCGTAAGCCGGCCGTTGTGTCCGTTTTATGTTTTGGGTCAATCGCGCGCGACGGGTGCGGGGCGTTCCGGATGCGGTGTCGTATGCCGAAGGTGAGACAGCGTGGACACAGGTGTCCACCCTACTTCTGGTGGATTTTAATGACGCGGTGTTTGCTGTCAGCCGGCGGGGTCGGCTCAGCGGGCGTCTCGCAGCTATTGCAGCTACTGCACCCGCTCCCGCAACTGCCGCCCGTATCCAGCCAGCGCACCAGCTTCGAGTCCGCCCCGCCCTTCGACAGGCGGTTCACGATGCGCACGCGCCAGGCCGCCGGCAGGTACTTGGCGCCGACGTACACGGCGGCCACCAGCACCAGCGCGGCAACGGCGAGTTCCTGCCACATGATCAGCCGCCGCCCAGCGCCAGCGCGACGCGGTAGGTGATGAACGAGGCCACGTAGGCCAAGCCGAACATGTAGCCCGCCATCATCCACGCGTACTTGGCGCTGCCGGTTTCGCGGCGCACGGTGGATAGCGTCGCCAGGCACTGCGGCGCGTAGACGTACCAGGCCAGCAGCGACAGCGCGGTGGCCATCGACCACGAGCCGGCGATCAGCGGGCCCAGGGTGTTGGCCACTGCGTCGCCGGTCTCGGACAGCGCGTACACGGTGCCCAGCGCGCCGACCGCGACTTCGCGTGCGGCCATGCCCGGCACCAGGGCGATGCAGATCTGCCAGCCGAAGCCGATCGGCGCGAAGATGAACTCCAGTGCGCGGCCCAGCATGCCGGCCACGCTGTAGTAGATCGGCGGTTGCGTCGCGCCTTCCGGGGCGCCCGGGAAGCTCGACAGGAACCAGAGCAGGATCGTCAGCGTGAGGATCAGGGTACCGACGCGCATCAGGAAGATCACCGCGCGTTCCCACAGGCCCAGCGCCAGCGAACGCAGGTGCGGCCAGTGGTAAGCCGGCAGTTCCATCATCAGCGGATGCTGGCCGCTGCCGCTGCGGCGCTTCATGTACCAGGCCACGCCCATGGCGCTGACGATGCCCATCACGTACAGCGTGAACAGCACCAGGCCCTGCAGGTTGAAGATGCCGACTTCGCGCTCGGGAATGAAGGCGGCGATGATCAGCGCGTACACCGGCAGACGCGCGGAACACGTCATCAAGGGAGCGATCATGATCGTTACCAGGCGGTCGCGCGGGTTCTGGATGGTGCGCGCGGCCATCACGCCGGGAATCGCGCAGGCGAACGACGACAGCAGCGGAATGAAGGCGCGGCCCGACAGGCCGACGCCGCCCATCATCCGGTCGAGCAGGAAGGCGGCGCGCGGCAGGTAGCCGATGTCTTCCAGGATCAGGATGAAGAAGAACAGGATCAAAATCTGCGGCAGGAACACCAGCACGCCGCCGACGCCGGCGATGATGCCGTCCACGATCAGGCTGTGCAGCGGGCCTTCGGCCAGCACCGAGCCGACAAATTCGCCAATGGCGCCGACGCTGCTCTCGATGAAGTCCATCGGCGCTTCGGCCCAGCTGAACACGGCCTGGAAGATGATGAACATCAGCGCCGCCAGCAGCACCGGGCCGACCACCGGGTGCAGCACCACGTTGTCGATCTTTTCCGACAAATTGCCCTTGTCGTGGGCATAGCTGGCGCTGGCCTCGACGATGCGGCGCACTTCGCGCTGGGTCTGTTCGACCGGCACCGCGTCGATGGCGGCCAGCGGCTGCGGCTTGACGTTGAGGTCGAGGTCCGCCTTGTCGAGCAGCTCGACCAGGGCGCGTTCGCCGCCGGCCTGGATCGCCACGGTTTCGACCACCGGCATGCCGAGTTCCTGCGACAGGCGCGTGGTGTCGATCTCGATGCCGCGCTTTTTCGCGACGTCGACCATGTTCAGGGCCAGCACCATCGGCAGGCCGAGGCGCTGGATTTCCAGCACCAGGCGCAGGTTCAGGCGCAGGTTGGTGGCGTTGACCACGCAGACCACGATGTCGGGCGACTTTTCGCCGGCGCGCAGGCCGGCCACGACGTCGCGCGTGATCGCTTCGTCCGGGGTCTGGGCGGTGAGGCTGTAGGCGCCCGGCAGGTCGAGCACGCGCATGGCGTGGCCCTTGGGCGACGTGAAATGGCCTTCCTTGCGTTCGATGGTGACGCCGGCGTAGTTGGCGACCTTCTGGCGCGAGCCGGTGAGACGGTTGAACAGGGCAGTCTTGCCGCAGTTCGGATTACCAAGCAATGCGATCAGGGGCGCACGCGTCGCCACCTGTTGTTCCATGACACCCATCGATTATTCCGGCTGAATTGATACGAGTGCGGCCTCGAATTTACGCAGCGCGAAGGTCGATTCGCCGACCTTCACCGCCACCGGACCGCCCGGCAGGCCGCGCTTGAGCATGCGGATACGCTCGCCCGGCACGAAGCCCAGCTCCATCAGGCGGCGCGGCACGTCGGCGCCGCCCTGCGCGGTGGGCGCGAGGTGGATCACGGTGGCACTTTGCCCGACCTTCAGGGCGTCGAGCGTGGTCAGGGTGGGATTGAGAGTCATGGCGGGTTCCGTTGAAGTAGTGCCAATGCGCTGATGATGCGTTGACAATGCGTCTCAGCGATGCGTTGCCGGTGATGTGGCGCAAATCGTGTAGCGCTGATGAGACAGATACTAGCATCATAAACCTAAATGCGAATTATTTCTATTCAGGAGACCCCGCACACAACAAATCCGCTTGCGTTCGTGGCCGAGTTTCAGCAGAATACAACACGAATGAGAACGATTCTCATTAATTTTCAAGCAAGCTTATTTCGGTGTTAAGGAAGCTTTCGATGATCGTCTGTGTCTGCAACAACATCTCCGACCGTGAAATCCGCCAGGCAGTCGACCTCGGCATCACCTCCGTGGCCGAGCTGCGCCAGGAACTGGGCCTGGGCACCTGCTGCGGCAAGTGCGTCAGCTATGCACGTGAAGTACTGAACGAACACATCGACAGCAAAACCGTTGTTACCGAACTGAGCTTCCGCCCGGCCCAGCTGGCCTGAGCGTTGCAGTAATCCCCGCCGTGCCGGTTTTCCGGCACGCGCCGTCGCGCCCTTTGCTATGATGGCGGCAACCTCCACCAGAACAAGGCACACCATCATGAAGGGCGATCCCAACGTCATTCGGCTGCTCAACGCGCAGCTGACCAACGAACTCACGGCCATCAACCAGTACTTCCTGCACGCGCGGATGTACCGCCACTGGGGCTTCACCAAGCTCGGCAAGAAAGAGTACGACGAATCGATCGGCGAGATGAAGCACGCCGACAAGCTGATCGACCGCATCCTGATGCTCGACGGCCTGCCGAACCTGCAAGCCCTGCACAAGATCCTGATCGGCGAATCGACCCAGGAAATGCTGGAATGCGACCTGAAGCTCGAACGCGGCGCCCAGATCACGGTCAAGGAAGGCATCGCCGCCTGCGAAGCCGCCGCCGACTACGTATCGCGCGATTTGCTGCTGATGATCCTGGAAGACACCGAGGAACACATCGAGTGGCTGGAGACCCAGCTCGACCTGATCGTCAAGGTCGGCATCCAGAATTACCTGCAGAGCCAGATGGGCGAATAAGCTTTATCGGCATGCATGCGGACGGCGGACCTGCGGGTTCGCCGTTTTTGTTTGTGCCGCTGCAGCGACGCGGCACTCGACGTCCGTAACCGTACGGTGGGCACGGAGTGCCCACGCGGAAGCATGCGTTGCGGCTGCTCTCTTGGAGCCGCATCACCTGATCATCCGCCAACGTTCGCACAGGCGTTTCGTTAGCCCATCGTTCCGCGTGGGCACAGCGTGCCCACCGTACGGTCAGCGCTGCAGGCTACGGCTCCTGCATCACCCACACCGGCGCCGACCACAGCACATTGCCATCGGCCTGCGTCACCTTCGCATAATAGAAGTGCGCGCCCGGCGCCGGCGTAAAGGTCGTGGTCGCCTCGCTCGACAACTGCGTCACCACCCCGCCCCGCCCC